>SDBS01000596.1_pt1 | contig 35538 bp, 60 predicted proteins | sample 2277091 | NCBI WGS metagenome assembly SDBS01 (sample SAMN10404972, study PRJNA504765) | marine sediment metagenome | isolation source: marine sediment core GS10_PC15, 163 cmbsf | place: Arctic Ocean: Southern Knipovich Ridge | collected 2010
TCCACGGCGGCATTCGTGCCTTCCTGGGCCAGCACTCGCCAGTAGAAGGTGCCGCGGATGTCGATTGAGATGAACGTCACGAAGTTCGTAGGAGTACCGAACGTGATGCTGGTGTCGCCATCGGCGTTGTAGCCGTTGGTGACCGTCAGCACCAGATCGCCTGCGTCGACGACCAGGACAACGGTGCCGATGATTCCCGCCTTCGTGGGAGCCAGAAGCGTCAGTGCCGACCCGCTTCCCACTGTAGTGTTGACTGGGATTACGCATCCCATGCGGTCAAACGCGATGCTGCCGGTGGCCGCAGTGAACGGCACCTGCGACAGAGGCGATTGGTAGAACTCAAACGGTGTGTTGTGAGCAGACATAGTGAGGAACCTTTCTGCGAAAGGAGGAACATGGCACCGGGGCCAAGAGGAACACTACTCAATAAAATTGTCGTCTTCGACGTAGAACGTCATCGTCCCCGTCTTCACGTTTCCGCCCTGTGCGGTAACGATCTTGATTCGTTCGTTGAACACGCGAGGCGCACCACCGGCCGCGTCCGTGAATGTTGTGCCGTCATTGTGCTGGTTGGGCAACAGTCGTGGATTCCAGAAGTTATTGGCCGCCCCCGCGTCGGTGATAGAGAATATCGGAGATGTCGATGTCTCTCCGGTGATCGTGAAATCCGCCCCGGCATCGAGGTCGCCGAATGCGTACTTGATCCCCACAACCTTGCCAGTGACTTTCCGGCAGGCGGTGTAGTCCGTGGCCGTACCGCCCGAGGCCGTGGTGATCTCGACTTCAAAGGATCGTAACATTATGAATCTCCTATGGCATAGAGCCGTGTGTTACCGTGAATTCCGTGCCGTGACGGGTATGCGTGATCTTCCGCCCGTCGTCATTGAACCCGAGCGTCTTCGGGCTGAGCCTTCTGTCGGCCTCGACGGAAGCCTTCAGCCGCTCCAGAAACAGCGCATACTCCCGCCCCATCGGATCGTCCTTGAGTCTCGCGGCCGCGACGTCACGGCACGACTGAAGAATTGTTTCGCTGTGGACCTGTCCTCCCAGCGGATACAGGTTGGTTGCCGACAAAGAGTCGACTTTCGCGTCGTAGTGATAGACGATCCCATAAACCGCGTCCGGCGTGGGATAGAGCATCAATTCGGTCACTTGCGCGGCCGTCATTCCCACGCCCTTGGGGCGAAGGGCGAACTGGTGCGGGCGCCCTTCGGCGTCGTTGACGGCACGGTTCCGGTCGATCATCGCCGGGGATACCTGCTCGATGATCCGGTGTATGTTCTCGTCCTCGTCGTACACCAGGTCTCCGACCATCGAACCGAAGTTGGAACTCATGTCGTAGAGGTACGTGCTGGCCACGGTATCGAAAGTGGCCGTGGGGCGCAGGAAGCTCCAGCGATGCGCCACGTTTTCGCCTTCCAGCGGGACGGGGTAGACGAATTGCCGGTAGCCTGCGTCCAGAATCACGTCCAGCCGGTTGTCATGGTCGCTCGACCAGTTTCCGCTGTCACGGGTCCACCCCAGGAAGTCCGCCACCTCTATTCGCAGGTCGGAATAGGTGAGAGAGCTTCCACCCGGGGCTACCGCCGCGCTTCCAGTAATGTTCGTTGTGCCCATTACGTCACCGTAATTGTGGTTGGGTTGGTAAAATCGTACCCGGAGGCAGAAATCCACGCATAATACGTCCCAGGATCTAAGCGGAACGTAACGTTGCCGAAGGCGTCCGTGTACTGCGGCCCCGCCACCGTCGCGTTGCCCGCTGCGTCGGAAGTGATTCGCACTTCCGCGCCGTCGATCGGATTGCCGCTAACCTTGATGTTGATGGTCTCTGAGGTAGAGCCGGCGCCCGTGGAGGGAATGTCGTCCAGGAGTAAGTCAAGTCGGCCGCCGTCGATCCAGTCGGTGAGCACGCCAAGACGGGCGTCTGTAATCTTCGTGGTCGTGGGCAGTCCGCCTGCGGCATCTGGTATCGCATCCGGTAGGCTGTTGATCGTCCCGGTTGGCGTGGCAACGTCAAACAGCTTGACGAACGCGGCGGCGAGTTGTCCCGAAGTTCCGGTGAGTGCCGAGCCGTGGATATACGTTACATCAGCCGTAACTCTTGCAGTTACCGACCCGACCGAACCGCTCAGATTGCCCGTGATGTTCGCAGCCAGACCAGCGGGCATTGTAGCGGCACCCCACAGGGCTGTCGTGCTGGCAACGTCAATTGTGTCAATAAACAAGCCTTTCATAATCCGAAGGCCCTCACCAGTGGGACCGCCCACGATGTAGAGGCCAGCGCCAGCGCCATGGCCACTCATCGCAACACCGTCCCCACCACCACCAGCGCCTATGACTACGCCATCGGTAGTAGACGAGTCGATTGCAACGCCCAGTCCACCGCTATTGTCAATGTCTACCGCACCACCGGCAGCGGCGGAGTTGATGCGCAACTGCGACAGAGTGAGCACAGCACCTATGCCGTCGAGCATACTCTCCAGGTTGTCAGCGGCCGTGACATCCCCGGAGATTTTCACGGCGTCGACTTCATTGAAACGGTTCTCAATGGAGAAGTAGGCGAGCACGGCGTTGACCGTCTGGCCGTCGATAGTGGCTCCAGACAGCACCACGCTATAATCCGAACCGGTGATGTAGGCGGCATCGGTCAACACAAGATCCACGCGATGCACACCCACGATGGCATCGGCACTCAAGTCCTCAGTGAACGTAACGCCGGCTGTGATCTCCGTCAGGTTGTCGTCCTTGTAAACGCTGATCGTGCCGTCAGTGGCCAAGGTAATAGATGCACCATCACTATCATTGGAGTCCCACATGAAGTGGACGGTACTGTCTTCGATCAAGTTGCCAAGCTGTAACGCAGGCATGACTTACGCCTCGGTGTTGGGCTGCGCCTCGTCGGCTTCCTGGGCCTTCTTGAGCTGGCCGACGAGTTCATATAGCTCACCATAGTCTTCCTTGACTTGCTGACGCCGCGTAGTTGCCGCTACGGTTTCTGCTTCATGCACCTTGCGTTCAGCGTCCTGCCGTGCCTTGAGGATGGTAAGCTGTTGCTCCAGTTGAGCCACGACCTCTCTATGCCGCTTTACCATCTCCTGGTGTTCAGTGCCGCGCTGCTCAAGCTGCTTGCGCAAGTCATCGTTGCGCGTGTTCATCGCTGCCAGCCGCTTTTCTAAATTGGCCAGCCGTATTGAATCCATGATTCTCTCCTTGAGAGTGATATTTGGTTATGCCACCAATGATGTTCTGCCGTGTGCCAAGGATCCCCCTACTTTCGCACGCGCAAATCCTACAGCCGCCGCCGCCTTCACCGCCACCTGCTCCTGCATCCGGACCATCAGGTGCGGCCGGACGTACAGCTTCATAATCTCGGAGGGCGTGAGGGCGCGGTTCCAGATGCCGACTGAGGCGATTTGACCAGCAAAGGGAAACCAAATCGCTCCGAATCCGCCGATCGCCAGTACGTCTGTGCTGGTCTGGATGGCTGCAATGGTTCCTGCACCGGACACGACCGCCTTCCCGTCGAAATACATCTTCAGGGCGTCGGCGGTGTTGCTGCCGTCCCAGGTGGCGACGATCGTGTGCCAGTCTCCATCCTCCAGCCCGGTAGTTGCACTGCCGACGAAGTTCCGGTTCGTGCCGTTCGAGATATTGAAAAGACACACGTCGTTGAGAATACCCAACTCGTAGACCTTGTTGGCGTTGTTGGAAAACCACTTTCCCGCAGCCTTACTCTTGGAGATCAGGCCGCCGTCGTCGCCGGTAAGATTTGTGAAGTTGAGCGAAATGGCCAGCGTGAGAGCCCCAGTGATTTGCAGTGTCGGACTATCAGAGATTGAGAGCCAATCATTCCCCCCGTCCAAATCCAACACCGGCCCCATCTCGCTCGAAACCCAGTCCGTGGCCGGGTCCATGTTGGTGAGCGCGGCACCGTTGTCGTAGCCACTGAGGTCATACAGGGTATGTCCACCGCCCTGAATCGTTGACCACAAACCGACGTTGCCGTGCCATAAGTGCGGAGCTTTTGACAGTCGCCCGCGTGAACGGGAGACGGTAAGTGCTTCGGTGAACGTGGGAATATGGATCACTGAATCTCGTGGTTGTAGGGATACATCTTGAGCCAGTGCGTATCCACGGCCGTAAGGTCTTGGCCGGTGGCCATTTTGATGGCAGCCTTAAACGCAAAGGGCAGTATCGGCACGTCGAGGATTTGCTGGTAGGCGTCCGCCTGTACTCCAATCTGAAAAATGCCATGTAGTGAATTGCCCGATCCCTGGGCGGCGGCTACGTCGCCATCCTCGCCGTCGCCGTAGTTTGTGCCGTCGAGCTTGTAGAACAAGTGAAGCTCGATAACCGCCCCAGCATCGCAAGCCGCATCGAAGGTTCCGAAGAAGAAGAAAGCTGCCCGCGTGTACTTGTTCGTGGCGTTATCGTAGTCGCTGCCGTCGGGAAGCATCGTAGCGTCGGCTTTGTCATTCAGTTCCGCCCCGGTCATTAGGGTCGCGGCCGATTCGACTGCCCACAGGTCTTTATTTGCCATGACTACTCGTCCCTTCCATTCCGCAAAATCTGGTCCAGCAGTTTGCGGCTATTCCGCTCCCATTGCTTTGACCACGACGGTGCCAAGTGCGCCCATAGCGGCAACGGCCACCGTACCGCATCCCCACAAGAGCACTTTCACGTAAGCCTTCAGTCCCCAACCGGATGCGGTGCCGAAGATGGCCTCACGATTCTCTTGCACGTCTTTTTTGACGTCCTTGAACTCGGCCACCAGCGTTATCACCGCGTCGTGCGTTTTTTGGAGTAGCGTAGATTCGGCGACGTTCATGGTTACTCAACCTCTTCTTCCTCTTCGACGGTCTCCTCTTCTCCACCACCCTTTATTCGCCGTCGCACCTTCTTGAATCTTCTGGCTACCCGCTGAATCAGCAGGGGTTCACCGGCTTCGATCTTGGCGAGGATGTTCTTGCGTAGGAAAAACAATCCGACCACCAAGACAATTCCGACTATGCCGCCGTGCGACTTCGCAATGTCCATCACGACCGCCTTAATGATCGCTTTCTTACTCGCATCGTCGCCGAGTTCCGCCTTGGCGTCTTCAATGCGCTGTCTCAGTTTGTCCCGGGTGGTGCCGGTCATGCCCTCGACGCTGCCAAGGCGGTCTTCGTGGAAGCCAATGCGGTCTTCGTGCTTGACTACCTTCACCGCAACATCGCCGGTAATCATTTCCAGCTTCTTCATTACTTGCTCGCCGGATTCGACCCGCGTGCTCAGGTTGTCGACCGTCTCGGCAGTGGCTTTCAGTTGCTCGTCGATAAGACCAAATCGCTGAAGGGTTTCTGCCAGGGCTCCGTCAGGAGCATCGGTCTTGAGCCCTGCAATCAGATCCGCAATCCGATCGAGCCGATCGGCCAGCGGGTCGAGGTCGACTTCCGGGGCAGGATTTGATTGCCCGCTTTGCGGCGGAAGGCTCGGGTAGGGATTGTTGCTGGGGGGCACCGGAGGCGTAGGTTTCTCGCGAGGCTTTCGCCAAGGGGCGTCGAATAAGCGGGGCGGACAGTTTTCGCAATCCGGCGGGCATTGTCCCTGGCATTTTTGCGACACTTGGTAATACGTACCGCAACGGCCGCGGACCCACTTTTTGCTTACGGGGGCCAGTCGATCTTCCTGAATCGCCGCGCACAGTTCGGCTCGAAGTGCCTGAATGGTAGAGGCTACCCCGCCAATCCCATCTCGGCGACTGTGCAATAACCCCACAATCTGCGTCCCTTCGGCATCAAAAATCGCGGACCCCGATCGCCCTCCCGCCGGAGACGGAACGAACTGGAGATTACCACCGGAGTAACCCGTAGCGTGGCCTTCCCAGGCGGTCGGCCACGATCCGCCTGCGCAGCCGATACTGAACACTGCCTGCCCCGGCGATAGCTTGAGATCCTTGTTGGCCAGCGGTACGGCGACCGGCAGTGTATCGCCGAACGCCGAAACGGGCAGGGCGATAATTGCCGCGTCGATCGTGTCGTGTCTCTTGCGAACCACTACCTTGCCGCGAATCGGCCGCGATTGGTGACCTCGCAAGTAGAATTCACAAGACGCCGTCGACGAACTGCCTACTACGTGAGCGTTGGTCAGCACGAATACGTAGCCCTGTTCGATCCTGAAGCAACAGCCCGTACCTCGCGCTCCGCCGTCGGCCGACACTCGGCAGGTGGCCCGGTAACAGTCCAGCCAGTTGGCGCAGGCTACGTCAGTCAAGCACATTCCAAAACCGACCATCACGGCCACAATGACGATCCACCAGATCGCCAACCTGCAAAACGATTCCTTCATCTCTCAGTCCTCCAAAAAAGGGTTTCCGCTCACGCCGACCACCGGCATGAATCAACTCCATAACAGTATGCAAGACAGCACGACTACGGCGGTGATAACTGCCAGCCAGGCAATGTTGTTTAATTGCTTGCTCACTTCAACCTCAATGGTTTTAGCGAAATGCCCCTGCGTAGGTGCGCGCGTGCGGAGGAGTTTGGATTCCACTTGCTGGCGTTGCCCGTGTGAAACGCCCCAATATGGTTTTCAGCTGCTACTTCAAACTCGGAGCAAAATACACTCGTCAAGTCTTCATGCGAAAACAGCCGCTTCTCCAACCAGCCGAAGCCCGCCCCCCTTGACCGAAACGCTCCCACGGCATCGTAGGCAACACCTAGATGGTCAACGCAAAACTGAGTCAGCTTAATCGACTGCTCTGGCGTGATTGGGTTGACGCGGGGGTAGTACCAAACCTTGCCGGGATATCGCAGCACGCGCGGCACAATCTCGTGGCACTGTACGCCGTCCACGGATCGCCCCTGGAACAGGCAGGGCGTTTCGTCTAGTGTGGTTGATTCAAACAGCACTAGGTGCCCATCGTCGGGATGCTCGGCAACCAGGGCGACGTGCGACAGGCTCCAGAACGGAATTCCCCAGGTGCCCAGGTTGATGATGAATCCATAGTGCGAACACGAGGAGAACCCCAGGAACCCGGCCGGTTCAAATTCGGGTAGTGTTTTCATGCCGCATTCCGCTCGTTATGTGAACGATAAGCCCAGGGGCGGGCGAACCCGCCCCTGGATCGTTTTGCAATCAACCTAGCTGGCAGGCTCTCCACCAGTCCATTTGAGCCTTATGCTCAACCGCTTCACTGACCTTGGTGGCCCATACCATTGCCATCGGTTCCGCGTCAGGGAACGTCGCGGCGGCAATGTTGGTGGCAGTCACGTAGGTCGTCTGCTCGACGTTGTTGAGGAAGACCGCGATCCTGTTCGCAGCTGGCGCATTGGGATCGTACACGAAGCCAACCTTGACGAACGCATCAGCAACGAGTACGTCGAGTCCAGCGATCTTCACGGTGTGAGTTTGACCTTCTGCCATGTAGGCGAAGTCCAAGGCGTCTCCGTCAGTAGAGTCACTGTGGAACCCAAGGAAGCTGAACGCCCCGAAAAGTTCCGTGTCGTCGACCAGGCATTCCGCTTTAGCAACGGACACGCCGGACCCGTGATCCCAGCCCAGGCCGACGAACATTCCCAAATGGTCGTTGGTAATAGACGCCTTCTTCACCCTGGCCTCAAACCATAGCTTCTTGGCGTCGGCCGCCGTGTCACTGACGATCCACGAGGGTGAACCCGTGGATACGGTGCCTTCGTCCTTGTCGGCGTTGTTGCCTGCAACTTCGAGGACACCTTCCTCTACGCCAGCTTGGGCTTTCATCGTCACGCCCGTATCGCCGTAGAAGAGGTACCCAAGGCCGGGGCTTTCCCCGGCCCCTTCATAGAGCCCCGCGTCCGTATTCGGGCAAGGCCCCGCGAAGTCGTCTTGGAAGAATCGCCCGATCACCGTGCCGTTCCTAATGGCTTCGATCGGACAGTCGCCCCAAATATTAGGGCTATACCAGCGGCCCGTGCGTTCGGACCCCAAGTTGTCTTTGAGCATTACGCGAGTCATTTCTCACCGTCTTCCATTGTAACTTAGGACGGATAGTCTCGATCACGCCTGTCTTCAGGCCGACCACATCATTCAGGTGCATCCCGGAATTAACCCAGTTGGCAGGCTCTCCACCAGTCCATCTCGGCCGTTCCCGTGGCCCCCGTGCCAACTTTCGCGCACCATACCATCGCCAGCGGCTCGGCGTCGGGGAACGTCGCGGCGGCAATTTGCGTCGCCGTAACGTAGGTCGTCTGCTCGACGTTGTTGACGAAGACCTTAATTCTCTTCGTAGCTGGCGCGTCCGGGTCGTAAACGAAGCCGAGCTTCACAAACGTGTTCGCGGTGGGCACTTCCACGCCGGGTTTATTGACGGTCTGCGCCCCAGCATCGGCCTGGTACACGAAATCAATCGCGTCACCATCCGCTTGGTCAACGTGGAACCCGAGGTACGAAAACGCCCCCAAGGCGGCGTCGGTGTCAGTCAAGCACAATGTCTGGGCAACGGACACGCCCGCAGTGTGGTCCCAGCCTAGGCCGATAAACATTGCCATGCCATTATTGGCAATGGTAGACTTCGACACCCTGGCCTCGAACCACAGCTTCTTGGCATCGGCTGCGGTATCGCTGACGATCCACGAGGGTGAACCCGTGGACATTACCGACTCGTCCTGCGAGGTGTCCAGCGTGGACGCCTGAACAACCCCCTCTTCGACGGCAGCCTGCGCCTTAATCAAGACGTCCGTGTCGCCATAGAAGAGGTATCCGAGGCCGCAGCTCTCCCCGGCCCCTTCGTAAAGCCCCGCATCTGTGTTGGGGCAAGGGCCGATGAAGTCGTCCTGGAAGAATCGACCGATCACCGTGCCATTTTTGATGGCTTCGATCGGGCAGTCCCCCCAGATATTTGGACTGAACCAGCGATCCGTCCGTTCGGACCCCAGGTTGTCTTTCATCATTACGCGGGTCATAGGAATGTCTCCTTCTGGAGGTTACTTGCTGCCGTTACACCTTGTAAAGGACGAACAGCTTCCGGCGGTTGGTACACTCAATGTTGAGCGACGAGTCGACGAAAACGACCACGGCGCGGTGCATCTTACCCGGCCGCTTGACGATCACTTCCTTCATCCACTCGCCACGCAGGAACGTCGGACTGAAGACCGACCAGTCGATCCCGTAGAACGGGTTCTCGCTGGCGTCGTTCTTCGTCAAGTAGGGCACCGCCATAATCTGGTTGCCCATATACGTCGGGTTCCGCGACTCGATGTCGTAGCCCAGGTTGTCGTTGCGGTTGCGGGCAATCGCTCGCAGCCCCTCCAGAATCGGGTAAATCGTGTAGAACCCGTACTGCGACTCCATGGAACCGGGTATCGCCACTGGGTTTGTGAAGTCGGTCTCCCACGCGGCCTTGTCCAGGCGCTTGACAAAATCGTCTTCGCTGATCGCCGAGTACCCGACAGAGTAATTCTGCCAGTTCTTGTAGGTCAGCGACGACAATCCGGCACAACCACTAGTGAAGGCCGCAACCGGCGCCGCGTTTGAGCCGTCGCCCTGAAAGTCGCCGGTCGGATCGGTGTTGTCGCGACCCACCCAATACTTGACCCCGAAGATTGGAGCGTCATCGGACGCTTCCGAGCCGGTTGGATTCTCCCAGAACCAGTCCTCAAACTTGACTGCCAAGCTAATAAAGCAGTCCGTGCGCCGGCCCTTGATGATGTCCACCAAGTCGTCCGGCCGGGAGTTCAGGATCGGCTCCCGTTCATCAAAGAGGTAGTGGTTCGTGACGTGACGCCACGGAATCCGCCCCACCTTGAACAGGTCTGCCTGGGCCACGTCGATCTCGGCGAACAGACTAGTGGTCTGTGCGGATTCGTTCGAGGCGACCATAACGTTGAAGGACAGTTGCTCACCGCCCCTCTCCCGGCGCCCCTTGCCCTTAAAGAGCTGGCGCATCGCCGGGTATTTCTGCAACTCGGTAGTGAGAAGCGTGAACGTCTTCCGCTTCTCTGCGTCCTTGACTATCAACACAACGTCGTGGATCTGTTCTGCTTGGAGTCCCATGTGATTCTATCTTTCCCAGACGGCTTACCCGCTCATCTGCACGCCTTCCTTTTTCAAGTAGGACGTCACATCCGAAAGGAGCTTGTCGTTGACCTCCTCTTCCGTCGCGTCCTTGGCGGGCGGAGCCCCCCTTGGCTTTGACGAAGTAAGGAATTTGCCCTCGGCGCTTCGTAGGCGGTCAACCGTCTGTCGTTGAACTTTCTTGAAAACTTCGTCGGGAAACATGGCGGCCAGAGCGCGCTTCCCCCACTGCGGATCGCAGTCATGCGGGTCCACGTCATGCGCCATGCACACTGCTTGGTAGGCCCGGAACAGCGTGTCGCGGTTGGCCTGCTTATCCTTGGGCGCTGAATCGCCCTTGCCGAACAAGTCCTTGTGGCCGAGACCATCAACCATGCCGTCGAACCTTTTCTCGAAGGCGATCCCCCGGTCCTGGAGAAGTTCCGCGACCTGGGATTCCAGCCCGTCGATCCGCTTCTGGTGGTACTCATCGCGTGCGACAAGTCTATCCTCGTAGATTGTTTCGCCAGAAGCGTCTCGGTAACTACTCAAGGGTTCTGATACTGCGTCCTCTTGGTCTTTCGGTTCCTTCTGCGGCGGCTTCTCTTCTCGCCGCTCGGACTTTTTCTCAGCCTCCTTGGGCTGGTCTTCCTTGCTGAATCGCTCAATTAGCTTTCGATCGAACGCTGCAAGCGTCTCCTCTAGTTGACCGGACTGGTGAAGTCGCTGGGCCAGCTCTTTCGAGATGCCGGCCCCTTCCGCGCGCGCCTGGAGTTCATCGCCTAGGTCTGCGTCAGTCGCGGGTTCCTCGTCCTTCGGCTCGGCTTTTGCCTCCTCGGACGGCTTCTCTTCCTTGCCTTCGACGAGCGGGGGCTTGAACCCATCCTCGTCGGTTGTCTTGTCGAGCATCTTCGTCACGTCCACAACGAGTTCGTCGTGCGCCTTCTCCTCGGCGGCTTCGTCGTGAACGACGGTTGCGTCGTCTGCGGGCTCCGCTGTCGCGGTATTCGTGACGGCTGTAGTTTCTTCGCTCATGTTTGGCTCCTGTTACTATGACTGCGTCATATTTCATCCCCGTACTCGCCGTCAAGGTTCACGAACCTCGGTTCGCCTTGATCCGCACGGCGGAGGTTGATCTCCCGCATGTATTGCTTCAGTCCAGGCCGCCCACTTGCCCTGAACATTCCGTCGTCGCCAAACGGCGTCCCGCAACCCATCTCCTGGGCAACTCGATTCGCTTCGGCGCGCTGACTCTTGCCAACCCTCAAGGCGCGGCTGACAATTGGCGTCGTGCCCGTGACGGCCGGTACAGGAAAGGCCACCGACTTCTTTGGTTTGCGGTTTCTACGAGCCATTGCTTCCCGCTCCCATCATTTGAAGCGCCTGCATCGCGTTCCCCGAACGAGTCGGTCCCGGGGCACTGTGGCGCACGTAGTTTCTTGTCGTGGTCGGGGACTGCCGGGCCTCGCCCCCACTTGCCATCTCTTGCTCTTCCGGCGAAACAGGTCGGACCAACGAGCGAACTTCCGGCATGTCGAGGTACTGCGCCGCGATCTCCAGTAGCCGGCCCATGTCCGGCGTCCCGTCGAGTACGCCCAGTGAAACGCCCGGCATGATGAGCCGTTCCCAGAGCATCAATAGGGACTGAAATCGCTGTTCGGGTGAACGGTAGGTGCCGGTGTACGGTTCGATCTTGAGTTGGAATGAACCGAAGCTCCCGGGCATCGCCTGCGCCTTTGATGCACTGAACGTCTGGGCAAACCGAATGTCCGTTCCCTCGATCTCTCCGACGATATCAATGGGTTCTTGCTGCTCGTGGTACAGATACCACCGAATCGCCTCAAAAACTTCCATTTGGAAGTCGGCCGTGTCCACTTCGTGAAGCGCCACCTTCCCGCCGGCCGTTTCACTGACCATTTTCTCCTGGGTGGCAGTGGGGGCCTGCACCCCGAGCCCCGCCAGGACGTCGGTATTCCCACCAATGATCGACGCAATCTCCCGTTCCTGGAGAAAGAAACCTAACATCGCTTGGTCGGGGCCATTGAAGTTGAACTCCTGGACGGAGGTCGGGTCGCGCATCTGCACGATCTGCCGACTGGAAGCGTCTCGGATGTTCTCGGCGTCCCCCTCGTGGCCCGGCTTGTATCCAAGCACCGTCTTGGCTGCGGCTGTCTGGTCAATGAGCTTCCGGAACGTGGAGTTGAGTGAATCGTGGACCAGGGCAAGGTCAGCCTGAATGCTGATCGGGATTGCCTGGTCGGGAAGCTCCCGGTAGTACAAGAACAGGTACGGCCCCCCCGGTCGGCTTCGCCACGGCCTGACGTGGGCGTTCTCGCCGGTTCCGTCCACGGGAGTCGTGACGATCACGTTCTCTTTGGGGACCCACAAGTCCCAGAGCCAATACTTGTCTCGGAAGCCCGCTTGCCCTTCCCCGTCCACTCCACGGCTGATCGCGCCGGCCATCTCGTGGCCATGCTCGTCGATCCATCGTTTCTCTCCGACTTCGATGTCCGCGGCCTTGACGCCCGGCAGGTACTCACCAATATCTTCTTTGTCTACCCAGTAGGCGTGCCCGCAGAATTCCCGCTCCTCCAGGCAGTCAGCTTGACAGTCGTGAACCCATGACTCCAGGGAAATGATCTGCAATTCCAGTTGGCCGATTCCAACCTCGCCCTCTTCGTCCAGTTCGGGAGCGATCTCTTGAATTGGCACGTTTCTACCGCGCACCATTCCAATCCGGACGATACCGATGCCGTACAAGGCGTCCTGGACCAGCCTGCGGAACTTCCTGCGCAAGTTCAGCCTTTGGGCCACCGCGTTGATGGCGAGCGTCTGCTCGTAGGCCGCCGCCTCCATTCCCGACCCGCCGGGGAGCACCAGCGCCTTCGGGTCGCCGCCGGCCAAGTGTTGAACCAACGCCCATTCCTGCTGGGCCAATTGGTTAATCGGCGTCCTTTCCTTACTAGGAAACCACTCGCTACCCTTCGCCCGATCTAACAATCGCCGGCGCGCTTCCCGAACGTCCTCCAGCTTCGTCCTGGAATGGTCCACCATGTCGAGTAGGTGGCGACGGTCTTGTTTGTCGTTCAGGTTCATGGCAGCACACACTGTAAAAACGGGCGGCCAAGAAACGACAAAAGCCATGCAGGTATGCAGCCCTGCATGGCTTACTGTTTCTTGGCCCCGCCGCCGCGACCTGCCGGTCAACGGCTTTGGTTTGCCCGGGTTAATTGTCAAAATTCAGTCGAGCGTACTCTCCAAAGTGCTTAAATGCCCCCCTGTCATAAGCGTGGGCCGCTTCGACCTCCATGGACGGTCATGCGTTTCATTTCAAGTTCGGGCATCATTGTTGCTTTCTCCACTGCCCGGAACATGCCTTCGATGTCATCGTGCACGGGGCACCAGAACGCCATGCAGGCCGGAGACGACCGTCTCTGCCCTGCGTATTTTCCGCACACGCATTCATCCATCGGGTTCTGTCTCCGAATCAGCTGAACTTGTAGGGGTTTTCACTTTCCTTCTCCAGTGCCTTGGTCATCTGTCGCCTTCCGGCCACCGATAAGGGCGAGTAGTTCTGAACCACCTCCGTTACCTGCTTCGGTTGGTCGTCCATTACTTTAACAGCCAAGGCATCTGCGATCACCCGGTCGCCATGTTGGTCTCTGGCCCCGCTGGGGTCTTCATTGTCACTGAGTATTGAGTGTTCCACCCACTGGTTGCCGAGGAACAGGTACTCCAACGTCTCGAGCATCGCTTGTTCTGAACGGTTACAAACGGTTCTGTCGGCCAATGCACCCCGGTACTTCGAGAGCAACTGGTACTTATTGTCTCTGGTTGGCGCCCATCCAGCATTAGCCCCGGTCTCCCCCGTCTCTGTCTTTGACGGGCGCTTGTAATACCTGCCATACCCCCATTCTACCACGGCATCGCCGAACGCGCGCCCACTTCCGTTGGTCTCCCAGATGAGGTAAGCATCCCAGAACCACCTACACAACGCAATGGCGAGTTTCGCCAATCGTTCCGGCTTGATGTGCGGATCGACGTGCTGCCCTACTTTTTCGCACGATTTCGCGTCCCAAACGGACAGGACACTATTGCTCGCTCCGGTCCCGGCCGCCGCGTCCACCCCCACGATGTAGGGGCGGGCGGGTGGCGCTAGGCTGGTAGGGCCTTTCCCAAGCAGTTCGCACCACACCTCCAGGCACCCGTGGCTGTGCTCCCGAAACCGCAAGGGTTCCAGCGTTTCGTGGTCGATCTCCAGGTCCCCCACGTACTTCGGAGGAGAGCAGTACATCTGAATCAGGTTTTGAATGTCCTTCGCATCAAAAAACTGATACCCCGCGCCTCCATAGTCGATCAGGATCTCTTGGGCGATCTCCGCCTTCGTGGTAGCCCGAGCGCACTGGACATCGAACCACGGGCTCCTTTCGGGGTAGTCGTCCCAGAACCCCCGCTTCTTCAGTGACGCGATCAGATCGGCATTCTCTTCCACATAGGCGTCCAGTTCAGCCTTCTTCATGCCCTTCGCAGGCTTCGGCTTACCTTCCTTGTCAAGCCTGTAGAATCCACGCACGTAATCTGGATGGTCAGTCCAGATAAACCGCAGGGGCCTGACCTGCCTCGGATTCTGCCGGCTCAACTGAACGATCCGGTAGTGGGCATTTCCAGTTCCCTGGGGCGTTGCATTGAACCAGCGTGTATTCGTAGCCGCGCGCGTGGACTTCAGGATGCCCATGCCAACGTCGCACTTGGAAAATTCGTCGTGCAAGACCGCCGTGAACGACCCGCCGCTTCCGGCATTCTCCGTCGTGGCTTCCCCAACGATCGTATTGCCGTTCTCTGGGTTGAGCATGCGCTTAACAAGTCTGTGTTTCGTCTTGTTCCACCCCACCGGCAGCATCCACTTAGGCAGGTTATTATTGGCGTAATCAAGTTTGTAGAAGAGACTCTTTGGTTCGTGTGATCGGTCAACGTACTCGTCAGACCGCGACAACAGCAAAAAGTTCTGCCCGCGCCGAAACCGCCAGCAGTAGTAGGTCGTATAGGCAAACATCACGCTTGCCCCCATCTGCCGACTCTTTTCTACGGAAACGTCGAAGCCATCGTCCAGTGAGTCGAAGATTACATCGAACCCCTTGTCCTGATACGAATATGTAATGAACGGAAGCTTCTTCCGCGCGTGACGCCGCGGATCATAACACCAACAGAACGTGTTGAAAAAAAAGAACGGGTCCGCCCGGCAAGCGGCGCGCATCATTCCCGCGAATTCCGGCTCCACTATCGCGCGGCGGCAAATCTCCTGCCGGAAGAGCAGGTTCGACACCGGACCTTTCGGAACGAGGCCGTACAAGTCAGTCGCGTGTCTTGGGAGCTTCACGTCGGCCGCACCTCGTAAGGCGGCGGTTCATTGGGATGATCCGCCACAGTTATGTCACTCACTTCGTAACGCCCCCTAAAGTCCGCGTCGTTGACGAACATTGCACGTACCCGATACCGAACCATTTCTTCGGTGTCCGCTATGTCCACTGCGGTGGCCCGGCAGGCGAAACGATGGTCTTCACGCTCTACAAGGGAATCCCACCAAATCTCGATCAGGCGCTGCTGGGGGTTCTCCCGCACCAGAAGTCGATACGGGTGGCCATCCGACAGTTCTCGCACCATGCCGTCAACCATCTCGCGTACCTGGCTGTCAGTTAGTGGGCTCATGCCACAGTCTCCTTCAGTAATTCCCCAAAACCCGATTCCAGTTCCACCAGCTTGTCCCCGCACTCCCGCACCGCCTCTTGAATCTGATTCTCGATTTCCTTGTACTGGTGCTGACCGTCCTGGAGGTAAGCGTCCGCGCCGTCCGCCCCCGGACTCTCCACCCTCAAGACCACCTTCTCGAACTCCCGCCGATTAGATATCGCGCTCTGAAGCCAGAACAACGCCCCCTCACTTGGAAACTTCGTTGGGGCCTCTTCTCCATTCTGAAGACGCGCCGACCACTTCTTCGCCCAAGCCACCTGTTCAGCCAGACTCATCTCCTTGTCGCCTATCTCCTCTGCCTTTATCTCGCCCAGGGGCGTGTAGCTCGGAACCGCCGCCTTCAGTTCCCCGGGGGTCACGGGAACCGCCGAACCGGACACCTGCTGGAAGTGCTTCCGCTGCTTCCAGTCCTTCCACTTCTCTTCGACCTGCAACTCGATAGCTGCACGTTCCATCGCCTCCCGGGGGCTCAAGTCTTCCGCCTTGTACTTTTCCCGAAGCTGAAAGTACTCGTGCTTCGCAGACGGACCCAGGTCCGTGACGTGGCGCGTCAACGTCCTGCCGCACGGTATTGCACCCGTCGCCCGGCGATTCATTTCGCTATCCCCGAAATCTTCCGAATAGACATAAAGCACAGCGGACGTTTGGTATCCAACGTCGGAACCGTCTTGATCGGAACGCCCCCCATCGTGATCGGCTTCTCACGCTTCAGGAACCCCAATCCAGGAACCAAGCCCAAAATGCCAGCCGTGAATGATCGTCGATTCATTTCGACTCCTTCAGCTTCAGAATCGTTGCGCAGATGGCAAGGGCAGGGGTGAGGGCGCGGGTTGGCGTGCATTGCGGTGGAATAGGGATCGTGTACTGCTGGCCCTCTTCCAGCATAGCAATGCAAGATGAAACCTTCGGATGGACCGTCACCAGAAAACCATTCCCGAACACCACCTCCGCCGCCGCAAAGGCCGCATTCAGGTCCGTGCTGGGCTGAAATGGAAGGGTGAGCACGTTTCCTTCGTACATTGGGTGCTCGATTCCTCGAGCCTCGTCCCACTTAACCGCTTCCGCCACCCGCCGGTCCAATTCAGGCCCCGCCACCAAATCAGTCATCATTTCGCCCCCAGTTCTCTCACCCGCGATTCCAGGTCCATCACCCGATTCAGAAGCGAATGAATCGCCTCACACACCCCCCCGTGCTCGCTGCACCGCAGATCCGGGCGTCGGATGTCCGGCTGTCGAGGCGATTCGATCATGTCCGCTTCCACGGGACGACACTCTTCAGACGCCGCTTCCTGCAATACCCCAGAAGCGATCAGCTCCGGCACCCGAAGGCATTCCCCGTCACTCGCCTCCCGTACCCTCCGCTTCCAATCCTCCATTATGGTCTCCTTAGACCATTCCCCAGAAGCGATTGGCTCAGGTGCCGCTTCTGGCCCTTGTGGCTTCGTACCCATCAGTCCCCTCCCGCTTCAGCGGCTTCCCCGGAACAGGAATCACAATACACATGACGCAGACTCGCTAGGCGGCGGCACTTCGAGCACACACGCCCACGACACAGGCTGCACGTTTCGAGGATCACCTCATCAACCATCTCGCCGCAACAGTTGCACGCTTCCATCAATTCCCCCTCCCTACCCACAGTTTCCACACATCCGCCACCAAGTCAAGAGGAGTGTGTCCAACCGTGTCCAAGTTCCGGCAGCCACTTCAACTATCTGGAAGTATCCACGGTATTCGCACCCAATTCGCGTTTCCGTAGAGCCCTGACTTCCATCCAGACCAGCAGGTCGTACTCCTTGCCGCACCCGCTACAAGCCATTGATAGCGTCCAATGGGAACCCTGCGTCATGTCGAACTGGCCGCGGAATACGTTCTCATTCCGCTTACGGCAGGCTTCGCAACGCCAGGCGAACTTAATCGGCTTCATTCAGCACCTCCCTGGTCAAAAAGGATTCGCCCTCCACCCCTCTACATAGCTACCGGCAAGCCTTGATTCACGGAGCCGCATTGCGTCTTCCCGGCCATAGGCGACGAGCACCGATGGTCCTCCGCTGTTTCCCTTTGCCTTTCGGCCATCTGGATGGTGAAAATGCAACCGGCCGAATAGAAAGAGTAGTGCCATGGCGTGCCCCCACACCCAGCGGACGAACATTTGCGTCTCCGTCCTGGCGAAGATCAACGCCGTGCCCCGGCCATGCTCCGCCAGTCGCTTCAGCCAGAGACCAGTCTTGGGACCATACGGCGGATTCAGCCACACTCGGCCCTCCCACGGCAGCAATAATCCATCGTCCGGAAGGCTGTAGCCCTCAGTCGCGCACGGCCACGGTTGCGGATCGCATCGGCACGGATCGAGATCAAACGGACCGAGTTCGTCGATTATCACCCTTGGCGTGATCCACGAATCCGATGCCCCCTGGTGCGCCGCGGTATGTGAACCAATTCCTTGCGTCATTTCGCATCTCCTACGCAGATTCCAATAACCACCCACCGCAATCATAGAAGCATCCCCCGAAACAGACCAACGCGTAGGACATTGCAAAATTTTTGATATCGGTGAAGCGGGGATAACCAGTACCCGAGACCACGAAGGCCGGGGGGGTCGGGGCAAGATCCTGAGCGGAAGATCCTCCGCGCGTCGATGCGGTCCGCCGATCGGCAGCACCCCTCGATCGGCTATGAACGCGCATAATGCGCCTTTGTAGCCATGAGAGGGGCATGTCATTGGGGATATACACGCCTATTGCACTCATATACAGCACTATACACCATGCACCACAGCACCAGCACAGCCATGTGCGCACTGCCCTCTTCTTCAGCATACACCCGCTTGACACCCGTTGTGCTGCACTGCCTACATTACAGCCCTTACGTACCAATGACTTACAACGTTAGAGCAACGGATACCCAATTGGTTGGCCTATCGCCATGGAACGCGGCGCCGGGGCTGCACACGACGATCGGCGAGGGTAGAGGGGAGATGGCCCTGCTTGCTGCGGAGCGCCTGTGCTTTGCGCCTTTGCCTTGCGGGGGCCGCAATGGCTGCGCGTGTAGTAGGGTGGGTTGCCGGGGAATCAGCCCTGGATGCACACGCGCACGATGGCGGGACGCCTCGGGACACTCAGGGTGTCTTGGTGTTGTCTTGCTTGTCGGGCTGGAATGTGGCCACGCCGAGCCCTTCGAAGAAGGCGCGCGCCGCGGTCTGCGAATCCCTCGCCAGTTGCCGCAGCTGTTCCACGTCAACCGGGAATTCCTCCGCGTCGACGGTGGCTAGGTAGGCCACGGCAGCTTGGGAATAGATCCCGAGGCTGAGTTGCTGCACGGCCTGGCCAAGGGCCCGGTTTGCTTGGTCTTGCTTGTTCGGCTGTTGGCCGAGCAGCGGAACCGGGATCTGCCCGCCTGGCGGGTGCTGGTGCTGGTTCATTCTCTCACTCCTTTAGTGGGGGGGGGTTCTGTGGGTTGACCGATCAAAGGTAAGCCGAGCTTGCGGCGCCGGGTGTTCACCCAGCACAAGGCCGAATCGATCGAGTAGGGATCAAACACGCGGCTGGAGCCGTAGGTCTGCACGGTCCCGAGCGACAACCCAGACCACTCCGCCAGCTGCGCGTAGGTAAGGGTGGCCAATCGCCCTGGGCCTCGTCCCCCTCGTTTCTTTTGGGATTTCGCCATTATTTCCCTAGATTGCTATTGACACGTCCGAATAAGACTATATGATCATAGTAGTCTCACACACAGGTGCCAACCCATGTTCCCAACTATTCAGCCCCTGCCGACCTTGTTCTTTGGGTGGCACCTCACTACAGGGTCGGCGGGGCGTTCTCTGAAAGGTATGAAACGATGAGCGAAGCCGCGACCCTCCGCCTCTACTGCACTTGCGGCGTAGACATTACCGACAGCCAGGCCCCCTCCTGCTCGGCGTGCCAAGGCAAGCCGCCCGAGAGCGATGAGCGCAATCGTGCCGCCACAATTTTACGGGAAAGCGGCGATGTAATCCCGGCAGCACTACGCGGACCGCTCCACGCTGTGCGGGATAGTTCCGAAGTTCCCGGCACGCTGCGCGGCGTGATGGAGTTCGTAGATCAGTGGCTTGAAAACAGGAAGTAGAACCCCCCCAGCCCAGAACGCGCGATCACCACTACCTCTACTCGAAAGGTGAAACGATGGAACTATCCAACCCGATCTCGATTACCCCCCGCCTACTCCCCGGCCTGCAAATCGGCGGCGCGTGGGTTGCAATTGACTACGCCGATCAGCCCGGCCGTAGAGGGCGTATCCGATGGAGGTGGTTTATCGACCTGCCCGACGGCGCCGAGTTCACGGGCGACGATCTGCAATCCGGCTGCCAGGGTGGCAGCTTGCGCGAGGGCCTTGAAAACCTGCTCTCATTTCTGGGGGCGTTTGCCGAAGCAATTCAGTATACGGATCGAACTGGGCGATTTACGGATAACGGCGACCTCTTCCCCGCCGGATTGGCCGAATGGGCTACCGAAAACAGCGACGAATTGGGTACGGCCCAACTTGAAGTAGAGGAGACTGCGGAGTGCATCGTCGAATAGGACGGCCCCCAAGCCGGAGAATATCATGCGGTCCATCATCGACTACGACCCCAACGAAACGAAGATAATGAACCTCAATCAGCTTCCTGGCGGGCTGGGGCTCAAGCTGCTTTTGGTAATCAATTCTCCCCATGATGGCATATATGTTGCCAAGCGATGGCTGCGAAAGATGCCAGCAACCACGCGAAGCGGAGAACACGTTGTCCGGCTACGCTAAACCCCTTGTCCCCTCTGGAGGTTGAAACGATGTGTAAACTGAGAATCCCCCGGGCTTTTCTCGTGTATCAAGCAGGAATTGCAAACGTGTTTGCCGTGGAATGCCACAATCTGAAAGGCTATGGCCGCGATGCCCGCCGGCTATGGCAAGGCGATTTCCGCTCCGCGGAGATGTTTGCCCGCGGCCTAGGCGCCGCCGGCACCATTGTGCAAAGCGCCGCATGTAATCAGGCGGGAGACATTATCGGCGCCTGTTGGACTGACGACCTGAAATCCCAGCCGTTTGCAGACGCAATGCGATCTGTAAAATGCAATACCGCCTGCTGAAACCCCCCGTTGTCCCTTTGGAGGATTGAATGATGCGAACGAAAGTACACCACGTCGCCCGCTGTATCATGCCTGACAGCAAGGCGGTACTCATGGCCTACGATGACCGCGACCACGAACTACTGGGCGTAGTGATTCAAACCCGTAGTGTGGTTAAGTGGTTTCGGACGGGCGTGACGTCGGCTGACCGACGGCGCATGATTCGAGAAGTGGCCGAACACTACGCCGCCTAGAACCCCGCAGCGCACCCCCGGGAGTCGCGCCCCGGGCGGGGGCTTTTGTTCCTTTTACGGAATTGGAGACTTGCCGTGATCTCTAAGCTATCGACGGATGAACTACTAGAACTAGACCAAGCCGTAAGGCACGACATGATACTCCTCGTGCTGGCTGATCCCGCAGAATCAGATCGGGCCATGCGATGCCATGAACTCATCCGGACGGAACTCCATCGACGTGGCGTAGTTATTGATACCGAAATAGGCCAAATACGATAACGGCATCGGCCCGAGCCGGCTCTTTGTCCCTGAACCTGGAGGAATGAGACGATGGGAATGTCCACGAACGTCCACGGCTATCGCAAAGCCGACGAGAGATGGAAGAAGTTTAAGGCCATTTGGGAAGCGTGCGGTGCCAGCAACGTGATCGTGCCAAGCGAGGTCGAAGAATTCTTCGGCGGAGAAGATCCCGGTGACAAGCCTGGCATGGAACTTGATCTCGGAGACGCCGTGCAGAAGTGCGGCGGCGACTCAGAGGAAGGCTACGAAGTCGTGCTGTCAAAACTGCCCAAAAACACCCACAGCATCCGGTTCATTAACAGTTGGTGAAAACCCCACGCCCGGCCCGAACCGGTGTCCCTAACCCTGGAGGATTGAAATGCTCAAACAAGTTCAAGCCGTCAATGAACCGGCCCCACGAACGTGGGACGACTACCGCCGTGGTTGTGTCAGCACGTACCGCGGCGGCTACACGGGAAAAGAAGCAAGGGCGTTTGAGAGCGGCATGATAACCGTTTTCAATCTCTTGGAGGGAGAGTTCCCACCGGCTGAAGTATGCCGAGCCGCCCCGGACCTACTGGCGGCGTGCGAATGGCTACGAAATGTTATGACAAATGATGGAGGCGATTGTTGGTGCGCCATACGCGATCAGCCAGGCGCCAAAGTCTGGGTTGAGGGCCTCAAGGCCGCCATTGCCAAGGCTAAAGCATGACCACGGAAACCCCAATTCCCTGTTCCACCCCTGACTGCCCGAATCCAGCTCACCCGCTCTACTCCGGAACGTGTGAGGATTGCTGGATTGGCCGGCAGGCGACCACGCAGCGCGAGAGCCAGCACTGGCTTGACCGGCTGCGACGACGGGCGAACGAAGCGCGGCATCGCACCCCCAAGAGCAAACCATGATCATATCTGAAGCCAAGAAGGCGCTTAAGCAAGTGGGAGCGGGCCGGGCCAGCGGAGACGCCGCGTGTGCCATGTACGCGAGCCTAGTCGTCTTGGGCTGCTGCTTAGGAGCGGCCCACGAAGACGCAGTTTACCGAGCACTACAGAACTGCGCGGACGATCGTGCAATCCACGCCCAAGCTCGCGCGTGGATGCAGGACCCGTTGTCTGTTTTCGATGTATTGTAACCACACTCAATCGAAAGGCTGATTCGATGCAATGGACCGACAAAACCCCCGAACCGGCGCCGCTGCCGCACTCGTGCATGAAGTCCGGCGACCTCAACCCCGACCTCGAACTCACCGTCAGGCCGGCCAGCAATGAACGGCAGTGGCAGTATTTCCTCCTGTCCTTCGGTTACCACACCAACCGGCCACACGAGGAATGCTTGGAGAAGTGGCCACGCGAGGCCCTGGAACTGGCCCGGAAGAAGCTGAATGAATTCGAGGCGCAGCTTTCAGAGGTGACCGATGGCTGACGCAACTGAAATCGCAACACATGCAGCCAGGACGCACGCCCGCGTTGAGCGCGCGTCGAAGATCCTTCAGCCGTTTACAAGTAATACCCAGGCGACAACGGAACTGGGCCGGGCGGTCAACGATGCCTTCAACGTGCTTCAGTGGGGCCAGACCATAGCCGAGGAAGAGGCGGAGGAAGAGGAAGAGGAAGAGGAAGAGGAAGAGGAAGAGGCAGAGAAAGCTGCCGATGGCGAACAAGATTACTTCGCCCGCCAGGGCATCGAGATTGACGTGCGCGACGGGCGACGGACGTTTCCCCCTAGTATGTATCAATAAGGAGTGATTACGATGGCGACCGAGACGACAAAGACTAGCGGAAACATCGCCACGATGACCGCCAAGGAATTGGCGGCGCACATTAAGGAACTCGATGTCTGCCACAAGATGCGGCTACGGTTGCTGCGAGCGTTGCAGCGAGCCAGAGCAGAGGAAGAGGAAGCGAAAAAATGAAGCTGGCCGTAATTACCGTGCGTGTGCCGCCGATCTTCCATGCGGCACTGAAGGAACTAGCGTGGAGCCGGAAGCAGAGCCTCAACCAGCTTTGCGTCAAGGTACTCCAGGCGGAACTCGACAAAGCAGCACTCGCCCGCGCCGCCGGTCGTCCCGGCGGTTGCGGGAGGTTGGAAATAGGTGAATAGGAGGAATTCAGACATGAGCGAGCGGAAAACCGAAACCATCGAAATCGGCAAAGGCACCCATTACGCCAAGGTCGCCGCCAGGCTGTCGGAGATGCACCAGGACCACGAACAATGCTCTGTGGAAACCTCGTGTGAATTCAAAGAAAACTACGCCCTATTCACGGCGAAGGTCACCACCATGAAGGGGACGTTTACCGGGCACTCGCTCGGCAAGACCGGCCAGCAAAAGGCGTTTGAGAAGCTGGAATCCATCGCGGTCGGGCGTGCCTTAGCGTTTGCCGGATACTTGGCTTCCGGGGAAATCGCCACCTATGAAGAAATGACCGACGTGGTGACAGCAGCCCAACTCGCTTCGCTAAAGCTGAAGTACGCCAAGGTCAACGCCGACGCCCTCGAAGGACTGGACCGGCCGGCGAAACTCCAGCGATTCAGTGCGTGGTGCCTTTCTATCATCGGAGAGCAAGCGGACTATAGCCTGCCAGAATCGTGGGAACCGGCGTGGCTCAAGCAATGCTGGCGTGAACTTATCGGCCCAGACGTCGATGTCCCTTTCGAGGAATAGGAGAAACCACATGCCTGTAACAGGCGTTCGGTATTCGAGTCCAACGAACAGCACACTGTTCACGAACTGCTGTGGCGTGGCAGTCTGCGACGACCAGAATCGCTGCCCCGTGTGCGATGCTGAAGTATACCCTGAAAACCCTCGGTCGCGACACCGCGTTGCGCTACGGCAGCAAATCTACGCCGAACATATGAAACGGGTAGACCGCCTGTGTCGCGAGGATAGAGCGAGAGAACGACAACGCGAAATAGCGAAAGGAGGCCAATCGTGACCCGCCTACGTAAGCGATTCCTGGACTGCCAGGGAATGAGCATGGAAGAAGCCGAGCAATGGGCAAAGGATCTCGTTGACTACGAGCAAAACCTGCGCTTTTGGATCGGGGACTTAGCTCGGTACTGCATGGCTAAATGGCCAGATGCGCATTTCCAAGTCTGGCCGGAGGGCATGAACCCAAGCATTGCCGAGCGTCCTGCTGGCGTGTGCCGAGCGTATCCAAAGGAGGAGGATCGGCAGCACGAAGCAACGTATACGCAGTATCTCCAGAACGCTTCCCGGCCCGACCGCCAAGAGCGATTGAAGGCGATCGTCGACAAGGGCCTGACGTCCGACGAATCCCGCCAGGCCGACCAGCAGGCACGCGGCAGATGCAACCGCCCGCGGTGGTTGCTCGCCATTGACGTGAACTACTTCCTTCACCGGTTCTGGCATAGCGGCGCCGGCGTGGAAGCGGCAACCAGCGTGGCAACCTGGGTCCAGCGCACGGTAGCACGACTCAAGGAAAAGGGCTTGACCGACGTGGCGTGTTGTTTCGACTCCCGGACAAATCACCGCAAGGAACTGACCGCCGCATGGGAAGACAGGTACAAGGACAGGCCCCCGAAAGACCCGGAACTTGTCCAGCAGTTGCAGCTTGTGAACCAATTGCTCGAAGGCCACGGATTCGCCTGCGTCTTGATCGAGGGGTACGAAGCAGACGACGTAATGGCCAGTTACGCCAAGCGGTTCCCCGGCCAGGTCACGATCTTGACCCAGGACAAGGACTTGCGGCAGTGCCTTTCGGATAAGTGCAATATGCTGCTCGACGTGGAATGGACCGAGGACGAGACGAGCGGCGACCACCTCCCTGATTACAAGTGGCTGACGGCCAAGCAGCACACCGAGGCCACGGGAATTCCGCCGGATCAGTGGGCGGAATTCCAGGCAATCATGGGGGATACTACCGATGGAGTCAAAGGCGCGGTAGGGATCGGCGAGAAGGGGGCCGCCGACCTTATTAAAATGTTTGGAACGGCTTCATGTGCGATCCAGGAGGCCAAGAACGATGACGAACGAATCAAGCCAAAGAAGCGCGAAGCTCTCATCGAATTCGAGAGCAAGCTCGACGTAACGCGCCAGTTGGTCACGCTGAAGACCGATTTGCCGATCCCCACTTCCACGAGAATCTGAATAGGAAAGGAATTCCGCCCATGGGACTCGCACTAACCATGTACCCCGGAAAAGCCATCACGCTTACCCTTAACGGCGAACACCTGGCCACCATACACTTTCGCGACAAAGCCCGTGTGACATTCGACGCCCCGCGCGACGTTGAAATCGACCGGATCGACTCGCCGCCGTTTCCGGCCGCACCTTCCGTTGACGCAAAGGACGAATAAAGAAACCCCAACACCCCAAAAAGGACGTGAATTATGACAGTCGAAACGAAGAATACAGTTGTTCTCTATGGTGGGCGGCGCGTGGAATTGCCCACCAAGGAGCAGATCTGGGAAGTGACATTGAGCATCAGGTGCCTTGACGGCGGAGGTCAGGCGAACTTTAGCGGCTTCACGAGCCACACTATACATCTTCCACGCGCAACACTGGAGGCACATGGATTACTTCCCCGGAAGAAGGAGCCGACACAACCGATCCCCGATCCGGCCCCGACTGTTGAAGACTTGATCCTGGATCTTCTGGAGTGCGTCGGCGTGTACCCGGAACAGTAACACCGGTGGCCCAGCCCCGCAGGGGAGCGTGGAATCGCTGACGAGATAGGAGCCTCAGAGACGGTGGAGGCGACGGAATCGCGGCGGGGCTGGGCTTTGCTTACGGAGACTAACGAATGCTTACCAACGAAGAAAAGGGCGAGCGCAAGCGGCAGCGCATGATCGACAAGGCCAAGGAATTCACCCTCGGTACCTATTCCAGGAAGGTCGCTGCCGTATTCCAGCAGATGATCCGGGCCGAAGCAGCGGCGCAGCCCGAAGGAGCGGTTCCCGCCGTTGTGGACGGCCAGGTCACGGAGGTATTCCGGCGTGTGGGGCAGTGCGTCTGCGTTACGTGCGGGAGAGTGCAGTCATGGAAGGGCGGGGTGGCTCGCTACGGAGGAATGCACACGGGCCACTTCCTCGGCTCTCGGTGCAACTCAATCCTATTCGAGGAAGCCAACGTGGCCCCCCAGTGCGTTGAGTGTAATATCTTCCAAGGCGGTGCGCCCCAGGACTTCCGGCTGTGGATGCTCAGTACGACGGGGAAGGGAACGATCGAGCGGTTGGAGCGGTTGAAGCAGCAGACTGTTTCCTTCACCCGGGAACAACTCGTTGACATGAAACTGGAGTTTTACGCGAGACTCAAGGCCGCGGAACAACGAATGAAAGGGCCTGCACCGAGTCGAAGGATTGGCTATTGACACGGAATGAAAGGAGCTTGATATGCGTTCCTCACTGCCAGACGGCTGGCCGGAAAATGACCGATGCGACGCCGATTCATCCTCGGTGCTCCCATACGAAGTAATCTACACATTCTTCAACAGACGACCCTCACTACGTCCCGCAGACTGGCCTTTGCTCGCCGCAGGGATACCGGTTGACCGTAAGCGAATGAGGATGCTGTCGGTCTTCATTCGTGGATACCTGCGAGGGCGGCCTTGACACGGAATCAAAGGATCGAATATCTTAGGGAATGAAGGGATTGGAATGATGGCGACCAAGCCGCTCAAGACAGAAGCGTTTGGCTCTGGGTGCCCGAGACATCGGGTCGGCTCATCACCGCAATCCCACCCAGAGCCAGACGCTTCTCTTTTGCGCGGAGGTTGAATGATGCCTAAGCCCACCCCACTTGCGATTGATCTCCTTAGAATCGACGGCAACACCCAAAGCCGACTATTCATCAACGAAGATGTCGTCGAGGATTACGCCGCTCTGATCGACGAGAGCGGCAAAGACTGGCCCTTCCCCCCGCTGGATGTATTCTACGATGGGGCGGAATACTTCGTGGCTGATGGCTTCCACCGGAAGCTCGGCGCTCAGCGGGCGAAGCGGGCCTCGATTCCGTGCATCATCCACAAGGGCAACGCGCGGGACGCCCGGATCTTCGGAATGACCGCCAATGACCGCCACGGATTGCGAATGACCCGGGCCGACAAGCGGGCCTGCGTCAAATGGTTACTGGACAACGGCGAGAAAATGACCCAGAAGGCTATCGCCGCAACGGCCGGGGTCGGCCTTCGCCTCGTCCAGCAGATCGTGGCGGATCGGAAGTCACGGCTTACCCCGCATCAACCCCCTCCGGTGGCTACAAAGGCGCATTATGCGCCTTTACAGCCAGGAGGGGGGGAGCCTGATCCATTCGACGAAGTGAACCAAGAAGCCCTGGAATCGCCTCAGACGGCCCCGGAGCCCGAAACGGCTTCTGAGTCGCCCCCGCCCTCGAAGACGCGCCGGCGGGCCTCTGAGGGGCGCCAGAGGGGCAAGGGGAAGCCCGGCAAGCCTGAGAAACAATTCGACCGCTCGTACTGGTTCAAGCAATGGGAACAATCCATCGGCCCCCTTGTCCGGTTAGTGGACAAGATTGCCGAAGGCATCGGCGAAAAGCACGACCCGCACCACGAAGCGATTCAGGAGCGGTTGAATGAGGCTACCGAGGAAATGACCGATTGGCTGCAAGTCCGCCCTTGACATAGCCGCGAACGCGGCAGGAGGTGAATCGTGAGCCGAGCATTTGACGATTTAGGCGACCAGCCCTGCTCTGTGTGCCTCGAATTGGCAATGGCAGGACAGATCCAAGCAAGGGCCGTAATGCCCCTGCCCACATTCCCCGCGCGGCTGAGAGCAGACGGTCGCCAGTGTTGCCGCGATTGCCAGGCTACCGACACTACCCAGGCCGGGCTTGGCGGTCAGCACCCAGCGTTTGGGCCAGCCAGATTGACGATCGCCAACGAACGGATTGAAGGAATGGTGATGCCCTTCGGCATGATGGAACACTTCGGTCTGTGCCAGATGGGGTGGATCAAGCCATGCTCCCTAGACGACTTAGACTCGCATATCCAATGGCTGGAGAAATGTGGGATTCCAAACTCATGCAGTGTGGAGCCGTTTGAAATGACCGCGAAGGCGGCGGGAGGAAAAACGTGATAAACCTAGAAGTAACAGGGCATCGCATCATGCCTGACGGGAGAGAGGTGTTCGTTGTGGAACGCGATGAGTTGGAAAAGCATTTCAAGGGTATGGCGGAGAAGATTGCCGACCTCCAAACCATCATCGCCGCCCTCCCCGCCATCGTCTCGGATATGGACAATTTAGACGAGGGAGGCCCCTGTAATTACGCCGATGGCGGCGGTAGTGATTGCGGCAACTGGGATACGTGCCGCGCGGAATGCCCACGTCGACGGCTACGCGAGTTGGCGGGATACGAACCACGTCAAGACGGGCAACTCGGCAAGCCAAAAGCCGCGGAAGCGGCGGGAGGAGAAGGAGGCATAAAATGACCCTAAAATGGAAAGCCTGTAGTGATCGCCGTTCACACCAGTTAATAGCGCCTGACAGTATTTACCGTTGGGTGAAGGATTACGGCAACCACCATCTCCCACAGTCCGAGGTTTTTAGTGGCGTGCGTTTTGGTTCGGGAGGGCCGTTTACTAATGTGGGCCGATGGAAGACATTAAAGGGGGCTATGAAGTCTCCCGCTGTGCAACGGGCCGTTGAAAAGTCCGTCAAGGAGAGGATGGATGAGCTTCGTAAAGAGTTGTCCGAACTCGAAACCTATCTGGCATCTATAACCCGCAAAAGCGGCGGGAGGTGAATGATGAACTCGATCAGTCCTGAAGTAGTAGCGGCGATGAAACGATCTAAAATACTGGATTGTTCTGCCGGTCCTATATCGAGGGCCCAGGAAGATCGTCGAATTCTCGCAAGAGAAATAGCTCGTTTGATAGGTGCATTACTTGACGCGAATCAACGCGAAGATAAATGCAATGCTGAAATCGAACACCTCCAGGCCATCGTCGACGCCCTCTCCAAATGCAATCGAATCGGCCTGGACGGCACATTGGTGTGCGACGTGCCGGTGATGCTGGGGATGGAAGTTTGGCGAATTGCATATGGCTCTAACATTTACAGTGGCCGTGTGCAGCAGATTGAACAACGACTTCATGGCAGAGTCTATATCCAAACATTGGCATGGGGTGCATCGCCTGACGAATGCTACGACTCCCTCGCTGCCGTCGAACTCGCGAGGGAGGTGAATCGTGAGTAATCTAGACGACAGACGGGAAGAGTTACTGCAAGCGATTGTTGATGTCGTGCCCAAGCTAGACAGCCGCGGCATTCCATTCCGACCCCCCGAATTTTTCGATCTACCAGAGATAGTGCAAGACATTATAGGATTGCCAATGGGCAGGGTGCGTATTACGCGTAGTGAAGCCGCGAAGGCGGCAGGAGGTGAATGATGACCATTCAAGCAACAGACAAGCATCGCGAACGAGCGCGACGAATGTTCGGCTGCATGTTTGACGCCGATGACTTGGCCCAAATACTGGCGACTCACGAGGCTGAGGTGTCGACGCTACAAGCATTTCGCTCTTGCTTGGAAGAGGTAAATGCCGCTTATCGGCTGGGCGGGCAGCCTGGCGGAAAGTATTTGGACCAACTCGCTGCATTACGCGCCGCCGAAGCAGGGGAGGAACCGGCATGAGCCTTTTCACCCCTGGCCCCACCAGCGCGAAGGCGGAGGAAACGATGTGTATTGAGGAAATGACCCCGTACGAATCTAACCCATACAACCCCAGACCATCACGGGACAAGATCATCCAAGAGCTGGCCCGTGAGTGCGAACGAACTCGCGAGTGCGACGGATGCAAGACGCATCCCGTGCGGATTTGGATAATCCGGCGGGCCTTGGAGTACCTACGATGAACACGACTGACCACCTATTCACCCGCGACCCCTGGCCCCACCAACGACTTGGCGTTGAACAGACGATCCACGCGCTCTCGAACGGGACCGATTTACTCTGCCTCACCAGCCCGACCGGATCCGGCAAGACAGAAATGCTCGTCGCCTTGAGCCGCTGGGGCCGAGAGAAGTCTTGGCGGGTGTTGCTTTTCACGAATCGCATTCTCTTGACCGAGCAGACACACAAGGTCTTTCGCGCGGCAGGCGAAGAGGTTGGCGTGATTTCCGCGTCGATGCCCCACTATGAATATGAAGGCGTGCCCATCACGATTGCCACGATGCAGACTGTCTTGAGCCGACGACGGAAGGAAGGGTCGTACTGGGTGGACGCAGACCTCGTGCTCGCCGATGAATGCTTTCCTGCTGGCACGCTCATTGACGGCCAAGCAATCGAAACGCTCCAGGTGGGAGACACGGTGCAGAGCTACAATCACGCCACCGGCACGATTGAGCCCAAGCCCATCACTGCCACGATGACCCGATTCTCTCTTGACAAGCATTGTCGCCTTGTGCTATCTTGTGCAACTGAGGTTCGTTGCACTAGCACGCACCCGGTGTACAGCCTTGACGCTGACGAATACGTCCGGGCGCAGGACTTGAAAGATGGAGAGCGGGTCTATGCCTCACACCTACACATGCCTGGAATGCGGGGTCGAGTTCACCGCGAAGAGGAAAAGGCCGGCGGGAAAGCCGGTGTTCTGCTCCGGTCGGTGTGCCGGGCTACATCACGCAGTGCGACGGAAGGAGACGCAATACACGTGCTCGGTCTGCGGGAAGACATTTTGGAGCGCAATGTACAAAAAAAGGGGGGTTCGGCGGGTTTGCTCCAGCAGATGCACGGGGTTATCACGGAGCAAGGCGGGCATGGCCCGCAATGCGGCACACTCCTCCAAGCGAATGAAGGCTGCCAACCCAATGCACAGACCCGAAGTGAGGGCGAAGGTGTCGGCTGCACACAAGCGGAGCGGACACAAGCCCATTGTCCAGGGGGGCAATGGTCGGGGAATGACGAGACAGGAGCGGTGCATTGCCAAGATGCTCAATTGGCGCCCTATCACTGTCAAAACGCTGGCATGGAAGGCCGGTGCAAAGATGCCGAACCACTACAAGATAGATGTCGGCAATCACACGCTCAAAATTGCCATCGAAATAGACGGGAGTTCCCACGGCCTGCTGGAACGGCAAGCCCAGGACCGGAAAAAGGATCGTTTCCTTCGGTCGCAAGGGTGGTCAGTGTTGAGGTTTACCAACCGACAAGTGGAGCAGCAGCCGGAGGAATGTCTCAGGGTCATCGTGTCTACAATCTTGAAGTCGAAGGCAATAACAACTACTTCGCCAACGGGCTCCTAGTCCACAACTGCCACCAATGCAGCAGCGGGGAATCGGCCGCCCTACTGAACGAATACAAACAGCGCGGCGCCAAAGTCGTGGGCGTGACCGCCACCCCGCTGGGAGTGTCCAACGTCTGCGATGAATTGATCGTCGCCGCCCGGACCCGCGACCTGCAAGACCAAGGGATTCTGTGTTACGCCTACTGGTTCGCCCCCAGCGAACTGGACACGCGGAAACTGGTCAAGGGCAAGGTGGACCTGTCGCTCACGGAGAACGACGCACGCAAGACCTGGGGGCCGCTCAGGGGGGATAATGCGATTCGGACTAGGATTGTCGGCAATATCCTGGAGCATTACGAACGGCTCCACCCTGAGAAAACGCACACCCTGGCCTTCGCGCCGGGTGTGAAGGAATCGCTTTGGGCGGCCCAGTTCTGCCGGTCGCGGGGAATTCGCGCCCTGCACGTCGACGGGGAGGACTTTTGGGTCGACGGGAAACTGTACGACCGGAAACAGGACGAGCAACAGTTCCAAGAGGCCCGGCAGGCGTGGCGGGACGGGGAGATTCCGATCCTGTGGAATCGCTTTTGCCTCGACGAAGAGACGGAGATTCTGACCTCCGATGGCTGGGTTGGGAAGAACGACATCAGCTACGAGCACGAAGTAGCCAACTGGGATAACAGGCGGGTGTACTTCGAGGAGCCCCTGGAAGTGATAGAGCGGGACCGCTACCCCGACGAGCAGATGGTCGCACTGGAAACGCCCCGCATATCCTTGCGAGTCACGGCTGACCACGACCTGCTATATCGGACCACCGAAGATGGCCGGTTCCTAAAAGCCAAGGCCAAGGACCGCGTTGGCCGAGTCATGGGGCTGCCAGTTTCTGGGGTCGCTGCACCGTTGCCAATGGAAATCGAACAGCCCGACATGCTGAACAACCTGGAGCGTCGCATTTCCTCGAACGCATGGGAACTGCGGCGGCGAGGCCACGACGCGGACACATCGTGGGTGGAGGCAGAGCGGAGGCTGCGGGAGCGGGCCGCCAGGCTTCGGTACAAACAGCCCCGCGAACTTACGCTTGAGGAATGTGAATTCATTGGCTTCTGGCTGGGCGATGGGAACCGCAATAACCTGCAAAGCGGCGGCGTGGAGTACCGGCTGTACCAAGCTGTCAAGTGCACTGAGATCGTCAAAAGGATCGACGAACTCTGCGACCTCATGGAGGTTGACCGCATCAAGAGGCACAGGCTGGTGCAGACAAATAAAGGCGAAACCGACTTGGTTACATGGTCGCTGCCGCGAGGTACTGGGTTTGGCCCGCAGCAACGGCGCGGCCTATTCCACCTGGAACCGTATCTCGAAAAGGACGGGTCGCCGCTGTACTGGGGGCTGGATAATAAGCAATTCGACGCACTCCTAGCCGGTCTCTGGATGGCGGACGGACAGCGACACTTGAATACGGCGGGGCTGCCTGCGACGCAACTAAGGATAGTAGGGGAGCGTCGTGCGTTGTTTGACCTCCTGCAATCCATCGCGGTGTGTCGCGGCTACCGGGCATCCATTCGGTCCTATAAGCAATCCGATCCCCGCTACAAGCCGCTCATCCACCTGTCCCTGACCAAGGCCGACGAACACCGCATGACAAAGTATCGACTGGCATTCGAGGAGGGATGGAAGCCGGAGCGAGTATGGTGCGTGCGCACGTCCAGCGGGAACATCATCACGCGACGACGCGGTAGCGTATGCGTTATGGGCAATTGTTTCAGAGAAGGGATCGACGAGCCGCAAATCAAATGCATCATCCTGGCCACCCCGATCGGTTCGTATCGCTCGTTTCTCCAAATGGTTGGACGCGGACTGCGGACGCATCCCGACAAGGACAAGGTGTTGATAATCGACCACGGCGGCTGCTGGTGGAAATTTGGGTCGGTAAACGTCAACGTCGACTGGGAATCCGTATTCGACTGCCAGGACCCCGAGACGATTTCCAAAAACCGCATTGCCGAGCAGCGGGAGAAGGGCGAACCAATGGGTCAAGTTTGTCCGAAGTGCGGCATGGTCCACAAGGCGTTCTCCCGGCTGATCATCTGCCAGTATTGCGGTCACGAATTGGCCCGGGGGAAACCGTCGCGGCCGATCCTCCAGGCAGACGGCACGCTCACCCAAGTGAGCGGAGAACCGGTCAAGCAGTGGAAGATCAAGAGTACGCCCACCAGCGAGAAAGACTGGAATGCCCTCTACTGGAATGCCGTGAAAAACAAGGGAGGCGACGTCACGTTCAATCAACTCTACGGGCAAGCATTCTACAGGACAGCCGTGCTGGCGGGGACCAAGGACCGGCCGGCGTTCTGGAAAGCCCACTATTTGCCAAGGAACTTGCCGCTCATGCCGACGCGGCGCAACGATTGGCACCGCACGATCGCGGAGGTGCCCAGGGACAACCTGTATTGATAATTACTGAATAATCAAGGAAACATACTGACGTTTACCCCGTTACTTTCTCAAGGAGTTGAACATGAGTGTTGAAACAGAAGTTGCAGCCCAGAAACCCGTACCGGCAGTCATTAGCGAGATTGCCAGGTCAACCCTCGGACTATGGCGCGCCATCACCACTCTCGAAAAGGCATTGGCTCCGGTACTTGCCCCCGAGCCGCCGCAGGGGGTGGATGAGAAAGAGAAGCCCGTCGACAGTCCGACCCTGGTGCAGACACTCAGCGAGCACAACACGCAGCTTGAGGCTCTGCGTTCTCACGTCAAGGCAATCCAGTCACGGCTGGAGGTGTAGCGATGCTATGGTGCAGCGTGGCTATCAATTGCATCTTACTGGTGATCGTCCTGATACTGCGGACGCAACTTCGCGATTCCCGCAAATGGGAAACGAAGTTCTCGTGGGACCTCCACGAAGAACGGCGAGAGAATAGACTGCTGAAGCGGTGCTTGTAGAGCAGCCCGTCGCATCCTGGCGGCCGAAGCGTAACGCGAGAAAGGAACCATGGAACCGAACTCCGGCGCCTTGACCAAGCAGATTGCCGCGTCTATCGAGGACGTGCAGGCGCTGCTGGCCTCGAATCAGAGCCTGTCGGTCGCGTTCCTGTACCGCAGGTTGCGCGACCTCGAAGAGGAAGTACGGAAGCGATTCCGCGAGATTCAATGCCCCTGCGAAGCCGTGACCTCAGCAACGGCCGCCATTACGAAGCTGGAACAGAGACTCAGCCAGGCGGGCGTGAAGTTCAAGGAAATGCAAGAGGAATTGGACAAACTAAAGGCGGACGGCAATGGCCCCCCAAGGGGGGTTAAGCCACAACACAAGGAACACGAACGATGAGTGAACGATGGGACAAGCATTTCCTCCGACTGTGCCAGGATCACGCCCGAATGTCGAAAGACCCAAGGACACGCGTTGGCGCGGTCATTGTTGGGCCAGACAGGGAAATCCGCTCAACTGGATTCAATGGATTTCCGCGTGGAATCCTGGACAGCCAGGAGCGATTACAAGACCGCGACGTGAAGTTGCGATTGGTCGTACATGCCGAGATGAACGCCGTTCTCTCCGCAGCACGAGTTGGAATTCCAATCAAAGGATGCACTCTGTACCTCGCAGCCACGGACAGTTCTGGCAAAGTATGGGGTGGTCCACCGTGCGTCAGGTGTACTGTCGAGATAATTCAAGCCGGAATCACCGAGATCGTCTCGTATCCGAAACAAGCAGTGCCATCCAATTGGCATGATGATCTCGAAGAGGCAGAATCCTTACTTACAGAAGCAGGTATGACGTACAGGACAGTGGCGCCCGAGGAAATTTAAGAATTTACCCTTGACGCGGATTCAGAATCAGTGTAGATTACGACCATGCTACATCTACCATCCATCTCCGAAGCTTCCATAAACCCCGCCCGCCAGGTAGGTGTAGCAACTCAATTGGCCGGCGGGGTTTTTCATGCGCACACGACAGCACGGCGGCGGCGTGGCAACGCCGGTCATGGGTGGAGGAC
>SDBS01000597.1_pt1 | contig 35511 bp, 66 predicted proteins | sample 2277091 | NCBI WGS metagenome assembly SDBS01 (sample SAMN10404972, study PRJNA504765) | marine sediment metagenome | isolation source: marine sediment core GS10_PC15, 163 cmbsf | place: Arctic Ocean: Southern Knipovich Ridge | collected 2010
CGATGAAGGACTTGGCGCCCATGCTGCCTGGAATGATCCCCAGTTCGTCGCGTCGCGCTGAGACAGCGCCCTTGCGTGTGACCCACACCGTCGCGCCAAAGTGGCGTTCGCGGTTCACGTAGTTGTGGTGGCAGTTGACCGCCTCGACGGTGCCCCGGGCCAGCGGCAGGGCGATCGCGTCAAAAAGAGCGTCGAGGGCTCGCTCCATCATCAGCTCGCGGTTGCGGAGCGCGAACCGCTGTGCCCAGTGCACGGCACGGACGTAGTCGCCGAAGTGCTGGGTGCCTTCGGGCAGGTACGCGAGGTCGACGTCCGGCAGATGAATGTGCCAACGCTTCATCTCCTCTTTGGCCTTGCGGATAAAGTACGTCCCGATCCGGTTGCCGACGCCGCGCGAGCCCGAGTGCAGCATCACCCACACGTGCTGCTGCTCGTCCAGGCACACTTCGACGAAGTGATTGCCGGTGCCGAGCGTGCCCAGGTGATTGACGTTGTTGCACTGCTGCAGCGCGGGATGGTCGATCACCATCCGGGCAAAGTCGCCGGCGAGTTCACGCCAGGCGTGCAGTGCATCGCTCGGGGGGTCGTTTTTCCACGAGCCGACATCGGCCGCCCCGCCGTTGTCGGTGCGGCCATGGGGGATCGCCGCCTCGATTGCCGTGCGGACCCCCAGCAGGTTGTCGGGCAGCTGATCTGCCTTGATCGTCGTGCGCGTCGCCATCATGCCGCAGCCGAGATCGACGCCGACGGCAGCTGGAATGATCACGTCCTTGGTAGGAATCACGCTGCCGATCGTGGCACCGAGGCCCCAGTGCATGTCGGGCATCACGGCTACGTGCTTGTGGATGAAGGGCATCGCGGCCACGTTGTGCAGTTGCTGCATCGCCGCGTCCTCGACCTGGACGCCTCGCGTCCACATCTTGATCGGGACGCGCTGTCCGTCGCTCCCGGTCTGCACCTGCGGTCCTGTGCGGCTCACGATCCCCTCCTGAGTTCAGCGATGGATCTCAGGGTCTCATTCGTTTCGTCGTTCATGTTCTCTGCTTTCGCTGGTGTATAGCGATTACGTCCTGCGCGCGCTTTTCCAAAGCAGCACGCAACTCTTGCTGCGTCTCGTCATCGATGTCCGACCACCAGCCGTCAAAACCCTTGCGGTCTCGAAGCTCGCCGAGGATCTCTTTCGTGACGGCGGCCGCAAGTTCGTGGTCCGACTCGGGAGTGTTCACATCGGCTCCTGCTCTTCACACTCTGGATTTTTGGGAGTAGGCTGCCGGTTGACACTGAACGAGGCGCCCCCGCGCGGAGGCGCCGACTTCGCAGGGCGGTCAGGAATCATCCTGGCCGCCTTTTTTTTCTTGGCGGTCACGTCGACCTCCAAACGCGTGATCGAGGACAGATGCACTCAGCACCCCTGTCGGTGAGCACCAGCACGTTGTGAGGGTGGTTGCAGTGCTTGGTGTGATCTGCCGGCACGAACGACTCCAAGCAAGGTTCCCCCGGTTCGTCCGCGTCAGGCTGGACAGCACACACGGCAATCATGATCGTCGAACAGACGACAGACACCAGGATGACCGCCACGACGGTCATGACGACAAAACGTTTGTAGCTTTCGCTGGGCTCACTCATGGTTTCACCTCCGTTTAGGGTTCTCGGTCTTGCCCGAACGCGTAGTTCAGCGGCCGGTTGATCGGCACCGGAGCGAGGTCATCGGACGTGACCGGGCGCCCAAGACGAACCTCGCAACACTGCAGGCACAAGAGCAACGAAGGTTTCGTAGGGTCGTTGGGTCCACCCGAAGGGTGTTCTTGACGCTCCTCGTCGGTCAGCAAGGATGCCCACACGTCGTTGTCGAGCATGTGCCCGAGACCGTACTCGCCGCAGTCCCTGCAGTCCGACGTCTGGTTCCACGCAACGACAAAACCGCGGATGAAGTCCTTCACGGGACGCAAAGCAATGCGCGCTGCTCGTCGGATCATTGCTCTTCATCCTCCTGCAAGCGCGCGACGACAATCTTCGCCGCCTCGTTGTTGGCCGCATTGATTCGTTGGATGTAAGCACCCAAACCACGCTCAGACTTGTGTCGCGTTTGGCTTAGGATGTCGTCGATATGCGCGCCACCACGACGGGCCTCCATGACAAAGCCATGGCGCAGAGAGTGCGTCGAATAGTCGTCCGCGTTGGCCCCCACTCGATCAAGGGCACGTTTGACAACGCGGTAGATCGTCTTGTCCGAGACTCCAAAAACACGCCCCTTACCCCGACCGTCTTGTTCCTCCTTCCATGCTCGAAGCAGACGTTGCGGGCAGAACCCATCCTTTGGGCCGCGAGGCACAACCACGATCTGCCCTTCGCCCGCTTGGTCCGTCTTGGAGCGAGGGATAAGCACGATCATGGCTGACCCCTCGTAAGAAATATCCACCCAACGCATCGATGCCAACTCTGACCGTCGCTGACCTGTCACGAAACCGATCGCCATCACAGCAGCGTCCCGCACTGCATTCTCGTCCTCACAAGAAGCGATCATCTGGCGAACCAGCTTGCTGGTCAGCGGCTTGGGCTGCTTGGCCGGCTTGGACTTTCGCGCAAGCCCCCGGAAGAGCACCCGCACTTTCGGGTCGAGAGCGGGCGGAATGTCACCGCGCAACCGATGCCACTGCGAGAGACAGCTAACGAAGAGCTTGATGGTGCCCAACGCATACTGCTGCCGGTGCAGGTTTCCAATGAACGCGCACAGAGCATCCGGAGAAATCGGATAGTCCTCCAAACCGTGAAACTTGGCGTACTCCAGCCACCGCTTGACCGCCAAGCGATAGCGTTGCCGGGTCTTCTCAGTACGTGCTGCGTCCATCAGATCCGCGGCGTGCTGAAGATCGTCCTCTAGGGACGTCTGTACTGCGAGCGCAGTGAGGGGCCTTGATTTTCCTCGGGGCATCGCTTTTCTCGACGTAGACCTCGGTGTCCGCTCCTGTACCGAGGAGCGGACACCTTAGCGAACCCCGAAGAAGGGGACAGCACCTTCCGCAGATCACCACTCAGCCCCCAAATACGGCATGCCAGCGCTGTTTTACCCGACGGCACCCCGGGGGTCTGGGAACCGAAAAGGCCGTAAACAGCACTTTAGCTTACTGTTTGAGCAAGGATTCGCACTACACGGTTGCAAGTCCTCTACGCCATCCTTTATAAGGATGGGAGTGCCGCCCCAGAAACGTCGCTTCATCTCCGTTCGTGGAACCGTCTTCGCGCGCCTCCAGACCCACTGCGATGTCCGGGGCCTCGCGCTCTCCACCTTCATCGAGGAAACGATCAACGATCACCTGGATGCACTCGGTGCTCCCGCGAAGCCCGTCGTGCCCCCACAACCGACGTCGCCCCTCGTCCGCGGCAACTACGTGTCTCCCCAGCTCAAGCTGTGAACGCGACCCTGTGGCCAACACCGACGAGATCGACGCCCTTCACGGGCGCCTGGACACAGCGGAGCACACAATCGCGACGCTGGAGAAGGGGCAGAAGGAACTGGAGCTGCGATTCGGCACGCTGCTCCGTACTTTCGGCAAGCACGCCAAGCAGATGACGGCCCGCGAACGGCAAGTGCTCAACCGTCAGCTCGCGGCACGGGCTCGGGCTTCGAAGCGGGGCTAGGCTTGCTTCAGACGGACGACTGCGCGGCCAAAGGCAGTCTGGTGCAGACCCAAACTGTGTAGAGCCTCTCCAGTCACGCTGTCCAGTTGCGCCGCGACCACGCTGCGGTACACAAGTAGGGCTCGACACTGAGCCCATGTCACACGTCCGATGCTCAGTTCGAGTGAGTTGCGGCCACCACCCTCCGCGACGTGCTGCCGATCCAAGGCTTCACACCGAAGCCAATCATCGTCAGTCAACTTCGGAGTTCGCGAGTGCACCCACGCCTCCAGGGCAACACCAGCCTCCGTGTCTCCGCACAGCAGGACCATGCTCCCGAGCAGCTGACGAAGAGAGCCAATGCTCGGGTGCTCCTCGTAACCCGGCTGTGCGCTGAGCCCAACATGCGTTTCGATGTCCTCCGCCAGCAACCGATACAGACGCCACTTCAGCGCCAGCTCCGGATCGAGCGCGTCGGTGTTCGAGTACTCGGGACTCGTGTAGTTGCACAGGGCGTCGTGGAGACCCTCGTTCTCGATGTAGCGAGCCAGTTGCTGCCAGAGTTCTGCTTTGGTTTGTGCTTTCATGGTGTCTTCTCGTCATTCCGCGCAGCCGCGAGCTTTCGTATTCGGACGTGCTGCCGCCACGCAAGTTTGAGTAACGTGCGTCGATCCATCTCGACCGCTGCTACGTTGAACTCCGCGCGTGTCATAGGTGTGCCTAACTCCCCAGCAGTTTTCAGATGCTGAAGGAGCGCCTTTGTGTCAGCGCTTGTCAGTGTTCCGTCTTCGGCATGCTTCAAAGCGCGAACTACCCCGAGGTTGATCGGCCCTTCTGCCTTTGGCATGAGGCAAGCCTGCGCCCAGTGTCCTAGCCGTACAAGATCGTCGAGGGACATCTTGGCTGAAGCATCGCCTGCCCAACTCCCGTCATCGACGAACAGTTCGACGTTCCCGCCTTCACGCAGCTCGACAAGCACATGGCCTATCGTATCCTTCCAGTCGGTCGTCATCAGGTGTTCTTCTCCGTTTCAGCTTTCCTCCTCCGAGGCAACACCGCCGCCCAGAAGGTAGTCCACCAGCATCTGTTCAAACCGACTCAGCGTCGGATGCGGGCACGGCTCCAGAGCCTCCGCGGCCTCGTACGGCGAGGGAACGTGGCGTAGCCCGCACGTCTCGCAGCACCAATCCAGTACCTCCTTGAAGTGGTGACCCTGGAAGCGCACTCCGATGAGATGGCGGCGCAGCCGTGACACACGATGCGGTTGCCGCACGAGCGCCGTGCACGGCCGCCTCATGAGTGCTGTGCACCCCTTCATCGCAGTGCCGGCCGTGACATAAACACAGGCCCCACGCGAGTGAAGGGCACCCCGCAGATGTGAAAGAACTTGGTGGCCCCGCTCATGGGAGCAGCAGCGTATTTCTTGCCTCGACTCACAATCGAAGGCCACACCCAGCCGCATCCACAAGGCAAGAACGCGAGGGGGACCTGCTTGGCTGCGCGGATGAGCTTCTGACTCGCCCCACACGGACGGAATCCGACGAGCAGATCGAACTCCAGTGCATCGTGAACCCGGAACTTTCGCTTGCGCAACGACATCCCGGGCAGACGCCGTCCACTAGGGTCGATCATGACGACGACACGATAGCCCACAGCCTTGAGCGCCCGAGCTGAATGCCCCCACGGCCCCCCAGCTACATCCGCGACACGCCGATGCTGCTCCGGAGGGAACTGCTTCGCGATGGCTTCTGCAAACCAACGGAAAGGACTGCGTTGGTACTTCCTGAACTCCTTCGCGTCCGTACCGAAACCGAAGCTGTACGGCGCCCCACGCTTTAACAACACGTTTGGATCGAGACATCCCATTGCTGGCCCCTACAGCTCCTTCGGTTCCCAATACACGCCGCCACATCGCGTGCACAGTAGAAGCCTTGCGAACTCTCGCTGGGTCTTCTTATGGTTAATACCGACGTACGAAACTTCTGGAGCACCGAGAAGTCGAAGAGGAACGTGCCCGTGCTCGCTGCACAACATGACGTGCTGCGGGTCCATCGCCATGGCTGTCTCCCGGACCTGAGGTGGAACGACCTTCGTAGTCTCGTCGCTCATGAGCCCTCTTCGCCGTTGAGGTGCGCTTCAAACGAACGTGCACACTCGTCGCTGCACATACACGATCGCTGGGACGGTCCGTCAAGCGAGTCGACGGCCTTCCAGATCTCGTCCCCGCAGTTCATGCACTTACCCACCCGAATCTCATCTCCCGGTTTCCAGGCGTCGTATTCAAACACAACGCCGAACTGGGTCACGGTTGGATCCACGACGCTGCCGTCCTTCGTGGCCAACCAGCAATGAGAGCGTCTACCCCAGTCACATTCCACATGCCCCGGCACCACCTTCAACTCAGGAAATGTTTCGGCCATCTCCTGAGCAGCTCTGGCACAGTTCCCGTACGCCCTGTTGGTCAGAAGCCATTGGGCAATCCACTCGTTGTACATGTTCATCGCACTGGCATCACCTTTCGCTCCACCTTCAGCAAGTCTCCGAATCGCCGCTCCAACTCACGCACCCGCCACCGCGCCCTCTCGTTGAGCACGTCGAGGAAGGCTCGCTGCACCACGAGCTGCAAGCCCACCTCGAACGCCTCTTCCAGACTCTCGCACTCGTGGCGATCGTGACTCCGCAACGACACGGAGATTCCCCACTGGGGACGCTGGTCGTGGACGTACACGCTCGTGTAGTCCCTGAACTCGATGTACGGCGACCAGGTCCACATCTTGAGATCGCCGTACGCTTCCCAGACAACCCCGGGAGGATGCTCGATCGTGTGTCGCTCACCAAGGCCCTGACGCTTCTCGACCTTCTTGGCCGCCTTGGTCTTCTTCGTGGTGCGCTTCAGTGGAGTTCGCTCGACGATCGGCGTCTTCCGGTCAAGCCTCTTGGAGAAGGCCCCCCACACACGCACGTAGGTCTCGAACACGGCGTCTGGGATCTTCGCCGGCCGACCGTTCCTCTTCCAGTCCTGAAAGAGGTTCTGGCGCGCAGCGTGGCTGTACTGCACGTACCGAAAGCCGCGACGCTCGCCCTTCCCCATCCATTCGAAACGCGCGCCCTGACACGGCGTCCCCGCCTTCATCTTGCACTTCGGGCAGGCGACACGAACCACGCACTCCTCAACGTAGAGGGTTTCGTCGACCTCGGGGTGTTGAACGGCTGTGGTCATCTACACCAGCTCCTCGCCGGCCGGCGTGAGCGCGTAGGCAGCCACCTGCCGAGTCGAATCGTTGCGCGACCCCATCACGCCTGTCCGCTCTGCAAGCCCACGTCGGACCATTTGATCTGCTTGCGCCGAAGCTTTGGGATCGGCGCCGCTCGGGCGCCCGTGGTCACGGATAGCCCGAAGGGTGTTTGCTGGCTCGCTCATGCGGCGACACAGTCGTCCACGTCGAAGGTGTGCCAGCCCGTGACTGTGAAGAGGTTGCTGAGGCAGTCGTCCGGGCGAGTGTATCCCTCCGACGACGCACCCACGATCGCCCCGTTGCGCTTGTCCTTCTGGTTCCAGTAGTACTTCTCGTCCTTGCCGCGGAAGCGTTTGAGGCTGTAGTTCTCTCGGTTGCGTTCGGGTAGATCTGTCATCGTGTGTTCCTTCCTCGTCGTCGGTTCATGGTGTGGGAGTGCTCTCTGCGATACGCGTGGAGCGTTGCCCAGTACTCAATGGGATCTGTTACGTAACCCAGCTCCATCGCACGTCGGCACGCAGCGTTGCTACTCAGGTGGTGCAGCTCTAAGGGAGTGAGAGGCGGCTCCGCCGTCGGCCCGTTCACCAGTCGTCCGCCTCTCGCACTACGTCTCCTTGAATCCGTCGGGAAGCATGTCAAGCGCAGCGGTTTCACACTCCTGCGCCGCCTCTTCTTTCGAGGGCGCAGTGCCTGACAACCGAACGTTATCTCCTGTGGCAGACCAATAGAATCTTGGGACCGCCAGTCTTTCCTCCACGTCGGACGGCAACTTGAGGAATATCCCTCTGCCGCGCACGCGAAGCCTCAGAGGTCCCATTGTGCGTTCCCAGCTACTTTCTTGCTTCCATTTGTCTCCCATGCTCACAAGGCACTCTCCGGTGTTTGAGTTGTGTCGAGAATAGCCCACGGCCGAACAGCCCGTGCTGCTGTCGCCGGATGGTGATGCGTCCCGCAGATCGAGCACGGCCGCATGTACCCTGGTTTCCCCGGAGCGGGACGGGAGCCGGGTCCTCTTCGGTCACACACACGCCAGTTCATCGCGGTTGGTCGGCGTGCGCGGCTCACGGAACCTTCGCCTTTTGGTCGTTGGGTTCCTTGCTCAAGCTGGCGAGCAGGCGAGCGGCCCGATCGCCGTGCTCCGCACACGCAAGCACCGATTGGCGTGTGCCGTCATGCTGCACTGGACCGAAGGCAACGCCCTCTGCTTCCTTCCCGCAGTACTCGCATTGTGCTGCACCGGTCACGACCCCTCCGCGTCCCGGGCACTGCATTCGGGACAGAAGTCCTTCTGCCCTCTCGACGTCCATCCCTGCGCGGCGAGTTCGGCCCGAGCGACGGACGAAAGCAGGCCGTCCGTAAACTCCCGCTTGATACAGCCCGGCCTCTTGTATCCGTCGCAGCGGATCGTGACTCGGCGCTCGATCACGATTCCGCTTTCCGCAACCGTACCCACCGCAGGTAGTCCACCGGCTCGTACTGCATGAAGAACGTGCACTGAGGTTCCCTGTGGATGATCCCGCACTCGAAGACAGTCACTGGCTCCCCACACGGACAGTCGATCTCCAGCTTCAGCTCCCCCATGTCTTGGGTCGTCCCGTCCGGACGTGTGACGCGTCCGCGCGTCATAACCCAGCCTTTTGCAACCGACCAGGATCGACTTTGTACCGTGCGAAGCCCCGAAAGGGTCCGATGTTGCCCTGGGTAATGGAGAGCACCTCGCGCCACTGCAGTTCAACGTGGCACGCCATCCCGCACACGCGACCGCCATAGTTCGTAGTGGGGTTGATCGGTGTCGCGCAGATCTGGCAGAACACCGTCACCTCGTCGCCCTCGACTAGCCCACTCACGAACCACCTACCTCATCTGCGTCTGCCGATCCAAGCGCAACGTCGAGGTCGTCGAGACCATCATACTCGTCAAGCAACGCATCGGTGCGCTGCTCGATCGGGACCCACTCCTTGGCAGTCAAGGACGGCGCTCGCCACTGCAAGGGAGGAACGGTCGTCCCAAGTTCTGCCGCACGAGCATCGACACGCACCCGTGTCGCCCGACGTTCAGCCACCACTCCCTTCAACGCATTGGCAACCGAACGGCGGCGGCTCACACCACGCTGGTAGTGGCGCAAGCAACGAACTGCCCCGTGCATTCGGGGATCATGGGCCAGTGTGCGCAAGGCTGACTGCACCGCTTGATCGAGACTCCGTCGCGCACCCGAACCGCTCATTAGCAAGGCACCCCGCAGAGTGATCTCGACAAGCGCAAGCGTGTGCAGCTGTGTCACAAGGCGCTGCAGCACAGGATCGTCGTGCTTGTCAGTCACGATCTCCCGCTCCCAGTCACCTGTGCACACTGCTGCATGAACAGTTGCGCGAGTTCTTTGGTCAGATCAGCACTGGGAAAACCGGCCTGCACACGATCGGGGTCAGCACGTAGCTTTCTATATTCGCGTGCCCACTGACGCCAGCCATGGGAGCCGCCCCCGGTGAGCTGCTCGACGATGCTGCGGGCACGTTCGTTGGGCCACAGGCCCGCCAGCGTGACCGCCAGTCGTGGCGTCCCCGCCGGCACGTCGGGCATGTCGAGCACCGAAACCGGATGCTGCCCAGCGCGCCGCGCGAACTTCAAGATATGCGTGTCGAAACCCACCAACGCAATGAGAGCCAAGCCCTCGTTGTAATCGTCGAGTGCGAGCCAGATCGTGTCGGGTGCGCGACCGGGCTGCACGTTGGTTGCCTTGTAGTTGTACTCGGCCCCCGAGAGGCCAGTGTGTTTGCCTTTCATGTACTTTCCTTTCGAGACGCCTCGTGCTTCTGAAACACACGCCTATCCGTCTTCTCCGGTGGAACCATATCTTCAAGTTCAAAGAGTGCACGCGTAGCCTCCTCGGTGAAGCGTTCGCCGTGCTCGCGGCCAGGCCACAGGTCTTGAACAGCACTGGCGATCGATAGGCCATTGCCGGAGACCAAGGGATAGTTGGTGACGAGCCAATCGTGCCAATCGAGCACTGGACAACCCAGCAGACGGGCACGGATTTCGAGGTAGTGGCTCAGGAGCCGCTCTGCCTCATACAGGCTCGTCGTATACAACATCGGCCGCTGAACAAGGCCCCAGATCATTGCCTCGGCGAAGGTGATGACGTCTGTGGTCACTTCCTGCGGCACAGCGACCTCGGCGTTACGCTCCAACACAACAGCCTCGGCGACCATGAGGCCCTCGTAGACGCCCGGTGTAGGCACTGTTTTTCCTGCGTGGTACAAGCGCCGACGTAGTTCACCGAGAAGCCGGTCTCGTTCAGCTTGCACTCCTGCATCGTAGGCCGCGCGCAGTCGGGTGCCATCGCGTGGCTTTCTCATGGGTAATCCCCCAGCGGCACGGTAGTTACACTCGCGGTGATTGCATTAGTCATAGCGCTTCGCTTCCCGCGGCACCGGGGGTGGTTCGGGGATCGCCCTCCAAAGCAGGTCTTCTGGCTGTTCGTTGCGAGAGAGAAAGGAGTTGCTGCAGGTGTACATCCAAGAGTTACTTGTGCGTCGAACCTGGCACACGCGCATCTCGATCGCCCCGGACCTCCACAGATGTCCCTGGATGAAGTAGAAGCCCTCTTTTTCGGGCCACTCCGAGAACCAGCCCGTATCCCCACCCTCTGGTAGGGGCTGCACATCCGGCAGCCGACAACGTGGCGACGGCGGGGGCTTCACACGAACCAAAGCCTCGTGCTGCGCCAGAAGACGTAGCAGCTCAGATACCTTGTCGATGTCCTTCGTTCTGACAACGGCGTCGAGACCCTGGCCAGTGACAACAGCAAACAACTCAGACGGCGAAAGTCCCCCCCGCTCTGCAAGCCGCTTGAGTGTCTGATCATGGTTGGACTGCGCTTGCGCCTCGTGTGGAGCCACGAAGTCCCAGGGGACCGCTCGCGGACAACCCATCTTGCGCAGCTCGGCGATCTCGGTGCGGCTGTGCCCCTGCCATAGAACTGGAAAAGTACTGCTCATGGGTAATCCCCCAGCGGCACGCTGCGCCGTGCCTGAGCATCGGCAAGTGCTTCATCTTGAGCACGCTCCATCGCGACCGGCAAACTGGGTTGGGAGCCCACGCGGATCAGCATCTCGTCTTTGTCACCAAAGCGGACTCCCCACTCGTACATCTTGGAGTCCAAGCGCAGCACGGTCAGTTCGTAGCCCTGCCACTTGCGCTGCCATCGTGTCGCGCGCCATTCGTCATCCAGTACTGCCATCGTCGTCTCCTGTTCGAGTAGGGGTTTTCCGCCGCTTGATCCGTTCAAGCTGAACCACAGCAAGCACGAGGTAGTTGTCGTCGTGGATCACGGCAACTTTGAGGCCTTCCCGTGGCTGCCGTTGTCCACGATAGCCATAGAACGCTGCCGCCGTGAAGGCGACACTTGTGGTCGTCAAGTGGACGCGCCCACAGCCGTACTTACGGCTGTACTCCTCCACGACTCCGTCGCTGCGACGCCAGTTGCTCATGCAGCGCTTTCTTCGACCGGCCACTCCGCCGCTTCGCAGAGCCGATCGATGAATGCCGCTGTCTCCTCCTTGTCCAAGTAGTAGCTCTGCCACATAGGACCGCTGTCGACCCAGAGGCGAAGACCTTTGTGCCAACAGCCCACCCTGACGCTGACGGTGTCCTCCTCGATGTCAATCCAAGCTGACTCGATGGTCGTCATGTCCTCAGGACACCTCGGGCCGCCGCCCGCAACACGCAGCCCAAGCGACTTCAGTCCCGGCGTGATTGCGTGCCCGGTCATGTACAACGCGGCGGCGCAGACCTTCGTCAGGAGTTCTCCTCGAATAGCAAAACCCTGGGTCACGCTCCCTTTCCCGCCCCCTGGTTCAGTTTTGACGTCAACGACACGCCGATCACCATCGTAGTACCCGAAGAACAAGTCGAGGTCTCCCACGTCGAAGCGAGGCAAGTGGAAACGACTTCCGGTGTGCTTGGCAGCAAGCCGCTCGACATTGGTAAGTCTTCAGGGGCACGGGTTGTTTTTTCGGTCTCATGGTTGTTCTTCTCCTGCTCGCGGTTGGTTGGGTGCAGGCCACGGTGCCCGCAGTAGCTTCTCGGGCGTCTTGTCCTCGTCCCACCAGCGCACGCGCTTGTCGTGTTGGACGGCGTACTCGATCTCACTGCGCGTACTGTCCCCCACGTAGCCGTCCACGTTGAGGACGAGGATTTCGTCGGCCATGTCGATCTTGCGCTTGTGCAGCTCGTCAAGTTGCTGCTTCTGTTCGGGCGTGCACCCAACCCCGTCCCCGTGTACAGGACTCCCCGCGTGCGCAACGAAGCCCACCGAGAGCACGATCTTACCGGCCATCGTCTCCCGGTAGTTCGCTTCCTGGAACGTCGTGTAGAACCGCGTGCTGCCGCAGAGGCACACGACGGTCGGGATCGCCTTGAACTCCCTCACGGGTCGACGTTTCTGTTCGCGTTGTGTGAAGGCAGTCTTCTTGTTGAAGCGTTCGTTGAGGTACCCACCGTTGACTGCGATGAACTCAGCAGCGTCAGCGACCGCATGAGCCTCCGGAGTATGGCCGGCATCCCTCAGAAAGTCGCTGGTGTCCTTCAGCAGCACGCAGAGATGATCGACTGTCCATACAATCTCGCCCTCCTGAGTGAAGCCTACGAAGCTCGACACGAGTGGGTGGAGCTTGCGTCGAACGATTTGGCGTAGCACTACGCCGACGCGCTTACGCTGCATCCGGCTGAGGCGTCCCTCCAACGTAAGTACACGCAGCTGCTCAGGCGAGAAAGGCACTATGGTCATGAACTCAGTCACGATGGAGCTACACAGCGCGTCGACCTTCACTTCACGCATCTCTTCGTCGTACCGTGTCATCGACATTGAGCTGGCACCGGTCTCTCGTTCGCCGATTCCCACCACGGATCATCGCCATCTGCACAGGGAGTGCAGATGTACATGCCGCTGTTGCCTGTCGTCACCGAGGTGATGCACCGGTCGCAGGCTGTCGTTCCGCACTCACAGTACGTTGGGCATTCGTCGGTCGGGATCGTCTCGCCACAAACCTCGCAGACTTCGCAGCTGCAGAACTCAGGCTCCTTGCACGTCTCGCACACGACCTCTTCATCGTCTTCAGCTGTCGGTGTCATCGCTGTCCTCCTCGTCCTCTTCGCCGGGGAGACTCAACCAGCCTTCCTGGGTCAGATCGATCAGCGAGCGGCACGCCAAGCGTTCCACGACTTCCTGCATATCGCGACCGAACAAACCAGTATTCAACAGCACGAGCATCGCGTCATAGACTGGCGGAGCCAGGTACACGTTCACCTGAACGTCGTCAGTAATCGTTCGCGTAGGGGCGTTCTCAGACTCAGCCATCGTTGCCTTCTTTCTGGGTGTGGTGTCGCGAGCAGAAACCGAGCCGGTCGCCGACACCGACTACACAATCAGCAAGATCAAGCAGCGACCGTATGTCGCCATGAGGCGGGTCTGCCGTGTTGCGGTGGATGACAGCCGTCCCTCGCGCCTCAGCCCGCAAGGCCTCGGCGAAGCCAAGAAAGTCCGGTCGCCCGTCTTCGGTACAGCACTGGCCACCTTCAACTTTCCCCGCGTCCCGGACCAGGATCGCGGTGTCCTGGGCGATGACTTCGAGCAGCCGCTCGCTGTGCTCCTGTCGGACACACCCGGAGCACCGGTAGAACGTAGTCTCACCTACGCCCTGCGGGCCACTGAACGGCTTGGTGACCGCAGCTGCGTCCTCTAGCAGTAGCGACCGTCTGCAGTCGTTGCACACCACGGTAGGGCGCCCTTCCCCGTCACTCACAGCCCACCTCCTTTTTGGGACTCGCGAGCGAACGCGGTCGCAACGACAGCATAGCCCTTCAACGTCACGATTTCGTAAGTCGCGTCCCAGAGTCCGAACCACGCGAGCCGTTGCAGTCGCTCGGGAGGCGCGAGCCGTAGCACCAACGCCCGCTCGACAAAGTCGCCAGTCGCGAGATCAGTCAGCGCCATCAGTTCCGAAGCGCGGAGGACATGATCAAGAAGCCGATCGATTTCCGGCGTCCGCATGGTGAGGGAGTCGAGCATGTGTGGCATGCTCCGTATGTCCTCCGCAGGGAGAAAACGGCTCACGGCCCACCTTCAATCTGCGACACGGGTCCTGCAAGCACCGTCGCGCGTCCGAGGTGCTCCTCGATGCGGTGAAAAACGTCCGGGAACGCCGCGCGGGCCAGTCGTAAAGCCTCCCCCACGGAGACCTCCGCGAGCACAACGAACGAGGCGCAACAGTTGCCGCGCTTGTCAGCACTGCGGTCCCACGACAGCAAGACCGTGATCGGCTTGCTCGGGTGGTACCAGTGCCACAGCTTGCCTTCCTCTTGCGTGCCCCGTCCATGGCCCCTCGTGCTCAGAGAGGGATACAGGTACCCCTCGCGCTCCGTATGCAGGAACAGCTTCTTGTTGGCCCAGTCGCCGTCTGGCTTGTACAGAAAGTGTCCGTTGGGGCGAGGAGGAAAGACGCCAAAGAACAGGACGACCGGAGGAACAGCCTCACGAACGCGGCGGTCCAGCTCGGCCTGTAGCTCGCGGACGGGCGCGTCGTACAGGTCGGCGCGTGGCTGAACCCAGCCTAGCGTGTACGTGATCGCGGCGCGGATAAGAAGGCGCTCGTCCTCGGTGAGAGGGCGGCTGAGCTGCTGTGGTGCGCCGACGTCCTTGTCGACCTCAAACGCGGACATAATCTCCGCGCCCAGTTTCGTGTAGTCAATCACAGCCCACCTCCTTCCTGCGCGCCCTTGAACTGTTCGAGGGCATCGATCAAGACCTGCCGCGTGCTCGCAGCCGCAGCACTCAAGTCCTTCCCCGCACGCCGGTACGCCTCGGCCATCTGTTCGTCGGTCACGAGGGTGATCAGCTCCAACATGACCTCGTCCTCAAGACCGATGAAAATGGTCCCGCAGTTGTGACACTGGACAAGCCGGTTGCCTGGGTTCCAGCAGATGATGCTCTTAGCATGGAGGTAGTCCGCCTCCGTCGGCGGGTACCGCAACTGCTTGAGCACCTCTCCACGCGGAGGCGTCCGAGGTTTCGACGTGTCGAATCCACAGCACGGTGTCTTGAAATCGTCAGCCATTCGTCTTCTCCGTCTTCGTGATTGGTTTGACCTGCGTGGGTGCCCGAGCACCGCACGCCGGACAGTAGTTGACTTGTGTCGCGTACTCGCCGTTGCCAACCCAGAACTCGCCGTCGGTAGTTTCCCCGCAGCCGTCCACGGCTTCGCCATAGCCCGATGCAGGCCAGCGTTCCATCTCGCAGTTGTGCCGCTTCTTCTTGCCTGTGTCATCCGGTGCCAGCCTCTGTAGCAACGCCAGAAGAACAGGAGTTGTACTCTCCACCCACTTCTGGGCTTCCGCGACAGAGCTGCACTCCGTGTCGGCACGAAGGTTGAGCGGCCAAAACTCCACCGTTACAGTTGCAGAAATCTCGCCGCCTGACGTTTCCACGACCGCGTGACTCTCGTCGTCCGGCTCGCAGACATACCGCTCTTCGGTTTCCCAGTTACTCATGACGACTCGCTCTCCCGATCTCCCAGTTCATCCTCTTTGTTCCTTCCAGTCGATACACCACACCAGGCGCACGCTGCACCGAAAAGTAGCCGTCCGACGGACACAGACGCCACGCGGCATCACGCGCACGCAAGTCGGCAGCACTGCTGGAATACGGATATCGCCAGCCCCCTCGGACAAGGCAGCGAATCGTGTGGTCCACAATCGTGATCGGCAGACTGCTGCCGCCCAGCTCCGACAAGACGCGCTCACGCCGAAGCAACGCCGCCAGAGTTCCCACCATGAGCACAGCCTGACGATCGCGCAGCACCATCTGACCAGGCTTGCCGTAGTGGATACCGAAGTCGAGAAAGCGCAGTGACGTGGGCATCCACTCGATATCGTCCAAAGCAACCGTCGTTGAACGCGACACGAGCTGTATTGGCCTACCCAACGGCAGGGAAAGTATGCGCACAGGAATGCCTGCCGCCAGGAGCGCTGTCCACTCCGGCGTCGGCAGAGCCATCCAGTCTACCGACGAACACACAAGGGTCGACTCACGAGCGTAGTAAGCGTGGAGTGCCCGTCGTAGGAATCGGTACGCATCTGGCTTACTCCACTCTGTGCGTGCCTGCATAAGCTCCACCACGTGACGTGTCACATCGTGCAACGGTCCCGTCGCTACATCCACATCGAGGATGAAGGCAATCCAGATACTGGGATCTATCGTCGGTCGTACGCCCCACCCATACACCGTCGATGTTGATGTCTGCTCAGTTGCTGCCTGCACAACACGCTCCACCAGCGCAGCATCTGGCGTGCACAGTTTCCGAAAAGGAACCTCCACTGCATCACCCACTCCGTGCCTCTTCTTCCTTGTGCACCTTGATGAACATCTCCGCAGCTTTGCTTGTCGCCTTGTGGCGGTTGAGTTCGACGTACTCGACATCCTTGACCGTGTAGCCCTTGCGCTTCTTCTTTTTCCGGGCGAAGACGGTGCCGTTGGGAAAGATCAACCGACCGTGTCCTTCGAGGACGCCTTCGGCGATCGCCTGCAGGCCCTTGAAGCGCTTCTTGAGCGTGCCCATCTGACTTGTTACCGAGCGGTACTCGGCATCGAAGGACTCGGGGGTGTAGATCTTCCCCTCCCCCGTATGCACAGTGCGATCGGGACCCCACACAACCTCCCCGTCGAGGATGCCAGGGTACATCTCGCGCAGCGCTTCGAGCGACGACTTCGTACGGCTGGGCGGCGGCGACACACCCTTATCGAGGTACCGCTTCACGAAGTCCTTCTCCGCATCGAGGACCATGGTCTCGACGTCCTTGCGGCAGTCGTAGTCCGGGCACAGGAGCTTCTGTCCTCCGACCACGGTGGCAAACGAAGCCCACGTGAACGGAGTAAGGGCCCGGTAGTGCGCGACCTGAGAGCAGTAGTACGCGGGAATCGGGACGTCTGCCAGTTCGGGGATGTTGAGCGCAGGGCCTGTGTTGACGCCTTCTTCCCAGCTGTCGCCGGAGAACTTGCCGACGTTCTTGGCGTCCACGATGCCGTAGCCCTTCTCCGCATCGTAGACAAACGAGTCGAGCGTACCCGCGACCCACGGATACAACGTCGAACGGAACACGACGTTGCCTTCCGCGTCCGGTCCGTAGGACACCGTCGCCGTGTCGGAGATCCACTCCGCCACGTTGAGCGCATGCTCCTCGTGCGGCGAGGGACCGTGCATGGGTGACCCTCCGGCGTGGATCACCTTGAGGAACTCACCGACGCGCGCGGGGCTGATCATGGTCCGTCCCGTGCGGTCGGCGTACCAGTCGAGGATCGCGGCCTCGAAGCGATGACCGGACTCCATCGTCTCGGTCATCTCCGTCGGCTTGAGGTTGCCCGTCAGCCGGTTGTACAGGGTGAAGGAGTCCTCGAACGGACTCCACCCGAGGATCGCGGCGGAACTGCTCCCGCCGAAGTACCAGCCTCGCTCGTCTTTGCCTGCGCGGGCCTTGGCCCACGCTTGTCGTGCTTCGGTTTCCATGGGTGTCTTCTCTTCTGGGTGGTACTTGAAACGCGCTCGTGGGATTGGGGTAACTCGTTCCGCCTGGCACGCTCCCACCGGATGACCGGATGGGTGTCTCTCAGCAAATGGCGCGCTCTGTCTGGATGGATGACTTGAACGAGATGGCGCGCTTAGACCCTATGGGTGACTCAGGTCTCCTGGCGCGCTCGGATCATGTGGTGTTCTCATGCACCATGGCGCGCTCCCCTCTTATGGGTGTCTCAAGACAGATGACGCGCTCGCGCTCCATGGGTGTCTCGGCGATTATGGCGCGCTCGTGTTTCTTGGTTGCTCTCGCGATCTAAGGCGCGCTCACGTTCCATGGAGGCCTCCTGACACGTGGCGATTTCCAACGCCCCCCTAGAAGGGAATGTCGTCGTCGTCCCCCGTCGGGATGTACATCTCGTCCGACGGTTCCTTGGTCTCGGTGACCTCGGGAAAGTCCTCGTCGGAGTCGGGAATGTCGACGTGCTGCGATGCCCCGTTGGACTTGCCGTTGCTCCCCGAGGCCGCTGCACCCAGCTCACCCATGACCTGGTCAGCTGGGATTGCGAAGTCGCGTGACCGTTGCACACGGTGGCCCTGTGCCGCCGCCTGGATCCGCTCCTTCGTCTCCTCGTAGCCTTCGTACGTCATCTCGCCGCTCAATCCAGGACGTGACTCCAGCCACTCGATGACGGCTTTCTTGGACCGTGCCATGGGACCGGCTTTGTCGCGGACCGGACCGAGCACGTAGCTGTTGCGCTTGTTCTTCTCCTTCGTCACGGAGAGCATCAGATCGATACCCTTGAGGGGATGCGAGAAGTCGAAGCCCAGTCGTTCTTTGTCGTCGATCAGGGCCATCAGTTGGTTGAGGCACGTGACGTTGATGCGCCAGATCTTGGGTCCGACGGCCTCCGCCTTACGGTCGATGACCTCCGCAAATGCAGAGATGCTCAAATCAAGCGAGTCTGCCGTCTTGAGATCGATAGGGTTACCCCGCTCGCGCATCTTCGCCTGCCATTCGCAGACGTAGCAGCGACCACGCATGCTCGCGACTGGGGCAACGCGTGGGCAGTTCACGATCTCCAGCCCCTCATTGGGAAACCGGACCCAGTGGCGGTGTATAGCTGACCACGGAAGTGTGTGGCCTTTGGCCGGTGGCAGCATCCGGAACCGGTAGTTGCCTGGGTCGCCGACGTCGAAGTACTTCCCTGCAAAGCGGTTGCGTTCGTCGACCAGCGCTTGAGGATCGTAGTCGTCGAAAAGGCCGTTGAGTCTGTCTTGAAAGTCGTCCATGGGTCTGCGTTTTCTTGTTCTTGGTTGTGCGGGTTTGAAAGTCACGAACGCTCCAAGATCGAAGACATCCGTGTGAAAGTTGCGCCTTGGATCAGGCGGTAGGTAAGGAAGTCATCTCTGGTTTCCACCCGGTAGCCAGAGACTGGTTCACGGTCGTGGATTTCGTCGAGGTCATCGACGGCGGATGATCGAAGCAGCTGCCACACGGGGTACCACTTCTCCGCAGCAAGGTACTTCCGCGAGACGCGGGGGACCAGGGGCCCCACCAAAGCCATCACGGCCAAGTCAGCAAGACACGAGAGTGCGATGCCCCGCATACGCAGCATCGTTCGGTACCGGCGGCTCGACGCAGCGTCGTGCGTATCAAGAAAGCAGCGTGCTTCGTCAAGGCTAACGCCACGGGGGATCACCTGCGGCACATCGTCGGCTGAGATCGTAGCGTCGCGTACGTGGACCAGGCGCCCATCAAGTGCGCAGGCATCCGCACGTCCTGACGCGAGCTGAAACACAGCCTGCCCCCTGAACAAAACCCAGGCTTCGTCCGAGAACAGGACCTCGGGTGCCCACGGTCCGGGCACACGATCGAACTGCGGTTCGCGTCGGGCAACATGAGCCACCATCGTCAGGCCGCCTTTTTCAGCTCTTCCAACGTTCCCCAGCGATCGCCGACTTTCGGATCGACCACGAAGGGAGCTTCCGGTGTTTCGTGCTCGCGCATGATCTGCGGCACCACGGACAGGACTTCAGACACCACATCGTTGCGGACCTGCATCATCATCGAGTCGTGGACCGTGTTCACGATCATTGCCGGAACGCAGTCGTCGATGAGCCACTGGGAAACATCATAGAGCGCACGGTTCATGTAGAACGCTGCACTCCCTTGGATTCCCGTGTTGCGGGCACCATTCTCGGCGTGGCGCACTTCTCCCTCGTCCGACGATCCTGCACCCCACAAATAGCGACAATGCGCGCGCCGGCCTTTCCAGTACGTCCACGTCTTGCCGGTCTCACGCGTGTAATGGACCTGCTCCTGCATCCACTCTTCGAGACGAACGAACGACCCGAACACCTGCTTGATAAGCTCCTCGGCCTCCTCCACAGAGCAGCCAAGGTCGTGGGTCAGCCCGTAGGCTGTCTTGCCGTACATCAGGCCGAACACAGTCTTCTTGATGTCGCGACGTTCGTCAGACGTGACGTCTTCAGGCGCCTTCTTTAGGACAGTCGCGGCCGTCTGTCGGTGCACATCGGCTGAGGTCAGTAGAGACAGCATCGCCTTGTCACCCGACAGCAGCGCCGCGATCCGCAACTCCATCTGGCCGTAGTCGAACTCGACGAACGTGTAGCCCGCAGGCGCGTAGAAGCAGTTCTTTACTGGCTTCGCCCACTCGCCCACAGTAGGGAAGTTCATCGGGTTCGGGTCCGATCCAGAAATCCGCCCTGTCTCCGTCCCCGACGCGTGAAACCTTGGGTGGATGCGGCCGTCGGACCGCACGTGAACCCGGAGTCCTGTCACGTACGTCGAGAGCATCTTGGCAAGCTTGCGGTACTCCAACAGCTCACCGATGACGGGATGGTGGTCCCTCAACTCCTTGATTACCGTTTCTTGTGTCGACGGCTGACCGGTCTTCGCGGTGGTCGCAAGCACTGGCAACCCCAACGTCTCGAACAAGAACTTCCCCAGCGAATCGGCCGAACCAGGATCGAAGTCACCGTGGCGCATGAGCACGCGACGGGCGTCCTCGACCTTCGGAGCGAGTCGACTCTCCAACAGCTTGTTGCTGTCCATGTCGAACGCCATGCCGGCGCGCTCGATCCGCCACAACGCAATGTTCAGCGGCTTCTGCAGCTCCTCCCACTCCCATCGAAGATGATCAGTGCCGAAGATCTTCGGCTCATACGCCAACGCTAGGTTGCGCGTCGACCAGGAGTCGCGCCCGCAGTAACGATTGCGCAGATCCGGCTCAAGCTCTCCGTACGCGTACGTATCTCGGACGTTCGCGCGCTTGAGCGCCGGGTCCTTCTCCAGCAACGCCATGTACTGACGCACGGGCTCCGAAGGACCGAACATTTGAATGTAGCCCTGCCCACCTTCCTGGGCTTGGCGATCCATGGATTTGCGGATCTTGCGGAGAGCGCCCTGCGCTTCCGCCTTGCTATCCCCGAGCCCTACGCGCTCGGATTGGACGTCGAGAGTGGCGTTACCAACGGACTCAACTTGGCGGATCCAGCACACCGTGTCGCCGTGGAAGTTGGCGACCTCGATGTCAATGCTGCTGAGCGCACCCGCATCGAACTTGAAGTGGTGTGCCACCTTCCCCACGGCCTGGTTCTCCATCAGGCGCTTGAGGTACGCACGCGACTCCGGGAAGGTCAGTCCCTCGGTATCCCAAACCCAGACTATGCGTCCCTCCTTGCCCAACACCGAGCACGTCGTCACCTGAAAGTTGACGTCGTACATGGGCCCAAATGTCTCGCAGTCGAACGTGACCCATGGATGCTGAACCAGCTCTTCACACGCTGCCGCAGCCTTCGCTTCGTCGTCCACGACGATGTACACGCCGTCGCGCACCGGCTGGCGTGGCTTCGTCGTCAACGCCCACTGAACGTCCCGCTCAAACGCCGCACGGACAAAGCGGTTGCGCGTCGCAGCCGCTGGATTGAACGTGTAGTAGACCGGGGTCCCGTCACGCAAAACGGTGGTGCCCCGGCGCACAGACATCGGGGGTACCGAGCGTCCTGTGATGCCGTCGATCGCGTTCCGTCCACACGCCAAGATCCGGGTCGGCTTCACCCGCATGATCGTGTCGCGCAGGTAGCCGCGACACTTGGCGACGTAGCTCCGCTGTACCTGCGTGTCGCCGACGTAGCACTTGAGAGCGTTGTCCCACGCCACGGGACCGGCCCAGTACTTCGCGACGAGATTGCGCATGTACGTACCCGAAGTCCCGATGAAAGGGACCTTGGCGGTGTTCTCGTTGTAGCCAGGGTAGTCGGAGACGACGAGGAGACCACCGGGATCACCCACGATGGTCATACACGGCTCGATTGCGTTCACGTTGAGCTTGCAGCTCGTGCACGACGGATTGCGCTCACGCGGCTGCACCAACTCGACCGCAAGCGGCAAGTGTCCGTACAGCGGCTTGCCGCTGTCGAAAAGATCGGCACTCACTGGGAGCTGGCCGCCATCTCGCGTGCAAGCGAACCAGCCGCCCCGAGGACAACCACGACGCCTACTACGCTCCATGTGAAGCTGGCACCAATCACCCACAGCGCGCAGGTGATGGCTAGGGAAGTGAACACCGTCCCCAGCAGCCAACGGGGAAACAAGGGCTCGGCAGAGTCAGGCATCGTTCAACCGACTGCTTTCAGAACATCGCGGACGCGCTTGGCCAGATCTTTGACGGCGGCCAGCTTCGGGTTGAGGTCCTTGTGCTTCTCCAGCAGCTTGAGGATCTTCGGCTCGTCATACCCATGGTCCACCAGGAAGAGCACGATCTCCCGGGCGCTCTTGGCCGCTTTGACATGTTCAAAGAACACAGCCTTGGTCAGTTGGGCAACGTCCTTGGTCGGTGCTTCTGTGGTGGGCGGCTTTACCGATTCCCGCTCGGCTTCTGCGGCGCCTTGCTTGTCGCCTGAGGCGTATATTTCGACCGGTGTTGGCGCAGGCTCGTCCGCAGGCTCCGCGGCTTGAGAGCCACCGTTGGCAGGTGTCGAAGCCGGGGGCTTTTTGTCACGTGGATCTTGGATGCCGTCGATGAGTTGCAGCAGACGGAATGCCTCCGTGTCTGTCAGTCCGTGGAGGGTTAGTTTCTCGGAAGTAAGGTCGATCTGCAGACCCATGGCCGAATCGAAGTCGTAGGTACGTAGGCCACCGAAGACGGTGAGTGTGCCTACCAGCTTGCGTACGTGCGTTTCCATTTCAGAGTGTCTTCTCCAGCGTTCGTTGTTGTGCTTGCACGTACTCCGCAGAGGGAGGGAGCACGCAGTCGAATCGGAATCCCGGTCCAGGCCACTTCGGAAACAAGTCGCCGATGCCTACGCCCCGGGAGGTAGCCAAGGCACGGCGTGCGGCACTCATCGTCTCCGCGCCGCTAAAGTCACCTGGATCTTGAGCCGGCGGGAAGGCGACGCAGGCAACAACATGGCGCTTCGCCACGTCACCCGCTCGGACCAGCGCATCCCGCCGCATGATGAGCCGCATCGCCGCGCTCCATCCCTCGGCCTCCGCATCGGCATCCAGAGCCATGACAACCGGACGCTCGCAACGTGCGAGCAGCTCCAAGTGGTGGTCGCCCGGTTTGCCAAGGCAGGCAACACTGTTCGGCCAAGTGGGCAGTGCGTCGTAGCAACCTTCGACGACAAGCAAAGGCACCTCGGTCTTCACGAACAGTGCCGTGTGGTTGAAGAAGCGGCCCCGGGTCATCGCCGTCGCGTTGCGATAAGCCTTGAAGTTCCACGCGCGGGCTACGTACCCGAGCCAGGTTTTGTTGTCGTCTGCAAGGATGGGAACTACCACACACCCCGCAAGCGTTCCGAGGACGCCGACGTGAATCTGGGCCGCTGCGGCCACCTCGATCGGGACCCCGCGCTCTTCGACGAGGTATCGGTACCCTGGTCCACCGGACAGCGAATCACGAACGTCGGGATGCGTCATCGGGTAACAGCCCTTCGGAATCGCGATCGGCCGTGGCTCGTTGTCCGAAGACTCGTCGCGTTCCACATACGCTTCACCGTCCTTCCGTAAGAACAGCCAAGTCTTGCAGCGGTAACAAGCGACGCGCTTGGTGTCTGCGAAGAACACCAGCGACAGACGGTCGTCCGCCTTCCCTATCTTGTCGAGACAGAATGGGCAGTTCGCACGTGCCTTCCCCTTTCGTACACGTCTGCCCGCGAGCGCTCGCCGTGCGCGCCCAGCCATCACCGAAGAGTCCATCAGTGAACTCCGGCGGGAAACATGTCCAGATCGAAGTCGTCGAACGGCTCCTGCAACCGCGGGTCGAAGACGTGACCAATGTCGAACGCGGTGGGAAATGGACCGACCGCTGTGCCGCCCGCCCCGAAGTGACGATCACAGCAGATGAACATCGTCGCCTGCTTGTCGGCGCGCTGGCTGATCGTGATCGCGTGGTCCACGATCCGGACGATGTGCTGACTGTCCGCAAAGTCGGCCGCCGTCATCAGCGGCGCGACCCCCTTCTCAGTGACCTTCGACATCGAACGGACACCCTGTGCTGCAGTCACAACGAGACGGTTGCCTTCGTGCGCCAGGTCGTAGTGTGCTTGCCAAACGTTCATCTTCTCGTGGTACGTGCCCTTGACGGACATGTCCTGGATCTTGCCCGCGTAGTCAGTGATGAGCGTGTCGATCTTGCGCCCCAGCTCCTGCTCGACAGTGTCGACCCAGCGCACAATGTTCTGCATCGTCGTGCCTGCACCCTTGAACTCCTGGATCAGCAGGACGCCGCCTTTGCGCTGCGCGACCTCGATCGCCTCGGCCACTTGGCGGTTGGCGTTGAGGTCACCCACGCGGATCGACTCGATCGCCACCTTGGCCAACGCAGCCCCGATCCGCATCCGCTGAATCTTCGGAGCCAGCTCCATCGTCGCAAACGCGACGACATAGCCGGTCTCGAAGTCACGGGCGGCGTGGGAGGTCAGCGCCATCGACTTGCCGCCCTTGTCACGGGCACCCCACGTTATGAACCCGGGGTCAATGACGCCACCACCGAACGCGTCGTCGAGCCCTCGAATGCCAAGCGGGCGGCGCTTGGTGTAGAAGGCCTTCTCAGTGAGGAACTCGTTGCCGTCCATGGGCTCGCCGAGCGTCACGCTCTCCTTCCCGATCGCGGCGATCGTCTCCACAGCCGTAGCATGACGCGCCAGGTCTTCCTCCCCCGAGGTGAACGCGGTGATGAGGTCGTTGGCCGCCTTATCCCGCTCAAAGTACTTCACCACGAGCGCGGCAACATCGAGGACGCGCTCCCAGTCCAACGTTGCTGGGTCGACCAGCTTCGACTTGATCACCTCCAACAGGTCGTACGACAGGGTCTTCCCGACGGCACGCGTGTACAGATGCTGAGTGACCACGATCAGGTCGCCGGGACCACTCATGGCCCCCGGACTTATCGTCTTGACCGACTCGATGACCGCGCGAGGGCCTGCTTCCGAGATACGCTCCGGATCGAGGTACACACCGAGGCGGTCGTAGAACTTGCGGTGACCGCCCGCCAGCGACGCGACGTGCCACTGAAACTCCGGGGTCCATGGGTACGCCGTTACGCCCATATCCAGCGCCCCTGAGCTGCGTACTCCGCGAGCCGCGTTTCGATGACGTTGAACTCCCAGGCGCATCGGTCCTGCAGCTTCTTGATGTCCGCCAGTGTGATCCCCAGCGCCTTCACGGCCGCAACGTATTCGGTGTGCGAGCGTGTTCGACGGCAGGCGTCGTTGAGCTGGTTCTGCATCGCGAACAGCTTCGACCACGCGGGGACGAAGTAGTGCGTCCGGTCACCAGTGAAAACACCGAAGGACGGACATGCGTCAATGCGCGCGGGGGAGAAGACCCATTGGATCGGAGGCCACTTTTTCCGGCGCTTCTCAGTCTTCCAGTACCGAACCGCGTTGATCGCCCAGGTCACCGGGCTGATCCCGTGAGCATCGAGAAGCTCGGCTGCGTTCGACAACGCCGAGTAGACTGTGTTGCGCTCGATATCTCCCTGGCAGTGACTGAAGCACCGTTCCCGGTAGTGGTGGCGTACCGCTTCGCGGTACGCCTTCAGCATCACCTCCACCATCGCCTTCAGGTCGAGTCCCTCCGGGAACACCGAAGGCGATGGATACGGCACCATCCGACAACTGTGAACAGCACCGACAAAGTCGAACCCTGGAGGTTCGTACTTCTCGATCCCAAGCTCTGGGTCTGACTTCCGAGCGAAGTGCTGAATCGGGTAGATTGCCTCCTCCCGAGTTCGGACGTCAGGGGCGTACGGCTGTCTGAATCTGGACTCTAGTTCTGTTTGGATTCCTGCTTTGTCTTCTTTTTTTGGAAGCGAAGCGAGGGACTGCTGCTGGCGGCAGCTATCTCTCCTTTTGGAGAGATCAAACGTAGTGGGTCTTCTTTCTTCCTTTCTACTTTTAAGTGTGCGTGTCATCTTGCTCGACACCTGTGTGTCATCTTGGTTTTCTTCTCGATGTTTGGGAGACACTCCTTTCGGTGATTTGGGCTCTTTGACTTCGGTGGCTGAGGGGTCAGACGTTGGCTGAGCAGGGGCTCCGACCATGGCCTGCACGTCCTCGATGCTTGCCTTGGCTTCGACGGCTTTTTCGACAGCAGCAACATCGTCCTCGGTGCGTCGTGCTCCGCCCCACTGCACAGGCGTCGTGCACGCGATCCATTCGGCGGTCGCCTCGGGGACCAGGCCGAACCGAGGGTCGGCCCCGGGCGCGTCGTTGTAGCGCCCCAGGACCTGGCGTCGGGTCGCGCAGCCGCCCGGGGTCTGGAGATTGCGGAGGAGCCCGGCACGCGTCAGAGCGAAGCAGGCGCGGGCCACGGTGCTGACGGAGACGCGCAGTGCCTTCGCAATGACTGCTCGCCGGGCGTGGACCCACCCGGCCAAGTGGTTGTTTGCGAGCCCTCGGAGGTAGCGCCAGATCCCCCAGGCGCCCTTGGGGAGGCGATCGCGAACGGAGGCCCAGGGGACGAGGATCGTGCCGGCCCGTCTGTCGGCGCTCCAAGGGCCGGGGCGCGAAGTGCGGGAGGGGAGTTGACGGGGAGCGAGAAGGGCAGTAGCGTAGGTGCGCATCGTTGTTGATCGACCTTTCGAGCGGAAGAGCAAGAGGGGTGCAGGGTCCAGAAGCCGAGATCAGTGGGTGGTCGAGGTCAAGGGCTCACTTTTTCGATCCTTCCAGCAGAGGGTTCGCTTCGCCTCCGGGGTAACGTCTTCCTCCGGGGGCGAAGCTTTTTTGTACGCCCTCTGTTTGTCAGAGCGCAAGGGCCTGCTGAAGACCGCCGCGCTCGACGTCGTAGCCTGCCTTCTTGTACGATCGTTCCCGGCTGCGGGCGTGCCGCTCCAACCAACGAACTGAAGACTCCGTGCCGAGGTCTCGATCGAAGACGTCGTGCACGGTGAAGTGCGTCTTGCCTTCGTCGAGACGGCTACCTCGTCCCGCTCGTTGCAGCGTGTCGATTGCGGACTCGCCGGCCCCGCCGTTGACGACAGTGCGGCTCGCCGGGATGTCGACGCCTTGTTTGAAGATCGTTGCGACGAGGACGTCGATGGTGCCGTCGGTGAGCGCAGTGATTGCTGCGTCGCGTTCCTTTCGCTTGCTGCGACCTGACACGAACTGCGACGTGATTCCCCGGTCGTCGAGTCGTGTCACCAGGCGGCGAGCGTGGTCGAGTCGCTTGACGAAACAGATGACGGGGCGCGGTGACACGGACGGTGATGCCATGAGGTCGGCAAGCATGTCGTTGCGGGCTGAGCTTCGAACGACGCAAGCTTCGTAGGCAGCGCCGAAGTCTGCGTAGTCGCCCTGCTGGTAGCAGTCGTGCATCTTGATCGTGGGCATCACGATGTACCCGCCGTCCTTGAGCTGCTGCGCGTCGATCTCCTGGATGACGCCGCCGGTCACAGCCTGCACGAGCATGTTGCGCCCGTCGGGGCGGTCGAGCGCAGTGGCGGAGAACCCGATGCGAAAGTACGCGTGGGCGAAGCGCATCGCGGCTCGGTACGCTCCGGGAGAAGCGAACGCATGGACCTCGTCGATGAGCAAGCCCTGCGTGTTTGCGAGAAGCTCTGGCATCCGTGGGTCGTTGCTGCGCATCCGCGACATGATCGTCTGGATCGTCGCGACGGTGACTCGGCGTACGTCCCAGTGGCCGTCGCCTATCTTCCCCGGTTTCTCTGCGTCGCCGGTTCGCTTGAGCCATCGGCGGTATGCGTTGTCGAGCAAGTCAGCGTCGGGCGTCAGGACGAGCCAGTCGATCTGGACTGCCAAGCACAGGCCGACAATCAGCTCACCCTTGCCGCCGGCCGTCGGGATCTGCACGATCCCCCGGGACGCGTTGTAGGCTTTGTCGATCGTCTCGCGTTGGTACGGGTAGAGCCAGCTCAGATCAGCATCGGTCCTGGGTGGCTTCGCCGGGCGCTTGTCGCGGAACTTGACGGTGAACCCTTCCTTGCGTGCTTCGAGGGCCACGTGTCGGGTGAGACCGCCCGGAAAGGTATGGGTCTTGTCGTCGTAGAGGTATTCAATGATGTCGTCGCTGCGCTTCAGCTCCCCGCCTTCGCGGTAGAAGAGCTTGCGCTTGTCGTCGTAGCGAAGAAGTCGGCGGATGAAGATGTCCTCGACGTCCGAGGCGTGGGTGACGTAGGTGTGGGTTGGGTGGACGTCGAAGTAGATCGTCACGCGCCGCCTTTGACTTTCTCGAAGTCTGGACCGAGGTGTTTGAGAAGAGATGCCTTGTCGACGAAGCGCGAGCTGGCGACGAATGCACCTTCGATGTCCCCCTCGTCGAGCCATCGGTAGATGGTGGACGGGGTGACTTGAGCAAGCTCCGCGGCTTCCTTCGGTGTGATGTAGACAGCCTTATTGGTTTTGCCCATGGTGGTTCCTTGGTGGTTGGATACGGAGAAGTTGCGGGACCGTAGTGCTCTTCACTGGACCTAACGCCACGAACGGTACGCAGCCGCGTGGAGAACTTTGGATCAGCGCGATGTCGTACTGCGGGACCTTGGCCAGGTGCAGAAGCTTGGCCGCGTTGGCGATCGTTGGGCGAAAGCATGCAGCCTGCAGGGTGTCCTCCAGTTGCTGGGTGATCTTCGAGATCGGACCCAACGGTTCAGCGTGCGTTGCGTTGAGCTGGTATCGGATCGCGTGCTTCATGTCGACGGTGACGCATGCCGCGAGGACGTTCGAGTGGCCCTTGATGAAGATGTACAGCGTGGTCAGAGAAACTCCGAAGCCAGAGGCTGCCTTCAGCGCGGGCATGCGCCACACCCATGACCGTTGGTCTTCTACGGAGTAGTCTGTCGTAAGCAGAGTCCCAAGACTCTCGCGCGCTGACTGGTATGACGCAGTGTCTTGACGCCACATGGTCTGTCGCTGCGTCTCGATGTAGAAGCGCGGGCCGTCCGGAGGGTAGTAGATCAAGTTGTCCGGACCCAAGCGCGCGACCCCGTAGCCAACTTCGTACGCGCGTCTTTCGAGGCTCTTGTACGTTCTATCCTCGGGATCAACACCGAGTGCGTCGCGGATGTCTTTCTGGTAGTTGGGCCACCGCATACGGAGGGCAGCACTTTGGGCTTTGGTGGGTATCGGCATCGCTCCTGTTCCGACGATCATGACGTCCTCTCCGTGTTGGGGTGAAGCGGAAGACGCAGGCTGAACACAGCCCACGCCTTTCTCGGGGTTGTTCGTTAGGAGGGTGCGAGCGAGCTGCTGACCCCTTGGATACGCGACGGCTCCGTGCGCTCGCGGAACGCTTTGATGGTGGCGTCAGCGGCAGCAATAGCGTCCTCAGCAGTCGCGTCGTTGCGGCCTGCGTACTGGGTCACGATGTTGACCCACAGCTGTCCTTCGTTTGGATTCTCGATCTTGGTTGGCGACATGGTCGTTTGTTCTTTCAGTTGGCAGTAGCGCGGAACTGGTGCTCGGCGAACGCTTCAGCGAGCATCTGCGCGGGTTGAAGTGGTAAGCGGTCCAGAGTGACACGACCGGGGTCGGCCAGCAGGTGCACGTCAATATGGTTGACCCACCCCACCGGACCTAAATCGGAGGTGGCGTCGAGTCCACGTATGATCGACTTCAGCTGGTCCTTTGGCCACTGGCCCAAGAACACCACCCCGATGTTGCGCTGAAGCCAGACACCTCCGACTAACTCGACGTTGCGTGTAGCCAGTTCATGCACAAACGCGGTGAACGAGCGGCCGGTTCCCACCATCGCGATGTAGCCATGCGTGTCTGCGGTTTCCAGGGCGATCCACGCCATAGTCGACGCTTCTCCAGTGCCCGAAGTCAGGGTGGTCACGGTACAAGGCACACCGTCGTACTCACCGTCGATTGTCGTCATCGTTGTACCTGTCGGCGGCCTCATCGACCATGGCGCGGGTGACGTGGGGGTTGTCGATTACGGCGTTGCCGTACGCGAAGCTGCGCCGTTGCTCCTCACGTTCGGAGTCGGACATGCTGTACTTCCCGGCTTTCTTGAGCATGCGTGTGAGGGTCTGGTCTTCGAGCTGACGCTCCCACCGACGCTCGCGTCGTTCGTCCAGGACGTGGAGCAGCACCAGCATCCCCGCGATTGCCGTGGGCATAAAGATGAGTGCGAGCACAAGCCACGACATCAGACGATCTCCCGCAGCTGCTCTCGGATGTAGGCTGTGCGGTTGGCCGTCCACGCGCGCCCGCTGTTCCACGGCTGAGGGAACACGATCGCGGAGCCGCCGGCTTGGATGAAGTCGCGGCAGTTGCTGTCCTTGTCGTCGATGAGTACGCGGCCAGGGCCCGCACACAGGCTCTTGGGTGCTGAGCCCACGAAGAAGGGGACGTTGGGGAAATGCTGGCTCAACCACTGCATCTTCCCGGACCCTGAGTGGGAGTTCTTGCTCGTCGTCGACAGGAACGTCGTGGGTGCGAAAGAGCGGCAGAGACTGTGCAAGGAGAGGGCCCACGGGTAGGGCTGGAGGGACGCCCAGAAGTGCGCACCGGACATGTTGACGCGCCGCCACATGTCCGACTTCGATACGCGCAGCACGGTACTCAAGTCGTAGATGCCGTGGGGCCAGGACGCGTAGACGCGTCCTGGGTTCATGCCGTAGAGACGGATCACCCCGCCCGTCCAGTCTGTAACGACACCGTCGAGGTCGCAGTGGATGTGGTCGATCATGGTTTCAGCTCCAGCCTATCGGGAGGTTGTGTTTCTGGGCGTAGACCAGCAGGTCTTGGAAGGCTTGCAGCCGGCGTACGGTTTGCTCGTCCGTGTTGCCCGACGCAATGAAACGCGCCCCCTTAGCCTCGGCGGTGTTGGAAACTGAAGCCGGCACGTCGACTTGCACACGATCGAGAGGCACCCGGCGTACGCGGCTGTTGAGTGCACCGATCACCGAGCGAAGCAGGTCGGGGATGACGGAGGGGTGCAGTTCTCCGAAGAGGTCGTCGGGCGGGATCCCAACGAGCGTGAAGATCGCCCGTGCGTTGGTGTTGGACCAGTTGATCGTCGGGGCGTTGCGGCGCTGTCGGGAGCGGCCTCCCACGGTGTACATGTCGACGCTCATGTGGATGACTTGTCTTTCTCGCGCTCGATAGCGCCGGTGAACCCGAACTCGAACTTGCGGATTGCTTCGCGGAGGTCGTCATCGGATGGGTTGGGGCCGATGTCGTTGCCCAGCCAACCGGCGTTGAGAGTGTTGCCTGCGCGATGAATCGTGTAGCGCCACCGACCGCCGCCGTACACTGCCTGAAGGCTCGTCGGTACCCACTGGACGTAGGCGGTCTCGGAATCGGGGTGGGGGAGGGTGACCGTCCCCCAGTCGATCGTGCGGGTTTCGCCGGTGACACTCAGCTTCGCGAGCCACGATGCTGTTTCGCTCGGGGTTACGGAAGCACCCAGTTGATTGCAGAGGTAGTCGATTCGTGCGTGCAGCCGGGCGAGCTGATGGGCAATCACGTGGAATGCCGCGACATCTTTTGCTGCTCGTGCGTGTGGGGGCTCTCCGTGATCTCCCTCCAAACGGTCGAACTCCTGGGTCCACGTTTTGAGTAGCTGGTCGAGGATGACCTCTGCGACTGACTGAGCACGTTCGTCTTCGGCCGGCGTTTCTTCCGTTTGTGTTTCTTCTGAGTCAGTCATCGGACGAGTCCCTTCGTAAGCTTCAGCGAAAGGTTCTTCCTTCACAAAACGTGAAAGCACATCGAGGGATACGTCGCCAAGGTAGCCATTGTATTTGTCTCCGTCTTCGCGGATTTGCAGGTTGTAGATCGCGACGTCGTCATCTTCGTCGATCACGAACTCGAAAGTGTCGATACGGACTGTCCTCTTTGTGGTCATTGCACAAGTCCCGTCGGGATCGCGTTGGGGTACGGCAGCATCGCTTCGTAGAACTCCTTGTTCCACCGAGCGTCGGCCAGCGCGTTGTGTTGGTTTTCCGGCTGAGGCGGTTTGATGGGAGGTCGGCCGAGCGTGACCCAGTGTTGCTGCAGGTCGAAGCACAGATTTGGAAAATCGGTCGGTAGGTCGACCATCGGGCCAAACAGTTGGGAGACCAGCACCCAGTCGTATGCGGCGTAGTAGGCCCAGAAGTCGACGCCCAACGCATCAGTGTGCTGGTGGACGAATGTCTGCAGACGTTGTGCTGCATCTTTTCGATGTACACGCGCAGTTGGGTGGGTCTTCAAGTGAGGCAGCACGTGTTGGACGAGGAAAGGGATACGCCGAGCTTCGGATTCGTTGAACTCCAGCTCGATGTAGAACTCCGCACCCGTCTCCGTGACGATGCCGATGGAGATAGGCTCGACGAAATCACCGTTGTCGATAAACTCAGTATCGAGGAAAAATCGCATGGTGTGTGTCTCCTGTTTCCTTACCGGTATTCGCCGATCGCATCTGCGACGGACGCCATTTCGAGCAACGCTTTTTCCAGTCGGGTTGCAAGCTCATCCCCACCGACACGTTTCACTCGTGTGGAGCCTATTCTCTGAAAGCGCAGGCGGCGAGCGACAGGGCCAGCCAGGTCAACAGCGATGACCAAGCGCGTGTTCAGCTCGGCGGCTTCGTCGTTGGCGAGGATCATAGCGCTTCCTTGTCGAGCCCCATCACGCCCGCGATGTCCGGTGGCGTCCAGCCGTCGGGCTTGAGGACCTTCCCATCCTCGCGGAGGCGGCACTTGCCCGTCGCCGGATCGACTTTGGTCATGTTGCTGCGTTGGACTTCGGCCCAGACAGGGCCAAGCGGAATCCCGAACGCCACAGCGGTACCGACCAGAACGTAGATGGTGTCTGCGATGCCGTCGGCGATTGCGACCATACTCGCACCGGTCTCGCTGCGTGGAAGGTGGAAGTCGCGCAGTGCTCGAAGTGCTGGGAGCAGCTCTTTCTTGCACTCCTCTTCGATGAGGTTGATGCGGAGCTGGACTGTTTCCGTGGAAGGTCTAGTCAGCGTTTCAGGAGCCGGTTGGTCGCACGCCTTGTGGAACGTGCGAACGTCTTCGGCGATGTGGTTCATGGCTACGCGACTTCTCGTCGTCGTGACGCTGGTGGGTTCTTCCGGCCACGCTGTGACCAACCCATAGGCGCGCGACTTTTCGAGTTCCGTGGGTGAATCGCCGTGATCGACGTCGAAGGCCGTTGCGTTCTGGATACGCAGGGCTTCGCTGACCTCGTAGTCGCCTGCCTTTCCGCTGAGCAAGCTGACGTAGTCGTAAAGCTGTCCGCGAAGCGTGCCGATCATGGCGATCAGCTCGCTGCGTGTGATGGAGGAGGAAGTTCGTGGAGTGGTCATGGTGTCTTCTCGGGTTCAGATCGAAGGGGATGAGCCGGCTCGGGAACTTGATTGCGTTTGCGCTCGGCTCGCGCACCAAAAATGAAGCCGGCAACGAAGTACTTGTGCAGGATTTGTTCAAAGGCCGCACTCGTGAAGTGGCAGAGCTGACTTGGGTTAAGGAGGGAACGGATTTCCTTCGAAACCTCTTCCTCGAAGGTCTGTTCCGCAAGGCCTCTCCACAGGGCGTGTCGTTGTTCGTCGGGCGTCATGCTCCTGCCGTCCATGCGCAGCGTAGTGCGAACACGACGCTGGCGATGAGGGTGACGCCAAGGCCGAAGAGCAGGAAGAAGGTGAGGAAGCAACCGGTGAAGTCGAAGCTGTCGTTTTTGGTTGGGGCAGTGTCGTCGGTCACGGTGGTGTCTCGGGTTCCGATCGCAGTGGATCGGCGGAGGGTTGGTTGCGGGTGCGCTCGAACTGCGCGCCGGCAGTGAAGGCCTGGATGAAGGTGTCACGGGTCAGGTTGATGAGTTCGCTTCGGTTGAACTCTGTGACGGAGGAACTGGGCATTGTCCTCTCGATCTCAGCTTCTATGTCTTTGAAGAGCTGATACGCGCGACCCTCCCACAGGGCTTTGCGCTGTTCGTCGGGCGTCATGCTGCCTCCGTGTAGCCGCGTCGGTGCATGGCTTCGTTCCACAAGTCCGCCACATCCTGTGGGTCCTGGGTGTCGCTGAAGGCGGCTATATCTTCGGGATCACCTCCACGTTCCTTGATGATCTCCGCGAGCGTTGCGTCGACTTTGAGGATGAGGCGAGTAGGAAAACCGCATGTCCACCCGAGTAGACAACGGCAGTCGCCCGCTCCGAGCCGACCACTTTGGGAGATGTTGTCGCGTGAGAGCCAGGGGACTTCTTTGGGCCACCGCATTTGCGGTGTGCCCCAGGTGTCCCCATCGTTCATTTCGGTGTCGTGCCACCAGTCGAAGTCAGCCACGGATGAACTCCAGTTTCACGCGGCACCCAAGCTCGCGCTCCAGTCCGAGGCGGATGGCCTGTACAGAATCGTTTGGGGCGACGGTCACTCCGAATGGGTGGGTGTCGCGGCGTTCGAGCCATTGCCGGTAAACCGGCGACCACGTGAATACTTTGGCTGCGTTCCAGGTCATCGGTTCTCTTCATCCTTCAGACGTCGCGCGTCCCGTGCTCGGAACCGCTGGTCGTTGTAGTCATCGGCACTCCGTTCAAACTGTGTGATAGCGTGCCGCGCTTCCTTTGCTTTGAGATTGCTGGCTGCATCGACAGTGATTGCGACGAGTGCTTGGCGGAACGCAGCGCTTACCGCTTCGAGGTCTACAAGGAGTCCCCCGATCCCTGGCATTTGCGGGTCTCCCAGCCGTACGCGGACGGCTTCTACCTTCTTGACGAGACGAAGGTAGAGTGGGGCAAGCATTGGATCGCCACACAGTACGTAGCTCTTGTCCTGGTCCTCTCCGATGTAGTGCGGGATGTAGGAGTACCCGTCGATGCGGCTTGGGTCGACGTACCATCGAATACGCGTCCCGCATTTCGGGCATGGGATGACGTCGCCGACTTTCGTCTCTTCGAGTACTTCGAGTGGGCGTCCGGAGTAGGAACAGAGGTCAGGCATTTCGACGACAGCGTCTTCCTTGCGTGGGTTCATGGCATCGCTTCCTGAACATGCGGTGACAGCGTGAGGGGGTAGCCTTTGTCGATCAAGCCGAGCGACCGCAACTTCGAGAACGCGTTACGCGAAGTGGAGCTGTCGCCGACGTCCGCCTTAGCAAGCACAGCGTCCTTGGTCCCGCTTCCGCCCAACGTCAACAGCGCATCGAAAATCCAGCGCGTGACACCTCCTCCGAGCTGGCTTTTCCACTGTTCGATGAGCGCGTCTCCATGCGGGAGTTCAGGCAAAAAAGGCGCGTGTACGCGGTGAGCTTCCTTGGTGGCTTGCAACGATTGAGGACCCTCAGGACTCGAAACAAGCTCAGCTGTGCGAAGTGTTGACAGAGCGTTGCGGAAGGTCGACTTTCTCGGAACGCCTGCCAATGCAGCCACCCGAACTAGCGTCAACACCTCGGGGTAGTACTGAACGACGACGGTCAGGACTTTTCCCGGCACCGCATTCCACGAGAAGGGCAGCGCGTTCTCATGCCCCCATCGGGACTTACCCTTGGTGTCTACCTGGACGGCCGGTGCTTTACGGTCGCTGATAACGACACGAGGTGCTTTCGTGCTGGGGTCGCGGTGGAACGACGTCGACTTTGGCGCCCCACTCCGCGTTGCGACGGCCGGCGATCGTCCCCT
>SDBS01000598.1_pt1 | contig 35496 bp, 32 predicted proteins | sample 2277091 | NCBI WGS metagenome assembly SDBS01 (sample SAMN10404972, study PRJNA504765) | marine sediment metagenome | isolation source: marine sediment core GS10_PC15, 163 cmbsf | place: Arctic Ocean: Southern Knipovich Ridge | collected 2010
ATCCATCTGAGAACTTGAAACTCTGTGGGTGTGAGCTGATCTAATGTTTTTTCTTTTAAGTCACGTCCGACAACGGAAATGATACGATCCATTATACTGCTCATCTTATCTCGCGGCAGCCATATTTCTCCTTTGAGGACGATGCGGACAGCTTCAACGAGCTGATTAGACGGGTCATTGAGATCGAAATAGCCTCTCACGCCGGCATTCATCAAACTCACGACTTCTTCATGGGAAGGGATGTTTCCGATCAGCATCAACTGCGATTTTGACCGCTCATCAAATAGGTCTCGGATAGCTTTACAAATTTCACGGATATTGGGCATAGGTTCTGTATTGGCAAAAAGAACAATCTTCGGTTTGAGATCTTTGATGGATTCAATAAAAACGTCAATAGTGCTTTTTTCAATATTGACCACTTCCAGGTCTGTAGCAGGCTCAAGGGCCTTGAGTATACCTGAAAGGATCAAATCTGATATGCAGTAAATAAGAATACTGACTTTTTTTTCTTCCGAAACCGGAGTTTTCTTTTTAGTCATGGATTACACTTCTCGCTTATCCTGTTGAAAATAGAAAATTCCAAGGCTCAATTTTAAGTTATGTTATATAATCGAATTTCCCTTGTCAAGCGCCTATCCGCTCCAAAGGGTTAAGTGGTGGGGAGAGAGGGTTAGTTTTTGATGGGATGAATCTTGTATATTTTGTCTAAATTTAAAGAAATCAGCGGTTTGTTTTCGAGGGCTTCATCTACCTTAGCGAAAACAACTTCTCCAGAAATACGCAGCTTTAAGTGATTCTCTAGAATAAACGTTTTTGGAATCTGGAGGACAACATTGAGTTTTGTCCCAATCGTGACTTTGGCCTTGAGCCCAAAATGAGCTTTTAAGGAGCTCATGGAGGACAGCTCCGTTTTTTCATTAAATTCGACCCCTTCTGCATCGATCCCAGACACAACTGCCGGAAGAAAGAGATCGAAATACTTCTCCTCAGCAGAATGGAGTGAACAGAAAGAGACTTGATAAGGATTGTGTGCTTTATTCATCGTCGGTATGGATTTTGTCAGATTCGCTTTGATCATTCAATCCCTCTTCTGGATGATTCAGGGGGTGATATTCTTTTTGTTTTTATCACCGAAAAAGGTGAATGGGATGGCTAGTTTTATTTTTTGGAAGTGAGACATCAATTCTGTTCAATCGTCATTTTGGATAATATATTTATTTTCAAACTTGATAGAGACGCGCTGTTTGGGAATTTGATCAGTTGATGCTTCAACAAAAATGACTTTTCCCCTGATAATAAGCTTCAAATTTTTATCTTGAGCAAGCTTTGGGGGCAGATCAATAATGAGCTTAAGATCATGTCCAATGGATGTGGGTGTCCTCAACCAAAATGATGAGCCCTTATGACTGATGTAAGATAAGGAAATCTTTTCATTGAAGAAGTTTCCTTCCGTATCCTGACCTTCTACTTGAGCCGGGAGACTGAGATTGAATCCTTTCTCCTTAACCGTTTGTTCAATAAGTTTTTCTTCAAAGATATTGTTTGGCATGTTTACTTCCTTTTTTCCTCTTGGCAAATGTAAAATCGCATATTCCTTGAACAAGATCAATCACCCTTGTGGATGAATTTTGGGGTGATAAATTGAGGCCTCTTTTATAACCTCCTATAACCTCTCGATTTTTGATTCTCCTATTAATTTTATGGGCTGTATTTGACAAAGAAAGAGGGAGTATTTAGAATAACCGAGAATTGGAACATGGAGAACACAGTGACAAAAGATGATCGATTTGTGAAACAGATAACACCGAAGAGTGAGGATTTTTCTAAATGGTATTTGGAGATGATCCGCAAAGCTGAACTCGCCGACTATGCCCCGATGAAAGGCATGATGGTCATTCGGCCCTATGGTTATGCCATATGGGAAAACATCCAAAGACTCCTTGATAAGAGGATAAAAAAGTCGGGTCATTCCAATGCCTATTTTCCACTTTTTATACCTGAGAGCTTACTTCAGAAGGAAACGGAACATCTTGAAGGATTTTCTCCCGAAGTCGCCTGGGTGACAGTTGGCGGAAGCGAAGAACTTGAAGAACGGCTTGCCGTACGACCGACTTCAGAAGCCATAATTGGAAGCATGTATTCTAAGTGGATCAAATCCTGGCGGGATCTTCCTGTCTTGATCAATCAGTGGGCCAATATTGTTCGATGGGAAAAGGTGACGCGTCCATTTTTAAGAACGACAGAATTTCTATGGCAGGAAGGGCATACGGCTCATGCAACAGAACAGGAAGCGGTTGATGAAACCATGATGATCCTGGATCTGTACAAAGAGTTTGTCGAGACAGAATTGGCCATACCGGTTTTCTCCGGTAAAAAGTCAGAAATGGAAAGATTTGCCGGTGCATCCGATACATACGCCATCGAAGCCTTAATGTCTGATGGCAAAGCTCTGCAGATGGGGACATCCCACTTTTTGGGTCAGCATTTTTCAGAGGTTTTTAATATCCGGTATGAAGATAAGGAACAAAACCTTCAGTATGTTTGGCAGACGTCATGGGGAGTCTCTACGCGTCTTGTAGGAGCCGTAATCATGTCTCATGGAGATGATTCAGGTCTGAAGCTGCCGCCGAATGTGGCGCCCATTCAAGTTGTCATCGTCCCGATTTCTTTGGGAAGCTGGAAGGAAGATGTCCTTCCTGTAGCCAAGGACATTGAACACAAACTTCTTCAACTCGGATTACGAGTCAAGGTTGATGACAGGGAAGAATTTACACCGGGCTGGAAGTTCTCGGATTGGGAGATGAGAGGAGTCCCGCTGAGGATAGAAATCGGGCCCAGAGATATTAAAAACAAACAGGTCATTGCTGTTCGAAGGGATACTATTAAGAAAGAGCAGATAGGTTTTGATGTTTTGAACGAACAGATCCCCCATCTTCTTCAAGATATCCAAAACTCACTTTTTGAGTCGGCCGTGAAGTTTCAAACTGAAAATACTCATGATGTTCAGACTTACGACGAGTTTCAGAATCTTATGGAAACTCAACGAGGATTCATCAGGACTTTTTGGTGTGGTGAATCTGTGTGTGAGAGAAAAATAAAAGAAGAGACCATGGCTACAATTCGCATTATTTTACGTGAAGATCATCACGAAAAGCACGGCAAGAAGGAAGGCCATTGTGTTTTATGTGGAAAAGAGTCCGGAAAAAGGGTCCTATTTGCCAAAGCTTATTAAGCTGAATAATTCATAAAAAATGTCAATATTTCACGTAATGCAATTAATATTAAGGGATTACAGAAGTTTTTTCGGTAAGCATACAAATAACTTTGTTCTCCCATTATTATATTTTATATTAATCGACATTTTTTCCCCTACTGGCGAGCCGATTTTACCGCATCTGGGTTGTTGCAGCGGGTTCGCGGTGAAATACCACAGCTTCACCCGCCGCGCCTACCATCTACGGCAAACTCGATTCGTGAATTATCAATGTTAACCCTAAGTTAGTTTTTTAGTCCATATCTTCTCTTGAGTTTTAAAGAAGAAAATGAGTGAAGAAAATTTTGAAGAAAAAAGACGGAGGATGGTAGAGGAGCAAATCAAAGCGAGGGGAATCAAAGATACCAGAGTACTTGCGGCCATGGAAAAGGTGCCGCGGCATGAATTTGTCCCTGATAAAATCAGGTCTCACTCCTATAATGATGAACCCCTTTCTATTGGTGAAGGACAAACAATATCACAGCCCTACATTGTCGCTTACATGACTGAGGTTCTCCAGCTGGAGGACGATAAAAAAGTTCTCGAAATCGGGACTGGGTCGGGCTACCAGACGGCCGTCCTTGCCGAGATAGTCCGGGACGTTTATTCCGTTGAGATTATTGAAAGTCTTTCGAGAAGAAGCCGGGACATCCTGGCTGAATTGGGATATAAAAATATTCAGCTTAAAGTCGGTGATGGATCTTATGGGTGGAAGGAGTTTGCTCCTTTTGATGCTATCATTGTAACAGCCGCTCCGCGTGTTACACCACAACCTCTTCAAGAACAGTTGTCCATTGGAGGGAAACTCATCGTTCCTGTTGGAGATACATTCCAGGAACTTGTGCTTATTGTGAAAAACAAGACAGGATTCACGGAAAAAAAACTTTTATCTGTGCGTTTTGTTCCGCTCGTTTCACCTCATTAAAAAGTCATGAAAAAAACGGCCGTTGTCCTATTCATGTTGGTTTTCATATCAGTTTTTTTACGGTCAAAAGTGACCCACATCCGCATCTTTTTTCCGGATGGAGAATCAATCATTGCTGATTTGGCAAAAACCGAAGAGGAGCGGACGCAGGGGCTCATGTTTCGAAATACACTCAATGATGACCAAGGTATGCTGTTTGTCTTTGAACAGGAAGGACTTTATTCTTTCTGGATGAAGAACATGAATTTTGCGATCGATATTCTCTGGCTGGACAGGCAGAAGAGAATTGTTCATCTTGAACATAATGTACCCCCATGTAAAAAAGAGCCCTGTCCTTCTTATGCGCCCCTTGTTCCTGCAAAGTATGTTCTTGAAATAAAAGCAGGAAACATAGAAAAGCGGAAACTCAAGATGTATGAGCGTATTGATTTTATTTTATAAGCTTGGCTAATTCTATGGCCACATTCTGAGGAGCGCTTTTGTCTCCAAGAAGGCCTTTGATCCTTTTAAACTCAAAGACCATTTTCTCCCGTTTGTCTGGGGATTCGAGGATCATTTGAGTTTCTTTGAAGATGTTTTCGGGAGTGAAGTATTTCTGGATCAGTTCAGGAACGAATTCGATACCTGCCAGAATATTGACGATGCTGTAATTTTTTAGCTTCATAAGGTGTATCCCAAGGTTATATGTCAAAGTCGATAGCCTGTAAAAAGCAAGAAAGGGAGTTTCCAAAAGTGCTAATTCTAAATTGGCGGTGCCGCAGGACGAGAGGGCCATGTCACTATAGGCCATAGCGGCATACGCGTCTTCCGAAAGAGCAAAGATGTTATTCATGCTGTGTGGGATATGCTTGAGGACGAGATCTTTGTCCAAATTTTTTGCTAAATTGAGAATGAACTGGACGTTATATTTCTTGTTGATTTTTTCCATGGCTTTTATGAGAACAGGCATGTGATATCCGATTTCAGAACTTCGGCTTCCCGGTAGGACACATACAATGGTTTTTTCGGGATTTATACCATGCTTCCGGAAAAAATCTTCGCGCGGCAGAGAGACTTCGACTTTTTTAACCAAGGGATGACCGACGTATACGGCGGGAATGTTTTGGCTGCGGTAGATTTCTTCCTCAAAAGGGAATATGAGTATCATTTTTTGAACAAATTTTTTTATTATTTTCAAGCGCCACTTTCTCCAGATCCAAACGGTGGGGCTTATGTAATAGAGGACGGGAATGGACAGCGTCTTCAATTTTTTGGCAAGACGCAGGTTAAAATCGGGAGAATCAATCAAAACAGCTGCGGAAGGTTTTCTTTTTTTGACTTCATTTGTAATAGAGTTGAAGATCTTTTTAATACGAGGAAGGTGTGAGAGAACTTCCACGATTCCAACCAGTGATAAGTCCTGAACCGAAAATAACAGCTGAACTCCTTCGTGTTCCATATGACTTCCGCCAATGCCAAAGAAATCCATTTGAGGATACTTTTTTTTAAACTCTTTTACGAGTTCAGCACCATATCTGTCTCCTGAATTTTCACCCGCAATGATGAGTACAGAGTCCATTAATCTCTTTCTTCCTGACCATAATAGATGATATCAGGCATTTTTTTCGGGTCCTGCCCGAAGAAAAAAAGCCACCGGTCATAGGATTCCTGTTCGTAATAGATCTTTTTGGATTTCTGTGTTGATGCACTTACGACTCCAATAATCTGTAAGTTGTCAATACCTGCAAGCATACTCGATGGAACGATTAGAACTCGCTGGAGAGATCCTTTTTGTTTTGCCGAAACCCGTTGATAGGGAAGGATGATGTTCCATTCACCGTTCTTTGTCATAGGATCGGGATACAGACGTCGAAGACATCTTTCTTCGATCAATTCGTCCATAGTTTTTGGAAAAGCCCCGGGTTTCTTCATTTGGAAGAGGCGGATGGCTTCGACATACTGTTTTCCCCTGAAAATGAGTTCTTCTTCTTTTTCTCTTTGTATTTGAGTCTGCCAGACTGGAACAGCAACCAAAAGACCGATAATCAACACGGATAAAGCAAAAAGGAGAATGAGAAGAGTGTAGCCTGCTGAAAAAGGTTGGTTTTTTCTACTTTTAATTACCATGTATTAAAGAAAGTCCCATCCGTGGCCGTTCGTTCTGAACCGGAATTTACATCGACAATACCTGGTATTTCCATTCCTGAAAGCATATCTTCTGGATTGAGTATTTCCGGAATTTCGATCCATGTTTCAGAGGAATGAGTAATGGGATCCATAGGGATTTCCCGCAAGTACCCTTCATCGACCAACGTCTGCAGGGATGCAGGGTATTTCATTTTATCGGTATAATATTGATTGATAAGAGTTCTTAGAATATAGAGATTTTCTTTAAGGACGGTTTCCCGAGCTCTCCGTGTTCCGGTTTGGTATTGTGGAAGAGCCAGGCCAAGTAATATCCCGATAAGCGTGAAAACAATGATGAGTTCGATAAGAGTAAATCCTTTTTGAGACCGTTTAAAGGACCTTGTTCTCATTGATTTTCTACCACTCCCTGTATTTGGTCTCATCAAGTGCAATTCCCGGGCTTTTGGTGTAGACATCATACACATTGTCTCCTCCCCAAACATTGGAATCCAGGTCATCCTGATAAGATCTCAATCCCCATTCTAGAGAATTTGTCATGGGGTCCTTTGGGATTCGGCGCAAAAATTTGTGAATCCTTATGACTTCATCTCCCTCTTCTGATTCTATGATTTCAATGCCTTCTACGAGGATGTCTAGATTGGGGGGGTACCCTTCGGTCTCCTCATCGAATTCAAATTTTTTCTCATCGGCCATCTTTTTGTACGAATCAATCGCCTCTCTCAGCATCCTGAGATTCCTTTTTAGTTCGATTTCTTTTTGCCGTTTAACTGCAAATTTTGCCAGTGGAAAAGCTGTGCTGGCGAGAATCGCAACAATTGTGAGAGTGACGAGCATTTCAATGAGAGTAAACCCCCGATTTCTTTGTCTGAACGTCTTCATCTATGCTGTTATTATCGCTGGGGATTAGTACCTATTCTTATCATTCCTATCTCGATAAGGATTAGGTTTTGAATCCCCTGAACGGTCGTTAAAGCCTTCGTCATGAGATGGTCGTTCTTCCAGGGCTTTTTTACTAACCCTGACTTTATTGTTATCGTCGATCGATATGACTTTAACACGAATGGCATCACCCAGCCTCATTACATCCCTGACACTTCGTGTACGTTGGTGGGCAATTTCGGAAATATGCAGCAGGCCAACAATGTTAGGAAGGATTTCAATGAAGGCACCATAATCTTCGATCCGGATGACTTTCCCTGTATAATCTTTTCCGATCTCAGCCTCTTGGGTGATTTCCCGTATCATTTCTTTGGCTTTTTCTGCAGCAGATGAATCTACGGAAGCGATAGTGATTTTCCCTGACTCATCGATATCGATTTTAGCTTTTGTCTCGGCAATAATTTTTTTGATGATTTTTCCTGCAGGTCCAATCACATCTCCTACTTTTTCAGGATTGATGAAAATGTTGATCATACGTGGGGCATAGGGGGAGATATCGGCCCGGGATTCCGGAATAGCTTCTCTCATCTTTTCGATCACTTTCAATCGAGCCAAACGGGCTTTTTCCATGGCTTCCCTGAGAACATCTATTGAGAGATGCGGAATTTTTAAATCCATCTGAATGGCGGTGATCCCCTTTTCTGTTCCTGCAACTTTGAGGTCCATGTCTCCAACGTGATCTTCGAGACCTGCAATATCTGTAAGGATCGCATAGCGGTCACCTTCTCTAACCAATCCAATAGCCATTCCGGCAATGATGGAGGGCAGAGGGACACCCGCATCCATAAGAGAAAGAATGCCTCCACAGACAGTGGCCATTGATGAAGATCCGTTCGATTCAAGAATATCGGAGACAATTCGTATGGTATAGGGGAATTTCTCTTCATCCGGGATGGATGGCAGGATGGATTTTTCTGCAAGAGCGCCGTGTCCGATTTCCCTGCGGCCTGGACCTCTGAGAAAGGACACTTCTCCAACGCTGAAGGGAGGAAAGTTGTAGTGAAGCATGAACCTTTTATCTCCCTGCTCGATCAATCCGTCAACTCGCTGGATATCTTCAAAAGTCCCGAGAGTCACTGTGGTGAGGCACTGGGTTTCCCCGCGGGTAAAGAGCGCAGATCCATGTGTTCGTGGCAGAATGCCCACCTCGATGGAAATGGGGCGGATTTCGTCGAAAGTCCTTCCATCGGCTCGTTTTTGACCTTCGACAATTAAATTGCGGACCAATTTCTTTTGAATGGTATAGAAAACATCTTTTGTATCGTTGACTTCCTCAATATTTTCTTCAGGGATCTTTTCCAATAGAGACTTAAGGATCTCATTTGTCTTTTCATCCTTTTCCCTTTTTTTTGCCGGAAACTGAATGGCTTCCAATAGGGGAGTTGAGATGTCTTTCTCAATGCGATCGTACATGTTTTGATCGATCTCCTTAGCCTTGAACTCACGTTTTTTGATGTCGAGCCGGCTGAATAGATCCTTCTGTACATTGATGATCTCATTAATCTTCGTTTGGGCTAAAGATGTGGCTTGAATGATTTTATCCTCTTCGACTTCAGCACATTCGGCCTCCATCATCACGATGCCCTCTTCCGTACCGACAACGATCATGTTTAGAGGGCTTTCCTTCAGTTGGTTCCTTGTCGGATTGATGACATATTCATCATTGACATAACCGACTTTGACGGCACCAAAAGGGGTGGAAAAGGGGATATCCGAAAAATAAAGAGCTACCGAAGCGCCGATTAGTGCCAGAGTGTCGGATTCGTTATCTGTATCTGCAGATATAAGAAAAGCAACGATCTGCGTATCATTAAAGTATCCATCTGGAAAGAGGGTTCGTACGGGCCTATCAATCATCCGGCTGATCAAGACTTCTCTCTCTGTAGGCCTTCCTTCTCTTTTAAAAAAACCTCCAGGAATTTTTCCTGCGGCATACGTGTTTTCGCGATAGTCAACGGTAAGTGGAAAAAAGGGTTTTGGCCCCTTCACTTCCTTCTTTGATGTGGCTGTCACAAACATGATTGTGTCGCCGTACCTGACGAAGGCTGAACCATCTGCTTGTTTTCCCATTTTCCCGATCTCGATAGAAAGGGTTCGATTGCTGATTTCTAGTTCGATTTTTTGTACTGGCATGTTGTCCTCTAGAGATCTGTACTACTTTCTGAGCTTGAGTTTCTTGATCAAGCTTTCATATCGTTTGACATCTTGTCTTTTTACGTATTCCAGCAGTCTTTTCCGTTGTCCAACCATTTTCATAAGGCCAGTCTTTGAATGATAATCTTTTTTATGGGTGGCAAAATGTGTAGATAAATAATGGATTCTATTTGTAAGTAAAGCGACCTGCACTTCTGGTGAACCCGTGTCTTTTGAATGCACCATGTGGTCTTTGATGACCTTCGTTTTTTCTTCTTTGTTCAGCACCTGTGACTTCTCCTTTTTACTTCTTGTTTGATTTATTGATTTTATTTTTAAATTTTTCAATATGATACCAGAAAATCCGGAATATGTAAATTACACTGAAGGACGTGGATTCCTTTCATAGCTAATAAATATACTGAGTGTTCTATTTAAAGGTTACAGTTTGATTCTTGAAGAATCGAATTGAATGGCAGGTTAGGAAGAGAGAGTTTGTTTCCGTTTTAAGAGCTGCCGAGCATATTTAGAGTCAAAACCACCTTGATGCTCTTTAACGCGTTTTAATTTTTCCTCGATTTCTGCAAGAGTCATCTTGTTGATTTTTTTCTTTTTAGGGGGTGAAGAGGGTGGTGCTTCAACCTCAGGCTTTGGTTCCTTTGGAATTTCCTTTTCTTCATCTTTTTTTGTGTCTTGGTCTTCAGGTTTTGGCTTTTCTTTTTCCTTCGTTTCTTCTTTAGCGTCTTTTTCTTTGTCTTCTTTGACGTCTTCCTTAACCTCTTCAGGAGGTGTCTCTTCTTTTTGTGATTCCGCGGTTATTATTTCTTCCTGTTCTTTTTCCTGGCTTTTTTCTTTGTCTTCAGATTCAGTTTTGTCATCTGTTTTCTTCTCTTTTATTTCTTCTATTTTATCCGCATCTGCTTCTTTTGGATCAACGGGTTTTTCAGGTGGTTTTTCTTTTTCTTTTTTTTCTATGTCTTTTTCAGATGGGGTGTCTTCCTTTTTTTCGTCTGCCTTTTTTGGCTTTTCTATTGTCTCTTTTTTTATAGCGTCTTTTTTTTCAGGTTTAACTTTTTCCTCTTTATCAGTCTGCAAATCTTTTTTCTCTGTGTCTTTCTTTACGCTATTTTTTTTGTCTTTGCTGGATTCAGTTTTGAGTTCCGTTGTGTCCTTTGCTTCTTTGACTTCTTTTTTCTCTTCAGCCATTTTTTGTCCTCTCAGTTTTGTACGGTGTTTGCTCGATACATTCGATAACCACCGTAGCTTAGCAGAAAATGAGTTGAAAATAAACCGTTTCGTTAGGAAATGGTAAAGTAGACGTGGTTTCAGATTCTGGACTATGGGAGTTAATTTTAGTAAGCTTGGGCACATGTATTTTTTGTATTCGTTCGCTCTGCTGCTCTCCTGTATTTTCTATTTTCCTCTTTATTTCTTTAAGTTGAAAATTGTAAAAGGGGAAAGCCTGTATCTGAAAGAGAGACTGGGGATCCATTTGCAGCCTGAGAGTCAAACGGAAAGATCTGTGTGGATTCATGCTGTTTCCGTTGGAGAAGTCCTCTCGCTTCAAAAATTGATTAAGGATCTAAAAAAAAGGCATCCGGAAAACAAAATCTATTTTTCTTCTTTGACAAATACCGGCCTTCGGATTGCTCAAGATAGACTTGTGGGAGTGGATAAAATCTTTTTTATTCCTCTGGATTTTCGTTGGGTAGTCAAGAAATATTTCCGCATTCTCAAGCCCGAGTTATTTATTCTTGCAGAGTCGGAATTTTGGCCCAATTTATTGAGAGAGGCAAAAAGACAAACGCAAGGTGTCCTCCTGATTAATGGAAGAATCTCTCCTTCCTCTTTTAAAAAATATTACAGGTTCAGATTTTTTTTCAAAAGAATATTGAAAAACATTGATTATTTTTTAGTCCAGACAAAAAATGAAAAGAACGGTCTTGAAAATATTGGAGTTCGTGCAGACAGTATAGAAGTTTCAGGGAATCTAAAAACAGAAATAGTTCTTCCTTCGTTTACCGAGAGTGATGTTGTTCTATTTAAAAAGAGTCTGAATATAGCCAAAGGTCAAAAGGTTGTGTTGGCTGGAAGCACTCGAAAAGGTGAGGAAGAAAAACTCATAGAGGCCTTTGTCCAGGCTCGAAAAGAAGAAGACAATATAAATTTTATCCTGGCTCCCAGGCATCCCGAAAGAACAGGGGAAATAGAACGGTTGTTCAAAAACTTTTCCTTTGTAGTCAAACGCCGATCAGAGATCCAGCCGGATCAGACTTGGGATGTGCTTATTCTTGATACTCTGGGAGAATTATCGCGTCTTTATGCCCTGTGTGATGTGGCCTTTATTGGAGGGAGTTTGGTTCCCTGGGGGGGGCAGAATCTACTCGAACCGGCCTTTTATGGCAAACCCATTTTTTTTGGCCCTCACATGGAGAATTTTCAAGAACTGGCCGATAAGTTTGTCCAAGCCGACGCGGCTCGGATCGTTGAAACACAAGAGGACGTAAAACGTATGTTCCTCCTTTCTGATGATGAAGAGACAAGGAGAAGAGGGAAGAAGGCAAAGCAAATTCTCGATCATTTCCAGGGAGTGACGGAAAGAACTCTTAATAGAATCGAGCTATTAATGAATAAGGACAAAACGGAATCACATGCCTAAACAAAAAAACACAAAATGCAAATCTTTATTTTTTGTTTTTTTGATGGTGACTCTTGTTTTTATATCCTCAGCAGGATATCTGAACGGAGAAACATCAAATTCTGAGAATAAACTCAATAAGGATTATTTGAAACAATTCGGCAGAGATGCCTTTAGTGTTGTCCGCTCTCCTGCACATTGGAAAGGGAAAGATTTTTTTACACTGGCAGTAGTCGCTGGAACCGGGGCTCTATTTTTTGCTTATGATCAGCAGCTTAAGGAATGGGTCGATTTGAATAATACAGGCCTATTTGATGATCTCTGGAACTCTGTTACAAATATTGGGGATGGAGTCTTTTTAGGTGGTTTACTGGCTTCTTATTACATTGTAGGCGATATATTCAAACTGGATAATATGAGAAAAATTGCCCTGTTAGGAGTAGAGAGTCTTGTCATCTCCGGGGCTTTGGTCGGGATATTAAAATATTCGATTGGACGAGCCCGTCCTTACTCGGGAGAATCAAAAGAAAGTTTTCATCCCTTTTCCCCAACCTCCCGTCATTATTCTTTCCCTTCCGGCCATGCCTCTTCCGCATTTTCGGTGGCGACCGTCATTGCGGAACACTCAAAAGAATTTCTTGTCGATGTGCTTGCCTATGGAATGGCCAGCCTAGTGGCGATGTCACGGATTCATAAAAATAAACACTGGGTCTCTGATGTGTTCATAGGTTCTGCGATTGGATTTTTTGTCGGAAAGAAGATATCTGACCTGAATCGAGGGGATAGTGCGGAGGGGTTGAAAATTGGATTCCAGTTAGGGCCTCACAAACAAGCGTTTTCTCTCAGCTACTCCTTTTGACTCCTAGACCCCTTGAATTCTATTGGACAGAAGAGGATTTAGCGACAGGAGAATTTTATAGACAGAAATCTCTGCCCATTGAGCCACATCATAGGCTGAAATCGTGACCTCTTCTTGAGTACCTATAAGAACGGCTTCATCTCCAACAGAAACAGAAGAATCTTTGGATAGTAGGACTTCCATATGGTTGGCTGTGATACTGGCAATAATGGGATTGAGTTCACCTCGGATGAGAACAGAACCTTTGTTAACAGCTGTGGTGGGATACCCATCTGAGTAACCAATGGGGAGGACGGCGATTTTCTCTTCCTTGTTAGCCTTATACACTCGATGATAGGATACCGAATCTCCAGAACGGAGCACTTTTACGGCAGCCACACGGGTTTTTAGCTGGAGGACTGGCCTCAAGGACAGTTTGTCTTCGGCTTGGGTTGACTCAGAAGGATAGTAGCCGTAGAGAGTGATTCCCGGCCTTACCATGTCCAGATACGCAGAAGGTATAGTGAAAATGCCTCCACTGCTTGCCGCATGCCTGAGGCCAAGGGAAATCTCTTCTTTTTCTAATCCATGACAAATATCGTTGAATCTATCGAGCTGGGTTTTGTCGTATTTATTGTCCTCTGTTAGTGTGGTAGAAATTCCCATAATCTTTATACCTGAAAGTCTGGCAACCTTATTGATATAGGAAGGGGCTTCACGATAGGGGATCCCCATTCGTCCCATTCCTGTGTCGATATGGATATGAACCAGCGCCTTTTTTCCGATCCGGAGAGCCGTTGAATCCAGAGCGTAGATTTCATCAGAAAAAACCGACTGAGAAACATGATGCTCGACAAGCCATTTTGTATCTGATTCAGAGAGTGGACCGAAATTGTGGATAGGGCAGGATATTCCTTTATTTCTTAGCTGTACGGCTTCTTGAAATTTTCCAACCATGAGTGAATCTATCCCGTGTTGATCAAGATAGAGGCCTACTTTTCCAATCCCATGACCATATGCGTTGGCTTTGACAACGGCCATGACAGGGACTCCTACGACGTTTTTAATCTGATCTAGATTCCATCCCATGTTGTCAAGATTCAGTTCGATCCAAACACTTGGATTGGAATTTGGAGAAAGATTTGTGGATGGTTGGGGAGGCATTTGGGAGCCTTGAATTTTTCGAGTCCAAAAAGACATCGAGCCTATTCCTGTGAACCCAATGAAATTCCGTCGAGTCAGCTTCATTTTTTTTCCTTTTAATTTGGTTTGATTAAATTGTAACGGTAAGCTTACTATATCTCATTTTATTTCTTGAGTAAAATTTTAAAATTTAGGGAATGTATCTCGGTACGAGAGATCTGTGCTATTGATCTATTTTTTATAGACTTTATAATAATGATTCTATATATTTTGCTAAGAAACTGGAAACTAGGAAGAGAGGAGAAATCATGAATCGACCTATTACTCGAAGAGAGTTCCTTAAAAATTCATCAAAAATAGCGGCCGTGTCGAGTTTGAGCGGATGCGGCCTTCTGTTAAAAGGATGCAGCACTCGGCAGGAATTTGACCTCGTGATCAAAAATGGAAAAGTTTATGATGGATTGGGAAGCGAGTCTGTGGTCACCGATATTGGGATATCTGGGGAAAAGATTTCTAGTCTAGGAAGGATTTCCCAAGCAAAAGGAAAAATAGTCATTGACGCCAATGGACTGGCTGTTTGTCCCGGATTTATTGATGCCCACGATCATTCTGACACTGGTCTCCTGGTCAATCCTAAAGCGGAAAGTGCCGTCCGGCAGGGAATAACCACTCTGGTCAGTGGAAATTGTGGTTCGTCTCCATTCCCTGTTGCTGAGGAGATTTATGAAGAGACAAAGGAAAATTTAAAAGCTTATTATAATATTGATTTAACATGGATGGATATCAAGGGATTTTTCTCCAAGCTCGAGGAGAAAGGTTTAGCCTTGAATTATGCGACTTTTGTGGGCCAAGGGACCATCCGAGGGGCTGCGATGGGTTTTAATGATCGTCCGAGCAAGCCTAATGAGCTTGAGAAAATGAAAACCATGATAGAGGAGAATCTCAAACAAGGTGCTATTGGCCTCTCCAGCGGTTTAGTATATGCCCCAGGAAGCTATGCTCAATCCGATGAACTCATAGAACTATGCAGAACTGCCGCTGATATAGGAGGGCTCTATTCGACACACATGAGAGACGAAGGAGATTTTTTGATTGAATCTCTGGAAGAAACTGTCGAACTGGCACGGCAGACTGGAATCAGGATCCAAATATCCCATTTAAAAATTGCTTATCCTCGAAACTGGGATAAAATTGATGCTGCGCTTGCCGCCATCGAGAATGCCGGCAAAGAAGGGATATCCATATTTTGTGACAGGTATCCCTATATTGCCGGAGCTACGGGATTGAGCTATTATTTTCCCCTTTGGGCAAGACAGGGAACGACATCTGAGTTTTTGGCAAGACTGAAAGATCCAACCCAGGAAAGTAAACTCCGGGCTCATACGGCTGAACAGGAAAAGAAGTTGGGATCATGGGATAAAGTCGTGATTGCTTCAGTTGTGACAGAAAAAAATAGGGTATTTGAGGGGAAGAACGTACTTCAAGGAGCCCAGGAAACAGAGAAAGACTGTTTCGAATTCATGAGGGACCTTCTAATCGAAGAAGAGAACAATGTAGGGATGGTGACGTTTATGATGAATGAAGAAAATTTAAAAAAGATCCTTTCTCATCCCTTAGTAGGAGTTGGATGCGATGGATCTGCGCTCGCGCCGTATGGAGTGTTGGGGCAAGGGAAACCTCACCCCCGGAGTTATGGAACATTTCCCCGTCTGTTGGGAAAATACGTAAGAGATGAGAAAATTCTTCCAATGCCGGATATGATAAAGAAGATCACATCGATGCCCGCTCAGAATTTTGGATTTTCCAACAGGGGTGCAGTGAAAAAAGATTATTTTGCCGATCTCGTTGTTTTTGATGAAGCACGGATTATAGATAAAGCCACATGGGTCGATCCTCATCAGTATTCCGAAGGAATTGAATATGTAATAGTTAATGGAAGAGTGGTGGTAAAGAGAGGAGAGCACACCGGCCAACTTCCAGGATCTATTCTGAAAAAGGGCATAAATACCTGATTATCTTTGTCTCCCACCTGTAAAATGTCTCTCTATTTGAATACAATAGGATAGAAACACAGATGACTGACAACTCAGGTAACAGAATTATGGCAGGTAAGTGGAAAAAAAAGATATTGACGGCTATGACACTCTGTTTTCTTTTGGGCTTTCACGCAACTCTGCTCCCTCAGGAAAAGAATAGAGAAGAGCCTCCTCAAATTGTCATAAATCTCAACTCTCGTTCATTCAAACCGGGGGATGTTGTCAAAGTGACTCTCCAGGACAATTCTGAATTTGTGAAATTTGTGCAGCTGCGTTTCCAGGACAGAAAGTTCCCCATGGTAAAATTAGAGGATTTTCATAAATTTATAGCCTTTATCGGTCTGGACCTTGGTCTAAAACCAGGGAATTACTCTTTGTTTGTGACTCTTCTAAATGAGGATGGTCAGCAGCAGTCAAAAAAAGAGCAGATTATCGTTTTGCCCAAAGAGTTTCCTCTAAAGAAGCTTTGGGTAGATGAAAAATATGTGACTCCCCCTGAAGATTCTTTTGAGCGAATAAAGAGAGAATCTGAGCTGCTCAGTGCCATTTATGGGATGTATACACCGATGTGGTTGGGAGAAGGGAAATTCATTATTCCTTCTGAGGGAGAGATGGCTCCTAATTTCGGTGAAAGAAGAATATTCAACAACCAACCACGCTCCCCTCACAGCGGTATTGATATTTCATCTCCATTCGGTGCCGATGTCAAAGCCTCTAATTCCGGGAGTGTTGTTGTCGCCAATGATTTATATTATGCAGGAAAAACGGTTGTTATCGACCATGGTTTAGGAGTTTTTTCCATATATTGTCATTTTTCAAAAATCACGGTTCGCATAGGAGATCAAGTCTCTAAAGGGGATGTAATCGGTGAAATCGGTGCAACAGGCAGAGTGACCGGCCCTCATCTTCATTGGGCATTCAAAGCATCCGGCAGCCGGGTAAATCCCTTATCTCTCCTCAAGTTGGACTTTTCAAAGGATAGCAGAAATGAAATGTGAGATGTCCTCAATGGTTTCCGCAGTAAAAGAAGCCTATGAAAGAGGTGAAGAAGATGAAGCGTTAGAACCGATCGTTGCCGTCGATGGATATGGACAATCCTTTGGTCGGATTCAACAGGGAGACAGCGTCATTTTCTACGATATTCGTGGGGAAAGGGAGATCGAAATTACGGAGAGCCTCGTAAAAAAGAATTTTTCTCATTTCCCAATCGCCAAAGAGCTGGAATTGAATTATGTCACCATGATTGAATACAGTTCTTCCCTCGACGTCAAAGTCGCTTTTCCTCCAGAAGAAAGAATTGCCAATACATTTGTCGAAGTTGTGACACAGGCGGGATTACGCCTCCTGAAAATTGCTGAATCTGAAAAGGCTGTCCATGTGGGTTTTTTTTTGAATGGCAAAACAGAGACCATATTTTCCGGAGAAGAGAGGATCGTCGTTCCTTCGCCGCAGGGCGTGGATAACTATGCACTCACACCTGAAATGAGTGCCGGTTTTGTTACAGAAAAAATTTTTCAAAATTTAGAAAATACAACACACGATGTGATTTTCGCCAACTTTTCCAATGTGGATGTGATTGGACATATTGAAGATAGAAATGCTGTTCTTAAAGCCGTAGAGTCTGTGGATTATGAACTTGGACGTATTGTTGATTTCTGCCGAAAAAAAGAAATAACATTGGTCGTCACTGCCGACCATGGAACCGTAGAAGAGTGGCTTTATCCAGATGGAAAAATCAATACAGGTCATACAAAAAATTTAGTACCCTTTATTTTGTCTGATGAATCGCTCAGGACACACAAAGAGATTAAGATCAAAGATATGGGTGAACTTGCAGATGTGGCTCCGACGCTGCTCAAACTTCTTGGCGTCAATCAACCTGAGGAAATGTCAGGTGAAAGTTTACTGCAGGGTAAGTTAGAATTTCCTAATAAAAACAGAAGGCTTCTGCTTCTCATTCTTGATGGATGGGGGAAAAGAGAGGAGGTGTATGGAAATTTAATTGTTGAGGCCAAAACACCTCATTTTGATAAGCTCTGGTCCGGATCTCCACATGCACTTCTAAAGGCCTCGGGAGAAGCTGTCGGGATGCCCCCAGGAACAGTTGGAAATTCGGAGGCGGGACACCTTCATATCGGAGCCGGTCGAAGGATTCTTCTCGATCGAGTCAGGATAGACAGGGCCATTGAGGACGGGCAGTTCTTTCAGAACGAGGCTTTTCTCTGGGCCGTGGAGAAGGCTAAAAATGCGGACAAGTCCCTTCATCTTCTGGGCATTGTCTCTCATTACAGTTCACATGGTACGATTGACCATCTTTTTGCTCTCCTCCGTTTAGTGAAGGAAAAAGGTTTAAAACACGTCTATATTCATGCATTGATTGGTCGAAGAGGAGAAATACCGGAAAGCGGGGCCGTCTATATCGGGAAGGTCGAAGACAAATGCCGGTCGACAGCAGTGGGCCGCGTGGTCACAGTAATGGGTCGTTTTTGGGCTCTGGATAGGGAAGAAAATTGGGATCGTGTAAAAAAAGCTTACCGGGCCCTGGTCTTTGGAGATGGCAGGTCTGTAACGTGCAGGTAAGAATGTGTTTATCGATTTTTATCGGCGTCTCATGATTGAACTTTTTTTTAGTGTACCTCGTATGTAAGAGATGAAGACACAAACAGGAAAATGAGTATAGACATCCAGAACATCACTTTTCAATATGGGAAAATTAAAGCCCTGGATTCCGTGAGTCTAAATCTTCCTCAGGGTGCCATAGGACTTCTTGGGCCCAATGGAGCAGGAAAAAGCACTCTTCTCCGTATTCTTCTAGGATTTCTTGTTCCTGATAAGGGGGATGGATCAGTTCTAGGATATGATATTCGAAATCAGCAGTCGATGATTCGGCGGTATGTGGGTTATATGCCTGAAGATGACTGTCTCATTCCTGGAATGGATGCGGTCTCCTTCACGTCATATCTAGGAGAACTTTCTGGAATGCCTCGTCAGGAAGCCATGAAACGGGCTCATGAAGTCCTCTTTTATGTCGGCCTTGAAGAAAGCCGCTACCGCAGGTTGGAGACTTACTCCAGTGGAATGAAACAGAGGTTAAAGCTGGCTCAAGCGCTTGTCCATGATCCACGCCTTATCTTTCTCGATGAACCAACGAGTGGTTTAGATCCTCATGGAAGACAGGAAATTCTTGAGCTGATCATCGATATTTCCACAAAAAAAGATATTCAAGTTTTGATTTCTTCACATATACTTTCAGACGTTGAAGCCACATGCAATTATGTTGTGATTTTGAACAAAGGCCTGCTGGCAGCCCAAGGGAAAATCAGCGAACTTAAACAGATCAATTTTTGTCTTTTTGAACTGAAAGTCATAGGGGAGTCTGAAAATTTTTTTAAAAAACTGAAAGATCTGGATTGTAAAATGGATGAGACTGAGGACGGGATGCTGAGAATTTATATGCCGCCCCAAATAAGTCCTCAAGAAATATTTAGAATTGGTGCGGAGGAAAACATTCAGATCCGCCATTTCGTGAGGAGCGAGAGTTCTCTCGAAGATCTCTTTGCCAACGTCGTGGGAGTGGATTGATGACGATTAAAGAAAAAGGATATTCTCATTGGGACGGAGAATTTTCCACAAAAAAACTTCCCTGGTGGCCAATCACCAGGTATGGCATCAAATTGACTCTTAAGAAGAAGTTTTTCAAGCTTGTCTATACATTAGCTCTGGTCCCAGCAATAGTATTCTTGGTCGGGATCTACCTAGCTGAAAGGATCGATGATTTTAGTGTCATGATGGATGGTGGTTCCCAATTTATAAAAGTCAATCCCGCTCTATTTAATACATACCTGACCAATGATTTCCTCTTATTCATGATCATTATTATCCTAGTCTTTACCGGAGCGGGCCTGATTGCCGATGACATAAAATTCAACTCTCTCCAGCTCTATTTTTCGCGCCCTCTCAGCAAAAAGGATTATCTCTTGGGAAAAGCTTCTGTTCTTGTGATCTTTCTTCTCTTCTTGACTCTTGTTCCCGGACTATTACTCTTCATCATGAAGCTGATATTTTCAGGTGGGCTAAAATTTTTCGGTGATTTTCCTTTGCTTCCGATTTCGATTATTGGGTACTCAATTTTTATTACGGTGTTTTTTTCTTTTTACACGCTTCTTCTCTCATCACTCAATAAAAGCAGAAGGTATGTGATCATTTTGATTGTTGGGATCTATTTTTTTTCAGATATCCTCTTTGCTATTTTTTTCAATATCTTTCGAAGCCCCTACTCCTCTCTTTTTTCTCTAAAAGTTAATCTGCAGCAGCTAGGTGCCGCTTTTTTTGGAGTCAAAGCAGCTTATAATGTACCTTGGATTTATTCTCTGCTTATTTTGACCGGCATCTGCTGTCTATCCGGAGTTGTATTAATCAGAAAGGTCAAAGGCGTGGAGATTGTCAAATGACTTTGGCGGTAATTGAAACTCAAAAACTCTCGAAATGGTACGGAAATGTCCTCGGATTGAGCGATGTCACCCTTAAAATTGATCCCGGGATCACTGGTTTACTGGGGCCCAACGGGGCCGGGAAATCGACTTTTCTCAAACTCATTACCGGGCAAATTAAACCAAAAATAGGATCTGTCAAAGTTCAAGGGGAAGACATCAGGAATAACTATGATCTTTTCTCGACTATTGGTTTTTGTCCCGAACAGGATTCATTTTACGAAGATATGTCGGGCTGGATGTTTCTGAAACAAATGCTTAAGCTTTTTCATTTTTCTTTGGATGAGAGTGAGACACGGGCGACAAAAGCCCTGGAATTTGTAGAGCTTCTGGACGACAAAGACCGGAATATTAAGTCGTACAGCAAGGGAATGAGACAGAGGCTAAAGTTTGCTCAATCCATTGCACACGATCCGAACATCATCATTCTTGATGAGCCTTTAAACGGTTTGGACCCATTGGGTCGAAGAAAAATCATCCGACTCGTTAAGACGTTTGCCAAGGAAGGGAAAACCATCATTGTGTCCAGCCATGTCCTTCCGGAAATTGAATCCATGACAAAGAAGATAATCCTTATCCATCAAGGGAAAATATTCGCTCAAGGAGACATTCACTACATCAGGGATTTGATTGAAACTCATCCTCACATCATTTCTATAAAATGCGACAATCCAAGACTTCTGGCATCAAAATTTATCCAAGAAAATTTTGTATCAAATATTCATTTTGGATCTGAAGGAAATTCTCTTCAATTAGAAACCTCGAATAGAGATAAATTTTTTAGTCTCCTGCCCTCCCTTGTTGTCGAAAATAAAATAGATGTGTTGGAAATCACTTCTCCAGACGATAATCTTCAGGCTGTATTTGATTATTTGATAGTGAAATAATATGGGCTCAAAAAAGAAAAGTGAATTGCCTTTCGTGCTGAAATCTGCCGGCCGGATATTTTCTTTTTTCTTTTCTTATGGAAAAAAAACGCGTAGGACCAAGGTCTTTTATTTAATTAGTTTATTCCCAGTTATGATAGCCGTGGTTATAAAATCCTCTCAAATATTTTCTATAGGGCCATCCTTGACAGGGATTCAAATATTTTCGAATATGATTATGACTTTTTATCTCCAATTTCTTATTCTCATCCTTTCCCTTTTCTACGGGACATCGGTATGTTCAGAGGAGATTGAAAACAAGACCTTAACTTATTTGACGACACGTCCGATTCCAAAATCGGCCATTATTCTCGGAAAGTATGCCGCCTACTCCTTGCTGGCCGTACTCATGGTTGCGATAGGCTTAGTGGCTTCTTTTTTCATCCTGAACTTCGAGAAACTCCTAGATTTTTCCCTTTATTCCATATTGCTAAAAGATTTGGGAGTATTGAGCCTGGGCGTCATCTGCTACATGGCGCTATTTACACTCATAGGGACGTTTTTGCGAAGATCTATCATTGTGGGGCTAATATTCAGTTTCGGATGGGAAAATGTTATCCAGTATTTTCCCGGTTCTACTCAAAAATTTGCTATTGTTCACTATCTCAAATCCCTTCTTCCTTCTCATTTTTCTGGGGGGAAATTTTCCATCCTCCTCTTTCAACTAGAGCCCACTTCTACAGGCACAGCGATCGCTGTCCTTTTTCTCTTGACAAGTGTGTTTTTGGCTTTAGCCTGCTTTGTATTTTCCCGGAGAGAATACATCCTTGAAGACTAACCTGAATAATTTATAAAACGGTCAACTTGATAACCTGATTTAAGTAATATCCGTTAATTGGGGACAGTCCCCACTTAACAGCTACAACGAAATCAGTCTATCAAATTGACATATTTGTTAAGTAGGGACTGTCCCCAATTAATTTTACTTGATCTCTTCTTCGCTTTCTTCAGGTTTTATTTCACTCTTGAGACTATTTAAGAGTTCTTCGGGAATATTGGCAGAGATTTGTACATGTTCGGGTCCTGACGTGATGGTGATCGCATTCATCAATTCTCCGATTTCAGGTTTTTCAGCGGCCATCAAACCTGCAAAGCCTTTTATGCCGGCTAAAAAATCTGCAAGGTTTTTATTTTTGGTTTCATCCCCACCCATCAATTTGATATCGGCTAGAATGGCTTGGTTCTTATAGTTAAAGGCTATGGATGCGGCTTGGAGGTTCTTAAGATCCTCCAGCATAGGGTTGTCAGCTGCCATTTCATCCAGTGATTCGGGCGCAAAGAGTATGGCTCCCCACAAAATAGCCTGTTTATCTGTCTTGCTCACAAGGTCTGCGAGGGTTTCATTGCTATAAAAATTTTCTTTTTTCTTCTCGATGACATCAATGATGGCTTGAGTCTGAGTTTTGTCTCCAACAAGGATATTTGAATCGTCGATGAACGCGAGGCTGACTTCTTTGTCATCTTCCCACATCCCATAAATTGTGTGGCCTTCATAATCGGTTTCACTGATTTCTTGGTCTTCTTCCTGAGCTTTTTCCCTTATGAGATTAAGGATTTCATCTTTGTTGTAGTTTAAATTCAGGATGAAGGCGACTTTCTCTTTATCGTCTTCATTTTCTTTTTGTGTCACGGCACCGGCGAGAAAGAAAAGATCTTCAAGTGGATCTATGTTGATCTGTTCGATTAAGGCCTGTATGTCTTCATCTTCAGTGATTGCCTTTCTGGCGAATTCCATATCCATGGCACGTTCCAGATCGATAAAGAAGACACCATCTGCATTCGCCGGGAGGAGTTTGAGCATGTTTTCTGCTTGGGCGTTGCCCACTTTGGGTCCTACTGATTTTCCGCATGATGTAAACCCGGCGATCACCATAAAGACGATTGCGAAAAGAATAATAATTTTTTTCATAATATTCCTCCTGAAATGATCTCTTTGTTTCTCGTGTTCGATCACTTAAACTATACCAGAATATATAGACAGAATCGAGTATTTATTCTTATCTATTTTAAGTATTTATAGAGTTCTAATTGGCTGGAATAGAGCCAGCAGCGAATCCAGATAAGAGAACAGATAAAAATCTGCTGGATTAAAAAGACGACCATAATGCAAACAGCAGAAGATTGAGGAATAATCTCTTTTAAGATGATATAGACGACAGTGAGAGCAAGGTTGGTTAAGAGCAGGAGATAGAAGAGCCCCATTGTCGAACCAATATTTTTAAACACAAAGACAAAAGCATCCTTTGTTGTTTGTAGAACATTTTGGCTGTCCTCGAAAACAGTTTTTATTCGAGCATAGTCAAAAACCATCTGGATAAAAAGGAACGCGGCATACACAAAGATGCTGGAGAGCAGGCTGAGATAAAACGGGATAATTTCCGATTTTGCCGTATCGGATACGTTGTTTATCAGAGTGTAAAGAAAGTATCTGAATGCAATAACCGAGAAAAAAAGGATCCAAGAGAAAATCATAAGAAGAATAAACCGATAGGCAAACTTTCCCGCTGCGGAAAAAAAACTTCTGATAGAAAAAGCAGGGGTGTCTCTGCCTAAAACCGAGATGATTCCTCCGGAAAGAAACGTATGGAGTAGTATGTAGAGGGCCCCAAAAACAAGGATGGTTCTTGGTAACTGTCTTACTCCAAAGGGAATCAGATAAACAAAGTTATCGAGGACAGCCCCCTTCCCGAGAATTGAAGGAGAAAAGGTTGTTTCTATCCCTCTGCTCTGATCTCTGAATTCTTCCCACCAGATATAATCAAATCCTTTGACCATTCGGTCACCGACCTCACTCCCGCCTATGGATTCTTCAAGAGACGTGTACATCGGAACGGCAAGAATGAGCGAAAAGAGAAGGTTGAAAACAAGCAGAAAAAGCACCATTCGAAAATTTTTTCTGCTTGTGTGGAATCCTTTGATAAAATTTATAATAGCTTTCATTCTATTCTTCCTCCTCGATTAACCACCGAACAGAGTAAAGAGCTCTAAGAAATGTTGAAGCCACAAAAGCCAGGCGGATACTCCTTTAAGCGGAGCAAGCCTATTGGGTTTAACTTTGAGGCTGTTGTTTGTTCGATTGAAATCTAGAACAAGCTTATATTCCGGATCGACCACGGCTTTTACGATCGGGGAAGGGCGATTAAACTTAAACTTTTTCCATCTGTACAAACCGTCCCAATTCTCGACAATCGTTTCACCATCTTTAAAAACAATTTGCACTTCAACCGGAATTTTAACCTCCCCCAAACGCCGGACCAGCACCTCGGATTCGAAGATGTCTTGTTCGCTATTCTTTCCATTATCTCTGTACTCTCCATCGAAAAGACCTTTAGGATGAGTAGGGCGCGTATTGGAGATATCCGAGATTGCATAATCCAGTTTTTCCGAACCGTAAACGAGCTGATCCAGAAACCAGCTCATGTCCTCTCCCGCATACTCATTGACTACATCGTAAAAATCTTTTGGTTTTGGATGTTTAAACCACCAGCGCATGGAATAGTCTTTGATCATCGCAGCAAAAAGGTCTTTCCCCAGGAAGCGTTTGAGCGTTCTGAGCATCAATTCCGCCTTTGAGTAGGAGTTGGCGCCATAACTGCCGTCTCCCATAAACTCCCAGGAAAACCTTTGTAAATTGTCCATGTTGTATGTCAGCCGGTGCTGGGAAATACCTTCCGATTCAATGGGAATCTTTATGCTCTTAAATGGAACAGGGATTCCAAAATAGGATTTTGAGAAAACAGGTTCTCCATAGGCAGCGTAATAAACCTCTGTGTCCAAAAAAGATGTGAAGCCCTCATCCATCCAGGGATTTTCAAATTCATTGTTTCCGACCAATCCATAAAAATATCCATGTCCAAATTCGTGTATAGTCACTTCCTCGGGCCTGGGAATGCCTTTCCGTGTCAAAAAATAGGATCCTCCTGTAAAAAATGTGGGGTATTCCATACCACCAGAGCGGCTGTTGTAGCCGGGATCGACACAAGTGACCGTAGTGTAGGGATAGTCGCCGTAAAAAATACTGGAGTACTTGATGGCGTTTTTAACCGCGTTCATGTACCGGTCTTTAAGCTTTTTATGTTCTGGCTGAAGAAGGAGCGTGATTTCTGTGGTTTTTCCCGGAATAAACTCATAATCTTCCTTGTATTCGAGAAGACGGGGACTTGCCGTCCAGGCAAAGTCGTGAACGCTGTGCTGATAGAAATGATGTGTGGTCGTCCCATCTTTATTAGTCGTTTGGGTGCGGTGTTCGCCTGTTGCACCAACGATAAAATGTGAGGGAACAGTGATTTGAACATTATATGTTCCATAGTCGGCGAAGTATTCCGAAGAATCATGGTACTGGTGACAGTTCCAGTTTCCGTTCTGAAACACTCCAATCTTGGGGAACCACTGGGCCATAAAATAATTGTCTTTGAAGACTCCTGTTCTGGAGATAGGGCGAGGAACCTTAGACTGAAAGACAATGCGGACTGTTATGGACTGATCCGGCTGAATTTCTTGAGGAAGGTTGACCATAAAAACTGTTCTGTCGAAAGGATTTCCGTCATCGGGAGAGCGGAATTCCATACCAGGTTTTAGGTCGATGTTTTCAGTGTTTTCATCCTGAACCAAATCAATTTTTTCGATATGGCAGTATCCCCAATCGTCCCTTTCAAAATCAGCTGTTGTGTTTCCGGACGACTCGATTAAATAGGTACTTTTATTGTTCTGAAATGCATTCCAGTACAAGTGAAACCAGAGTTCATCAGTCGCATAAGCAGTATCATTGGTCCAGGTGACCAGCTCTTCTCCAAATATCCACTGCTGTTGGGTGTCGAGAACAATATCCATTGAGTAGCTGGCGATCTGCTTGCAGAAAGGGACATCTGCTGTATGGAGATAGAGACTGCTGGAAAGGATAATTGTGAAAGTCCAAACCCAAAGTTTTTTGTTCAAAGGATCCTCCTCTTCATTTCTTTTAAGTCACCATAATCAGTCTGAGATCCATAACATTCGTGAACGTAGGCCCTGTGAAAATCAAATCGTCTAAGGCCTTAAAAAAGTGGTAGGAATCGTTGTCTAAAAGATGATGTTCTGCATCCATCTGTTTTTGTTTAGCCCTATTCAGGGTTTGACCATCAACGATAGCCCCGGCTGCATCTGTCGGGCCGTCTGTGCCGTCCGTACCACAACTGAAGATGACGGTGTTGTCTAATCCTTCGATTTCAATAGCCGCTGCCAGTGCGAATTCCTGATTGCGTCCTCCCGTTCCCTGTCCACGTATGGTCACCGTTGTTTCGCCTCCGGATATGACACATGCCGGAGGAGGCAGGGGATTCTTTGTGCTGATGATTTCTTTTGCAATAGAGGCAAACACTTTCGCAACTTCTTTGGCCTCTCCCTCGATGGACGATGAGAGAATTAGGCTGTTGTAACCAAGCGTCTCTGCCCTCCGTTTGGCTTCTTTTATGGCCTGAATATTGCTCCCTATGATCACATTCTGGACGTGCTGAAAAACAGGATCACCGGACTTGAGCGTTTCTTTTTCTTTGCCGTTTTGTCCGGAAACGAAAAAATCTAATATTCGCTTTGGGATTTTTTTTTGAATGTTAAATTTGTTTATGATGTGTTGGCATGTAAAATACGTACTCTCATCAGGGGCAGTGGGGCCTGAGGCTATGCTGTCGAGACGATCTCCAATAACATCAGATAGGATGAGGGCAATGAGGGTTGCAGGATAAGCCAGCTTTGCCAACCGTCCTCCCTTCAACCTGGAGAGGTGCTTCCGTATGGTGTTGATTTCTTCGATATTGGCACTGACCTCCAGTAAGGCTTGGGTTGTCTTTTGTAGGTCCTTGAGCGTCAACCCAGGGACTGGTGAAGGTAGCAGTGCAGATCCTCCACCAGAAATCAAAAAAATAATCAAATCCCTTTCTCCTGCGGATTTGAGCAAACGAATAATTTGTTCGCTGCCCTGCAGGCCTGCATCATCGGGAACCGGGTGTCCCGCTTCATGGACTGTAATAAATTTTAATGGGCGTGTGTGTCCATATTTGACATTGATAAAACCTGATGTGATCCGATCTGAAAGGCACTCTTCAACAGCCTGGGCCATGGCAGCCACGGCCTTTCCAGTTCCTAACACATAGATCTTATCGTAATCAAATAAAGGATATGTTTTTCCGTCGACCGTTAAAATCTCCTTTTCAAGGGATAAATGCTTCTGGACAGCAGAAAGAGAGTCCGCGGAGTGCAATCCTGCCTGAAAGATGTCTAATGCATCGGCCCTTAAATTTTGTATCATCCCTGAATATCAAGCCTATAGCATTCCCTTAATTTTTTCAATTCTCTCCGATTTGTGATATATGAATAGAAATGGTCTTCTCATGTACTCACACGGGGATATTTTTAGGAAAAAAGAATGGCGGAGGGAGATTATGTCTAAATTTAAGAGGATAATCCTATTATTTTTGATAGCTGTAGTCGTAGGGGGCGGGCTTGAGGCAAGAGAAAAACCTCTGGCAGAGAAGAAACTCATCCAGGCGTTAACCCAGGAAATATCTGGAGATATTGCCTATAAATACACGGAACGGATTTCTCAATTTGATCGAATTCAGGCTTCAGAGGGATGGCATGATTCCGCAGTTTGGATCCAGAGTGAGTTGGAAAAGATGGGATACGACAACGCCACAATTGAAGGCTGGCCGTCGAATGGATCCACTTTTTATTATACATACAGAACACCCATTGGTTGGAGAGCAAAGAGTGCAGAGTTGTGGATGACGGTTCCGGAAGAGCAGAAGCTTTGTTCTTATGAGGAGATTCCTTTGACTCTGGTTAAACACAGCAATGCGGCCGATGTTGAAGCAGAATTGGTGGATGTCGGGACAGGAATCGGAGATGCGTCCTATTTGGAAAAAGAAGTCAGGGGGAAGATCGTCCTGGCAACGGCCTATACGGGAGATGTGATGCGGGAGGCCGTCCTAAAGAGAGGGGCGCTTGGGGTGATCACATGGTATCCTCCTGATGTCCGGCCCGGATATCCCAACTTGATTCGCTACACTGCCATTTGGCCAACTTGGGAAGAGAGGGAAAAAATCGGATTTGGATTTAATGTTTCTAAGAAACAGGGGTGGCTCCTCAGGAAAATGCTGGATGAAGGAAAAAAGGTCGTACTCAAGGCCAAAGTACAAGCCGAATACTATGAAACTCAGGTTGAAATCCTCACAGTCTCCCTTCAGGGCAGCACAAACCCTGAGACAGAAGTGATGATAATCGGTCATCTCTGCCATCCACTTCCCAGTGCTAACGATAATGCCAGCGGCTCCGGAGGCATGCTGGAAATGGCAAGAGCATTGAAAAAAATGGTGGACTCGGGCCTTGTTGAACCGCCGAGGAGGACCATTCGGTTTCTTTGGGTTCCGGAATTTGCAGGAACATACCCTTATATCAAAGCCCATCTCGAAAGAACGCGGAACACATTAGCTGTCATCAACTGTGATATGATTGGAGAGGATCTGCATTTGACTGGAGGGACTTTCAATATCACCTGTACTCCTGATTCAATACCCAGTTATCTTAATGATGTGGTTGTCAATTTCACGCGGCTGGCGGAGAGTTTAAACTTGAGGAGTGTGCGTGGAAGCCAGCATCCTTTTGTTTACAGAATTCAACCTTTTGGAGGCGGGAGCGATCACTATGTCTTCAATGATGGGGCTTTGCGAACACCTTCTGTGATGTTTGGTCATGGGGATACATTCCATCACACAAGTCTAGACACGATGGATAAGGTCGATGCCTCCGAATTGCGTCGTGTGTGTTTTATCGCTCTGGGCTCTTCCTATTATATAGCCCATGCAGTGGAGAGTGAAGCCAAGGACATGTCTCGAATCATTTCAAGGAATGGCTTCGCGCGGCTTTCTTCCGATTATTATGACAGCCTGGGTTCGATGTTGGACGCAAAAAATCCGGACGATCTGCTGGATTTATACAAACAGGTTTTAAATGTCATCGAACACTCGGCTAAAAGAGAGATGCAGTCTGTTCTATCAACAGTTGTATTTGTAGGTGATGATAAAGTCAAAAAATGGATTGAAAATTCGACCGGAAACCTAAGAACTCTGCGATCGACTTTCCAGATTGAAGCACAGAAATATTACAAGAATCTCAGCCAACAATTTGGCGTCAAACCACAAACCATCCAACTGAGCGCCGAAGAGAAAACTCTAAGCCGGATAGTTCCACTCCGAGATAAAAATTTTGTCTGTCCTCTCCAAACGGATTGGCTTGCTGAAAAACTTGGTGCAGAAGCTTTAGAGGAGATAAAACTTCCAGGGTATACTTCCTACGAGGCCTTGAATTTTGTTGATGGCTACAGGAGTATTCTCGATATTAAAAAGGCCGTTTCTGCAGAATTTAGTCCTGTTAAACTTCAGGATGTTCTTTCTTTTTTCCGTGTTCTCGAGAGAGCCGGATTGGTGACTTTGAAGAAACCATGAATAAAAAAAAACCTTTTCAACAGCTTGTACGGAACAGGCGGAGTATCCGAAAGTACCTGGAAAAGCCTGTTGAAAGAGAAAAGGTTTTGTCCTGTCTCGAAGCGGCTCGAATGGCGCCGTCTGCAGATCATGTTCAGCCATGGCGTTTTTTGGTTATTGATGACCCGGAGCTTAAAAAGAACTTTTCAGATGAAGTGTTTTCTGGGATCTATTCTTCCACCAAATTTGCTGCGAAAGCCCCGGTTATCATCGTGATGCTGGCAAAACTTGATGTTGTTGCCAACAGAATAGGGAAGCAGATCCAAGGCATCCACTTTTACTTTATCGATATGGGAATTGCGGGTGAACATATAGTGCTTCAAGCAGAGGAGTTGGGATTGGGAACGTGCTGGATCGGCTGGTTCAGTACGAGAAAAACCAGAAAACTGCTGAAGATTCCCAGAAAATATAAAATTGTTTCACTTATGTCTATGGGATATTATGAGGAACGCCCTTCAAAAGAGAAAAAAAGGAAAACTCTCGAAGAGATCACCTGGTTTAATAAAATTGGAAAAAGATCCTAGAGTTCAGGACCCCTTGAATCCTTATGATTCGGCCAATTTTTTTGGAGATGAGCTTTATTTTTTTATTTCGTTGATGGCTTCTTCAACACTATTTAGGGCTTTCCTGAGATAATCCTCTTTATCGCCAAATCCAAATCGAATATATCTGTCCATTTCGAAGTGATCGCCTGGAACAAGGAGAACACTTTTTTCCATGCGAAGCTTATCGGTCAATTCCGTTGAGTTGATGTCCAGGGAATAGTGTGGATAGACAATGGCTCCGGCTTTGGGAGGGATATATTTAAAAATTTCTCCCTGTTTCTTAAACCATTCATCAATTATAGGAAAATTGTTATTGAGAATATTTCGTGTTCTGTTGAGAATCCTCTTTCTGTTTTCGGGTTCAAGAACAATTCGGGCCAACCTGTCGCTCACCGCGCTCAGGGAGATCGTGGTGTAGTCGTGATAGGTCCAGATCTCCTGTATGGCATCGGCTGGCCCTGCCATCCACCCTGCTCGCAGTCCTGGAAGTCCGTAGGCTTTGGATAGACCGCTGGTTACAATAACCTTTTTGTAGCTTCCCCAAAAGCTTGGTGTGATCGGACCATCCAGCTCTGCGCCCTGATAGACTTCATCTGAAAAAATCCATGCGCCAATACTGTCGGCCAGTTCAATAATTGTCCGGCGAGCCTCGTCGTTCAATTGAGCACCCGTGGGATTGTTAGGATTGGTAACCGCTATAAGTTTTGTTTTAGGGCTGATAAGATTCTTGAGTTCGGAAAGGTCCGGATTCCAATCTAGATCGGCTCTCAGATAAAAGGGCTTTATACTGGCTCCAAAAGATTTCATCAGCCCCCATATCTGCATATAGTTTGGAAGCATGATCAGCACTTCATCACCGGGCTCTAAAAATTTCCACATCAGTAAAAAATTGGCTTCAGCCGAGCCGGTTGTCACTAAAATATTCTCGATACCTGCGCCAGGATAGATGTGTGCGATCCTCTCCCGAAGTCCTGCCGTGCCGTTTGTCTGGATATAACCCAGAGGTATCTTTGCTATGTTTTTGAGCTGCTCAGCCGAGACGAGTTCTTCAAAGGTCATGGGATAAACGCCGCTTTCAGAGAGATTGTAATCGACGTGAAACTCCCATGTGGACTGCATGCGCTCCATCTTAAATTCTTCAATTTTCATGATACTTTCCTTTATATTTCAACTTTAAAAAAGCCCTTAAGGGAAAATCCGATGATGATAGAGAGGGCGAAATAAGCGATGAGCCAGTTGATACCCAAACCAAAAAGATTCATATTTCTTGAAGGATAGGTGATCTCTATGTATTTTATCGGTGAGTTTTTTGGCAGTGGAGATTCGGTCGGATAGAAGAATTCCTTAAAAAAGTTTTTCCTGGTCTTTAAGGGGGATTTCCGGCTCAGTGTTTTTTGTCCAACCGAGATGCTTTTTGTGTACTCCTGACCGTCAACCATGATTATGATTTCGTGGACACCAATCTCTTCTGTCCGGATTCGCCAGTTTATTTCATTGCTTTCCATTATTCGCAGGGGGGGTGTCTCGAGAACGATATGGGAACCCGTTTTGATGTCGATCTGAGTGTCCATAAGAGGAACACCTTCCATAAGCTGAACGCGGAGGATGGTTTGCTGATTGGGATCAAAAGAAGCGTAAGCGAACCAGAAGTTGAGCTGGATGAGTATAAACATGACCGGAATAATCATTACAAGAAGAGGCTTCATAGCGTATCCGATGTATTTGAAGTTTGCACGGAGGATGTTTCCCTGGGCTTTAAAAGAAATGCTCAGGCTGTCTTTGAAGAGCCGGAGTTCGAGGAGATGGGCCTTTATTTTGTTCTTTACTTTCCTGATGCCTTCCTGGTTGGATGTGAACTTGTAAATGAACAGCATGAGCAGTCCCGTAAGGAGGGAGACAACGAACATCCCTATCCATGGACTCATGTTTTTGAAGGGCAGGAAGAGAATTTCAAATATTTTTCCGACAATCGTGTTGATAATCCACATTTTATTTGTTATTGGTTATTAAACCACTCCTACGAAATATATCCAAGGCCCTTCAATTTTTTCTTAATTTCTTCTTCCGAGTCGGGTTCTTCGAGTTTAGAAATTTCCTTTTCCAAACAATGGGTGATAAATTCTTCAGGTGAAGAATATCCTGATAGCTCTGCAAACTTTTTGACTTTGTCCACCAACTCTTTTTCGAGTTTCACTTTTGCCTTTCCCATATTTATCTCCTCTGTCCTAAAAAATAGAATTCCCTATCATGTCCTTCGGTTTTTCTATTCCGAAGAGTTGAAGAATCGTAGCGGTCAGATCAAAGAGGGCCGGAGCCTCAGATATAATTTTTTTATTGGTGAAGATGATTCCTGGAATAACCTCAGGATCCATACAGTGGTCTCCACTCCATTTCTGTTTATTATCCTCTAAGATGTTTTCGGGAATTCCTCCTAAGGGAGTTGCCCATGAAGCGCGGTAACCCCGGTTATAGCCGATAATAAGATCAGGAGCTTTGTTTACATAGGGACCCTGATAGATTTCCTTTGAAAGATAGGCTTTGAGAACGGGTTTTTCTCCAGTTTCAGGATCTGTGAATTCTTCGAGTTTTCGGGCAATTTCATGGACAAGATTGTCCATTTCAGCGCCGGAGGAGACAATCCCTTCGGCCTCTCTTCCTTTTTGATTTATGTATAGACTGTTGATCCCAAGGGCATAGGCTTTAGATCTTGCCCAGTCTGTATTATCGAAGCCGGCATTCCCAGGTTTCCAGGGATTGATAAGCTTATGGTATCCGTTTTCTTTAAGCCAGGTATTGAGGTTAAATGACCGCCGGAAAGATGTGAATCCGTGGTCGGACATGACCATAAGAACGGTGTTTTTGTCTGTTTTCTGTACGGCTTTATCCAGAATTTTATCCGCCTCGATATAGATGTTTTCTATGGTATTCCCGTAATCTGCTGCCAGCTTGGGATCGTACATCGGATGCTGTTTATCTATGAGACGCCAGAACATGTGCTGCCTTTCATCGGTACTGGAGACATAGTAAAAAAGAAGTCCTGAGTCGAATCTGGAGAGCTCGTAATCGAACATTTCTTTTCTTTCACTGAGGATGACGTCTTCTAAAGCCAGGAATTCGCTTTCATCAAATATGCCGTGGTCGAGAGCCGCTGACTCTGCGGGAAATCCTTTAGTATGAAAAGAACCAAATTTTTTCCCGAGTTCTTTGATATAGTTGTTGGGCGTCGATATGGGGAGTGCCGGATCTTCGGGATCGATGTTGATCGATGAAACATAGAGTTTAATCGAGCCGGGGCTAACGTGCTGGAGATAAAATTTGCAGATCCCGCTCACAGACTGAGTCGGGATCATTTTGAAACGGACTTTCTTCCAGTCGCTCCATTCTCCCTGGTTGAGGATGAAGACATGGTCCTGGATTTGGACTTTGGCCACAGGGTGAATGGGATCGATGTACACTTGGAATTCGATTTGGGACTCGGGTTGATCTTTTCTAAACATATTGATAGGACCAGGCAAAGCTGTTTCCATTCGGTTTCCAATCACAAAGACATCATGAATTTGTCCGCCGCCGAGATCCTGATTGATTTCGGCTCCTTCTGTCGTAAAATAGTGGAACCGATTCGGAAAGCCCTGAAGATCAGGAGTGCCCATCCCGGAAAGAGTCCGCTGTTTGGAGGGAACAGGGGGATAGTTTGCAGGCATCTTGAAGACCGTGGCCGGGATGTCATAGTCTTCAAGAATTTGCCAGAAAGCCTTCCCCTTGCGAAGGTTGATGATTTCTCCCCCAGATAGTGGGAAGACGAGATTCCCAACCGTGATAGTTTTTGGTGAGCCCTCTGATTTAGTGCCCGAAAAATCAGGGAAGTAGGTCTCCGGATTACGGTGAAGAAAATCAAAAATGCCGTGACCTCCAGGATTCATCCCGGTGATAAAATTAGACCAGGCCACAGGGCTTTGTGGAGGGGTGCTGGTGCGAAGGGATTTAAAATCTCCTTGACTGCGAAGCCGGGAAAAAGTCGGCATTTTCCCTTGGTTCATAAACGTGTTCATGAGTTGAGGATCCAGTCCATCAAGTCCCAGAATGAGGATTTTTTTCTCCGTGTCGGTCCTCCCGGATCCGCTCGAAATGAGGTTCGAGCCTTTCCCTAAGGCCATCAGAGAGCCGGCGGTCAGGCCCATTTTTAGAAAATCTCTTCTGTTTAAATCGGTCATTTCTTGTGTCCTTCCACCAGAGACTGACCATCCATATATCCAGGGGGCTTGATTCCAAAAAGTTCGAGCACGGTTGGAGCGATATCAACGATAGATGGGGTCGATGTCGTAATTTTATGAGTTGAAAAGAATACTCCAGGAACTATTCGAGGATCGATGCAGTGATCTCCGCTCCATGCTTTTGTGTTGTCTTCAATAATGGTGGAATTAACCTTTCCTGTCACGGAATCCCATGAAACTCGGTACCCTTCACCATACCCCACAATAAAGTCGGGGCAGTTGTCAAGATATGGGCCCTGCGGGAGTTCATCTCTGTCAAATATTTTATTGATGGTGTTTTGGCCGTTGTCCTCATCCTTGAGTGCACTCAGTTTCTGAATGATTTCTTGTTTAAGCATTTGAGTCTCTTCTCCGGGATTGACAATGCCACGGCTTTCTCGCCCTTTTTGATTGATGTAGATTCCGCCTAATCCTAAGCCATAGGCTTTGGTTCTGGACCAGTCGACATCCTTGAACCATTCATCACTGTCTGTCTTTCCCTCTTTAAGAGAGAGATAGCCGTTAATGTAGAGCCAGGAGTTGATATTGATGCCCCGGCGGAATGATTTTATTCCGTGGTCCGACATGATGATCAAACAGCTTTTTTTGTTCAACTTGGACAGAACTTTTCCGATAAGGTCATCCATTTTTTTGTACAGCTCTTCGATGACATCGGCACTCATTTTTGCTTGGCCAGTTTTGAGTGCGGGATGTTTTTCATCCAGATAACGGTAAAA
>SDBS01000599.1_pt1 | contig 35493 bp, 29 predicted proteins | sample 2277091 | NCBI WGS metagenome assembly SDBS01 (sample SAMN10404972, study PRJNA504765) | marine sediment metagenome | isolation source: marine sediment core GS10_PC15, 163 cmbsf | place: Arctic Ocean: Southern Knipovich Ridge | collected 2010
AAATCGTTTGACACGGTGACGCGGGGGGAAGAGTGGTATGGAGGTAAGGGGGTATTGGGGAGGGGAGCCGGACACGGCGACACGGGGACGCAGTGACACGGAGGCACGGAGATAAAGGCGTTCAGCATGGGGGCCGTGTGGGGGCATAAAAACAGTCCAGCGACCAGAGTCCAGAGGAATGAACCGTGATCGGTCATCGGTGAATGCTGGATTAGGGAATCGGGAAAAGCGGTATCTAAGTATTCGGAGCCTGAATACTTTTGCTATCTCCATTTTGTACCGTATCTTTTCCTTCAATTTGTTAATTTCACCTTTAGATACCGAACCAGGAGTAAGCTCTCACTGCAAATTTGCTCGTACTGACTCGTCGAAAGCAAGGCACATTAGTTCCGAATGTGAGAGGGCTACTTTTACCGGGGGAGATGAGTAGCGTCTTTTTAAAAAGAACTCCCCTTTTTTTGTATTTTTAAAGATTTTCCGAACAGGCTGGAGGAAAGGTAATATATTACAAGAGGACTTACCAATGCCCAGAAGGTTTTTACTTTTAACCCCTATTTGAGGACCAAATCGCAGATCTTCAGTCAACCATCCGAGAAGTGGCTCGTGACCGACAACTAAAACAGCCTCCGTATCTGAATAATTAACCCAACTCTTTTTCAATTTTTCTGTTATTTTTTCCTGCTCTTTGGTATTAATTAAAGGAATAAAAACATCCAGCGCCAGCCCCTCTACACTCACTAGCTTAGGGGCACGATTGTGTGGTTTTTTTTAAGAATGAATTGGACAACCGTTGCCGTGTCAATAGATTCACTTGTTTCATGGCGCCAGATTTCTGCAATTTTAATTTTAAATTTCCACAATTTATTAATTTCTCCTGATCCCTGACAAATTTCCAAATTACCTCTCTGGTATCCTCCCGTCCGCTTTTTGTAACGGTCCTTTTTGACCGATCTCCAGGATTAACATGGGTGTGTTTCCCGTGTCTCATTAGAAGAACATATTTCATGGTAATTCCTAATTGCTCTTTCGATTGTTAGTTTGTACCAATTTTAGCTTTTAACTGGACAACTACTGAGCACTCGTGACCGTGACATTATCCACCAGGAACAGCTTCGCTTGGCCCATATCATTTTCACCTTGTATGCGTATCGTGGTTTCGTTGATTGCGACAGTGAAATGGGATACCTGATCAACCAGACACCCAGCCCGACCTCTGACATCGAACATTTTTATTCCAAAGTCTCATAACACTGAGGGGTAAACCGCGGCGTACAAATGCAGTAGAACACAAGGCCTCCAGATCCAGTATTGGTAATTCTCTGGCTCGTGCCTGCTGGGATCACAACCACATCCCCAGTTTTGATGTCTTCGTGTGGCAGATCTCCAATCTCCACGATCCCGGTACCCTCCGTTATCAGGTAGCGTTCATCCACACCTTTTAAGCGGTGTAGTTGTGTGGTGACGCCGGGTTCGACACGCGCACGAGCAATGGAAATAACCCTGTCAGATTCATCGTTCCACGATTCGAGTATCCAACACCGCTCATCGGCGAGAAATTCCCTTTCAATTTCAGGTTTAATTATTTGTGGTCTCATGGGAATCCTTTCGGGGATCACATCATTATTCCAGTAACTACCATGACTAAGATAATTGATCCGTCACAATTTTTCCTGCTTAAAAGTAGTCACAAAGAACCTAATTTCAGCATGAAGTATGCAGCCAAAGCCAAAGTTGGGAGTGGTACAAAATACACCATCAGGCACGCTCTGAACGCTTCTTTATATCCTGATGAAAAATAGTTCCTATTAGCATCATCACCAGAAACTTTTAAAAGATCTCGTGCTATAACCGATGCATCTCCTTTGGATGAATGTAATTCATCCATAATTTCATTCAACGCAAGGATTACTCGGAATTTGCGGCGAAGATAGTTCCAATCGACATAAAATCCACCTATTCCGAGTCCGGCACTGACAGAAAGCATTGCATACAACAACTCATGTTTTGTTGAACCTGGAATGGTATTTTCCGCAACACCTTTCAGAAGAATTGACCATCCGACAAAAACAAGAGTGAGATAACCCGACCTCACTGTCCAGATGATCTTGTCGTATGCATGGATGGCCGCATTCTTACCAGCGATTTCTCCTAAGACTACTTGTTCAAGCATTGATGCCTCATTGTTCACTTCATTACCTCTCTCCAAAACAACCATGCAAATTTCTTCAAATTAATGCTTTGACCATTTTAATGTCTTTTTTCATTGGATATTCACACTGTCTATATTGCCGCTCGCATCTATAAAAAACACTTCAGCACCACCTTTCCCACCTTCAAGCCACCCGCCAGTATTGTAAAGATGCATTTTCGTGTTTGGTAAAAGCGGATGTGGCATGTCTGTATTGGGGTTATCATATGCTGATGATTCATGTGTATGTCCGTAGAACAGCTTTGTCGGAGGTGTTAAACTCCATAAATTTTTTACTTCAAAACACGCCGCTGTTAAAAACCTTGAAAATCTTTTCCGAGTAGCTACTGTATTTAAAAACTCTTTATTTCCTCTTGGATCCACAATGTCATTCTCAGCTATACTTATAGCTTTCCTACTAAAAAAATATAGCAATGATTCATCCAAATGATCCCAGAAACCTAGATCGATTAGCAGTTCAAGCCTTGGAATGATAGAATCCAACGCAAGACTAAGTGCTTTGGATTTGCCACTTTTTGCTTCCGATTGAATTTCATAAAGCAGCTCCGAAACTCGACCGCCCTGTCCAATACCTGTGCATATCATGGAGGTGAGCGGGAAATTCAGCTCTTCAAAATGCTCAACCTTTTCACATTCAAGGATACCGGAGAGTAATTCGGATAAAAGCAGCCAAGGTAATTCAAACATGTGGCCATGAGTGACCATGAATGTTTCGGCAAATGTTTTTATATATAAATTAGGGTAGGCGATATAAATAGGGATAGTATTTTCCTCACTGTCGAACAGCCCCTCGATAAACAACTTCCCAAATCTAGTTGTATCTTCAACCAAACTAACACCTGGCAACTCAATAGTGGATGCAGGCAGATTGATCAGTGCAGGCTGAGTCCTTCTAAAGGGCCTTGGCTCCTCTCGCTTCTTCAATCGAGCAATAATATTTGTTTCCCACTCAACAGCATCCCAAATCTGTTTGTCATGATTACCTGGAATATAAAATATATTTTTAGCTATTTTTTGTTCAGATAAACTGTTGAAGAAAGGCTTTGCAGCAATTAAAGATTTTTCAAACGAACTGATAGAAAAATCAATGTTGTCACCATTAAGCACCAAGATGTCCAAAGACCGATTGCCAGTTTTTTTCATGATCAATTCTACCAATCTGTCAAAGGTTGGTGTTGTTTCGAAATCCTCTGATGCTATTTTCTTTTTATTCCTAGACGTTTTTTTCACCTTAATTATTTTACACGCAGGATCTCCAATGTGCAAATCCGATATAACGGCTATATTTTCTATTTCCATCTTTATTTCCATATTTTACCTCGCTTTTAATATACTTCGCTTTAAGGACCTTCTATTTCCAAATATTCCCCGGTTTTTAACCCGTTCCTCGAGTGGAAACAGTTCCAGCTGATATCCCGATTTATTAGGGGGGACCGCCAAAGAGAAGGACAATTCACCACCCCCCACGTTGGATAAATGTTATGACTATTGTATTATTACACTGGCAATTCAGTACACCAATTATGCCGCATGTGCAATTGTCGGATGCTTGAAACAGGCGTGCGCTCTTGCATGGTTTTTTACACCATTCTCAAATGCAAAATTGCCTTCGCTTTCAATCTTTCTCCCGCCCTTGCTTGTCCTCCCGAGCGGATACCGGCTTTCTGGTCTAAGTTGAGATATTCGTCAGGTTTTAACTCTGGAGAGTATGGGGGTAGGTAGAACACTTCTATTCTTTTTACCATCATTCAAGCATTTCCCCTATTGCGTTGCAGGCCAACAATAACCATTTGCCTGTGCCCGACAAGAGTTGATGCTTTAAACTTTCTAACCAATAATTTTCACATTTGCAATACAAATAACTTATTTAGGCAATTATTCTTCAAAAATTTCGGCAACTCCCATTGAAACAACCATTAATTTTTTATATTTATCGCTTAGTTTAAAAACGTCTGCTACGCTGCCGAAAGCTGTTTTAAATACTTTAATTAAATTGGGCAATGCTCCTTCTTTCAGGGATCGCTCAGATTTTTGTATTTTATATACATTTACGGCATTAGGTATCGCTTCCGATTCTTTAATAACAATTACAACTACAACAGCCTCAGGCTTAAGTTAACGGTTGGAACCGTAAATTGTATTCACGAATGCATCTCATATCGCATCCGCTGTTTCTTGCTTCACCGCTAACTCTATTACTGCATTGCGGACCCCCTAAAACTGGTCACTGTGCCTATGTTTTGGTATGTGATCTGACAATAGATCTTTTAAACTATCAATTATTTTAATCCAATTTAGTGCTACCTTTTCCTTTCCATATTCATCCATTACATCTCCCCTTTTTATTTTAATTCTAAGACGATAGAATGCCATCACGTTAAGGTATCTTGGGTTTGCACCGACTGAGAGAAACATTGCCGCTACTGGGTGTAGGACTTGGCACACATGACGAAAAATGCCCCAACCAAGTATGAGGCCCCTAAGAGGGAAAGCCGTATAGTCCAAATCATTGATAGGCACCCATCATAAACCTCCCCATTTCACGTATACCTTAGACACCGCCGAGAAAGTAGGCATGTATTTTAATTATTTCACATAATATGCCCACCTCCAACTCATCTGGTTTCTCTAATTATACTTAAAATAGACGCAATGGAGACCACCCCCCCCAATCCATAAAGAGTTAAGAAGGTGAATCTTGTTAACATATCTTTTTCTCCGGTTAGTGAAATGTAAAGACTCGGCTCGCCAACTTGAATCATGAAGGCCCTAAAAAATATAATCAGATAAAATCCAATGATTGCTGCGAGAATGACGATGTTAACCTTATGAGTAAAAGGAGGCGCAAACCAACATTCTGCTAACTGCCAAACATTCTGTTTATTATTTCCCTCACTTTTTTGTTCAAGCTCCTTCCATAGAAGCCTCCGCTTGCGGCAACACCTTTTTAGTACCAGCGCCATATTGAATATCAATCCAGCCAGGATTAAAGGAAAGAGCATGATAAAATCCTTTAGCTCAATTGGAAGCTTCCCGATCGGTGACTCCAAGGATTCCAACCGCTTGCTCAGTTTGGTGAGGTTCACATCATGGAGAATGATAGCTTCCTGGGCATTGTCCATATTCGCCTTTAACGCTTCTATTTTATTCCTCATTTGACTATTTCCAACTTGAAATCTCTCTTGCATTGGCTTAAATGAATCCTTGACTACCTCTCTGAGACCAGCCGCAAAGGGGATTTTTCCACCATAATAATCTTTCCAAAAATCCGGATTTACACTTCCAAAGTAGGCGTTGATGTTTTGTCTGAAATTATAAACTGCAACCCGCGACTTATCGTCGGGAAAAAAGGCAGCCCCCTTTAACTGTTCTGCCAGAGGGATAATTGCTTGTTTTTCAAGGGATACTGTAGTCCTGTCAAGCCATTCGCTTATGTACCACCGTACTGCATCCCCGTAATTTTTGATATTTGATGGAATATACATATCGTCGATATTTTCAGCACTTGCGCTCTGAACTACGATATTTCCATTTCCTCCTTCAAACACCTCCTTAATTTTTGGAAGTGCTTTCCTGAGCTGATTCGGGAAATCGTAGATGTCATTTTCAGTTTTTCTAAAGGACAAATTTGCCTTTTCCATAACGTTGGCCATTTCCATTTGCCTTTTCGACATATCTCTCAGTAAAGGTTCTTTTTCATTTAACATTTCGGTGAGGATGTTCTTCTGGGCAATATATTTAAAATACGGTTCCACCACATAAAAATGGCCAATGATAACAAATAACATACCGACCACCAAGGAGCGGTTGAATCCTTTTGCAAGACTTCTAAGATCGTTGAGGAGCATTTCGTGATTTTCAGTCATTTGGCCCCCTTCCACCCATTATTCACATTCCGGCATGCTACAGTTCGATCACCCTTGCCATGCATACCACCCCCATTACGAAGCAGGGTTTGCCGATTAGCATAAATTTTAATGGAAACCCCTTTAATGGAAACCCCTGAAGAACAAGACACTCCTTCATCTCCCAAGTAGTAGTGTATTATATAACCAGGTCAGAAATGATCCCTCAAAAGACGGTTTTTATCTTTTACCAATTCCCTGACCGGCAGCAACAGTTCGCCTCCGTTACTGCGGTGGAGTACCTTGTTCAAAGCCATTGATCTCATGTATCCCGTCATGATCTACCTCTAAGCCCTAACCTTCCCCTCCCAAAATAGAAAAAGCACATTTCGGATCCCGCTTCCTTGGCTTTTTTCAGAGTTTTTAGCGGAATGCGGTGATCAACTGCAATCTCATCGACCTGGTATTCAAAATTAATCTTGCTCATATCGTGAAACTCCCTTGTTCTGGAATTGCCCAGATATCTTTCCTGGCTGGTCTCAGTTTCCGGTTCTGCTGTGTCACGGGGTGAGGACGATGTCGTAGGCCGAGTTGTGGACCTTGTCCTGCTCGGCGCGGATCAACTGTTCTCCCGGTTCATACACCCATGTTGGGATAAGCCCTGCCTCTCCTTATCACTGTCTTGACCAGTTGGTGTTCTCCTTCTCTTACCATCACAGGCTCCTTATGCTCATAGAGCATTGTCCCATCGGGTTTCATAACGGAAAAAAACACCTGATCATCTTTGATCTTGTCCCTGGCCTCACCGGTCATCTTGATGCTAATGGCCCCGCGCTCGGTAGGGATGGGATCATCATAAATGCGTTCTCCGTCCTTGTTTGTCAGAACGATCTTTGTGCCAGATAGTCCGAAACCTTTTTCATCCGTGATGCTTACGAACAGGCCGACCTCTTTTCCCTTGATCTTGGGGATTGTGATCTCGGCCCGGGTACTGTGTATCTGCCAGTCGAGAATGTTGACCACAGATCTGTATCTATCTTTGGGAATGAGGAATGGTTTGTCTTGTTTATCTGGTTTATCGGGTTTATCTTCTTGCTCCTCCCCCTGACAGAGAAGCAGTGCGCTTGTAAAAATATCCCGAAAGAATATATTGGTGCCTATCTGGGTATTCTTCAATATGGTGCCAAGCTCCCGGCGTTCCTTTACAAAATCCTCTAAACTTTTCAACTCGTCCATCGCTCGTCCCCCGCTAGATAGTAAGCTCCCCTCATTTTTATATCTTCTATCTCCATTGCAATACCTTCTTCCCTGCCTAAAAATTCACTTAAAGCCGAGCATTGTCTGCTGTATAAAACCTGGTTGTTGTGATCAATGGATCTTCCATCATGTTGTCCGGAATCAGGCACCACCAGGATACAGTGGTCGCCCTGATTGTTACTGGTATTGTTCACACGCGCAGAAGTCAAAAGGGAGAAAAACGGGAATGCGGCAACAGGGTCTTCCTTTTTGTCTTTTACACCAATATATCTCTCGAAAACTATGGTTTCAGGAGTAGCTACAGCGAACGAACCGTCGAAAACCTTTCTGATCCCCTCTTTGAACCGGCTGCCGTAGGCTCTGAGTGTGGACCTGGCCATCAGGAATGTATTTCCCAGCGTGGACTGGTCGCATGAAATCATGTCCGACTGGTTACCGACGTAACCCACATCGTCAAAGGTAAAGATCGCATTGGAGCACAGGCAACCGTTAGCGGTCTGCAGGCGGAGCTGACATCCGTTAAAGAGGACATTGCCTGCCGGGAACCATCGTATTATCGGTCCGATATCAGACAAATCAGGGGCCTCAACTCGTCTTTCAGCGTAAGCATTACCAGAGGCTTTTAACCCGGAGGCAGCTAAAGTTGCTGAAAATGATCCCAGCGTGACTCCGATATCCATCACGAACACCGTTCCCACACCGGATGATCCGAATATTCCCAGAACGCCAGGATGCCAGTACTCGGTGTTAAAAGAATTGTCCTGGATCGAAACTGGCCCCAGAGCTACTACCTGAAGGGCTGGGCCGATGGGTTGGTGTACAACGTTGTTTTGAATACGTCCTGCAGGTAAGTCATCGACAATAATGTCCTGTACCTGGACTTTTTCTGCAGTTCCGAGATATCTGCTTACCGCTGAAACCATGGAAACGGTGGCTGACACCAGGATGATCCCTCCCCACAGACCCCGCTTGAGCTCCGCGTCCCCATCCTGGATAGACATCCCGTTGCGGATGATGCGGTTCCCCTCTATCTCAGCGGTAGAACCGACGATCAGGATCCCGTGAGCAGGGATTGTGTTGTTTTCTCCGTTCCCCTCTATTCGGTTATCACGAACGACCACTTGTTCACACCAACCGAGAGTGATCCCACCCAATCCCGGATACCTGGCATTCTCATACAACTCACTGGTAAGGGGGTCCCGACCGCATCTGGCGATCAGGTTATCCACAACGTCAAGGCCAGTGATAAAGGACGGGAAGATACTCAGGATCGGTGGTCGCTTTGCAGGGGAAATTTTCATCTGCCCCCATGCCGCCAGAAGTTCCGTCAGGAAATACGGTTCCGCAGGAATACCGATCCCGGATAGTCCCATACCGTGGATCTGGTTTCTTTCAATACTGATCGAGGAAATTACCCCGAAGTCTCCTTCTTTTTCCGTCGAAACAGTTTCATCGATCTCACCCAGGATGATCTTATGCTCAAAATGTGAAGGATCGATCTCCTCTCTCTGGATCGCCTTTATAGTGTACCCGGGAGACCAGACTGCTATTTTCACGTAATCTCCGTGGCCATCAATATCCATAATCCTGCCGTCTTCTTCGGTGGTAGCCATCTGCGGCGCGTCTTCAATAAAGAAAAATGCAAATACAACTCCCTTTAGAGGTTTCTTGTTTTCGTCACGCACCCAGATATCGTTATATTTAGTCAGAAATATTTCTTTTTTCGGTGGGGGTTCTCCTGGTTCAGTAAGCCTGCCGCTATCCAGTGTGACGCCGTTTCCACCTCCTCCTTCAATCCTGTTTCCGCGGATAACCACATCATCCGAAGCTCCTTTGATCCGAATTCCGCCCAAAGCGCAGTATGGCCTTTTTGCAGTGACCAGCGGGAAAAGGCTAAAAAGAAAGTAAGCATAGGTGACGATATAGGGGACGAATGCAAGAAAAACGGCCGGTTCCTCACATGGATCGACGGGATCAGGTGGCTTGTCATCACCGGGGTCTTCAGGTTTGGGGCTCTCCTCCGCTGGTACCACAACGATCTCATTATCCTCCACAATGGAGTCACCTGCCCTGATAACGATCCCCTCTCCGGCGCCTTCCCTGTCAAGCACCCTGATCCTGTTGCCAAGGACCACGACCCTCTCGCCGCCTGCGACCTCAATGGCGTTCTTATAGACGACCATCCGATTGTTTCTGATCCTGATATCCCGCAGTGAACCCTCCTCGAGCTCTTCCAATCGGAAGGCCGTTCCGCCGAAGGTCTTAATGTCGAGGTTCTCTACCGTAATGGTCTCCGAGTCCACAATGTGGAAGATCGTTCCTTCAACATTCGACACCTCCGGCAATATTTGTGTTTTCCCCTCACAGCCCGATATCCGGATGTTTTTCTTTCCTCTTAAGACCGCTTCAACCCTGTGAACACCGGGAAGGAGGCACAGGCTTCCTCCATCGGGGGGGAGGTGATCCAGACCTTTCTGCACAGAGTTGAAATCCCCGCGCGTATTAACACCATCTCCGATAATGAGGTCACAGCAGGTCCGCCTGTGGACGAGAGGACGGAATGTTTGTCGACAATCCCTGACCTCCGATGATATATTCCCACTCTCATCCAACTGCCAGTGGATCAACGCCAGTGGCGTATAATATCTACGGTAACCGTGGGGCGGCGCGCCATTTGCGAGGCGCCACGGAACAACCTCTCTTGGGGACTCCGGCCTTGCGGCGATAATCCAGTAATCGCCTGGTATTCTGGCATCCCCGGCAATAATTATTTTCAACCCGGTGTTGCCCAGGTTTACCGGTGTTCCGAGAGTATATCCTATGGCAGGATCTGAACTGAGATCGCTTCCCCTGGCCCACAGACGCAGGTAAAACTCATCCACGTCACCGTCTGACCATGTCTGGTTGAAGTTTTCCGGGACAGGCGACGTGATCGTTATTGTTTTTTCATTAGCTTGGTAAGAACTCTGAACACCGGTCAAGTGGCCCGCAGTGTGTGCAACTTTCTCACCGTTGGGCAGTACAGCAGACCAAGGGAGGATCTCGACGGTCTGGCCGGCCTTGGGACGGAGATAGCTGTCCTTTGGCTGCGTGATAAACTTTATTACCTTCCTTTGCCCGGAAAGATCGGTTCTGACTTTTACTCGGTAGATGGGGGAGGCGTTGTCAAATCCCCATGTAAAAGAATTATCATCGACCAGTTCAACCCTGATCGCCTGATTTTCAGCACCGAGATAACCTCCTTGAGTCCTGATGGAGCAAAGATCCTCGCCCTGCCCATTATCCTCATAATCAATGGTAAGGGTTGTACCGGGAATTAACTCACCATTCGCGCCAGGCTTACCGTATTTCGAGCTTAACCAGAGATTGCGCCATGCCTCAGCACACTCGAGACTTCCTACATCCTCTCTGAGAATAATTCTCCGCATCGCCTTGAGTCTTACTGAGGTATCTACGCCCTGGAAAGCCACTTCCCTCAACTCACCGTCCTCGACAGCAGACACCGGCTGCAGCCAGTGCTCTAAAAGGACAACATCGAAACGCTCCTCATTGGGAAAGGCATGGTTATTCCACTTTAGCTGAAGGGAATCGGATTGGTTTAGGAAGGTCTCATTGTAGTTCTGGTTATTTTCATCATTCGGATCGCTCAACTCCAGACGGTTCCCTCCCAGATAGAAGGAGCCATTTAGGATATCAAAATCGATAAAGCCCCGCGAGTCATTAATATTCTCTATCCGAAAACCGTTATCAGGCGAACCTGAACTTCCAATTATGTCTTCTCTGGCCTTCCGGATGTCCTCGCGCAAGATCCTTTCCTGCTCGTTGATGTCATCTTCGTAAATGACTCGCCCTTGCTGCAGATGCACTCCCTTATAACGTTTCCTTAAATCGGTGGACCAACGGGAAATATCAGCAGCAGCCATGGCTTAACTCCTCATCCTGAAAAATGTAGATAGGGATCAGGCCGAAGGGCATGTACTCGTTGACCTTGGCCTGAAGACTGTCAAACTTAATAGGACTCAGCAGGGAATTGAACGCACCGATCTCTGACCCGTTTTCCCCACCACGACGGATCGCTTCCGGTGCCCTGTCACCAAGCCTGCCGAAATCGGGATCGCCAAAACGCAGGGAGGAGAACAGTCCTTCTTTTTCATGGATCTCATGGGATTCGTATGGATGGGGGAGTCGGTTATTTTCCACCCAATAAGCACCGAACCGGAAACAGCCGGTCTGGTTGTCCTCGACCTGAATAGTGTTTGACGCCAATACTTCTGACGCCCATAAGCGATGGATATGTGCGGGCCCCGTGACACTAACTCGCTCCATTATGGTGTTGCCGCGAGGAATCTCGATCTCAGAGATAAGGGAATCCCTGATCAGAAGTTCTCCCAGATTGCCGTTACCCTTTAATTTTATGGGTCCGGTTATGGATCGATTGATCTCCAGGATGTCAATGTGTCCCTCAATAATGAGAGACAGTTCAGGTAAAACATCCGGAATTTCCTCACCGGTGGAATGCTGGATAAAACCGCCGGGATCCAGGGTCATGTGCCTTAACTTTACGCTCCTGTAGTTTCCTCTAAGGATGATGGAATAACTACCGCGAGTTCCCAACCAAAGACCATCCAGGACAAGATCTGATCCCTCATTGGGGCCTGTATCGAGAATCCAATTAGATCTGATCTCCAGGTAGGGTCTCTCGCGGTTGGCCGCTTGCAGTACAAGTTTCTTGACCTTTCCTTTGCCACCGATTGGCCCGTAAGTAAGACTGTCTTCTATCTGGGTCGTGCCTGCGTTGGGAATATCTGATGCCTGGATTTCACCACCATTTTCTATGATCGAGTCAGGGTGTTTATTCAGGCTTGCTTCTCTATCGTACGTACCAGCGCCGATATTATCTGAGAAGCCGTAATGGTACTGGACGCGAAATTTCCCATTAAGGGGATCCATCAGAAATTTAAAACGCCCTCTATCCGGATCAATGACAATGTCTTTATTCGTTGTTGGCTTTTGCCAGTCCCCTAAACACCCTGCCTCGATCCGGGAAGTACTGATCCTTTCATCACCAACGAAGATTCTCAGGGCGAATGGCTCTACCAACAAGAGGGACCCTTTCCCGCAATTTTTCCTCAACGTATCTTCCAGGAGAATTTCATATACCGGAGAAGTGAGAAACCGGTTACCGCTCGGCAGGGCCCGCAGACATGTTTTTAGCCTGGATTCGCTGGTGAACCTCTCATCCATGAGGCTGTTCAGCTCATTCAGGACGGGAGGATCCAGGTGATCTGATAAGGAAATTTTCGTACTCGCGGTTATCCTGTATTCAGCATGGCTCAGCGTGCGGCACTTGATCCTGGCAGGCAGTTCCCATTCCCGGGCGGTTCGCCAATTGTCCCAGTTCGGATAATCGTTGGGACCCCTATCCTGTGATCTTTTTGCAGGCATGAATAGAGGAATATCCCTTCCTGAGGGATCAAAGGTATAGTCTTCACCAGCTTTGATCACCCGTGGCGTTACTTTCACCTCGGAGGGTTTCAAGCGATAGATGTGAAAAACCACTTTTGTTATCCCTCGCCTGCCAATTGAACCTCGATGTTTTCTCACATCACAAGTGTAGCTGTACTCGTCGAAGGGCCCTCCTATCAGATCACTGCCATGTGGGTTCCTGATGCATGCCGTTCCACCTGGAGGAGTTTTTGTGTAACGACCAGCAAAGGGACCGGGCTCGGGATCCAGGCGATGTCTCGTTCTGCCCAGTGTTCGAAAGTTTTCCACCACGGTTCCCTGCCAACCGGTAATGTCACTGATCAACTCCTCAAGGACTCGCAGAGTTCCTTTGCGGCGGCGGTAGTAGATAGTTTTGGCGACATCGACCCGGCGTCCACGCTTGTTCAACTCAGGCAGGAGTCTGGTTCCGACAAGGTCGGCCAGATAGGGGACTGCCCAGTCGTCACACATTTCAATGAACTGGTCCTCCCACAGACGATCCTGACTGCGGCGCAGAACAGAAGCCTGCTCGGCAATGACTTTAACGATGGAGCGTAGAACACCTTTTTGAGAGTCCTCAGACCGGTATATTTCCGGGATCATATCCCAGATCCTGGCCTCAAAATATTTTTCGAAACGGTCTTCGGCTTGAACCGAACCGTTCATGTCCTGATCATTCACGACATCTTTCCTGTCCGTTGAGAGTAAGGCCCCTGGTCAGGTCAAAGAAACAGCCTGGACCAGGACTGATCGCATATTCTTTCATGAAGCTTCCGTTCCACTTAATGTCTATTACCGTCAGGGCACCTTGTATATCTGTAACCGCGTTAAAGATCAGTGCTCTGTAAAGAGGCCTTCCGATCCCGATATGTTCCGGGGCCAGGATACCCTGCTTGTCATCCAGGAGTTTGAATTCAACAACGTCGAGCACCTCGTCTTCAACGAAACGTTTATCGACATCGACATCGATGGACAGGTCGGCAGATATCTTCTTAGCCTGCCTGACTGCGATGGGCGTTGAAGGATCGGACAAATCCCTCAAAGTCCTTTCCAGGTCGGCTTCGATTCCTTCTTCGCCCACGTACCAGATACAGGCGACTGCCTGTTGCTTGGACTCGTGCCAGCTCCATTCGGCGTTGACGGCCTTGACTCCCGGGTATCCCGCAGCCAGAGCTTTCATATCCTGGATGGAAACGATCCTTCCCAGGAGAAGGGCCGAATGAGGGGCACTGGTCCTGAGTGTTTCCTCTGCCTCAGCATCGTCTCCGCCATAAGCTGGTATGGGGTTTCGAATGCTCTTAACACTTTTTACAGGTTTGGCCATCTGAGTGATCATATCGGCCGGAGGGCTGGCCGCACCTGCCCCGAACCGGAAGTTGGCTAGAATATTGCCCGTGCCTGATGGAACCCTGCTTCCACGGATCCCGTCGCCAAAAGTGATTATGGCCTCCTCTTTCTCGTTGTGCCTGACCATGTAGATCTGCTCCTCAGGCCCGGCGAGGAAGAAATTAGGGACTTCTTGCCATAGGATGCCGTTGACATGGATCTTCAGGGTGGATTTTGCACCGCGCTCATTGTTGGCGGTTGGGGCGTGAACATAAGTGAGGGGTTTCTTCTTAAGTTTGAAAGACTGGTTGGGGATGGAGGCATCACCGCTACCGACAACTTCATTCGCAACAGTTTCGCCGCGGCTGGCGAGGATAATGTTGCCGAAGACGGCAAGTGGCAGTTCAAGGAGAGGATCCCATTCGCCTGGTTCGTTTACGTGAAGAGTTTTTTTCTCAAAATTTACATACCCCGCTACCTCGACGCTGGTACGGGTATTGTCCTCCAGGATGAAGTTCCCTGGACCGGAGATCCCAACAGGTTCCTCAACCGGGCCCTGGAGGGACAGCTCCTTGGCGGATTTGAGGTACCGGACCGGCTCAGCGGTGACGGGACCGCATCGGACACTGCCGAAAAGGACTGTGATCTCCGATGGGTTTTCCACCGAAGGTGGCTGCTTCTGCAGTGTCAACCTGGTTACAGGGATCTGTGCAGGCGGGGGAGAATAGGGGAAAGCGGGCGCCACATTGTCAGCATTTGCATTGCCGTATGTATCTGCCGCGGACCCCATTGAGAGTACAACTTCGTTAATATTGGTCACCTTGTTGGCTTCGAAGCTTTCTTTCCACGTAAGCAGGATGGGATCTCCGGGCCGGATGTCCTTGTACACACCGTCCAGATGAACCGTGTGGTTCCCGTTCGATCCATCTGCAAAACTGGTTTTAGACCATAAATAGGCCCTCAATGCAGGTTTTACGATTCGGATCTCGTCAAGACGAGTATCGTTGGGGATTGAGAGGCTGTTTTCGAAACGGATCCTGTAATACTCCCTTTCGTCCTCTCCCGTCAACGCACCAGCTTCATCAATCCTTGCTGCATGGAGATTGGCGTATGTTTTACCGGTGGATATAAGGAGAACATCCCCCGGGTTCAGGTCAGCTGTTTTTTTCTCCAGAAGAAGACTTTTTGTTCCCTTATCGGTGATCTGAATAGTTGCAGGTCGAGGAGCAGTCACAGTCCAATGATTGGTGAGAGGATGGATGATGAAATTTCTGTCCAGTTCGAAAACCTGCGGCGATTCACCGTTGAATGCGCCGGACCGGAAGGCCGTTCCTGACGGCAGAGACAGCGATTTATGACCCTCCGCGCTTACGGCGAGCCGGGCGAGTGCAGCCACAGCAGGATTCGGTACATAACCGATCAGATTTACAAGCTTATGCAATGATGCTTTTAATCTCGCCGTACGCAGGTAGGATTCGTGCGCGATCGTTTCATCATAAAAAGAGATGACATCACTGATGTATGCCCACCATTCCACGAACATCTGAAGGAAATCCGAATTGCCCTGGTCGGAGGTCCAGGACCTGAACGGATCCGTACTTCCGAGTGAACTGAGCATTGCCTTCCGGTATTCATCGAATCCGGCAATTTGCCTTGGGAGATGATCCATCCCGGCGTGGATATTCAGATCGCCAGGGTGTTTGAAATGGTCGCAGGGACACGCTGATATCATGCGCCGCCCTCCATATAGAGATTAACCGTACCCCATTCCGGGTGATCAGGATCGTTCTCAACGCGTATGAGTTCGTTGACCCCTACATCAAGCTTCAGATCTTTAAACTCGATCCAGTCAAAAGAACCCCTGCGTCGGACTGATATCGCCATCACGGCTCTGACCCCTTTTACATCAAGGATCCTGGCCTCCAGGTTGGACCTAAGGAGAGGCGTTCCGAAGGTGAAATTATCCGGTGAAAAGAACGCTTCATGACCATTGCTGTTTCTTTCTCCAATGAGGGTTTCGATGATCTTCTCCTTGACTTCACCCCTGTATGTGGAAAGATCGACACAGACTGTTATTTTCAGGTCCAGATCCACGTATCTTGGGTCCATGACATAAGCTTCTCTTCCCGTCTGGCGAAAACGGCCGATTTGATCATGAAGATCAAACCGTTGGTTTTCGGTCATTCCAGCAGCTCCCCTGGGATCCGGTGTTGTGAAAGCTGCCAACCAGCTGCCGGTCCAACGGAAGGATGTTCCCGCTTTCTGGATCCAGTCAAGCCGCTCGGCAGCTTCGGAATAATCCTCTTCACGAACCGCTCGCATCGGTAATTCACGGAATGCATGAGGAGCATTCTGCCTGATTTGCTCAAAGGTCTCGGGGTCGGTAGCGTTTAAGGAGGGCAAAGGATTATTGATCTCCTCGATCAATTGCCGGGCTTCCAGTGAGGAACCGTTGAGCTGACTGAGTGAATATTTTTCATCGAAGAACCTGATCGTGTTGGCCTTAACATTACTCTTTGTGCCATTGCCCAGCCGGTACAAGATCTGGAAGAGTGCTCCTCTTTCAGGCCTGCGGCCGAAATTTCTGCCGTCACCGAAACGGATCGACATGCCGTCCCCCGTTGCATAGTCGATGTGAGAGATGTTCTCCTCCTTATGACGAAACTCGGCGACATGCCTCCAGACACCGTCATCGAGTGTGAAATGCGTATTCGTAGCATCCGATGGAAAGCGTTGATCTTCCTGCGGGACTGCCGATGGAGATGAAGAAGGGGCACCAATGAATGAACGCCGCCAATGCCATCTCTCATTTTCCAAAGCGTCGCCATTTGGATCAAGTTCCTCCAGCAATATTTCCGGTCTTACGTCAGTGAGCCTGCTACCTTGCCACCGATTGACGTCCAGCCACACCAGGCCCTCCCTGTCGGCATCCGGAAGGGTAAAAAGATAGGTTACCGAATTGTCAGGACCCTGCCTTTCAACCACGCTGATATAATTTTCCCTGTCCTCATCCGGGATGCTCGCGGTTTCCGGAACTGTTCCAATAACAAAATTTGATTTCCATGTTTTGCCCGCTGCAACAGGTATAAGATTGGCGGAGATTTTCATGGTGCTCAGGTCCATCTCGAAAGGGGTCGCGTATTCACGGTTCCAGGTCAGCCGTGTCGTCCACCGGTTATTAAGAACATCCTCGACCTCATTGACACCTGTCAGAGGAACGACCCATCTCCTCTCCGGGATGGCCGGGTCCACAGGCTCTGTCTGGATGAGGACCCAGAGCGCCTTTTTCCACGGATCTACAATCTCATCCCGGTTCCACCATAGCACCTCTTCACATTTGTCCTGGATGTACAGGTGGGTTGATCCAGCAGGCAGACATGTTTCGCTTTCATCCCAGATATGCGGTAACAGGCTATTCCGGGAATGAGATATCCAATAGAGGTAATCTTCATTCTTTTCCTGGAGATTCTTACCTATCCGAACACTCTCAGAAAGCCCCCTTCCGGTTTCGAAGTACACCTTTTTTCCATCGTCGGACTTGGACCATACCGGCAGGCCGGGAGTGAGGATTCCCTCCTGGCCGTCCCGGACTTTAACCGCAAGCCACGTTGAGGAACCCAGACCGTCATCGAGTGGGTAGTCGACAAGCCGGGCATGGTGCCTCATGGACCTTCTCTGGGTGGCTGAAAAAAAATGTGCTTCCCGACCGACCCGATCCTGGTAATAGGACATTCCGTCGCCCATGGCGCACATCACTTCAAGGAGCATGGTGCCGACATCGGCCTCCAAACCATTATCCTGCCAATGGGGGTATCTTAGAGACGTAAAATCGAGGAGGGCGCGGCGCATGCTCCAGAAATCCCGGGCCCGGTATTCAATGGGGATCTCTGCTCGGGGCTCGTCCGGGCATTCATGATCTTCAGGCCAACAGTCCAGTTCAGAGGGGCACGCGGCCTGGAATCTGAAAGGAACGTCGTTGAAATGGCGATCGATCCTTTCCTTTTCATCGCGGATATTGAGCCGATAACCGGAGAGCCCTAAAGGGAGTGAAGTGATGATCGTCAGATATTTTCGGCCATCTTCACCCTTCCACTCGAGGCTTTCAACCAAAGGGATTAGCGGGCCGTCCGGGTTAACGATAGTTACATCCTCCCTGGCAACGTCATCGACAATCGGTTCCTCAAGGGAGTCGGGTGACACATGAAAATGGATATCTAGTCTCACATGATCCTTTTCAGGACTGTCGAATTGTACCAGGCTCTTATGGACGTAAATAAAATCTATTCCGGTCAGTTTGTTCTGGCGCAGGAGTTTCTCCAGCCGCTCGGAGGGCATATTCATACGGCCACCTCCAGATTCAGGTAGCGCCGCTCCCGGCTTATCCTTACCGAGTACACGATTTGGATATGAAGCTTCTCACCTTCCGCTTTTACATTTACGTTATTCACGATGATCAGAGACCCCAGCCACTTTTCCAGCGCCTGAAGTATCGTTATCCTGGCCAGGCCTGCGGTAATCTCGCTGTTGGGGGCGAAGACCATCCTTCTCAATCCACATCCGAAATCGGGCCTGTTAATCCTTTCACCGGGATTGGTAATAAGGACCTGCTTAATGAGCTGCTCCACGTGCTCAAAATGATCACGCTCCTCCATCAGGCGGCCCATTCCGGAATCGATCTCCAGGGGGAAATGTATGGATCGTGGAGCGTTACCCATGATGACCTTCACAGCCCTTCAACTTCGATTCCCTGTATGACGGCTTCGCCCTCACTGTTGACGGGCTCGGATGTTTGTTGAACCCTTGCATGACCGGTCTTGACATAACCGACCTTCTCCTCTCCGACAGCCAATTGACGGTAAACATCGATCTCGCCCGTGGTGTTTTCGCCCTCGATAGGCCTGTTTTCATCACCCTCAACCACCTGAACAACGCTGGCGCTGATGGTTGTTGCTCCGGGGAGGTTATCCCTGAGGTGCGATAATATGCCCTGGGAAATGGCTGAAAAGAACATAAGCCTTTCTTTTGTTCCGGTATCGGGTAGAGGAATCTCCATGTTGATATTCCACTCACGCCTGAAGGCCTCATCCATAGCCTCGGCCATACTGTCAACAAGGTTTGCAGGATAGTTGAGTATTGTTCCCGGCTTAAGCGACATCTGAGACCCCCTTGGGACCTATCCGGTCTTCACCCTGGTGGATAACATGGTGGGGACTGGTGGCGGAGGCGGTGACGGCTGAATAGGCGTTACGGGGAAGGCTCCCAGCGCCAATTCACCGACGTGCATGTGAGTTGTGCACCATAGCTGAAGCGATGTGAGGTAATTGAAAATCACGTCACCAAACACCACCGGATGGGTGGCGTTTTCCACAAGCTCTATCTGGGGCGCCTCCACAACGGCCTTTGTCGCTCCCTTGACGGTGATCTTCCCTTCGTTCACCTCGATGGTAAGGATGTTGTTTCCGTTCTCATCGCTCAGGGTGATGGTCTGGGAATCGTCGTCCATGGTGACCATGAGGCCCTTCTCGCTCCGGATGATTTTCAGAGGCGGTGTCCCGATGGTCCCCTTCTCGTTCTTGGGAAGTTCGTTATCCGCCCAGAAGGTCCCGGTCCAGATGGGGTATGAGGGATCGCCGGCCTCGAACTCCACCCAAAGGCCGCTGCCTGGTTTCGGAAGAGCGTATAATCCGATCCCATCACCGGCATAGGGGACACAAGGCATGGCCCATACCTTGAGGTCACCAAGAACTGCCGGGACTCGGACTTTGATCCTCCCTCGGCTGGTGGGATCGTTGTTGTCCACGACGGTCCCACGGTATTTTCCGAAATAACGGTTCCGGACCCAATCGGTGAGACGCTCGACGATCTGGTTTTCCATGTCACACTTCCCAACCGTTGCGGACCATCTCGATCTCCATCTGGTGTGAGGAGGCGTCAATGATGTGCCTAACTCCGGCGACGAAGTATCTTCCGCTGTACCGGCCGCCGGCGCCTCTAAGATTTATCACCGTGTGGGCCCGGACCAATCGACCCAATGTTTCCAGATCCGTTCTGCAGGTTGCCCTGAGAAACCAGTCCGATTCGATCAACAAGCCCTCCCCCCTCGAACGGAGGTCTCCGCCATCATCAGCAGGGGCCGCGAGATAGACCGAACGCGTATCGCCGGTGATGGACTGAAGCCCCTTTTCGCCAAGAATATCCTGGGGAGTCCCATTGGCGCCGGCGTCAATGACCGATAATGTGTTCAGATCCAGTTGCACGGTTTCAACGCTGGTTGGATGCTCCACGTTCCACGTGATGTCAAGCGAGAGGATGCTGGGCTGATCCAGATTGATCACCAGTTCGGCATCCTCGCCTCCGTTCAGGGGCGGCCGCTTGAAGTGAGCTGTCTCGTTTCCTGATTGGTCGCAAGTGATCCAGAAGAGGCAGCCATTGCGCCGGGCGAGCCGGCGGACAAAACTCAGATCGCTCTCTCTCTGGACGAGAGCGTGTTTTGCCTCCGTATGGCTGGCGCTGGTCGATTCCACGTCCGAGGTGAGGCCATAAGCTCCCAAAATGCTGGTAACGGCGTCGCTGTCCGTGATGTCAGCCCAGACGGCCGATTTAGCTTCCCGGTCCATGACAATCGTTGTGTCGGATCCCTGAACTTCCAGAGTGGAACCCGCTCCTCCATGAGCAAGGTGGATGCTCTGTCCTTGAACGGGCCCCTTGACCAGGCAATTGACTTCATCTTCCACGGGGACGAGGATCGACAGGTCCGTTCCCTGGTCCAGGCGATCGTCGGTGAGCAAAGGTAGGTCCCCCTCGCTGATATCCACCTCGTATTGGATTCGATAGGTTGTGGTCTCTCCCATGCTTTCGTGGACCTCGACCTGGGTGGCTTGAACCAGTCCCGGATCAGGGGACCCATTGACCGCTATGGCAATGCCCAGGCCCATTACTTCACCTTCCTCGGGATCTCAACTTCCCGAACTTCTGAAAGCGACTCAGGGAGCATCAGGTCGTTCATCTCGCATATCCTCCAGAACCCAGCGGGATCGCCTAGGTACCTCGCAGCCAAATGGTCAAGTCGTTCACCCTGTTTCACCAGGTGGGTACCAAGGGATACCTGCTCCTGTGCACCGGGCACCGGTACAACCAATATCGTCCGGCCTCTTCTGTCCGTGACCTGGTAAGGTTCGAGATCCTTGTATCGGCTCTTCGGGTCGTACATCGTGATCTCCTAGAAAGGCAGCAGGTCCAGTATCGACTCGACAGTGTTGGCCATGTTGGCACGCGCTAACCCTTCTTTCTGAGCCCGGGTCCATTGATATGCTTTGATGGCAATTTCCTCGCTCATGGATAATTTTTTTTCGGGTTTCTTAAAGGAATCATCTGTCAGAACCGTCAGCCCGACGGTGACCTTCGCTCTTAGGGGATATAAGGTCGGTGAGAATGCCTGTTCCTCAACCTGGAAACTTGTGATCCTGACCGGCAGGATCCGCCCCGGCCCCCAGACAAAGAGGACAATGGGAACCTGGCCTCGAGGGAGAGCATCACCCGCTCCGAACATTGAGGGGAGAAGTTCACCGAGAAGACTTTCCTCCGATGGATAAAGGAGCATCTCAAGGGCGGCGATGCGGTCGGCCACACCCGAAATTAGGGCTACTGGGTGACTTTCAGGTTCCTCCAGAGCGTCCGCAGCATCCAGTTCGAGGGTCAGGTCGAAGGATTCGCCCGGCTCGAAAGGCTCGGCTGTCGATTCCTCAATACTGGACTTGCCACCTTTCCTCTCCTGGGAAGATCGTATGGTCCGCGTGAAGTTTTCCGGGTTGTACTGGAAAACAATGATGTTCGGTATGGGGCCGAGGAAATCCTCCGAAAGCTTGATGAGGGCTCCCTTTATCAGTTTAGGACTGCGGGAATATCCAGTTGGCATTTTACAGGCTCCTTAATCATGTTTCACTTCTCTTTAATTCCGGCTTCGACTGCTTTCTCGATCGCCTCAAGTGCTTCAGTATCTTTCACCCCTAACGATTCTGCCGCTGACCTGATGCCCTTGGAGATGCCCTTTTCAACAGCATCGTGGGTCATATCGAGGACTTTCTCCTGTATTTCTTTAGGCAACCATTTAGTTGCATCCATTACGATCGGATCAACTATTTTTTCGTAAATAACGTCCAGAATTGATTTTGGCTCAGCACTTTGTGGTAGCGGTGGCAGTTTTTTCCAAAACCATGGTGGCAGTGATGTTCCTTTCGGAATTGGTGGATGATACCGTAGATCTAGGGGTTTTATCCTCTCGGGCTCGCCAGGAACGAGCTTCGGTGGTGTAAGGCTCAACTCAGAAGTGAATGATCTAATTGGGGATACAAAGGGTTCAAATCTGATTTCAACACGTCGGTTTCGTGGATGAGCTTTCGTGGTCTTAATCAGGAGTTCAAATTCACCTTTGCTTTCGGTTGATATATTTTCAGCTGGTACTCCCATTTTGATCAACGCTATGCGGACAGCACTTGCACGATCTTGTCCGAGTACCATATTGTGGCTTTCTTTCCCTCTTGCATCGGTATGTCCAATAACCCTAACAGTTGAACCAGGATAACTTTTTATCAAAACAACAATATCTCTTGCTCTCTTGCGCAGGTTATCTTCATTATTTTTCGAAATCTCGGCTTCATTAGTTACGAAGCCATCAATCGTGCCAGATCCGATCACAACTGCCATAAATGGTGAAGCTGACTCGGACAGCTCGAAATTGCCTGATGCTTCCTTTCGCAGCAATGCAGAAGTCTGATGGCGTATTGCTGGAGAATATTTATTTCCATTCATTGTCGCTGCAGACCTGATGATTTCCTCGTTATATATATTTGATATTTCATTTGTAATGAGGAGTCCTGACTCAGGCAGCCCGTGACTCTGCTGAATCACATGTGCTAGCTCATGGGCAACCAGCCGTCGCCCTGTTTCTTCCCATGGCGCATACAGTCCTGCGTCAAACACCACGTCTCGCCCAAACGTGTAGGCCGTTGCATTCATAGCCCGCGCTGACTCCACTGCTTTCGAATCTGTATGCACTCGCACATTACTAAAGTCATAACCAAACCGCGGTTCAAAATACGCACGTGTAGACGTATCCAGCGGTCGTCCTGGGGAACGAAGAGCATCATTCACGATGGAGGAAACATGATCAGTTGATGAATGTCGGTCGTTATTGAGTTGTGAGTTTTTCAAGGAGATGGAAGCTTTTGGAGAAGATTTGATTTTCTTTAAAGCTTGAGGGTCCGACATTCTCATGATCTGTTCGGCTATCCGATCCGCCTCTTGCTCGTATTTATCGCCAGGTTTGCTGACTATCAACTTTGCCTGCACCTTTGGCGGACAAGTGTGGCAGATACCACCGTAGGAGCAGCGGCCCGGGCTTGGCAGTGTCAATGGGCATGACTCGGCAAACCGCTGTGCAACCTGGTTACCAATCCTTTTTTGGTTTGATATTAAAACGCCATTATTTATAATAGGCTGAATTTTTCCTTGATTTGAACGCAATCGCATTACTTCGTTGTTTTTCCTGACTTTTGTCCTATTTCCTGTTAATGAAAACACATTGACACCTCTATTGCATTTAATTGAGCAAACAAGGCAATGAACAATACCAAAGATATGCTAAATTACTCTTAATAGTTACGACTACACTATCTACCTATAAACTCTTCCGCTATATTCCCAGCAACTTGAAACCACATTCGCGTTTCCACACTGTTCAATTAGTACACGTGCATTTGCCTGGTCCACCGCGCGAACGACTCCAGAGTGGGTGGCACCTCTCCATATGTCGCCTTCATTAGCCGCAGTTAAAGGATGTGAAGTTCTTCCATGAGTAATTTGGTCTCTAGTTACAGAATAACCTCTAAGACAGTTTTCGTACCATCTGCCTTCTCTAATAATTAACCTATGCGCCACCCAGTGAGCACAGCCACCCAAACCAGGTATCGGTCTCCACCGATGAGTTGCGGGACCGTCTCTATAAAGGAAGTCATTACTGTCAGGCGGACACGCCATATTAGGCAATGCTTCAGCTTCCGCTCGCGTTTCGCAATAAGTATCTGGATCTGAGTGGTGAGGAAAGTAACTACAGGCTCTTTGAACAAGTGGTGAAAATGAGCAATTGTTATTAGTTAAAGAAATGTTGTTGACTAAGTTATTCCTATTAAACTTATGAATTGCATTACCATTTGAAAATTTATTTTGATTATTTTCGTGTTTTGATCCTTGTTGTATTACATGTGTCAATTCATGCGCGAGCAATCTTTTACCAAAATAACTACTGAGGACACCATAGCCATCCCTAAGAACTATATTCTTCCCGACTGTGTATGCGACAGCTTTAAGCATCCTTGCTGAATCAGAGGCCTGCGAATCCCCATATACTCGCACGCGACTTAAATCATAACCAAAACGTGGTTCAAAATATGCGCGTGCAGTGATATCGAGTGGTCTTCCGGATGAATTCATCATTTCCTTAACTATCGACGGCAAGTGTGAAGGGGCTGACGTCTGACTGACAATTGATCGCTGATTTCCAGAAAGTTGTGTTTCTCCGATAATTTCTTTTTTCTGCAATGAGTCAGGATCCGGCATGCGCATGACTTGTTCCGCGATCCGGTCCGCCTCCTGCTCGTATTTGTCTCCCGGCTGGCTGATCTTCAGCTTTGCCTGCACCTTCGGTGGACAGGTGTGGCAGATGCCACCATAGGGGCAGCGTCCTGGACTCGGCAGTGTCAATGGACATGACTCGGCGAACCGTTGCGCGGCTTGGTTGCTCATGGGCTGCTGATTGATCGGGAACATGTTCGTCATGGAAGCAGGACGCGAATTGGATCGATTCTGGCGCGCGGGAACCAGCAAGCGACTATCTCTTTGTTGACTCTGTCTTTGTGCTAATCCCTGCATACTTTCAATCTCCGTTGGTTTGTTTCCGTATTCAAACTGTTAGTCCAATCAGCGTTGTGAAGGGTGATGTTCTCATTGCCTCATCATCTTGTTGTAGTAGGGCCCGAACTCATTCGGTGTTACCAACTTGTCTATCTTTGAGTACTCTCGTTGGACAGCTTGCATGATGTGACTCATGCGAACGGGTTCATTTTCTTCTGCCGCCAGAAAGGCGGCGTTGAGAGCCGAGTTACGGATATTTCCACCGGAGACCTCTAGACGGCCCAGAGATGTATAGTCGATGGCATCTAAAGGAGTCTCCTTAGGGAAGACTTTTTGCCAAACCCGTCTCCGGTTATCGGCGTCGGGGAACGGGAAATCGACCAAAAAGCGTAACCGCCTAAGAAAAGCATTGTCTAATGCGCTTTTCATGTTAGTGGCCAGGATAGCCAGCCCACGGTAGTCCTCCATGCGTTGCAACAGGTAGTTGACCTCGATGTTGGCATAACGGTCGTGGCTGTCCTTGACCTCGGTCCTCTTGCCGAACAGGGCGTCTGCCTCATCGAAGAACAGGATCGCTCCACTTTGCTCGGCGGCGTCGAATACCTTCCTGAGATTTTTCTCCGTCTCGCCGATATACTTGCTCACTACACCCGCCAGATCAATTCGATAGAGATCCAACTCCAGATGACCGGCCAGAATCTCCGCGGCCATGGTCTTTCCCGTACCGCTCGGACCGGAGAACAAAACACTGATTCCCCGGCCTCGGTTCAGCTTTTTCCCGAATCCCCATGCTTCATACACCTGCCGACGGTTAGCCACCTGGGAGGTTATTTCCTGCAACAGTTGAAAAGTTTCCTCCGGTAAGACGATGTCATCCCACGTGTAGCAGGGGGTTATACGTTGGGCCAGTTCATCCAGTTGCCAGCCCGCCTGTTCACGACAGGCGAGCCAGAGATCATCCGGATCAAGGTTGATCCCACCTTCGTTGCCTGAAAGTCGGGCTCGCCCGATGGCCGTGTCCAGCGCTTGAGAGATATCTTCAGGTCCAAAGTCAAACTGCTGCACGATAGCTTCGACCTGTCCGTCAAGTGAGTGTTTTATGCCAGTAAGAGCCTGCTTCCAGAGGGCTCGCTGCGAGTTCGTGTCCGGTTTGGACAACCGAACCTCCAATACATTGCCGTCGGTATGACGGCGCTGCAGTGCTCCCACTACAAGAAGCAGATTCAGATCTCCAGAGGTGTCGCTTAAAAGATCCAGTGCTGTGCTGGATTCAGGATCATCATTGTCTCCACTGATGTAAACAGCAAACTGCGACAAGATCGCCTCACGCTCCAGTAATCGCAGGATCTCCTGCAGATCGGGACCGGGAGGTGGCAGTCTCTTTGGATCAATACTGTAAAGTTCAAGGCCTAGCCTGTCACACAACGCACGGGCAACAGCTTGTTTACCTGAGCCGAAAGGGCCGATCAGGTTCACCTGGCATTGCGGTATGCGTCCGGTATCGGACTCGAGGGAACTCACCAGGGATTCAACGACGCCACGATGGCACGGCGGCAGCAGCGCAGGTGGTAAAGCCTTCAGGACAGGTGTGAGACGTTCATCGGGACGGTTGACACCCCACAGATAATCGAAAACGCGCTCGTCAAGACTGAGCGGACGGACTGCCGCAGGGTTGGACGGCAATCCACTGTATTCCGTTTTTACCAGTGACCGGCGGCGAAGCGGAGCATCGGGCAGGAAAGTTGTACGTAGCGACAGGGCACATTGGTTTTCGCCGGGCAGCAATACCAGGGCCAGGTAAGGCGTGGCATAATTCCGGGTTGTGTCATCCTGAGCGTAGGCATACAGGCGCTCGAAAGAAGGATCCAGTTCCGGGGCCAGACAGAGCATCAACACATCACGTTCGAAAACGCTGAGCCCGAATAGGTGCGCAATAGTATCGAGAGACGGCGGTGTTCCACCCTCCATCAAGATCGCTCGCTGATGGGACAGTTCCTGCTGTGCCTCTGAGATGAGCCGACTGGCCGCTGCCGCCTCCGGATCTTCTCTGTAGAATCGGAGTTCAGAGTCGCGCCATTCACTATCAAGCAGCCGGTCGACCTGAGCATCGCTGATCACCATGCCTTGGTAAGGCTGCAGTGGATCGTCTTTCCATTGCCGGCGCAGCCACAGTATCCGTCGTTTGAGTAACAGGCGAAGGTGCTGAAGTTCAACATTCAGGTAGCTCCAGTTCGCCTGCGCCCATTCAGTATTTAATGCCGTATTGCGGGCCTCTCTCATGGTCCGGGTAACCTCAGGATCTTCTCTTCAATATTTTCAGCGTCATTGACCCTTACTCGAACAACGCTTTGCGTATCCAGCTGCAACTCGGAGACCGTGGTCTCATCTCTTCCCGCCACTAATTCGAAACGGACAACCCCGGCGTCACTTGCCAATATGAGGAGCTGTTGACCAAGTGTGGTTACCTCAACGTCAGTGAACGGCCCATTTCCAAGGGCCTTTATCGAGGCTTCCAGCAGTTGTGACGCCTCAACCAATGTCTCCGGGCGAGCGGGAAGCACGGCGACGCCGATTTCACCATTGATGGTCATTTGAACCGCCGGATCAGCGTTTGTGAGAGTAGGAAAAGGTGTCAGCTCACCGGATAGGTACCCTTTTGCGGTGGTAGACCCGTTTCCTTCCATAAGTTTCAGCTTTACTGCATCAGGACCGGTGCAAACGACGGTATCACCCAGGCCTCCCGGTACTATCAATAGCCGGTTGTCACCAACGGTTGTAACCCTTGTGCCCTTGAAACCTGGACTCGCCCCGTTGGAGGTTCTGATAGCTATCTGAAGCAAGTCTGCGGCCTCAGCAAGATTCGCAGGTTTGGCTTCCAGAGTGGCGGTGTGGGGTCCATCGTCGCCGATTTTGATCTGCACCTGCGGTGTTGCCGACAGGTTCTGGAAATTTGGAGAACTGCCCAGATCTCCAGAAATGAGGCATTGCACCGGCCATGCAGGTAGAGTGTCAGGAACAGGGAAAATTATCTCGTCGGAGGTTGGGTCGATGTAGGAACCCTTGGGGAGCTGCATATCCCCGACCAGTGTTTCGCCACTCATCGAATCAAGAAAGATCCGCTTCCCTTCGATCTTGAGAGTGCGCGGTCCGCTGCCAGTATCAATATGCAGACTGCTGATCAGCGGTGTCAGGATGAACACGGCCAGGTTGGACTGGAGCCCTGAATGCGGGTGAGGCGGTTCTCCCATCATCACGTCACGGACGATCTTGACCGACAGCGCACCTGGCTGCAAATCAGCCACGTCAGGGATCGTCAGTTCCATGCGGCCTTCTCCCTGGACTCTTAATTGCGAGGTGGCGTCAAACGTTCCCAAAAGTACTCTGGCTGCATGACCGGAAAGGTTACTCCCTTTGATGATCAGAGTGTCACCGATGCAGGCATATGGATATGACCGCTCCATGCCGGACGGATCTCCACTGCGGCGGACAAGGATCCCGCTGATCCGGGGACGGTTGTACGGCACGGCGTGCACCCTCGGTCCTGCACGCGGAGGTTCTCCCACCAGGCGCGGGAACGATCTTGATCGCTTACTCTCGATCTGCACCACTGAAACCTGATAAGCGACCGATCGGCGAAAATTTGCCTGCGGCAAAGCTGTCCAGAGTTTGGAATAATCTTCAATAGTAAGTGGCTGGAGTGTGATCTTTACTTTTTCGAATTCCCCCAGGAGGCTTGTGTTCAGTATGGGATCTCCAACCGTACCGCTGGATGGATTGGTAATCACAACTGAGTCGCTAATAATGGGAATATCATGTAATACGCGCATGGAATCTCCCAGGATCTGTTGACTCTCTATGTCCGAATCCGCTGACTTTTCTGAGGATCCATAGGGCGTAAGCAGGTAGTGTAGATCAAGAGATAAAGGCGGATGACCATTTCCCGGAAGAGACTGGTTCTTGAGATATCCGTTTTCTGTGACCTGATACAGGTATAGATTCAATCGTTTTCCTGATACGCCATCTGGCGTCACATCGGGAGGAGCGAGGGTTACCGGTATCTTCTCCTCCATTCGATCCCTGAGCAGTGTCCTGAGGGTGTAACTTACTCCTGCAATCACCCTGAAATCGCTCATAATTACATCTGCCCCAATCCGAAGCGAAGCTTTGATAAAGGGCCTCTTGAAACTGGGTTCGGTTTCGGGGAAGGTGACGGATCTCTTCGCCGACTGTCATTCTCCGGTCTCGGTTCCGGTTTGCGGTGGATCTCCTTGACGATGATTTTCTCAATGACAACCTTCTCCGGTTTTTGGTCTATTCTTTTCCCCGGGAGCTCATGTCCTTTAGGTTCCCCTCTTTCCAGTAGTTTGGATGGAAAGTAGTCCTTTGAGAGGTCCGCCAGTTGGCGAGTGATGATCTTTTTCGCGTATTTATTTATGGCCTCCTCCGGCTCTTCCGGCTGACTTTTAAATGCTGATGGTTCATGAGGTTGAACAGGGAGTAGAGGGGAAGCGAGACTCTCTCGGGTACTTAGATCGGGTTCCTGGTTTTGGGAACCGAGTGCGGTTCTGCCAGCAACTTCTCCCGTGTTCTGAACGTTTCGGGTCTCTTCCTTTACAGTCGGGCTAACCGCTTTTTTTGTGTCGGGAATTCGCTTGACCTTAGGATCTTGGAAATGGCTGATCTCGGGAGAGCGTTGGATAAAAAGGGATTTATGTCCGGTTTCAGTTAACTGGGGCGTATCGATCGGTTCCGCCACCGGTGATATTTCCTCTAACCTCCTGTTGTTTTCCTGCCCCGCCCTCTCTCTATTGCTGAAGGTTCGGTCATCCTTGTCTTTTTCAGTTGGGTCATCCTTCGTCCGGGGGGGATCGACCGGGAGGACGGGCGAGCTTTTGGTTCTCATCATTTGCTCCGGATCCCCTTTTGGACTTACTTCCTCGATCATTGGCGCTAAAAGTTGATCATTTTCAAAACCAGCAACCCTAAGGGGATCGTTCATGGTCTGATATGACAGGTTCATATTTATCCGTCCCGTCCCGTTCGTTGGATGCCATCTCTGGATGATATTTTTCAAGTATGACATGGTACCTCTTTCAGGCTATCAGATTTCCGATTCCACGAGTTCAACAAGCCGGCGTCGCTGACTCCTCGGCAGATTGAGGATCTCAGACAGTGACCAACCGTAGGCAAAGGCCAGGCTGTGTATCTCCCGGGCAAGCCGTTGACGCTCGCCGGCAAGGGCGCTCAAAAGATAGTGCTGGACATCAAAATGGACCGACTGTTTCGCTTTGCATTCAGGACATGACGCATCCAGATCAACCTTTAGCATTGGTGCAATGGCAGCCATGGCTTCCTGAACTACCTTGCTCATCTCCCCATTACTATCTATAGGAGGCCCCTCAACCTGGCACTGATCGAGGAGACACCGCTCCAACTCTACGGGATCGATATCTCTCAAGATTATTTCATCCTCACCGGTCGGGTGTCGGAATCGCCTGTCATCAGGGAGCTGGAAGGTGCCATCAGGAAGTGTTTCAATTTGTAATCCTCGAACGGTAAGTTCTGTTTCAGTGCTGATATTCATATCAGTCATTAATTCGCTCAGTGAAAAGTTAATATCGAACGGTTGGTCACAGTCTCGACATTCTACGGTGCTCGTAACGTGTTCACCGTAAGTATCAATTAAAACACGGCCAAGTAAGCGGTCGCGCTCCGGTACTGTCAGACCTGCGGTTTTGATCCTGCCGTCCTCATCTGAACAGATGCCCTCTATCAGGTTGGCAAGTAATTTGAGGGCGTCATCGGTTGTCGATCCCTCAACGTTACTTTCTATAAATCCTGTGATCTCTCTCAGCCCAAAGCCACTATGCACTTCCATACCAGCAGGGTATTGGTTTCTCACTGAGGCCACCTACCTGTATTGGATCACGACTCTTCCGGTTCAGAGACGTCCAGATCCCTCTCCCATCCTTCGTTCTGGAGGACCATCGATTCTATAGCCACTGCGTTACCGCCGGCGTCGAGTTCGGGCAGGGCAGTGTATTCAGACACCCAGCAGCGGAAAATTTTGTAGCCCCTGGCCACCGTACCCTGTTCATTAAGTAGTTCAATGATGATGTCTTTCCGGAAGTTTTTCAGGGACATGGCCGCGTCGCCATCCGTGTTGAAGATCAGCTTGGCCCAGTTTTCGAACTCAGGGTCGTGGGTGACACCCCGCTCCAGAGTGATCGGCTCGAACTTCCAGGCGCTGGGCGAAACGCGTGAAGTACTTGGGTCTCCTCCCTCGCGGTGGGTCACCGGTTCAGTGCTTTGCTTCAAAGCGCTGATCTTGCTAACACCAGCGACGTACTTGCCATCCCATTTGATGCGGAACTTGAAGTTCTTGTACGGATCGAAACGAAGAGTATTGACTGCAAATTGTGCCATTTCCTACCCCCTAGGTTTGCACTTGTCCGGCTATTTGCTGCAGATGTAGGATGACGAATTCTGCGGGTTTCAAAGGTGCGAAACCGACCCAGATATTGACAATCCCGAGATTACGATCGTTTTGAGTGGTCGTTTCGGCATCGCACTTGACAAAATAAGCGTCTTTTTTTGCTCCCTGGAAAGCTCCCTGTCTGAAAAGGTTATGCATGAACGCACCAACATTCATTCGGATTTCAGCCCAGAGCGGTTCGTCGTTAGGCTCAAAGACAACCCACTGCAGTCCCCTGTAAAGACTCTCTTCCATAAAAAGAGCCAATCTTCGTACGCTGATATATTTGTATTCGTCAGACAGTTGATCCGCTCCCCTGAGAGTTCGGCTTCCCCAAACCAAAGGCCCAATAACAGGAAATGACCGGAGGCAATTGATCCCCAGAGGGTTAAGTAGTCCATTTTCTCCGTCAGTAAGATTCACTTCCAATCCGTAAATACCGCTTAACGCCGAATCAATGCCAGCGGGCGCCTTCCATACACCCCTTTGAGTATCCGTCCGGGCCATGATTCCTGCGATGATCCCGCAGGGAACGAATGTATCCAATTGCCCCTCTCTAAGGGGATCTCTTTGAACAACGCGCGGGAAGAAAAGAGCGGCATTTCTCGCCCCAGTGCCCTTGAGATTAAGCCCGTCAAATTGACTCACAGCCTCCGCAGCTGCTCCGGCCTTTTTCTTTCCCCAGGCAGATGGTGAATCAACGATCAGCATGGACCGCCGTTTAACGCAATACTGCATCGCACTTGCGTAAACAGTGCTTGGAGTATCCTCGCCCCGGAGATCAGCAGGAATACAGAGAAGGTTAAATAGGTCCGCTTTTTCAAGAGAATAAAGGCCTGTTTTTTTTAATTCCTCTCCAGTGTAGTCGATATCTGCTGTGAGCTTTTCACTGTCCTTTCCCTCGGTTCCATCTCCGTCAGCTCCATCCGATGGAAGGACGCCTGGAATATCGGGAGACCCGTCAGGTTTTTTCTGAACACGGACCAAGACAGATCCCTCTTCTAGAACCTGATCTATTCGGCGAGGACCGTCTTTTATCGAGACGTTGGGGAATTTTTCCATCGTCCCGGTGGATTCATCCCTTACCGTAAGATTAAAAAGATCATCCTTGGTTAAAGGAGAGTAACGTCCGGCAACATCATCATTGATACCGTCGTAATCTACCTTGACCTTTAAATGATTTCCCCAGCTGCCGGGATTGGCCGTTTCAAGGTTCAGATTGTTAACTGTGATTTTCGCATGGCCGTCGCTCCCGCCCGGCGCTTTAAACAGCCTGACTATAAGGGCCTTTGATCCACCGTTGTTGTAAAAATCCTTGACAGCGTAGCTCATCTGACTATCCTTCCAGATTCTTCCGAAAACTCTCTCGAAATCGGCAAAACTGGTGACAGGGTGGGGGTCATCTACCGGACCGCGTTGGGAACGTCCAAGGAAAGCCGTTATGGAGGTGGCAACTCCCGTTATGGTTCTGACTCCGCTAGGTTCTTCAATTATATAGACACCTGGATAGTCAGGGGTGATCGGTGGCATTTTAAACCTCCTCTTGTCTTCTCAACATTTAGTAAATATTTCGATCAGGGAGTGGCATCCCGTCCCACCAGAATCTGGAGCTGGACCTCTCCCTCCCAGTCGTTCGTGAAATACAGTTTTTTGGGAGGACCAAGCAGGCTTATTGCGCCCAGGCCGAAAAGAATCAAAGGCCTATCCAGAACAAATTTTGGGTCAGCGGCTGGTTTTGTCAATTTGTATTTGACTTCTTTCCCATATTGTTCGGGATTTTCGATTTTAATCATCAGGAATTTTACCTGACCTTCGCCGCCCGGCTGAATATCTACTTCTATATCGCTGACTTTTTTTTCTAATTTGATTGTTAATTTTTCATACGCTTCAACTTCAATGTTTTGAATCTCAGAGAGTTTTGGTCCATCTACAACGTCAATTTTAATGTTTAAATTTATTATTTCCGGCATGGAAAACCTCCTTTTATTTTCCTCAATATTTCAAAATATTATTGAAATTTACGGAATTTTTAGTTTTTATTATTAACCTTGTATCTAAGATAAGAACCTGTCGTTACGACCTCGACAATAACATCTCTTTTTACGAGATTTCTTAACGCCTCCTCCACAAGATCGCTCTGAAATCGAACCTCCTGTTCCATCAGCCACCACTGGATGATCCCGTGCAAAGTGTCCTGTGCTTCCGGATGCCGCTCCAGATAGGCCAGGATCCTGTTTTCGACGTCATTCTTCGTCACTGCTTCTTGTGGTGGGATGGCATTTGGCTCCTTCAGTTCAGGTTCCCCAATGAAATAGCAACCGGCGTGCCAACCGGTAACTTTATCGTCGCTGCCAATAACGTCTGGATGGAATAACAAAAACACGAATTAAAACACGCAGTTAGTCGCAAAGTGAATTGCTTGAGATTAGGATAGTTTTCTAATAACAAATCGGAGGAGGATAAATTTGTCCTGATCGTATTGAGGGGAAGGAGGACAGGCAGGTATAAGAAAGGCAATCAGCAGTAGGATAAAATTGTCCTGGTAATGACAGAGAAATATCCTGGTTCAACGCAGGGAGGGCTGTGGGTTGCGATACTTTTGCGCGGCGATATCGTGCTTTCGGATGAGTTCGAAGAACTGACGACGGTTCGTCTGAGCAGACCTGGCGGCTTTAGAGATATTCCCGGCGTGGATGAGGAGTAGACTTTCAATGTAATCTTTTTCGAACTGAGCGATCCTTCTTTTTTTCATTGTCTGGAAAGATTCGTTAAATTCAGATGACTTCCGAACTGGAAGTTGGATGCAGTTTTTCGTAAGTATCGTTGCGTCGCTCAGGATAATCGCTCTGGCGATGGTATGTTCCAGTTCCCGTACGTTTCCCGGCCACGGATAAAGGACCAGTTTTTCCAGAGCATCCAAGGACATCCCGTCGATCTTCTTGTCGTATTCCGACCCGTAACGGTCGATGAAGTGGTCTGCAAGTAAGAGTATATCCTCTTTGCGCTTACAGAGTGGAGGCAGGGTTATGGGAATGAGGTTCAGCCTGTAGAAAAGATCGCTTCTGAATGTGCCCTTTTCGACGGCATCATCCAGGTCGATGTTCGTCGCTGCTGTTATATGAACATCAGCCTGGTATGTTTTAGGTGAGCCGAGCGGTCGGTACACCCTGTCCTGCAGGAAGCGAAGTAGCTTGACCTGGCAGCCCGAAGACAGGCAATCAATCTCGTCCAGGAACAGAGTACCTCCTTCAGCCTCTTTTATAAGTCCAGGCTCTGAAGAGTCCGCACTCGTATAAGCACCCTTCACGTGACCGAACAGTTCCCGCTCAAGCAGATCCACTGGGATCGCCCCGCAGTTGACAGGCACGAACGGTTGGCCCGATCTGGGTCCCAGATAGTGGATAGCTCTTGCAAACATTTCCTTGCCGGTGCCTGTCTCGCCCGAGATAAGAACGGTCGCACTGGCACCACAGCGAGTAATTGCGGGGATCTTCTCAACCTCTTTCAGAAAAATCCCGGATCTACCTACGAGGAGCTTGAGTCCGACCCGCTCTTTCAGCATCTGAAAGGAGACCTCATCGTGGTGCTTAGTCCTTACATGCTTATAGATTCTGAGAAGGACATCGTTCGTATTAATCAGAGGGGTTGTTATGAAGTCGGTGACGCCGGTTTTTATCAGATTGACCGTATCATGGAAATTTCCGGCATCCGGGACAACCATGATTATTGGCAGCCTTGAATATTCACCTGAGATTGTATCTGTGATTTGGAAAAGATCGTCCTGTTTTGTTAAAGATGGGACAATGAAAATCACATCCGGTGAGAATTGGTCAATCGCTTTCCTGCACTGGCGAAGCAGGGTATCAACTGTGGAGTTTTCATGATGTAAGGTAAGCGTATGAACTCTGGCTTTTTGGCATGTCTGAAGTATTTTTTGAAGGGAACCGGTGATAAGGCTGTCAGGATTCAGATCCAGGATGAGGAAA
>SDBS01000600.1_pt1 | contig 35491 bp, 31 predicted proteins | sample 2277091 | NCBI WGS metagenome assembly SDBS01 (sample SAMN10404972, study PRJNA504765) | marine sediment metagenome | isolation source: marine sediment core GS10_PC15, 163 cmbsf | place: Arctic Ocean: Southern Knipovich Ridge | collected 2010
CTATTTCTGCGTTAAACGTATCAACCGGCGTTAAATGGATCAACTGGCATGGGAAACATTCTGTTATCAAACGTTGTGTTGTGGCTTTAACTCCCACGAATTATTTGAATATGAATTCGCCGTCGCACTATGCTATGCCGCGGGGAAAGCCACCGATGACTGATCCTGAATTGTTTGTGAAAATGTATCTTAAGCCTCAGGGCAACACTATGATGTTTTTGCCGCAGCTAAAATTTGATCTTCCTGATCCGTATGTGCCTAATCTTGAGCGCATATATTCTGATGGAGATTTTTTTGTAGTTTTTACAATGACTTTTTTAGGGCAAGTTATTGTGGGGAGGAGAGGTGGCGTAAAGACTGCAGCAGTGACAGTGAACGGTTTAAAGAGTTTCGAGGTTGGAGCTGAAATGGCTTTGAATCATTTCAAAAACTCACTAAATGTGGAGTTTGATGTCAAATCCAAGCAATTAAGTATTGGTTATTCTAATAAGAATGATCTGTGGACAACAACTTATGAGCTACGTGGTAATACGATAACTGCAAAAATTATGCCACAGCCAATAACTATACCTATGACCAAATACTATATAAGTGGACAGATTGGCTTTGAGATAGCTGGTACAATTTTTCCTCCATTAATAAGACGATCCGATTTAAAAAGAATCGAGTTACCATTAGATGGTTATTTGCCAAAGATACACACGTTTATTTTAGAATTATTGACAAGTAAAGGACAGCAGTTAGGTCCTTTTCCTACGCCTGCTTATTCGCGATTCATTATGGTGCAGTAAGATGACTTGGAGTTATAAAGCGTTATTAGCCAAGAACTTTACATTTTTTGCAATGAACCACCAATAAATAATTGTGACTATTAGCGCTTCTGTAGAGTTGATTATATTAATCTGTTTTTGCGATAATGCTACCAAGTTGACACCCAAAATATTAAGAATTACTGGTGCTAATAGATACAGCAATACTGCCAAAGGGAGAGCTATTCGCAACAATAAAACCCAACCTATTGGAAAAGTGCGGTGGAAGAAATATTTACCATTTTTGCCGCCATTTACAAAATAGCAGGTTATTATCCCTATCAGCCTTACTAGAGAAGCTGCAATAAGTATACATATTGTCGAAAAGCTGAAATGAATTGGTCTCGCAATATTATATATGACTTGCGCTGCAATAATTACAGTAAGAACAAAAAAATACTTAAACGTTCTGCTATCGTTAGCAGGCTCTGCTTGCAATTCAGCAAGTAATGTTTTTAATCTAAAAAAGTACATAAGTTTTCACTCCAAAAAATCCGTTTCAAAATCAAAAATAAAGTTTAACATTTGCGCGTGATACGAGCTATACAGTATTTTCTACTATAGTGATCTTTACCGTATTGCACAACTATGCAAAAGTTGTCAAAATATTGAATAATTATAATAATAAATTTTTTGTATGAACACGAATAAGCTAATAAAAATATACGGATGGTACGCATTGTTTTGCGTAGCTCTAGGTGCTTGGATGAATTTTATACTGATTTATAAGCATTTTACTAATGATACCTTTTCTAATACCAAACTTCTTGTTAGCAATTTAATTGCCTTAGGAATTATCGCTTTAATAGGCATCTTTGCGTTGCGAAAATGGAAGCCAATTATTTTTCTGGCTTTTTTATATTTTTGTTTTTGGTCCGCGCCAATGAAAGCATTGATGCCAAATGGCTTTCACTTTCGTGGAGAATCCATTTGGAGCAGTGTTGTTTTGAGTAAAGAGTTCTTCGCTGCGTCTTTATATACTTGGGCTATGTTATTGCTTGCTATTGGTGCTACTGTTGGAGTTATGGTGATGTTTGATCAAATTTGCTGTAAGCGTAGCGACATTAACCCCACGAACAGAAGTTGTTCTACACAACTATTTAATTATATTATTATGGCGACAATTATTTGTTTGGTTGTACGCCTCTGTACGGATTATTACTCTTTTTCATTTTTGTGGTTGATTACTGCGCAGCGACGAGATATTTTTGTTCAGGAAGTCATAGCAGAGATATTCTTTTGTTTAGGGTTGGTCTCGACAGTTTTTGCTGCCCGGCGTAGACAATGGATTTATTGCATGTTGCTGTTTGCATATTTTATTACCATTTACTATCAAAGAATCAGTGGTGCCATCCTGTCTCTCAAAGAATTGATATCGCCAAATATGTTTGCTTATCGTTTATTTTGGGGCCAGTTCTTGATAGCTTATACCACGTTTTTGTTTTATCTGATTTTTGCAGGTTGGGTGGTTTTTTATATAAAAGAACGTTTGGAAACCAAACCTTAATAGTTGCTAACAAAGTCTCATTTTCTTCCAGCTCCCCAGATATTCAATAAATTGGTCAAGCGGGGTCAGGTCCTGACCATATCATTACCCATAAGTATATTTGATTTTTTTATGCGGTATGACATTATTTTGAATCAAGCTCTTCCCAGCGTTTATATGCTTGGGCTAATTGACTTTCAATATCAGCAGCATCACGCTGAACGGCTAAAATCTGTTCTTTGTCTTGTTGATAGAATTCTTTTGAAGATAAAAGATCGTGCAGCCGCTGCTGCTCATGCTCTAATTTTTCAATTTTAGCTGGGAGAGATTCTAATTCTCTTTTTTCTTTGAAATTTAAGCCCGCTGTGCCAGCTAGTTTTTTTGCTGATTTAGCTTGAACCTGTTTAGCTGTAGTGTTACTTTTTTTACGCTGTCTTAACCAATCATCATAGCCCCCAATATATTCTTGTACATTCCCAGGCTCCTCAAACACAATTGTACTAGTTGCAATATTGTTGAGAAAAACCCGATCGTGAGAAACAAGCAAAACCGTACCAGAGTATTCAACCAACCAATTCTCTAACATCTCTAACGTCTCAATATCTAAATCATTAGTCGGTTCATCTAAAACCAAAACATTTGCTGGAATTGTAAAAAGCTTAGCAAGTAACAGACGATTTTTCTCTCCTCCAGACAGATTTTTAACTGGCGTTAAGGACTTCTTCGAGGCAAACAAAAAATCACTCAAATAGCTCATGACATGCCTTGTTTCGCCATTAATCGTCACCGCGTCAGAACCCCCGGCAACATTATCTCGAACAGACTTCGACTCGTCTAGTTGCGTTCGAAGTTGATCGAAGTGCGCTATTTGTAATTTAGTTCCGTGACGCACAGAACCACTTTGCGGCTCCAGCTCGCCTAACAACAAGCGTAGCAATGTTGTTTTACCGCAACCGTTCGCGCCAATAATACCAATTTTATCGCCGCGCATAATCGTTGTTGAAAAGTGATTTAATAAAGGCTTTTCTGGATACGAAAAACTGATATCGCTTGCTTCGATCACAATCTTACCGGATCGATCAAGCTCATGACGAGCAATCTTGACTTTACCGCCAATCTCTCTTCTTTGCGCCCGACTTTGCCTGAGTGCTTTGAGCGCCCTCACTCGGCCTTGATTACGCTTGCGCCGCGCAGAAATCCCATGCCTCACCCAATGTTCTTCATTCGCTAATTTTTTATCAAACACTTTATTTGCTTGCTCTTCTGCATCTAAAGCCGCTTCTTTGCGCGTTAAATAAGTCAAATAATCACAATTCCAACTTGTGAATTTTCCTCGATCAAGTTCAACAATACGAGTTGCAAGTCGCTGTAAAAAAGCACGATCATGTGTTACAAAAAGCAGCGCCCCAGAATATTGTAATAACGTTTTTTCAAGCCACTCTATCGATTCAAGATCTAAATGGTTGGTGGGTTCATCTAGTAATAATAAATCTGGTTCGCGCACGAGCGCTTTGGCAAAAAGTACGCGCCGTTTTAAGCCGCCTGACAATGAAGGAAACTCAGCCTTTGGATCAAGCGCCAAGCGTGAAATAATCGCATTAACTTGATGTTCCTCGTAGTGCTCATTGGATAAAAATGCCGAACGAACAATTTGCTCAACACTACCCTGTATATCATTAGGAACTTCTTGTACCAATTGCGCGATTTTCAATCCTTTGCGTATTGAGACATCACCATGGTCTGGCAAAATCTCGCCAGCGATGATTTTAAGCAAGGTCGACTTTCCTTCACCATTACGACCAATCAAACAGATTCTCTCGCCTAATTCAATCTGTAGATCAGCCCCATCAAACAAAGGATGCTCACCAAAACGAATTGAAAGCTGACGCAAAGATACGATCGACATTAACTTAAGACACCCTGATTTTGTAAATAGTCTTCGTAAACACCATGGAAATCTACAATGCCTGTTGGGGTGATTTCGATAATACGAGTTGCCAGTGACGAAACAAATTCACGATCATGACTGACAAAAATGAGCGTGCCAGGATAATTTTCAAGCGCCGTGTTTAATGACTCGATGGATTCCATATCTAAATGGTTGGTTGGCTCATCCATAACTAAAACATTAGGCTCTTGTAGCATAAGCTTTCCAAAAAGCATGCGGCCTTGTTCTCCCCCGGAAATAATTTTAGCTGATTTTTTGATTTCGTCTTGTGAAAAAAGCAATCGGCCTAATATACTTCTCAGCTTCTGCTCATCATCTGTTTTTTTTCTCCATTGCGCCATCCATTCAAGCAAAGGTAAATCCGCACTAAAGTCAGCAGCATGGTCTTGTGCATAATAACCAATCATCACATTCTCAGACCATTTAACACTACCAGCATCTAACGCCAGATCTCCAATAAGACAACGTAATAACGTTGTTTTTCCAATGCCATTTGGGCCAATGATTGCAATACGTTCACCGACGGCGATAGTTAAGTTTAGCTCTTTAAAAAGCGGATCTGCGTCATATCCTTTTGTTAGATTTTCGGCTTCAAGCGCTAAGCGATACAGCTTTTTCTCTTGCGCAAAGCGAATAAAAGGATTTCGTCGGCTCGATGGTTTAACCTCTTCCAGCGTGATTTTTTCAATCTGTCTTGCGCGCGAAGTTGCCTGTCTTGCCTTCGACGCGTTGGCAGAGAAACGACTCACAAAACATTGCAGTTCTGCAATTTGAACTTTCTTTTTTGCATTGTCAGCAAGAAGACGTTGGCGTGCTTGTGAAGCAGCCATCATATATTCATCGTAATTTCCGGGGAAAAGACGCAATTCACCATAATCCAAATCAGCCATGTGTGTGCAAACACTATTTAAAAAATGGCGATCATGCGAAATAATAATCATGGTACTTTTGCGTTCATTTAAAATATTTTCGAGCCAACGAATAGAGTTAATATCGAGATTGTTTGTGGGCTCATCTAACAACATAATATCTGGTTCGGCAAAAAGCGCTTGCGCCAATAAGACGCGAAGTTTCCAGCCCGGAGCAACAGCACTCATTAAGCCTGCATGTTGTTCTAAAGGTATATCGAGCCCCAGTAGCAATTCTCCCGCACGCGATTCAGCAGTATATCCATCGAGTTCAGCAAATTTCATTTCGAGCTCAGCTACTTTCATTCCATCCTCATCACTCATTTCAGGAAGTGAATAAATTCGATCACGCTCTTTTTTGACTTGCCATAATTCATTATGCCCCATCATAACCGTATCCAAAACGGTAAACTCCTCAAAAGCAAATTGATCTTGACGTAATTTTCCCACACGCTCATTGCTATCGATTTCAACTGTGCCATGTGTAGGTACCAAATCACCACCAAGTATTCGCATCAAGGTCGATTTGCCGCAACCGTTTGCGCCAATCAAACCATAACGATTGCCTTCACCAAACTTAACTGAGATGTTCTCAAAAAGTGGCTTTGGCCCAAATTGCATTGTAATATTGGCAGTTGAAATCAATTGAGTACCTTCCTCATATAAGGGAAAAATAAGAGCGCCTAGTATAATGAATTCACAATACCTGTCAAGGGCTTAACCCGAATGTTTCATAAACATTGCCAAATTTTCTTTGTAACCCTTGAATATGAGCAATTTTATAAAATTTACATTTTGCATTAGCACAAAGCCTGAAACTGTCATTCCCGCGAAGGCGGGAATCTTTTATTTATAAGGCTTTGCTAGATTCCCGCCTTCGCGGGAATGACGGCACATGCAAAATTCGGGTTAATCTTTAGAGTTGAAGATTAGCCCGGTAACTTGGTACAATAAGCGCCAATGTCTAAATTAACAAATGTCAAAAATCTGTTTTTTGAGAAACGCTTATTCGAAAAGCGCCTGGTTATAGCAATTATTATCATTGCCGTATGTAGTTTGGCGTTGATTACACGCCTAATGTATTTACAGATCTTTGCCCATAATCGTTATGTAACCCTATCAAAGCAAAACTACCTGGAAGTGGTGCCAGTAGAACCAACTCGTGGATTAATTTATGATCGTAATGGTGTTTTGCTGGCAGATGACGTGCCCGTTTTTGGTCTTGATGTTGTACCATATTATGTCAAAGATTTGCCCCAAACAATCACCCAGTTACAAAAAATTATTAAACTTAGCCCTGATGATCTGCAACAATTTTATAAAGCATTAAAACAGCGGCCAAAATATGATCCAATTCCGCTGAAAATTAAACTCAGTGAACGCGAAGTAGCACGTTTTGCAGAATCGCAATACGAGTTTCCTGGTGTTTTGCTAAATACTCGCATGATCCGTGATTATCCACTTGGACCAACAACCGTAGGTGCTGTCGGGCATGTCGGGCGCATTAATGCCCAAGAACTAGCATATCTTGACCCTGTTAATTATAGTGTTACTAATTTTATTGGTAAAACTGGAATTGAAAAATATTACGAATCTGAATTGCATGGGAAAGTTGGCTACAAGCAAGTAGAAGTAGATGCGAGTGGCCGTCCGCTGCGAGTAGTAAAATACGTTCCACCTATTAATGGTGCAAATTTATATTTAACCATCGACAGCAAATTGCAGCAAGTTGCCATAAAAGCTTTAGGCAAGGAACAAGGCGCTGTTGTTGCAATCAACCCTGAGAATGGCGAAGTATTAGCTTTAGTCAGCACGCCAACTTTTGATCCAAACATCTTTGTTAAAGGAATAAGCACCAAGGAGTACGCAAAATTAAGCCAGTCTCCAGATATGCCTTTATATAATCGTGCTATTCGCGGTCAATTTCCTATGGCATCTACAATCAAGCCTTTTCTGGCTTTAGAGGGTTTAGACACTGGCGTCATTACACCTAAGTTTACCATTTATGATCCGGGTTGGTTTAAAATACCAAATACCAAACACATTTACCATGACTGGCGCCGTGGTGGCCATGGCAAAGTTAATGTTACTGAAGCCATTATCGTTTCATGTGATACCTATTTTTATAATCTTGCTGTACTTTTAGGGATTCAGAGTATTGATGACATTTTAAATCGTTTTGGCTTTGGTCGCCCAACCGGAATTGATATGCCAGATGAATCTATCGGCTTAGTCCCATCACCTGCCTGGAAAATGCGACATCAAGGTGAATCGTGGTTTATAGGTGACACAGTTATCTCGGCAATTGGCCAAGGATTCATGCTGACTACGCCATTACAGCTGGCGACAGCAACAGCAGTTTTGGCTGATAGGGGGATGCGTTTTCAACCGTATTTACTGTTACAACAGGATCTTTCCAACGGACAAAAAATTGACACTACCCCAATAGCTGAAGATCCGGTTATGATTCAGCATCAAGAAGCCTGGAACATTGTGATAAAAGCCATGGAAGAAGTGGTCACGAAACCATATGGCACCGCACGCATTCGCTTTGGAACTACACCACCATATACGGTCGCAGCCAAATCCGGTACCGCACAGGTAATTAGCAAAAGTTGGCGTGATGAAGATGCACATGGTAACACCAACATCAAGAAAAACCTGCGCGATCATTCCTTATTTATTGCCTTCGCTCCAGTAAAAAATCCGAAAATTGCTATTGCCGTAATCGTGGAACATAGTCCTATTGCCGGCACAGTAGCGCGCAAAGTTTTGGACTATTATTTATTACCTAACCAACAAAAAGATATGAAAACAAAAGATGAAACAATACAACCTAATCCGAAAACCTTATGAACCAGGATATTTAACACAGTTACTGCATAAGATCATGCAGAAACTGCATATTGATATTCCTCTATTTATTGGCTTGATCCTATTAATTATTTTCGGATTATTTATTTTATACAGCGCCGGTAATCAGAATATGGGGTTACTTTGGCGTCAAATTACACGTTTAGCAATTGCTATTGTTATCATGGTGATTATTGCTCAAATTCATCCAGTTAGATTCAAAAAGTGGGCACCATGGATATATGGCATCGGTTTTTTATTATTGCTTGCAGTATTAGCCATTGGAGCTATGAGCAAAGGAGCGCAACGGTGGCTATATTTAGGCTTATTTACATTTCAACCCGCAGAAATTATGAAATTAGCGGTCCCAATAGTGCTATCTTGGTATTTAAGTGAAGAGCATTTGCCACCTAGCTGGAAAAATCTATTTATTTGCGCAGGTCTGATTCTAATTCCTGCCGCCATCATTGCAAAACAACCTGATTTAGGCACAGCTATAATTATCATTGTCTCTGGTATTTTTGTGTTATTGCTTGCTGGTATGAGCTGGAAACTGATAACTGGTGTTATTGCTCTAGCGGGATTAAGCATACCTATAATGTGGCACTTCATGCAAAGCTATCAAAAAGCTCGAGTTCTTACCTTTTTCAATCCGGAACGCGATCCTCTGGGCCGCGGTTATCACATTATCCAGTCTAAAATTGCTATTGGTTCTGGTGGTTTTTTGGGTAAAGGCTGGCTCATGGGCACACAATCACATCTACATTTTTTACCTGAAAATGCTACAGATTTTATTTTTGGAGTCTGTGGTGAAGAGTTAGGATTTATCGGCTGCATGGTTTTACTCGGTATCTTTTTATACATAGTGGGCAGGTGTTTATATATAAGCAGCCAATGCCAAGATACTTTCTCCAGATTATTAACCGGCAGTTTAACTTTAACTTTCTTTCTATCATTTTTTGTAAATGTTGGCATGGTGATTGGCATTTTACCGGTAGTTGGTATACCATTGCCATTGATCAGCTACGGCGGAACCTCAATGGTAACTTTATTGGCAGGATTTGGCATTATTATGTCCATGTACACTCACAGACAGTTATTGGCAAGCTAGAATGAAAATAATAAAAACTATATTATGCTGTTGCGCATTGTTAATCATTCAACAAAGCTTGGCGATGGGATCTGAAACTGTATACCATAAAGAAGAACGACAATTTATTTCCCAAATGCAGACACAGTATCATTATAATGCAGACACAGCATCAGACTTAATATATAACATCAAATTTTTGCCTGATGTGATTGAGCATATGCAAAAACCTTATGAAGCCAAACCATGGTATATTTATCGCAAGTATTTTGTAACGCAGAAACGCATTGAAGAAGGTGTTAAATATGCTAAGCAACATCAAGCAGACCTGATTCGAGCAGAACAGCAATATGGGGTGCCCAAAAATATAATTGTTTCCATCATTGGTGTTGAAACGTTTTATGGTGAATATGAAGGCGACTATCCGGTGCTAAATGCCTTAGCCACTTTAGCTTTTGCATATCCGCCTCGAGCTAAATTTTTTCGAGCCGAGCTAGCCCAATATCTATTATTAACCCAAGAACTACATTTTGATCCTCGTAAAGTTGAGGGCTCATATGCTGGCGCAATGGGAATGCCTCAATTCATGCCCAGCAGCTATCGCCATTACGCGGTAGATTTTAGCGGCAGCAAACGCAAAGATTTATTTCACAATTCAGCAGATGTTATTGGCAGTGTAGCAAACTACTTAAATAAAGCCGGATGGAAACGTGGTCAGCCTATAGCTGTTCCTGCCAAAATAACAGGAAATAAATATAAGAAGCTTTTAAACGCAAAACTAAAACCGATATATACTGTAGCACAACTAAAATCATATGGAGTTGAACCAACAATACCATTACCTGGCAATACTAAGGTAAACATAATTCAACTACAGTACAAAGATAGTTTTCAATACTGGATAGGATTACAAAACTTTTATGCCATTACGCGCTATAATACCAGCATTCATTACGCAATGGCTGTATTACAACTGGCAAATAAGATTAGTGCACCTAAATAGAGAACAAATATGAAAACAGCAACAGGTAACATATACATTATTGCAGCAGCATCAGGAACTGGCAAAACCAGCTTGGTAAGAGTTCTGGTCGAATCTCTGGATAGCATCATCACATCTGTGTCCCACACTACCAGACCCAAGCGATCGAATGAAATTGATGGTGAAAATTATTTCTTTGTTGATCAAGATGAATTTACTCGTATGAATGAACAAAATGCCTTTTTAGAACATGCTAAAGTTTTTGGTAATCATTATGGTACTTCGCGCATCTGGGTTGAACAACAGCTGAATCAAGGCCTGGATGTTATTTTAGAAATAGATTGGCAAGGCGCAGAACAAATAAAAACAGTAATTCCTTCCAGCATAAGCATTTTCATTCTACCTCCATCTATTGCTGAATTGCAACGCCGTATTAACAGTAGAAATCAGGATTCAGAAAGGATCATTACTAACCGTCTCGCAGCTGCGCATGAAGAAATAGCACGTTGCAAAGATTTTGATTATATTGTGATCAATGATAAATTTGATGTGGCATTGGTAGATTTGCGTTCTATCATTCGCTCTCAGCGCATGCTAACCCCGGTTCAGTTGCAAAAACAACAAAAGTTAGTAGCAGAATTAACTAAAAAGAGTTAGAATGCTCGGTTCTATAAATTATATACAATTCGCGAGGAATAAAATATGGCACGTATAACTGCAGATGATTGTTTAGAAACAATCCCTAACAGATTTGATGTGATCTTAGCTGCCGCTAAAAGAGCACGGCGTTTAATTTTAGGCAGCGCTGAAGCAACAGTTCCAACAAACAACGACAAAGCCACTGTAACCGCACTACGGGAAATAGCTGCTGGCACTGTTGATATGAACATTCTAAAAGAAGACTAATTTGCGGAGCAAAGTGTGGACTTGTTTAAGCCACTTCAAAAAGAATTAAAATACTTAGCACCGAAACAGGTTGAGCGTATTCATGAAGCCTATGAGTTCGCCTCGCAGGCACACAGCGGTCAAACGCGCAAGAGCGGCGAAACATTTGTCTCTCATCCGCTGGCAGTTGCTTCTATTATGGCCGAAATGCATATGGACGCCGAAAGCATCATGGCCGCTTTGTTGCATGATGTTGTTGAAGACACTTCTATAGATAAAGACACCGTGGCAAAAAAATTCGGGCAAACAGTAGCCGATCTTGTTGATGGTGTTACCAAATTAACTTTAATGTCGTTTTCTACCGTGGCTGAAGCTCAGGCAGAAAATTTGCGCAAAATGGTTTTAGCAATGTCGCATGATATTCGTGTGATCTTGGTAAAGCTAGCTGATCGTGTTCACAATATGCGTACCATCGGTTCATTGCCAACATATAAACGCCACCGCATTGCCAAAGAAACTTTAGAAATATATGCCCCCATTGCTAACCGCCTGGGTATTAGAGATGTATTTGAAGAGTTAAAAAATCTCAGTTTTCTAGCTTTATACCCACACCGCTATCAAGTGCTGCAAGATGCCATTAAAAAAGCTCGCGGCAACCGCAAAGAAATTATGGGGGTCATTGAAAAGGAAATCAAAAAACATCTGGCAAAAAGCAAAGTGTCAAAATTTACTTTATTCGGCCGCGAAAAAAGTATTTACAGCATATATAGAAAAATGCATGCCAAACATTTATCTTTTAGCGAAATCATGGATGTTTATGCTGTCAGAATAATTGTCGATTCCATTGACGCCTGTTATCGAACTGTCGGTATAATTCACGGTTTATATAAACCCATACCAGGAAAGTTTAAAGATCACTTGGCTATACCAAAAATTAATGGCTATCAATCAATACACACCGCTGTAATGGGTCCGCATGGTGTGCCAGTCGAAATCCAAATTCGCACGAAACAAATGGACCAAATGGCCAGCAAAGGTATTGCTGCTCATTGGCTGTATAAATATGGTGAAGATATAGATGAGTCACATATTCGTGCCCAACAATGGATTAACGATCTGCTGGAACTCCAGCAAAGCACTGGTAACTCTTTGGAATTTATCGAAAATGTTAAGACAGATTTGTTTCCAGAAGAAATTTACGTCTTTACTCCAAAAGGTAAAATCATTAAATTACCGCTGGGGTCAACTCCGGTAGATTTTGCCTATGCCCTCCATACCGATGTCGGCACTACTTGTGTAGCCGCAACAATTGACCGCCAATTCGCTCCCCTATCAACAGAGTTAACCAACGGTCAAACAATAACTATTACTACTATGCCGAAATCACGCCCAAACCCAGCATGGCTAAATTTTGTCGAAACAGCCAAAGCTAGAAGCGGGATTAGACATTTCCTGAAACGACAGCAAAAATCTGAAGCAATTGCTTTAGGTAAAGAATTGCTTAACAAAGCTGTACAAGACTTGGCACCAAACATTAAAAGAATATCTAAAAAAACCTATAAAGCCGTATTGGGTATCACCGAATTAGAAAACATAGATGTTTTATATGAGGACATAGGTTTAGGCAATCGCATCTCAGCTTTTGTCGCTCATCAATTAATAACGGCTAGCAAATATAAACCTGCAGAGCAAGAATCAAAAACCACCAAAACCGAGGAAAAGCCATTGTTAATAAAAGGTGCGGAAGGAATGGTTATCCACCTTTCCCACTGCTGTCACCCTTTGCCAGGCGATCCGATAGTAGCCTGTATCAGCGCCGGACATGGACTCACCGTCCATCGCGACAACTGCCATAACATTGCAAAATTACGCCGCCAACCAGAAAAATGTATTCTTGTTGGTTGGTCAGATGCAGTAAAAGACGATTTTACTGTGTTAATAAATGTTGATATGAGCAGTAAGCGTGGTGCTTTTGCTCAATTAACCAAAACCATTTTTGAAGCCGACGCCAGCTTAGAGAATATCGATATTAATAAGCGTACCGGTGATCACTATTCCACAACTCTGAAACTATTTATACACAATCTCAAACACTTAAACAAAATTTTACGTAACATCAACAAATTATCTATTGTTACTCAAGCTAAACGCGCTTAATGAAAAAAACTTGCTAAAGCACAATAAAAATGTATCATGTAACCACTGGTTAATTTTAAATGAGGACTGTTTTATGTTAACAAAAAAAATACTTGTTGGGTTTGCAGCATTCACCCTATGCTCTTTCGCTTTTGCAAGCGGTGACACATTTGTCCAACCGCCAGCAACTCCAACTTTTGCCCCAGGCGTTTATTTAGGTTTGCAAGCTGGTTATGGTATGACCGGATGGGATAATGCTTCATCTGGAATTGATGTCTCAGGTGAAAATAATTTTGCCGGACGAGTTTTTATTGGCTATGATTTTCACCCTAACTTTGCTATTGAAGCTGGTTATACCCAGTTTTTTAATAACACTAAATTAAAATCCATGGGCGTGGAATTCTCCAATCCGAAATATAATTATGCTATCGATTTGGTAGGCAAAGTTAAAGCCCATATCTATGAGAATTTTGGGATGTATGGTAAAGCTGGTGTGGATTATATGTACACCAACGAAGGATTGCTTGACAAAGATAAACATGACGCCTTTAACGTTGTTTATGGTGCTGGTTTCTTCTATGATGTTATGCCTAACCTCACCATGGATGTATCCTGGACTCGCTACAATGGCGATGCTGATTGGGGTAAAGATTACATCCCTGCAGCCGATTTCTTTGCCTTAGGCGGTTACTGGAAATTCAACTTGTCATAATTTGACTTATTACAAAAGGCGGGCTATGCTCGCCTTTTTGTTTTCTGAGTAGAGATAATTTAATGTTGAAAAAAATATTCATTTCAATTGTTGCGATAGCCGTAAGTACGCTTACTTTTGCAAGTCAAAAAGTTATTTATGCTCCTACTCCGACACCTGAATTTATTCCGTCCGTATATCTAGGCTTACAAGGTGGATATGGTCGCACTAATTGGGCTAAGCTTAATAACTCTCATGGTTATGGCGAAGTTTCTGGATCTGACGCTCCCGCTAGCAGATTTTACCTTGGCTACAATTTTCGTAAATATATGTCTCTTGAAGCAGGATACACTCAGTTTTACAATGACACCACCATCGGTAAATATGGCACAAAAACTGGGGGCCTTGACCAACCAAAGCTAAGCCTAGCACTCGATGTCTTGTTAAAATTCAAATACAACCTAACAGACAACTTTGAAGTTTATGCAAAAGCTGGCTTTGATTATCTCAATACCAATCTCATGGACATGACCGACAAAGATAAATCTAACAATCAATATAATGTCGCCGTTGGTATTGGTGGCGCTTATAATCTCAATGACAATTTAGCTATCGATTTAACTTTATTGCATTTTAATACTATTACCAAAAGCAAAAACGCCCCCGATTATCTGCCATATGCAGATTTCTTAGGTATTGGCTTAACATACAAACTTGATTTGATGTAGCCGTCATTCCGCAAGAACAACAAAAAACAACCACTGACAAAAATGACAGTAGTAGAAAATAAATCTTGTGCTACATTACTAATACTATAGAAATTTTATTTAGAGGTAAAAGTGTATAAACGATTATTAATTGTTATTGTTGTAGGAATTTTCGGTTTTGCATTAACAGCTAACGCTGCTATTGATGCTGCAGCTGACACCGCCGCAAATACCAATCTTAGCACTACAGCTAATGCGGGCATTGCAGTTGGAGCGATCGCAGCCGTTGGTGGAATCGTTACAGCTGGGATTCTTGCAGCAGAACATAAAAATAGAGACAATAACTCAACTTCACAACCTAGTTTAATGTGTCAATATTATTCTCCAACCTATAATAATTTGACTGCAGACTCAGATGTAACAGCTGCATTTACTGAAGATTCAGCTACTGATAATGATTTTACTGCTCATATTACTTTATACAATCATACTGCTCAGGATATAAACAACTGGCACTTAGGCTTTACTTTTGTTAGAGACATTGAAGACAACATTACTAATGCTACAATAGAAAAAAATGTGGGTGGTTATTACTTACTAAAAGGAAAAAACAAAATTCCTGCAAATGGTTCTATCACCTTGAAGTTTTCCGCCCAATACTGGATTCGCAATAAAACTGACACACCTGATGGCATGTTTCTATTATCAGGTTCAGAGCTATCTAAACCAATTTCAGTTCCTGTAACTAAAGTAAAAATGTTCAATGACGAGGTGTCACCGACAGATGTTTATAATACTAATAAAGATGACATCCAAAAATGGAGTGACACATTTCACACACAATACAAACCAATAGAAAAAATTATAATCGTTCCAACACCACAATCTATAACCATTAATAATGGCTATTTTACTTTAAATACAAACACGGTAATTTATTATCAGCAAGGCAATCAAGCTGCCCAAGATACTGCTAATTTTCTCAAAAGCGTATTAGAGCCGGCAACTGGAATGGTTTTTACTACCAAAGCAACTGCACAAACTCAGCCAATTGCTGATGGTATTTTGATAACCACAGCTAGCGTAACGGGACTTCCTGACGCCGGCAATGCAGAAGGCTACGATCTGAATGTCACTCCAAATAGTGTCGTCATTCGCGCGGATCACGGTGCCGGATTATTTTATGGTGTCCAGAGCTTACGACAATTATTCCCATCTCAGTTATTCAGCCATTCATTGCAATCTGGAGTTACCTGGCAGGCTCATTGCGCCTCTATTGTTGACTGGCCCAGATTCACATATCGTGGCGCTGAACTTGATGTAGCACGACACTTCTTTAGTGTAGCCGAAGTAGAACGCTATCTCGACTTAATGGCAATTAACAAGCTTAATACTTTCCATTGGCATTTGTCTGATGATGAAGGCTGGCGCATACAAATCAACAAATATCCCGAGCTAACCAACATCGGTGCATGGCGCGGTTATAATGAAACCCTACCACCAGCAATAGGCTCAGGCTATAATCAATATGGTGGTTTTTATACGCAGCAACAATTCAAAGACATTATTCAATATGCTGCCGACAGACATATCAAGGTAGTACCAGAAATTGATATGCCAGGACACGCAAGAGCGATGATAAAAAGCTTGCCTAGCTTATTAGAAGACCCTAATGACAAATCGCAATATACTACGCCGCAGAATTTTCATGATGATGCGTTAAATCCATGTCTTGATTCAACTTATACTGTTATAAGTAATGTTATCAGTGAAATTGCGCCGCTACTACCAGCTGAAGATAAATATATCCATGTTGGTGGTGATGAAGTCCCTGATGGCATCTGGCTTGGTTCACCAATGTGTAAAACTTTTACGCAAGCACATGGAATACCATTGACGAAACAGGCTTTAAATAAATACTTTTTCCAACAGCTGCAAAAAATTGTCAAAGATAATGGCAAAGAAGTTGCCGGCTGGGATGACATGCAAACAACAGGTTTAGATACTTCCAGCACAGTAATTTATGGCTGGCATGAGTCAACTGATCCAGATAACAGCTATACTGCTATGAATGCTGGCTATCCGACTGTTATGCAACCAGCATCGCATTTTTACCTGGATTTGGCTTACAGCGGCGACCCACGAGACCCCGGATATTACTGGGCCGGGTATGTCAGCAGCTTTGATGTTTATGATTTTGAACCTGATTATAGCAAAATTACGAACCCTAATTTATTACTTGGAGTCCAAGGTGATTTGTGGACTGAAAATGCTCCGACTCAAGCAAGAATGGACTACTTAGCATTTCCAAAACTGGTCGCTGTAGCAGAAGATGGTTGGAGCACTTTAGCTAACCGTAACTGGCAAGATTTTACAAAAATATTGGGTAAATATTATCTACAGCGTCTAGATTATTATGGCGTTACATATCGTTTGCCACCTCCTGGAATATCGGCGAACAGCAATCAAATAAACGCGAATATCGAATTCCCAGGATTAACAGTACGTTACACTACAGATGGCACCGATCCAACTCCGAATTCGCCAATATACACTGGCAGCTTTAATTCATCAGCATCTGATATTAAGATGAGTTCATTTGATGCTATGGGACGCAGTAGCTTTACTTCTGAATGTATTAGATAACAAAATTAATACAAATATTTTGATTTAATTGTAGGGGCGAACGGCCGTTCGCCCTAATATGGATTTGTGTGTTATCAAATAAGGGCGGACACATAGGTCCGCGCCCTACGGGTGCCAAAACACAAATCGACATGATTACGATGCAACATAAATTCAGGTTATTTATTTGATAATGCTATAATGAATACAATGGAAAATAAACCAAAACCATATTTGTGGATACCAAGTTTATATTTTGTCCAAGGCTTGCCTTATGCGGCAGTTATGGTGCTATCAATAATTATGTACAAAAATCTTGGCATCAGCAATACAACAATTGTTTTTTTCACCAGTTTATTTTATTTACCATGGATCTTAAAGCCTTTGTGGGCGCCGCTATTAGATATTTTTGCCACGAAAAGAACCTGGATTATAAATGCACAAATAGTATTTATTATACTTTGTATAGCGATGATCATATTCCTACCTATTTTTGGCGTCAGCCTAATATGCTTTTTTGTCCTTGCATTTACTTCAGCAACATATGATACAGCCAGTGATGGTTTTTATTTACTGAATTTAAATCCACAGCAACAAGCCTATTATGTCGGTATTCGTACTGTTTTTTGGCAAGCAGCTAAAGTCATTTGCACTGGCGGCATAATCACTTTGGTAGGTCTAATTAGCATATTTTATACAAAGGTTACCGCCTGGCGCATTGGTTTTGCTATACTAGCTCTAATCTTTCTAATGTTTGGAATTTACCATAAAATAACTTTGCCACAAACAGAAAAAAGTCAAAAACAGCGCTCTCAGAATTCTTTTTGGCATATTATAAAAAATTTCTTCACTCTACCTAATGTCATGCTGGCAACAGTATTTTTGCTGATATATAACGCTGCAGAAGCACAATTAATGCGCATTACTCCATTATTTTTATTAGATAAATTCTCAATCGGTGGGCTAAATATTAATACTATGGAAGTAGGCATTATTTATGGTTTTTTCGGAACTGTAGCCTTACTTTTTGGAGTCCTTGCTGCAAGTAGTTATATCAGCCGCACTTCACTGAAACAAAATTTTGGCAAAATAACGTTTATTACTTTATGCTTAAACTGCGGTTATTTATTGTTAAGTTATTGGCAACCTCATAATTTATTTATAATAACCGGCATTATTATTATAACACAATTTGGCGCAGGTCTTGCCAATGCCGCTTATATGATTTTTATCATAAAGATATTTGGAGTCAGTGAATACAAAACCACTTATTACGCCATCGCCACAGCAATTATGGCCTTGGGGATTATGATGTTTGGTGCAATTAGCGGTTGGCTCCAACAATTGCTTGGTTACAATCTGTTTTTTGCCTGGATTATTTTGTTAAGTTTCTTGGTTTATTGCTTTACTATTTATACTACCAAGCGGTTAACTTAAATTTTCGTTCTGGAAAAAAGACGCAAGATGTTGCGTCTCTACAGGAAAAGTCTTTCTGTTACCCCAAAACACTTGCTTCACAACTATATTTGTCTACAATGAAGCACTAAGAAACAAATAAAGGAGAAAGAGTAAATGTTCCCAACCCAAATACCACTCACAGCCTTGAAGGCCGTATTTAGTAACATACCATTTAGCATTTGCCCCAATGTCAGCACACATACATTTGAAACAAAAGACGGACAACCCCTGGACAGGTACCCCGATATTTGTGTCCACTCAGTAATAAAACCTGACACTGCCGTAACAATAAACACTAATGGCTATATCAATGCTAATTTTATTGATGGCGTTACTCCTCCACGAAAATACATTGCCTGCCAAGCGCCTTTAAATCATACAATTAATGATTTTTGGCAGATGGTTTGGGAACAAAACTCGAGGGTTATTGTTATGCTTACGCCACTTGAAGAGGAAGTAATTGTTGAAGGTACTCCTCAAAAAAGAATCAAATCTGCACAGTATTGGCCTGATGTGTCAAGAAACCATGGCAACTTAACAGTCCAGAGGCTTCAAGAGACCCCAATGCCAAACAATTTACAAACAACTAAATTTCAACTTAGCCATTCAAGCTCTTATGAAAAAAGAGAAATATGGCATATACATCTAACTAGCTGGCCTGATCACGGTGCCACTGGGCCTGATGCATTATTGAAAACATTACAAGTTTGCCGCGAGAAAGTAATTGAGGCAAAAACTAGTGCGCCAATTATTGTCCACTGCTCTGCAGGTGTTGGCAGAACTGGTACTTTCATTGCTAGTGATATGTGCTGGGATAAGTTGCAGCAACATATAGAACCTAATGTCGTGGAAATTGTCACAGAAATTAGAAAGCAAAGATATGTATTGGTTCAGACGGTAGAACAGTTCCAATTAATTCATGATCTTGTACCAATATTACAAAAAACACCACCTCCAATGTCTCTGTCTTAATAAAAAGCAATACTGTCAGAAATGACAGTAACCTATTATAAATTTGGTGATACCATACATAGTATATTTATGTAAAAATTTTATTTGTATAGGAGAATAATCATGAAAATATCCGCTAAGATCGTAAAATCATTAACTGTTGGAATATTAGCGCTATTTATGTCAGGTTTTTGTTTTGGCAGCACTGCCTCAACGACATATAATAATATGCTTACATCACATTCCACACCAAGCACCTCAAAAGAGCTCACAACCTATGTTACTGAATGGTCAGGTTATCAAGGCTATCCATTTGCTGGGTCACATCCAAATACTTATCACGATAATACAATTGTTGCAAATCAGGATATGGTAGAAAAAGCTAAACAATCAGATGTGCTTGCTTTTGCATTTTTCCAAGTTTGGAATTCTAAATATCAATCGTATAATATATCCTCACCAGCAGCATGGGATGGGTTGTTGCACTTTGATGACTTATGGGCAAACTTACCTAGCAATCAAGCACCTGAATACAATACTTGGAAAAGTTTTTGTGGCACATTAGCTGCCGGATCGTGTGCGGCCGTGCAACTAAATGGTGTTACTAAAAAATATCAAATGTTTGATTATACAAGTGATGATGTTGGGCAGATGAGCAATTTCTCAGCATTTGTTAATCTGCAGACAAATGCAATTAAAGTGCTTGCTATAGGTGGTGCGAATACACTTGACAATGGATCGGTTTCTACACATTCGTTTGCAGCTATTTTTGCCAATCAAAGCACATTTGTAAATTCATTGGCTGCTTGGCTGAATCAACTTAAAGCCATTGCACCAACATCAAAATTTGGTGTTGATTATGATTTTGAACCACCAATTGATAGCAATGGTAGTCAGATACCACCAAATGCAGACACAACTGAAGACTACCAAAACTTATTTGATCTTGTTAAAGCAACGAGAGAAAAATTAGGAGCTGATTATTATATATCTGTGACTATTACTGCCAATGAAGATTACTTAGACGTGATTAATAAGTCAGAGCCAGGCGGTTGGTTCAAAGCGATTGCACCATATGTTGATCATGTCAATATAATGACTTACGACCTGCATGGACCTTGGTCTATAAGTAGCGATCCAGGAGCTGTTTCACACACAATGTTGCGCAATCCAAGCATTATGCAGAAGAACTATACAATAAACTATGGCGTTGAAGATGTTATCGATAAGGTACTAAGCTTTGGAATGCCTGCAGACAAATTGCAAGCCGGAATAGCATCTTATGGCAGAGGCTTTGCAGGAGTTGTTACTGGTTCAAATGGAAATTATCCTGGATTTGATAAACCATGGACTGGACCAAGTAACTTTGATGCTAAATATACAAATCAAGCAGGATTTTTACCTTATAAATCAGTTGCTGCTATTGTAAAAGATTTGGGTTATACCATTTACAACGTTCCTTCTGATGATGGTTCTCAAACTCTTGCGGCATACATTTATAGCCCAACTGCCGGACAGCTAGTAGGTTATGAGTCGCCAGAAGAAGTGCAGTCCCTGTGTAAATATCTGCAACAGAAACAACTAGCAGGAGCAATTCTGTGGTCAATGGACACTGATGCCAATTATGATGGCAGCGAAGGACCAAGCTTAATCACTACTTTCAAGAACTCTTGTAAGTAATTCCAAAATCCAATCCCCTACCAATATGGTGGGGGATTTCCCACTTCACAATATTCTCCAAGATGTATTCTGCCTACAAAATCATCATGGTGAAAAAAATAAGTTTATTTATTCAGGGCCGACTAATTACAAAGCCTGTCATAAATAACAGTGGCAAAACATGCATATATGTACTATATTTAAACAATACTTAGATAGATTAAAGAGAATAAATTGTATAGAAAATTAATTGTCATAACATTTGCTGCAATTTTTAGCATGGCAGCTGCAGCAAGTACAAATAAAGTCATTATTGGCTATTTGCCTGCTGGACAACAAATAACGAATACTGAATTAACGGCAAAACTAGATAAACTAAATATTCTCATCTATGGCTTGGTACAAACCCAACAAAATACAATAGCTAATAATAAAAATAACTTTGCTACTTTTGCTAAATTAAATAATACCGCAAAGAATTTGAAAAAAATCCTTGCTGTTGGCGGCGCTGGCCATGACAATACTTTCAATAGCATTTTTTATGACACAACTGGCAAAGCTAGCACTAATTTTACAGATTCTGCCAAAACCATCATTGATCAATATAATTTGGATGGAATTAGCTTAAATTATGTGCCATCAATTCACGATTTTAATGCGGATGAAGCTTCAAAATATACCAAATTGATTCAAGCTCTGCGAGCCAAATTAGGGCCTGACAAAACAATCACTGTTGTGATTTCAGCTGATCCACGCTGGATTAACAATATTAGCCTTGCTGATTGGAACACTATACAAAAAAATGTTAATTACATCATTATTAGATCTTTTGACTTTCATGGGGCTTTTGACTATCCAAGTCAAACTGGGTTTCTAACCAGTTTATATGCTGATCCTAGCTCGACTTATGGTAATAACGAACTTAGCATAGATGCTACTATAAAAACCTTAACCAACAACAAACAGCTTAATATACCAAGTGATAAAATTATTATTGGTGTTCCTGCATTTGGTCGAGCTGTAAAAAATGTTGCTGACGTTAATGCCGGCTTATATCAAAACTTCGACCTACCAATTCCCAAGGGTAATTTAGATCAATCCAATTGCAATCCAAACCAACCCCTAGCACCAAATGCTTGTACTGGTTCTTATACTTACTCGTATATAATAAATAACATGTTACCTAAAGGCTTTCAGGAGCATGAACGTTTTTCCGGCACAACTGTCAGTGCAGTCTGGGCCTATAATCCAGACAATACTTTCATTTCATATGCTAATGTGAATTTGGTCAAAGCTGAAACAAAATATGCAAACACAAACAATCTTGGAGGCATGATGTTATGGCCTATAACAGGTGATTCTCCAGTTTCAAGCTCAGCTTCATTGCTAAGTACAATATATAGCGATCTCAATTAACTTTTAACCCCAACATTTTATGTTATAATAGACTGATTAATTTTAAATAACAGGAGTAATCGTGAAAAAACTACATCACATATATCTAACACTAATTATTACACTTTTTGTCATGCCAAGTGTGTATGCGGCTGCTACCGGCTTACCGTGGGAAAGCCCATTGCAGAAAATTTTAGATTCCATCTCAGGACCTGTGGCAAAAATTTTAGGCGTGTTAGCAATTATTATTGCCGGTTTCGGTATCGCTTTTGGCGAATCTGGCGGCGGCATGAGACGTATTTTTCAAATCGTTTTAGGTTTATCCATTGCTTTTACCGCATCATCTTTGATTGTTAACCTATTTGGATTTACTGGCGGCGTAGCGTTTTAATGGCAACAGCAGGATACAATATAAAATTACATAACTCCTTGGTAACGCCGATTATGCTTGCTGGCGCACCACGACGTTTTGCAATCCTGAATGGTACCATATGTGCTGCTTTTGTATTAGGTATGCAAGCATATTACATATTGCCAGTTTTTATATTGACTCATTTGGTAGCTGTAGCTTTAGCCAAAAAAGATCCTTACTTTTTTGATGTAATATCTCGAAGCGTAAAAAAGAAAAAGTTTTATGGCATTTAATTTAACTGAATATCGGAAAAAACCAGATCGTCTAGCTGATTTGCTGCCGTGGGCCGCGCTGATCGCTCCTGGTATTATTGTAAACAAAGATGGTTCTCTGCAACGAACTTTACGTTTCCGCGGACCTGATTTAGAATCTTCTACAGAACCACAGTTAGTTGCCATAACAGCACGCCTTAACAATGCCTTAAAACGTTTTCAATCTGGCTGGGCTATGTATATTGAAGCTCACAGACAACCAAGCTCTTCTTACCCCGAAACAGCTTTTTTCCCGGATCCAGTCAGTCTCCTAGTCGATACTGAAAGAAAGGAGCGCTTTGGAAAAGAAGGTGATGCTTTTGAGAGCAAATATTACATAACATTACAATATTTGCCACCGGAGCAAACAACGTCAAAAATGACCAGCCTGTTTATTACCACAAGTGAAGAGTCATCACATGATTATCAAAAACATTTGGAATTATTTGAAACTAATACCGAAAGATTATTCGACATTCTCAAGGACTTCATGTTTGAAGTTGCATTTCTAGATGACATCGAAACTTTAACTTATTTACACGCAACCATATCGCCAAAAAGCCATCCGGTAAAACCGCCAGAAGTCCCCATGTATCTGGATGCAATTCTGGCCGACACTCCTCTCATAGGCGGCTTAGAGCCAAAGCTTGGCGATTATCATATTCGTACCGTATCGATTTTAAATTTTCCAATTTACACTTCTCCGGCCATATTGGATCAATTAAATCAACTGCCCATTACTTATCGCTGGGTCACACGCTTTATTCCGCTAGATAAAACCGAAGCTGAAACTCAGCTGAAACGCTACAAACGCCGTTGGTTTGCCAAACGCAAAGGTTTGTTTAGCATGGTTCAAGAGATTTTCACCAAAAGTGAAAGTCAAATGATGGATACTGCGGCAGTTGAAAAATCCCGCGATGCCGATGAGGCCTTAAAAGAATTAGCTGAAGACTATGTGGCTTATGGTTATTATACCGCGACGGTAACGGTGATTGATCAAGATATTCAGCGCGTTACCGACATGACTCGTGAAGTGGAAAGAGTTATTAATGGTCTTGGCTTTACTACTATTCGCGAAACTTTTAACGCAGTCGAGGCATTTTTATCTTCTTTACCAGGCCAAGCCTATGCCAATGTCAGAATGCCGTTAATTCATAGCCTCAATCTATCACACTTAATTCCTTTTTCTGCGGTGTGGTCCGGCCAAGAAAAAGATTATCACCTTAATGCCTCACCACTAATGTATACTCATACTCACGGTCGCACACCTTTTCGCTTGGTCCAAAATATTGGCGATGTTGGTCACCAAATGGTAATCGGCCCAACTGGCGCCGGTAAATCAGTATATTTAACAATGCTAGCATTACAATTTCGACGTTATCAAAACGCGCAAGTTTTTGTATTTGATAAAGGTGGTAGTTTTATGGCGTCTACCCGCGGCGTTGGCGGCGGCTATTATGAACTTGGCAATGTCGACTACGGTTTAGTATTTCAACCCCTGAAAAAAATTGATATTGAGTCCGAACGCATTTGGGCAGCAGATTGGATTCAAGGGCTGTTGATGAATGAAAACATTGAAATCAATCCAAATGTTAAATCTACCGTCTGGGAAGCTTTAACAGGCTTGGCGCAAATGCCAGAAAATCAACGCACTTTAACCGGCCTGCATGCATTATTACAAGACAATAACCTGCGAAAAGCGTTGGAAACATATACTCTAAATGGACCTTTCGGTCACTTACTTGACGCCGACCATGAGATTGAATGCATAGAAAATTGGCAATGCTATGAAATGGAAGAATTAATGGCAACGCCGGCAATTGTCGCGCCAATTTTGAGTTACCTTTTTCATCGCCTGGAAGCATTGTTCACTGGCGTACCAACCTTATTAATAATAGACGAAGCCTGGCTGTTTTTAGATCACCCAATGTTTGCCGCTAAAATTCGTGACTGGCTAAAGACCTTACGTAAATTTAACGTGAGCGTAATTTTTGCCACTCAATCTGTCGAAGATGCTTTCGGTTCCACCATTGCCCCGGCATTACTGGAATCTTGCCCATCTCGAGTTCTATTACCAAACGAGCGTATTCTAGAACCACAAATTCGCCAACCTTATGAAAGCTTAGGATTAAACGAGCGCCAATTACAAATTTTGTCGACAGCAACACCCAAAAAACAGTATTATTATCAATCAAGACTTGGTAATCGGTTATTTGATTTAGAGCTTGGCCCAATAGCCCTGGCCTTTTGTGGTGCCAGTACTAAGGAAGACAAAGCCCTAATTCAGCAAATAGTCCAAGAATATGGAACTGAAGATTTTTTAAAACATTATTTGCCACAAAAAGATTTGCAGTGGGTAGTGGAGACCATAGAACAACATGAAAGCATTTAAAAAACAACCGGTACAGTCCAGCTCAGCCACAGTTGAGACCCCATACTTGCGCGCCAAACAAGAATGGGATGAGCGTATCGGCACCACACAAGTACAAGCAAAAAACTGGCGCTTGCTAGCTATATTTACCGCCCTCATTGCAATGTTTGCCCTAGTGATAGCCTTAATTGCCATGACAACCAACAAGAACATTGTCTATGTTGCCGAAATAACCAAAGCTGGTCAGGTGATGAATGTCGCGCCACTTAGAGCCAGATATCAGGTTACAGAAACCCAAGAAATGTATTTTATAGGTAATTTCGTTAAATTAATTCGTAATTTACCTCTAGATCCGGTAGTAGCTAAACAAAACATGTTGGAAGCATACGCATTTTTAACCAAACGCGGTTCTGAGCAACTAAATAAATTTCTACAACAAAATAACTATTTGCAATGGCTTGGTAAAAAAACTATCACTGTGAATATTACCGATGTTACTCCTATTTCGCCCCACACCTATCATGTTGGCTGGACTGAAACAACTATTGGTTCAGATGGGCTGCAGGAAAGCGTTAAAAGCTTCGATGGCGTATTTACCTTAATAATTCACCCGCCTACTGCAAAAGAATCAATTTTAGTCAATCCATTAGGAATTTATATTACTGATTTCAACATTTCATCCCGAGACAACAATCATGAAAAATAAACTGATATTAACATTTGTATTTATTACTCTAGGCTTGTCGGCATGTGCCCGCCCAACTACTCAGGTAACACCAAGTAAGCAGGCTTTTACCCCAGCTATAGAAGCTTCTCAAGTAGCACCTAAAGCAACGACTAAGACGACGAAAGCAAAACCAAGAAAAGTTTATTCTGTCCCATTTCAACCTCTTAAAGTTCAAAAAACAAAAACAATAACCGGTAAAGCAGCAATCGTAAATGCTAATAGAAAAGCCACACAAAGCCCGAAATCAAGTGATTATGTTAATTCGATAATGACCTACGATTACATGCCTGGTGGCTTATACAAGGTCTACTGTGCTCCTTTAAGTGTTACTGATATTCAGCTACAACCAGGCGAACAAATTGTTTCTGTCGCAGGTGGCGATACCTTGCGCTGGCAGGTTTCAAAAACCTATAGCGGCTCCGGCCCAAATCGTATCGAACATATTCTGGTTAAGCCAACAGATTCCGGTTTAACAAATACTTTAGTTATTACTACTGACCAGAGAACGTATCATTTACTGTTAGAAACATTAACCTCAACCTATATGGCAGGTGTGCAATGGCGCTATCCAGATGAAGATACTATGATTCCAAACATGTCCACAATTGGACCAAATGCGTCATTATTAAGTAGTGAAAATATAGATTTAAAACAATTGGATTTTGGTTATAGACTCACAATTGTCGGCCGCAGTGCTCCAACTCCAGCTTGGATGCCAAAAATGATATTTGACGATGGCCACAAAACTTATATCCAATTGCCTGATAACGTCCAAGAATTGCCAACTTTGTTCATTGGCGGCTTGAAGACTGGACAAATTATCAATTATCGCATTGTCGGCAATTACTTCATTGTTGACGGCATATTTAAAGAACTGCAGCTACGTAGTGGTCAAGTCAATCCACAAGTAGTGTTAATTACACATTCATAAATTATGAAAAAGAAAATAGAACCATCATTGGACTTACAAGCGGCGCTGCCAAAAACAACGCACATTAATAAACCTATGCTCACGATTGCAGTAGGCATAGTGGCTTTTATAATAGCTATTGCGCTTTTGGGAGTATTTACCCCGAAAACTCAAAAAACAGCTACAACTAAAATAGCTGCTCAGGATTTAACTCCACAAATAAGCCCAATGGTGCAACAACTCCCGCAAAGCTATAAACAAACAGGCGAAATCAACAAATACTTACAGGCAGAAGATCAAGGTGGTATGTCCAAAGATGTAAAAGAACAGCTTGCATCACTAAAGGAACAGGCAGCAGCATTACAACAACAATTACAAGCCCTGAAATCTAAAGGTCCGCAGGTTGATCAACTAATCGGCCAACAAAAGCAACAGGCACAAAGAAGCTCGTTGTTTTTTGCCGGAGCGTTGCCACCAAGAAAAACTCAACCTTTTGCTACCGCTAAAACTAAAGGTAAAAACGGTGACCAACAAGGCGATTCTGACTTAGCCGATGCGCTCAAAACCACATCATATGAAAAACAGAACATGCAAAGCCAAAAAACAAGCTTTCTCAAGACTTCTGCAGAAGAAGATCAAGATATTTACAACCTTCATAGCATGACTACACCAGCGTCTCCATATGAACTTCAGGCTGGCTCGATTATTCCAGCAGTACTCATAACTGCGATAAATACGTCTTTGCCAGGCAATGTCGTGGCGCAAACTCGACGCGATATTTTCGACACTGTTGCTGGCAAATTTTTATTAATTCCCAAGGGATCTAAACTACTGGGAGAATACGATTCCCAGGTTTCTTTTGGCCAGCAGCGAGTATTAATAGCTTTCACCCGTATCATTCGCCCGGATGGGTCTTCAATTCTGCTCGGAAAAACTGGCGGTGCGGATTTAGCCGGCCGCTCAGGTATGTCTGGAAATGTCGACAGCCATTGGGGCTCTATTTTAGCCGCCGCAACCTTGTCAACTATGTTAAGTGTTGGTACTGGCGTTGCATCAGATTCTGTTGGAAGAGGCAACGGCAGTAATTACTACCCCAGCTCTGGCCAAAATGCACTAACTGGTGCTGCTAGCGGGGTAGCAGCCACTGGTCAGCAAATAACCAGCCGCGCGCTAGATGTGCAACCGACACTAACTATACCTGCTGGTTATGAATTTAATATTATTGTTAACAAAGACACTATATTGAAACCGTATAATGTTAATAGGTAAAACTATGCGAATTTTAGCAACATTACTATTAATATTCACACTAAGCTGCGCCAATGCTGCAACTACCCAGTATGGTGCTCCAAAACCTGGCTCTCCTGGAACGTCTTCAACATCTTCAACTAGTGCAACAGCACAAACCAACTCAACAAGCACCGCTGCCTTAAGTTTTATGCCACAAATGACTCAAATAGAAATTATAAAAGCCCTCTTTGAAAAAGCTGGTTATAAGTATTTTCACAAAAACAAACCGCTGAAACTGTTTACTATTCCGGAAGGCGAGTAATGGATAAATTATCATTAGATCCAGGCGCTTTAGCTTATACGCAAACTGCTTTTTTGCAGAACTTAGTTGGCGTTATGCATATCATTGCAGGGTATGCTATCAACCTGCTCTATATTTTTGCCACCCTTGAACTAGTAATCTTCGGCCTGGCCTGGGCCTTGCTTGCCGAAGTAAATTTTGGCCGTTTATTTTTTAAAGTCATAAAAATTGCCTTAATATTTTTTGTCATTCAAAATTATATTTACCTGCAAAATGTAATCATTCAATCCATGGCGCAAATAGGCGGAATTTTAGCGCATACTAAAAATTTGAACGTCATTGTCTTTGATCCTGCCAGATTATGGAAATATGGCTACGACACTGGTTTATTTTTACTCAAAATGGCAGTAACCAGCAACAGCATCGGCTTGGCCTTAATTCAAATTATTTTGGGATTCGGTATTTTATTGGTGTTTGGGCTGCTAATTATTCAGGTTGCCATTCAAGTAATAGGCTTTTACCTGGTTACTTTAACTGGCCTGGTATTTTTGCCATTTGGGGTATTTAGCTACAGTAATGATATGTTCGACAAAACCGTGCAATCAGTGCTGAAAGCTGGCGTAAAAGTTATGGTGATTATTTTAATTCTTGGCGTCGCCATCAATGTCTGGCATGACCTTAATTTGCTCAATATCATCAGCAATCTTAAAAAAGCCAACATGAACCAATTTCTAGGTTTGTTTTTCACCGGCTTGTTGTTCCTTGTTGCTGCTTTAAAATTGCCTAAAATGGCAGCAGACGTAGTTGGCAAAATAAGCTCTAGCTCAAGCCCAATAACTCCAGCACCAACAGTTACTGTGAACCAAACAGCTGCACCAACCGTTGCAATCAGTGGTGCCGCAAATATGCAGGCTGCAACTCAAATTGATACCAGGGCCACACCAGCCGCGGGGTTTGCTGGCTCAAGTGTACCCGCAGCTGTTTCTGTAACAACGTCAACTGCAGCTGCCGGCGCGCCAATAGCTTCCGGCGGCGGTGCATTCGCTGGAACAGGAGCGGGAGGAAATATGTTAGATGCCAGTAAAATCAGTAAAAGCATTAGTGACACAACCATCAAGCAAGTACAACAGTCGTTAAAACAGATGCTAAAACATCAGTGATTTGGCATAAAATGAAATCCAAATCATTTAAACCATTAGTTATAGCTCTGACAATAATCATTAGTATTTTTATAATCACATCTATAACAAAACATCTTGGTTATGGCCTGACTTATCAAGTCTCAATAAGTATGCCCAAAGGCTTTTATTTAATTGTTCCAGCCAAACACATCAAGCGTAATGATGTAGTAATTTTTTACCCACCACCAAAAATAAAAACATTCTTAGTGCAACATAAATGGATTCCCAACAGTGCCATCATGATGAAACATGTCATCGGCATGCCTGGTGATATGGTGTGCAAAAAAAATAATGCCTTATTCGTTAATAACAAATACTTTGGCCCGGTGTTGACCTATTATGCTCCGCACAAAAAACTGCCAAATGAGCCTTTTTGTGGTAAATTAAAAAAACAGGAATATTTGCTATTAAGTGCTAGAATTAAAAGATCGTTTGATTGTCGTTATTTCGGCCCAGTCAAACGCCAACAAATTATTGGAAAAGTGATAAAATTATGACAGGGAAAAAATCAACGCAACGCCATTTTGACATGCTTAGTACCGCCTTCGGCTCTACTATCAATAAGCTTATCGAACAAAAAGACATTATTGAAATTATGCTCAATCCAGATGGAAAACTATGGACTGAATCATTGCTCAAGGGTAAATTTTTTACTGGCGAAACTATGGAAGAAACACAGGCCGAAAATATTATAAAGCTTGTTGCCGCATCGATTCATGGCATCGTTAATGCTGAAAATCCAGAATTATCATGCGAGTTACCCGGAAGTGGAGCACGTTTTCAAGGGTGGCTGCCACCGGTAGTCTCAGCGCCAACTTTTGATATTCGAAAACGCGCGGTACAAATTTTTACTTTTGATGACTATCTGGCAACAAAAAGCATTACACCCAAACAAATCAAAACTCTAAAACAAGCAATTGCTGACAAAAAAAATATTCTCGTTGCTGGTGGCACCGGCTCTGGTAAAACCACTTTCGCCAATGCCTTATTACATGAATTAACTGGCAGTCCAGATCGAGTTGTTATTCTGGAAGACTTGCCGGAATTACAAATCGCAGTCGAAGATTATGTCACTTTACGCACATCTCCGACTAAAACCATGCGCGATCTTGTTAAAGGCGTATTACGTATGCGTCCGGATCGTATTATTATCGGTGAGGTTAGAGATGGAGCAGCATTAGAGCTATTAAAAGCCTGGAATACAGGTCACCCTGGCGGCATCTGTACTATCCATGCTAACAGCGCTCAAAGTACCCTGACTAGATTAGAAGATCTCATTCAAGAAGTTGTCAGCATTGTACCACAACGCCTTATTATCGAAGCCATCGATGTTATTGTCTTTATGCGCCGTGACAAACAAGGCAAACACATAGTTGACACTATTCATAGTTATGGGCACGGCGATGAGCAAATGCTGACTGATTTATCTTAACCTCCCTTTGTGATACAATTTTTCTGTGCAAAAAAACAATAAAATTCTAATAATAGGTCCTGCCTGGATTGGCGATATGGTAATGTCGCAAACACTGTTCAAGCTATTAAAGCAGCAGGCAGATTGCGAAATTCATGTATTAGCTCCACCATGGACAGCTTCACTATGTGAACGCATGCCTGAAGTCACTGGCATTTTAATTGCACCATTTAAACACGGCGAATTAAAGCTATGGCAGCGTTATAAATTTGCGAAAAGCTTACGCTCACAACATTTTGACCAAGCCATCGTTTTGCCTAATTCGTTTAAATCCGCTTTAATTCCATTTTGGGCTCATATTCCCAAACGTACTGGCTGGAAAGGTGAACAACGTTATGTTTTATTAAATGACATCAGAAAATTAGACAAACAAAAGTTGCCATTAATGATTCAACGTTTTGACGCTTTAGGATTAGATGCACAAGAACCCGTACCAGACAAACTACCGCGTCCACAGTTATTGCATCAACCATCACAACAACGCACTTTACCACAAAAACCTATTTTGGCTTTGTGCCCAGGCGCAGAATATGGTCCTGCCAAACGCTGGCCAGCTGAGCATTTTGCCGAACTTGCTAAAGCAAAATTAGCCCAAGGCTGGCAAGTGGAGTTATTCGGCGGCAAAAATGACCAAGCAATTACCGCTGAAATCCAACGCCTTACCAATAATAAATGTATCGATTGGGCCGGTAAAACCAGTATTCTAGAAGCCATTGATCTTTTAGGCGAGGCTACAGCTGTGGTCAGCAATGACACCGGCTTAATGCATATCGCCGCTGCTCTCAATAAAAAGTTAGTCGTAATTTATGGCTCTTCATCGCCAAAATTCACTCCACCATTATCTAATCAGGCTAAAATTCTATCACTAAATCTGGAATGCAGCCCCTGCTTTGAACGCGAATGTCCGCTAAAACATTTAAAATGCTTACGAAATTTAACGCCGGATATGGTGTTAAATGCTTTGGATAAAATATGAAAAACATAAAACACATCTTAGTTACTTTGCTGCTAATAGCCTCTTTGCCAATACTAGCTCAAAATACCGCACCAACATTTGGCATCATTACTGCCGTACCAAGTGAAGCTCAGCTTATTACTTCAAAGATCCACCACAAACAAACGCAGACAATTAATAAAATTCACTATATGACCGGCACTATCAACAACAAACAAGTAGTTTTAGTAATTGGTGGCGCCGGAATAATAAATGCAACTATCACAACAGAACAATTAATAAATAATTTTCACCCCCAGTACATAATGTTTTCCGGTACTGCCGGTGGTTTTGGCAAAAACATTAATGTCGGCGACGTTATTTTAGTCGACAGAGCATATTTCTTTGATCTTGGAGATCAGCAATTAACAAACCCAGTATTTCCAGATTTTGGGCCAAACCCAATAACCCATAAATCAGAAAAAGCAATATTTACAGCAGATAGCGCCACAATCAAAGCAGCAAATACTATTGCATCAAAAGTAAAATTAGACGCTTATAGTAACAGCGGCAAAATAATATCAGCTAAAATTTATCCAGGTTCAATTGCCACTTCTTTACATTTTCCCAGTACCAAGGCAGATATGATAAAAATGCGCAAATTACATATTGACGCTGAGGCCATGGAAACAGCTGCTATGCTCAATGTATGCTGGTTATATAATCAAAAATGTTTTGCAGTTCGCAGCATTAGCAACAAATTATTTTTAAACAATCAATACAACCAGTACACTGGCTGGAATAAGGTTAATGCAAGATTGGCATCTGACAATGCGGGTAGAGTCGTAGTTGCGATAGTTTCAGGTTTTGCTACAACTCGCTAGCAGTAGGAGCTACAAGCATATCACGAATATCTATATGTTGTAGGTCTGTTGCAAACCCATAATTTGCTATCACAACTAACATGAAATAAAATCATAGAAAGCATAGGAGAAAACATTATGACAACTACATTATTTGCAATGCCGTTAAAAGACGGAAAAAAAGACGCTTATATGGCCTTCTTGGCTGAATGCATGGGCCCAAAAAAGAACGAATATAAAGATCTGCTAAAACGTTATGGCTTAAATAGCGTCAAAATATGGACGCATACTTTCGACGACAAAGATTATGCCATGTTTATTCATGAAATGGATGACAATGCCGCTGAACAATTAGCAGGCTGGAGCACTTCAACCCATCCATTTGATCAATGGTTTGATAAGCATCTAAAAGATTGCTATGACTTCGATGGCCTAGAAAATGCACCGCCGCAGCCAGAGTTTTTTGGGGCGGTAGAAGGTTAATAACATTATCCACGAACTCAGTGTTTTTGCATATTTCACATTTATACAGTACTTTTTACTGTATTGACGACATTGGTTATTAGTGCTTTACTTACACTTGCCCATTATCCCAAGTAGGAGATTGTTATGGATTTAATTGATGCCGTTAAAAAAAATAAGTAATACTCCCTAAAAAACCAAGAAAATGTGTTTTTATTTTGGTTTGATATTCAGTTTTGCGTTTTCTAGATAATATACATGATTTTTGATAAACTGTTTTCAAAAACTGTATTAAAATAAAAGGAGGTTATCATATGTCAGATTTATCAATTAATTTTTGTGGAATCAAAAGCCCTAATCCTTTTTGGTTAGCTTCTGCGCCGCCCACTAATACCGGAGAACAAATTATGAGGGCATTTGATCTTGGATGGGGAGGCGCAGTTTGGAAAACAGTTTCCAGCCCTGGAGTCAATCTACACTCACGCCTTGCTTCAACTGATTATCATAATAAAAAGCTAATGGGGTTAACTAATATAGAATGGTCAAGCGACAGACCAATTGAGGTTAATCTTGAGGAAGCATATCAGGTAAAAAAGAAATACCCAAAGCATGCGGTGATTATATCTATTGTAGCAGGTGATAAAGTCGAATGGCATGATTTAGTAAAAAGATGCGAGGATGCTGGTGTAGATGGCTTGGAGTTAAATTTTAGTTGTCCTCATGGCTTGTGTGAACGAGGTATGGGTGCAGCAATAGGGCAGGATGTTAAAGTTGTTCGTGAAATAACTGAATGGGTAAAAGAGATTAGTAAGATCCCTGTTCTTGTTAAATTAACTCCAAATATCGCAAATATAATAGAGCCTGGGAAAGCTGCGGTTGAAGCAGGGGCTGATGGTTTAGTTTTAATCAACACAATTAAATCCATATCTAATGTTGATTTAGATTCGTTTATTGCTAAGCCTCGTGTCGGTAAGAAATTTACATCAGGTGGCTATTCTGGGCCTGCGGTAAAACCAATTGCTTTACATATGCTAGCACAGTTAGCTTCTAATTCAGATATTACTGCGCCAATTAGCGGCATAGGTGGTATAGCTAATTGGAGCGACGCGGCTGAATTTATCGCACTAGGCGCAACATCGGTTCAGGTGTGTACGGAAGTTATGCATCATGGATATAAAATTGTGATTGATATGATAAAAGGATTGGAGAATTATTTGGCAGAAAAGGACATGTCATCTATAAATGAATTGAGAGGGAAAGCGTTAGTAAATTACTCTACATGGCATGGATTAGATTCAAATTATAGAGTTAAAGCATCGATCGACAAGGAAAAATGTATTGGTTGTCAACGTTGCTATGTCGCGTGCTTAGATGGAGGCCATCAATGCATTCATACTGCAAAAGAGTTGTGTCAAGCTTATCATGGAGGAAGTGATCATGCACAGAATGTACGAGTTAAGCAGCCTCCTCAAAAACATGAGATGGATAAAAATACTGATATAAAAGCACCCTTTATTGATGAAAAAGAATGTGTTGGTTGCAATTTATGTTCACTGGTATGCCCAACAGGAAGTATCACAATGAGATAATCGGGGTCAAATCTGGAATTTGGACAATAAGCAATAAGTTACTGAATTAAAAGAATATGTCAAGGCCATTACGAATAGAATACGAAGGAGCCTGGTATCACATCATGAACCGTGGTGCTGACCGTCAGGATGTTTTTCTTACTCAGCAACATCATGAGATGTTTTTAGAAGTGCTTTTGCAGATTCATAGGCGTTTTCAGATTGAA
>SDBS01000601.1_pt1 | contig 35484 bp, 35 predicted proteins | sample 2277091 | NCBI WGS metagenome assembly SDBS01 (sample SAMN10404972, study PRJNA504765) | marine sediment metagenome | isolation source: marine sediment core GS10_PC15, 163 cmbsf | place: Arctic Ocean: Southern Knipovich Ridge | collected 2010
ACACAAACTGAAGGTTAAAAGGAAAAAAAGACTAAAGAAAAAAAAGAAGAAATAGAGTAAATTGGTTTGGAATTTAGATTTAAATGAAACAAAACATTAAAGGAAAAACTGAGTTGATCTTTCTCTTTGTTCTCTTTTTAGGATTCATTTTTCTCTATCTCTGGAAGACCTCTTCAATGATAATCCACCCACCCAGGTTTCATGGACCTGTTACACCAGAAGTTTTTGGTCTCGAGTACGAAGAGGTTGAATTTTTAACAGAGGACTCTATTACAATAAGGGCATGGTTCGTCAAAAATAGACATTCAAGGTCTACAATCATTCTTTTACATGGTTTTGCAGTTGATAAGAGTGATCTTTTAGACATTGCTCTCCTTCTATCTAAGAATAACTTCTCTGTTCTCTTAATAGATTTCAGGGGACATGGAGAAAGCCAGGGGACACATTGTTCTCTGGGGTATTTTGAGAAGCTGGACCTGAGAGCTGCAGTTAATTTCCTGAAAGAGAGGAAAGAAAAAAAGATTGGGGTAATGGGTTTCTCAATGGGAGGAACGGTTGCTCTTCTGGAAGCCTCATTGAATCCCGATATCCTATCAGTTATTTCCGACAGCGGTTATCTTTCTTTCAGAAGTGCAGTCCGAGATTTTGCAAGAGCTTATTATCATTCACCTGAGTATCCATTCATTCCTCCTATAGTTTGGGCAGCAGGTAAAAGGCTTGGAATTAAACCAAAAAACCTTGACCTTTCTCGTTATGTTAACAGGATTTCCCCGAGACCAATATTTATCATTCACAGCAGAGATGATAGGGAGATAAAGTTGATTAATGCATTAAAAACTTACGAATATGCAAAGGAACCAAAAGAACTATGGATCGATGAAGAAGCTGGTCACCTTGGCGCACACGCTGCAGAAGGTAAATACTATGAGTCAAAGGTAATGTCGTTTATTAAGCAACATCTTTAGATTAAACAGAAAAGATGCTAGAACAGATTAGCAAGCAAGCATCATATAGAACCTCAAACCTTATTACTTGTCCCAAATATATAACGTCTTTTTAGTGTTTTGTAAGCTTCCAGTTTTCAATAGCTTACACAAAGACATTTTATAAACCTTCCTTTTTCTTGCTATTTTTAGTTTCTTAACATTTTTTCTTTAATCTAAAATTAATAAGAACTTCTTATAAAGAAAGAACTTATGGGTAACCCGAGTTTTCTTAAAAAAAAACATGATTTTTTTCTTGACAAAAAAATCTTTTTCTGATAACAATCCTGTGGATAACTTTTTTGGCTTTCTTTTAATGAGGTGAAGATCAAGTGAATTTCTAAAAAGGGAAAATGTGAAAAGTATGTGCGGAAAATTCTTGTTTCTTTTTTATCTTCCTGATAAATACATACAAAATAATGGCTTACAGTGGAGTCGTGTTGTGAATAAGTTTGTGGATAAGTTGTGTCTTTTGTGTGATGAATCGTTCCTTAATCAAAAATTCAGTATATTTCAAAGCGTTAATATGTGGATAACTTATTATGGAGCTTAATGGCTTATCCCTTTGGGAAACAATTCAAGAAAGACTAAAGGAGAAAATTCCTGAGCAGACCTTTAAGACTTGGTTCTCGCCTACAAAAGGTATTAGCTTTAAAGACAATATTTTGTTTGTTGAAGTCCCAAATCCTTTCTTTATTGACTGGCTTGAGGAACACTATATTGAAATTCTACAAGAGGCTGCCTTATCAGTATTAAACAGAAAAGTGAAAATTTCCTTTATGACAAATACAACCAAACCCGTAAACCCTGAACCTGTCCTAAAAGAAATCGTCACTTTTCCATCACCACGATCAAATCTAAGAGAGAGATATACATTTGATAACTTCGTTGTCGGAAAGTGTAACCAATTCGCACAAGCCGCATCTCTTGCGGTTGCCAAAGCTCCAGCAAAGACCTATAATCCGCTCTTTATTTATGGGGGCGTTGGTCTTGGAAAAACACACCTTATGCATGCGGTTGGTAATTATTCCCAATCGCTTTATAGAAACTCGAGAGTTTTTTATATACCCTCTGAGAAATTTATGAATGAAATGGTCTATGCTATAAAAAACCAGGAAACTCTTGAATTTAAAAATAAATACAGAAGCCTTGATATGCTTCTTATAGATGACATTCATTTCCTTGGAGACAAGGTAAGTTTACAGGAGGAGATTTTTCATACATTCAACGCCCTTTATGGTGCCCAGAAACAGATCATTGTAACAAGCGATAAGCCACCAAGAGAAATACCTTCTCTTGAGGAAAGATTAATATCTCGTTTCCAGTGGGGGCTTGTTGTTGATATTCAAGCGCCGGATTTGGAAACAAGAATTGCTATCCTGAATAAAAAATCCGAAATGGATGGAATCAACGTTCCAGAGGATGTTATTTTCTATATTGCAAATAATATAAGAACAAATATTCGTGAACTTGAAGGATCTCTTGTTAGGCTTCTTGCTATCTCCTCCCTAACAAACACTGAGATAAATCTCACAACCGCCAAGGAGATGTTAGATTCGATTATCGGTAGCAAAAGAAATCAAATAAATATGAATAGCATATTAAGAACTGTTGCAGATTTTTTTGACGTTTCAGAAGAGTCCTTAATTGGCAAAAGAAGAACTGCATCTGTCGTTCTTCCAAGACAGGTTGGTATGTATATCCTAAGAGAACTAACTTCTCTTTCTTTAAAGGAAATTGGTACAAAATTTGGCGGAAGGGATCACACAACAGTATTGCATGCGTACGACAAGATTAGCAAAATGATTAAAGAAGACAAAGATTTTAGTAATAAAATTGATAAGATAATAAGAAAGTTAATATCTTAGTTGAAAGGATGTTAATAACTTGTTAACTACATATGCACAAGTAGAACCTTTTTTTCTTTCTAATAACAATCAACAGAAAATCAACACTTTTTCCACACAACCATTTCCTGCTGTTGCTTTTCTTTCTTTGTTCTTGGGAGTTATTATGTTTTCCACACTCTCTACTATTACTATATTATAAATACTTTTTTTAAATTAAATAATAATAAGAAAGGAGGATGAATGAAAGCTGTCAGAAAAGTAAAACCAGAACCTGGAGCAGAACTTGTTGAGGTTGATAAACCAAAAGTTGGTTCTGATGACATTCTGGTAAAAGTAAAAGCAACCTCTATATGCGGAACAGATGTTCATATATATAAATGGGACGAATGGTCACAGAATCGAATAAAAGTTCCACAAACATTAGGGCACGAAGTAGCTGGAGATGTTATTGAGGTAGGAAGTCACTGCAAAAGAATAAAGGTTGGAGATTATATATCTGCTGAAACCCACATATATAACCCAGGAGACTTAACTGCTTTACTTGGGCAGTTTCATATAGGTGAGAATATGAAAATATTGGGAGTTGACTGCGATGGAGCATTTGCAGAATATTTTATTGTTCCGGAAATGGTTGCTTGGTCAAACGACAAATCTATTCCACCTGAGTTTGCAACTGTGCAGGAACCACTTGGAAATGCAACATATGCTGTCCTAGGAGAGGATTGTGATGTTGCGGGGAAGACAATGGTAATTATTGGAGATGGACCTATTGCACTTTTTGCAGTTGGTGTAGCGAAGGTTTGTGGAGTTACAACGGTATTTCATATTGGTAAATATGATTTTAATATGGAAATCAGTAAAGTGTTGGGATCAGATTATCGTTTATATGCAAACAAAGAAGATATTAACAGGATAGAGTTTATAAAAGATCACACATATGGATTTGGTGCAGATATCGTCCTTGATATGGTTGGATCACCACAGGCACTAGATGAAGGTTTTAAGATTCTAAGAAAAGGTGGAAGGTTTACTGCTTTTGGTATAGCAGCAAAATCACCCTGCTTTGTTGATTACAATAATGGAATCGTATTTAAGGGTGCTCAGATTCACGGTATATCTGGAAGAAAAATCTTTGATACCTGGTATAGAAACAGAAATTTTCTCGCATCGGGTCTTCTTGATATTTCTCCTGTTATTACTCACCTGTTTTCATTAGACGACTATGAAAAGGGGTTTGTTGAAATGATGACAAGACCAAGAAAATCAGCGAAGATCGTTCTTTTTCCAGATGTGAAAGAATTAGAGGAAGCGAAAAAGAGGTTAAAGAAAAAGAGTCTTTAAACCAAATTTTCTCTCCGCACACTTCGGTCTGAGCATGTATGATAACAAACAATCACTCAGTGTCGATTACTCTGTGGTTTAATAAAAGGAGGTTTAAATGTTTGGTAAAATGAAAGAGGATCTCGCTAAAGAGATTCAATCGATAAAAGAAGCCGGTCTCTATAAAGCTGAACGAATAATAATGACTCCACAGTCGGCAGAGATAGAAGTAACAGGTGGAAAGAAAGTTCTAAACTTCTGTGCAAACAACTATCTCGGTCTCTCGAGTCATCCAAAGGTTATTGAAGCAGCACATGCTACTCTCGATAAATGGGGATATGGAATGAGTTCTGTTAGATTTATTTGTGGAACGCAGGATATACATAAGGAACTGGAGAAAAAGATATCCGATTTTTTGCATACAGAGGATACAATCCTTTACGCCGCCTGTTTTGATGCAAATGGTGGTATTTTTGAACCATTATTTGGAAAAGAGGATGCAATAATAACAGACAAGTTGAACCATGCATCGATTATAGATGGAATAAGGATGTGTAAAGCACAGCGTTTTATATTCAATCATGGTGATATGAATGACCTTGAGGAAAAACTGAAAGAAGCGCAGTCAGCCAGATATAGGGTGATTGCAACGGATGGTGTTTTCTCAATGGATGGTGATATCGCAAAACTTGATGAGATTGTACCAATTGCAGATAAATACGATTCTCTTGTAATGATCGACGATGCACATTCAACTGGATTTATGGGGGAAACAGGTCGTGGAACACCTGAGTACCGTGGTGTATTGGGGAAAATAGATATAATAACTGGAACTCTTGGAAAAGCGCTTGGTGGAGCATCTGGTGGATTTACTTCTGGAAAGAAAGAGATTATAGAATTACTTCGTCAGCGTTCACGTCCATATCTTTTTAGTAATACACTGGCACCAGCAGTAGTGGGTGCATCTATTGCTGTATTTGATCTACTTTCTGAAACAACTGAACTCAGGGATAAGTTGGAAGAGAATACGAAATACTTCAGACAGAAAATGACAGAAGCAGGTTTCGATATTGTCCCAGGAGACCATCCAATTGTTCCTATTATGCTTGGTAAATTCCCGGATGACGCAAAACTTTCGCAGGATATGGCAAGTGACCTTCTTGAACTTGGGATCTATGTTATAGGTTTTTACTATCCGGTAGTTCCAAAGGGACAATCAAGGATAAGAGTTCAACTCTCTGCCGGACATGATAGAGTGCACCTGGACAAGGCTATTGATGCCTTTACAAAGGTAGGGAAGAAATACAAGGTAATCTCGTAACAGTTCATAAATTTAGAGACACCAATAACACAAAGGAATGGTAACGGAAAACCCCCATGCTTGTGAAATGTTGCATGGGGGTTATGTTAAGAAACAGTACCGCGAGAAACGTGTGTTAGATTACTGTTTTGGCATTAGGACTTATTTTGATATTAGGATTTTATAAATGAGGGTTCTCGGTGAAAAAATCGGTTTTGCAGATAGAAGAGATGTATCTTTACTGTTTATTGCAATCCTCTCCACCTTTCTTCTCTTATTCCTCTATCAAAACGATGTATGGCGTCCAATAAGATACTGGCTTTTTCTTAATGGACTCATCCTTTTCACAATACCACTGATTTCTCTAATATTCCTTGACAAAAAAAGAAATCTTGGTATCCAGATACTTGCAGGGATAGTAATACTAATCATACTTTTATTATTGATAATCGTTTCTACAAATAGGAACCTCGTTTTTTTCTTTAGAAAACCTCAGGTAGTTTATCCATTATCGGGATTGTTTGCAGTAATTATAGTTTTATTCCTTTTGTTAGGAAAGGTTGATATCCGTTCTTATGGTATTGCAATGGGTAAAATGAAATTCTGGGTTCCTATTCTCATTATATTCTTCATATGCATGGTTCCCTTGATATTCTGGGCTTCAGGAATGGAGGCATTCCAAAAAACCTATCCAATGTTACAAATAGCAAGAAAAGGAGTCTACGGTTTCATTATTGCTGAAATTTCATTTGGTATATTCTTCATATTCTGGGAGTTCTTTTTCAGGGGGTATATGCTTTTTGCACTTGAGAAAAGGACTGGATTTCTTGTTGCGAATATTATTCAGGCAATGGCATTTGCATTTCTTCATTTAGGCAAACCAGAATTAGAGGTCTACAGTGCACTGGCTGGTGGTCTTATAATTGGTTGGTTAGCGTGGCGTTCAAAAACATTCCTTCCTGCTTTTCTTATCCATTGGGCAATTCAATCCACAATGGATCTTTTTGCTGTAATAAGGTGATTAATCCCTGTAAACTTTAAAATTATTGACATAGATAAAAATCTATGCTAATTTTTTTCTATGTTTCGAAAACTTTCTTTATTACTTTTGATTCTGTTCGCTTTGCTTGTCTCCATAAAAGCTGCCGAGAAAAATCAGACACTCTTCTTAGAAAAGGCTTTTGACCCTCTTGGCAATGATGTTTCTGGTGACAGGCAGATTGGAGTAGTAAAGAGTACACTGAATAAACCATTTGTGGTTTTTGTCAGGGACAAGGAAGGCAATCCTATTAAAGGGGTTGCTGTTGGTTTCAGTGTACTCAATGATGAACAGGCACAGTGTAAGCCAAGTGTTGCCTATACTGACATAAATGGTTATGCAAAAAGTGAGATAACTTCTGGAGAGAAATGTGGTGAATTTGTTTTTGAAGCAGAACTCCTGAGTGATCCATCCAAAAGATTGATATTCTCTTACAATGTCTTCAATAAAAGATGGTTATATCTCCTTTTTATTCAGCTCGTTGGTGGTTTTTCACTTTTCTTTTTTGGTTTCAGAGTTGCAGGAAAGGGGCTAACAAAATCTACTGGAGGCAGTCTGAGGGAACTGCTTTACCGTTTTACAAAGAACAAGTTTTTTGGATTAATCTCAGGGATTATAATAGCCTTCCTGCTACAGTCAAGTACTGCAGCAACTGTTATGCTTGTAGGTTTTCTCACGGCAGGACTTGTGTCATTTATAAGTGCGTTGTCCATCGTCATAGGAACTTCAGTTGGAACAACACTAACAGTTCAGTTGATTGCTTTCAAGGTTTATAATTATGCACTTTTGATAATTGCTGTTGGTTTTCTTCTTAATGTTCTAAAGAAACCCTTGAGGTACTATGGTCAGTTTATACTTGGTTTTGGTTTGATATTTCTTGGCATTAAGATAATGGGAGAGGCTTTCCTTCCCTTGAGTCTGACTGGATCGTTAGAGAATTTCTTCATCCTATTTAAAGAACATCCATTCTTTGTGTTTTTAGTTTCTGCAATATTTACTGCATTAGTTCACTCAAGTGCTGCTACAATCGGTGTAGTTATAAGCCTATCTTTTCAGGGGATTATAGGTCTTGAACATGCACTTCCGGTTATTCTTGGAGCAAATCTTGGAACAAGCACAACTGCGCTTTTTGCAAGCATTAGGGGAAATAGAGAGGCGAGGATGTGCGCACTTGCGAACTTTCTCTTCAAACTGGTCACTGTTATGATATTTCTACCTTTTGTAGGTTTCTGGAGTTCTGTTCTTCAGAGGACTGGAGGAAGTGTCTCACGCCAAATAGCAAACAGCCATACTGTTTATAATCTCGTTCTTGCAGTTATTTTCCTACCCATTGTTAGACCTGTTGGAAAACTACTGGAGAGAATAGTTCCCAAAGAAAGAAAGGAATTACAGAAAGGTCCCAGGTTCCTTAACAAAAAAATCATTGAAAACCCAGCAGCTGCAATTGCACATGTACACAGAGAAATACTTAGAATGGCAGATATGGTTAGCGAGATGTTTATACGTTCAATGGAGGTATTTAAGAGTAACGATAAAGACCTTATGCGGGAACTCATTAAAGAGGACGATGAAGTGGACAGACTCGAGGAAGCAATAAACGATTATCTAACGAGCATCTCACAAGAAGAACTAACCGATTATCAATCAAAAAGAATTTCCTCTCTTTTCTTCATCACAGGAGAATTGGAGCATATTGGAGATATTGTGAGTAAGAGCCTTATGGTTTATGCAAGAAAGAAGATACATGAAGGTTTCATTTTCAGCGATGAGGGTTTTGATGAATTGATTGATTTCCACAGAGAGATAAAAGATAATTTTGATATTGGAATAAGTGCACTGACTACATTTGATAAGAGTCTTGCTGGAAAGTTAATGGAAGAGCGACAAAAAGGTGTTGATAGACATGTGCAGCTGCACAATGCGCACATTGATAGGTTAAAGAGAGGACTTGTAGAGACGATAGAGACAAGTACTATCCACCTTGATTTCATCGATGACCTTGAGAGGGTTGTTTTCCATATTTCAAACATTGGTTACGCAATCCTTGGTAAGGTAGGTTTAAAGCCGTAAAAGTAACATCAGGCATGGTTTCTTCACGATTATTTAAAAGAAGGTATATGAAGACAAGATATATATTTATAGCCTCTTGCATCTGTCTTTTCGTGTTTCCTGTCGCACTGGTTGCACAAGACTACTATATTCAGTGGGCAGATACAATAGACAATGGCGATGATGATTGGGCTCATGCTGTCGCTGTAGATAATTCTAATAACATTATTGTAACAGGGGTTTCTGATATTGGTGGTGATGATAATGATTATTTTACCGTGAAGTATGTTCCCACTTCAGGTATTTCCGAAGATGAAGATTGTGATATTACCCATTGTCCAACCTTACACAATATCTATCCCAATCCGTTCAATACAAGGGTAGAAATTAAGCTTCAGATATCAGATAACAGAAGTCAGATAACAGAAGTCAGAAAACACACGTCACTAAAAATTTATGACTTAACAGGACGGTTAGTAAAGAGCTTTTCGCTACCTACTCCTTACTCCTTACGCCCTACTGTAGTTTCCTGGGATGGAAGAAATAATGCTGGTGAAAAAGTCACAAGTGGGGTTTACTTCCTGAGGTTGGAAACAGAGGGTTACAGAGAAACCGGACGGTTGCTATTGATTAAGTAGGAAGTTGTAATTGCACATAGTTCTAAACAGATTCGAGAGATAAGAAATCTCTCTTTTTTTGACCATACAGATCATAGAGGATATAGTACAAATCAAGAATTACCTTACGCGCCTTCGTGTTATGTCCGGTTTTTCACCGTACCCGAGGCACAGCTTAATCATTGTACCGCTTTCACCGTAAGCGAAATCACAACGGGCAAGTCCTACCATAGGCAACAATAGTCTTATTCCAACTCCATATCCACCAATAAAATTGCCTATTTTAAACTCATTTTTTTCATCCCAGACGATGCCCAGATCCCCCAACAGTGCAACCTGCAAACCAGCATTATACTTGATCCCGAAGGGCAGATTTAGGAGTCGGGGTTTAATAAGTGTCAGACGATATTCAAGCGTGTTGATGAGTTGATTTTTCCCGACCCGTGAACCAATTTCCCAGCCACGTACAGTGTTGGTACCTCCGATATGATAGTCCTGCCAGGGAGCAATGTCTTTACCAACTGTTCCAGTAGACAGTGTCGTCAACGAAAAAAATACCAGGGTGTGCCGGTCGATAATAGGTGTGTAACGTCTTACATCCACAATCATCTGGTAGTAATTGTTACTGTTGTTTAGAAATTTAACACCTCTTGAAAACTCAATCTCGTTCCACCAACCGCTGTGGGTATTTGTCCAGTGATTTCGACTATCATAGCCAATATAAAATCCGAATCGCGAAATCTTATCGTGATTATCAGAGGATAGTGTTCGACCTGATGAATCACTTCTCAAAGAAACATATGAAAATCGTCCACCAATTCTGCCTTTCTCTCCAATATAGCTGCTCAGAGTTAAATATAGTTCATCTGCCCTTTCAAAGAAATCATCTAATTCATTCTCTCTCTCACGATGAAAGTAATCAAATTTGTACGATAGGTGATTCCCAGCAAACCAGGGGTTCTCAAACAAGAACCCTATCGTTGTCGCTCCACCAAACAACATCTTACCTGAAAACAATATGTCTTTACCCCGAAGATTTAGTGATGTTATTCCTATACCAGCAGAAACACCATTTTCTTCGCTAATTTGAACAGTAATACTTGGTAACCAAGGAAATGTTTCAACAAGAACAATTAATAGTATAACTCTGTCTTCATCTTCAATGGGATATATTCTGATATCACTAAAAATGCCAAGCCTTTCTAATCTCATTGGATCTTTCTCAGCGTTCTCTTTCAAGTAAGGCTTATTAACCTGCGATGACAGTTCCCTGGTAACGATATATCTTTTAGTGTGTCGCAGACCGGTGATTCGTATCTCCTTTACAATTTTGCCATAAAGGTTATCATTATTATTTTGTGCCGAAAGAGTAACATTTGTAAAAAGCAGTACAAAAATACAAATGATTAATTTTGAGGGTAATAATTTGATTGCAGACATAACTTTTTCCTTTTTACATATATTTTTGGAATTGTCAAGTTCATTTTGAGGAAGAAATGGGGGTTAGACACGCCAATTTATCTTTTTTATCTTTCAAAATTTCAGCAGCACTTGCACATAGGTACGATTGTGGATCCATCCAGATGTAGGATAATCACCTTCCAGTGCTTCGGTTATATGAACCCAAAAATTTTTATAATGGTATTCAAAACCTAATATAAAACGCCTTTCCTTAAAATCTATCCTCTGGTTATTATAATAGAACTGTTGCTGCATTCCGAAGTGCCAGATAACATTACCACCAAAGTGATATTCAATGTCGATTAGATATGCGTATATGTCCCTTTTATAATAAAATAAGCTGTCTTCAGGAGAACTGAAAATATGAATAGAGGCGTTTTCAGTTTTATAATTGTAAACTAAATACAAAAAAGGTATCCATTTTTCAGTAATTTTATATGCGATCATTGGCTCGGCAATTATTTCAAGAATATTAGTATCAAATATTCTTGCAGTATCAGATTGATAGTACTCTGATTGTTTCAAATCAAAGATACCACCGAGACGCAACTTATTTATATCCTGCCAGAATTGCAAATAAAATAATCTGTGCAGTCCTTTTTCCTGATAATAAGGTGAATACATCCCCGAAGGGTCTGATTGAAGCAAGTACCTATTTGTTAACTCGCCTTTAAAGACAAAGTGACCTGTCTCCCAGTATTTGTTAAAATGTGACCTTATCTTGACCGGAAACTGTCTATATGTTCTCTTATCATAACCACTCGGTTTCTTCTTTAATGAAGCATTTAAGTCGATATCTTCGATGATAAAGGATGTTTCAAAAAAATGCAAATAATTTTCACCAACAAAAAAACCAAAACCAAATTCGTTATCACCCTTGTTGTAAGTAGGTGCTGCTGAAATGAACGGTCGGAAAGTATCTCTATATTGGAAAAAAAGTTCAAAATAATGGCTCGAAATATGGTCCTTATGATCATCATGCAAGTGAACTTGATATTTAAATCCCATTGCAGGTAAAATTTTTGCTTCATATTTTCCTTCAACATCCATATACCAGTGTCCATAGTCGAGACAACCCTGGGAAGTACGTATACCGTTAGTTGCTGAATCAAATTGAGCCTCACAGGATTGAAAATAATCTGCTAATTGCCAGTCCATTATATAATAAGTATTAGAATCCTCGGGAACATATACATTCCCAGGAACAGACATTAGAATGCAGATAAGTAAAGTTATCATAAAATTCTAAGTTCTAATATGGTTTTACCCTGGGCGAAGTCCTGAGCAGCTTTCAATTCTTTTTTAACCAACTTTTTGCCCTTATTAAATCTAAGAAGTTTCTTCTTCTCTATTGCCTGTTGAAATTCAATGCTCATCTTTCTATAGTAGAGTTATTCCCTTCGATATTTCTTTGTAAAAAACAGGATTTCCCTTTGAAATACTAAAAAACAAGGATCCCTTTTTATAAATCCTCTTGTTCTCTATCTCACTATTTGCATCTTTCGTGATTGGGTTTTGTCAGGCGTCTTCAGTCGCACGAAGTAGGTACCCGCAGGCAGGTTCACGGTCTTGGTGACTTCATGAGTTCCGGGGCTAGAAGTTTCCTCAACTAAGGTTTGAACCTTTCGACCCAAAATATCATAGAGGGAAATCTTTATTGATGAAGCTTTAGATAAGGTGTATGATATTCTGATTTCATTGCGGATAGGAGTAGTAACAAGCAACTCAAGGTCTTTGAAATCCGCATCAATGATTTCTTCTTGTTCTTCAATTCCAATCTGGGTTAGGTCGAATTCGAAAAAAGACCTGCCGTGGGTTGCTGCTCTGATTACGCGAGTCCCATTGTGTAGTACAAGGTCATCAACCGAACTGAAGGGTAAATCACTTCCCAGTAGCGACCAGGCACCACCGCTATTGAAAGTGTAATAGACTCCATAATCAGTACCGATATAAAGGGTTGCCGTGTTCTGCGGATCCACGACAATCACATTCACCGGAACCTCAGGCAGGTTAGAAGAAATATCTGTCCAGTCCTCACCGTAATTTGTAGTTCGAAATACGTGCGGTAAGAACGAGTCGTGGCGATAGCCAGAAAAAGTTACATACGCAATTGCCGCATTGGTTGGGTCAACCGCGACGCGGGTTACCCACCGGTCCGGTAAACCATCATTTATGGAAGTCCAGTTCGTACCGCCGTTCGTGGTAACCCAAACATTAGTGTCATCCGTACCGACATACACTACATCGCCGTCGGTCTTGGATACAGCAATGGTCGTTATCGTTCCATAGGTCAATCCGCCTGGACCAGGACCATTAGTAAGGTCATTACTGATCGCGTTCCAGTACCCAGCCCCGTCCGTGGTTTTATACAGTCGGTTAGCGCCGTAGTAAAGAACAAGATGGTTGTTCGGGTCCATAATAACGGGTGTACACCAATTAGTGCGATCTGATGGACTAATGCCATCAGTAGCTGGGAAAAAACTACTACCTCCGTTAGTGGATTTTGCTAAGTTCCCCCACTGGTATTCAGCATAGATAATATTGGAATTTGTGTAGTCCACGATGCAGTAGAATCCGTCCCCGCCGAGAATCATTGTCCAATCGTTCGGATTACCAGTCGTTGTGCGCAGTGTCCCGTTATCCTGAGTTCCACCATAGGTGCGCTGGGGATTGAGTTCGTCGATAGTGGCAGCATAGAACTGTGTAATTGGGAGATTGTATGATTTGGTCCACACTGTACCACCGTTGTTGGAATAATAGACGCCACCATCATTACCATCTACAATATGGTCAAGGTTGGTGGGATCGAATTCCAGTGCGTGGTGGTCCACATGCTGACTGCCTGATACATCAAACCACGAATTACCTCCATTCGTTGTGCGGTAAAGAGGTACACCCAGCACGAAAACGATATCCGGATTCGTAGGGTGTATACGGATTTGCCCGAAGTACCATCCATAACTGTAGTACAATGAAGAAGGTGGTTGCCCTGAAGTTTGAGCCCAGGAATTGCCACCATTGGTTGTCTTATAAACCGCTTGTAAATAACCTATATTATCAGCATAAAGCGCATAGAGCACATTAGGGTTACCCTGGCAGATGGCAATACCAATTCTACCTACACTAGGACCTGAAGGTAGACCGTTTGTCAGTTCGGTCCAGCTTGTTCCCATATTCGTGCTTCGGTAGATACCTGAAGTCGGGCCACCAGCTTTACGCCGGGTTGGCGACCGCAATCTCTCCCACATAGCAGCATAAATAGTGTCTGGATTTTGCGGATTTATGCGCAGATCAATCGCTGAAGTAGAATCTGAGACAAATAACACCTTGCTCCAACTTGATCCTCCATCGGTAGTGCGATAAACACCGCGAGAAGTATCCGCGCTGAACTGTGCACCAGCTGCGGCTACAAAAATGATATCACCATTAGTCGGATGCACTGCTACTCGACCGATCCGCTTCACCTGTGTTAGTCCGATATTGGTCCATGAGGTACCTGCATCTGTGGTACGGTAAAGTCCATCGCCGTCATAATTGTCTCCCGCCAGGTTGGCTTCGCCAAGACCAGCATATACAGTATTTGGATTATTTGGATCAATAGCCACATCGCCAACAGAGAGTGTGGGGAAAAAGTCAGTAAGTACGGTCCAGTTCACACCGCCGTCTGTTGACTTCAGCACGCCCCCATCCGCTGCTCCAGCATAGATTATGTTACTATTTGATGGATGCAGGGCAATACCTGTGACTCTACCACCGATATTGGTCGGACCTTTTTGGACCCACACACCCTGGGTGCGGTCAGAATGCAGCTGCATCATAGCTAAGGCTTGACGGTAGGCTGTTTGATGAGCTTCTTCATTAATTAAACGGTATGGGTATGCTCGTTGCATGTAGAACCAGTCGTGTGGTTTCTCGCCTTTGTCTTCTTCTTCATACATAGCAACTCTGTCTTCGCTTTTTCGTCCAAACCATGGTTGCCAGATTACGAGGGCAATAAGTCCGATTGCTACAAGCAGTGCTGCAGAGAAAATTCTCAATTTGTAACTCATAGATACCTCCTATAATTCGATTAGAACCATCGGATTATTATAATAAACTGGTGAACAGAAGTCAACACAAAATTTATATCGGAAACAGTTCTGAACAAACCTGACAAATAGAAATCCTCTCTCTTTAAAATATTTTCAAAAAAACACTTGACAAAACTACCTATTTTATGTAAAATACCGTATGGCATCCGTTATTCTACATAAAGGAGGTAGAAATGGCAATTAAAAAAACTCTTGGTTCTGTAAGTGCTAACTTGATAAATCATCTTTATGAGAAGAACAAAGTAATATTTACAATAAATGATGTAGAAAGAATAACAGGGCTAAAAAACACAAAGATAGCAGATTTAACAAGTGAACTAATAAAAAGAAAGGTAATTGCTCGATTAAAGCCTGGGAAATACATAATTGTTCCCCAGGAACTCGGAGAAACTGTTAGATATATTGGGAACTGGTATGTGGCTGGAAGAGAGATTGTGAAAAGTCCTGATTACTACATCTCCCATTACAGTGCAATGGATATACACAATATGTTAACCCATCCCTTGATAAAGGTTTTCATAACTACCCCCATTCAGCAGTATAAAAAACAACGGACAGTCGGTAATACAACTTTTGAATTCATTTATACGAATTTATCAAATATTTGGGGAGTAAAAAAAGTGTGGGTTACTAATTCTGAGCAAGTAAGGGTTAGTGATATTGAGAGGACAATAATCGATTGCTTATATCGTCCAAAGCATTGTGGCGGAATTATGGAAATTGTTAATGGTTTATGGATGAAGAAAGAAGAAATAGATTTTGATGAACTTCTCAATTATGTCATAGACTTCAACAGAATTGTCGTGATTAAAAGACTCGGATATGTGCTTGAAAGTTTGGGTTTACAAGATACTAAGTATTTGAGTCAACTACGTACAAAAATAAACAATAAGTACTATGTATTGGATCCATTATTACTAACCGAAGTAAGATATGAGAATTCCTGGAAGTTAATTGCAAATATTAGTCCAGAGGAAATGAAAAAAAGCATTAGCACCTAAAATGATAGAGCGAAGAAACATATCAAATATACAATCTAAATTGTCAAAAGACAAAAAGACTATTCCCGAGAAATCTATAGAAAAAGATTATGTGCTTTCCTGGATTTTAATCGGTATTTCTAAGTCCAAGATTAGCGAGATAGTCGTTTTCAAGGGTGGAACAGCATTGAAAAAATTCTACTTTCCAGATTATAGATTTTCTGAAGATTTAGATTTTACTTTTTTAGAAAATATCACTATAGAAAAACTTGAAGAAGTATTGAAGGAAGTTTACGCTGTCATTTTGGATGATTCAAATATCAGATTGGCATTAAAGGAGAAAGAAAAACATACCCATGGTTATACTTTCTATATAAATTATTCTGGACCTTTGGGAGCAGATATAACAAGAGGAGAAATAAAGATAGACTTTACCACAAGGGAGAAAATAATTAACCAACCTATTGCTAAGACACTCTTACGAGAGTACGATGAATACAGCGACATCCCGGAAGAAATAAAATTGAAGGTTTATCCTTTAGAAGAGATTTTTATAGAAAAGTGTCTGAGTATTTTAGATAAAAGTAGAAATGAACCCAGAGACATTTATGATCTATGGTATCTGGTGAATAATAGATGTGTGGAATTTGAATTCCTTGGGTCACAAATAAGAGAGAAAGGCATTTATAAAGGGATTTCCTCTTTCGATATGATAGATACTCTTAAGGGAAAAGAAAATAACTATAAAAGACTATGGGAAGAGAGATTATATTATCATATGGTTGACTTACCTCACTTTAAGAAGGTTTACAGGGAATTAAAGAGATCCTTGAAACCTTTAAATCAAGCATTAATAAGATAAACAACAACGTAAGTGAGAATGCAGTTGTTGTAAAAGGTGATGGTCTTGTTGTTTGTGTTGTTGTTGACGGTGAAGGTGGAGAGCGTGGAACATGTGGATGATGGTGATGCGGTTCAGGTGGGTAAGATTGTAAAAGTTGATGGTAAGGTTGAGGAAGAGGATATTGGTAGTAAAATGGGGGAAGAGTTGGGACTCTCCCCCCTTATGAGACGACCTACTTCTTTTCTTTAATTTCAGCAATGTAGGCTTCAATATCTTCAATCTGCTCTTTCAGACCATCTACATGCTTTTGGAGCATCTCGACCTTTTTCTTTTTGCTCAAAAAATGAGGTTTGGACCCCATTCCCGGGGAACAGCAGCAAGAGTCGAAACCCATATGTCCCATGTGGCCTTCCATGTGCTGTTTAGTTGGTATGCATTTCATTTTATTCACCTCCTTATTTAGTTTATGCTTAAAATCTTATAGTCTTAGCAAAAAATTTTTACTTTCTCTTTTTTCTCTTTTTTTTTGTATCAGGACAACACTTGGATGAATCAAGAATTGTGCAACATGCAACAGCTCTCTTATGCATTTTATCGATCTCTTTTCTGAATTCATTAAGTTTCTCAGGATTTACAGTGTAGTGAACATAGTACCCCTTCCTGGTGGCTTTAACAAGATTGACATTTTTCAAAATCTTAAGGTGTTGGGATACTGCTGGTTGAGTAATGCCCATCTTTTCTGCAATAACACATACGCAGAGGTAACCTTTCTTTGATGACAGGAGTTCCAATATTTTGTGTCTTGTTGGATCACTAAGCGCCTTGAAATCTTCTGCCTTTATTTTATCTTTCATTATACCTCTTTAAGTTTATAAGCAATTACTAATATACTATACTACATTTTTTCCACTATGTCAAGTGTTTTTTTAAAAAAGAGAGCAAAATGTTAAAAATCGCCGGGATATAGTGAAATTTGAGTCAATAGTATCATGTTTTCTTCTTGCATTGACTGACACTGGCATTTGTGGTAAGGTGCCGTAAGGAAACTCAGAATCTATGTCACTATTCCTGAAAACCAAAACCGTGCAGGAACCGTGGCTGCATATGTTTTGGTTTATTGTAAGAGCAAAATTTTGTGTTCCCTTCGATCTGAGCATGTATGATAACAAGCAATTACTCAGTGTCGATGACTCTGCGGTGGGAAGGACAGTAGGCAGTAGGTAGAAGACAGACGACAGAAAACAGATGACGGAAGACAGAGAATTCCGTCAAGGATAAAGGATAAAGTTGGACAAGGACCTGTACTTTATTCCAGCCGAAGGGTCAATTCCATCCTGAGGAGATACAACGAAGGATTTCTTCTAGCACGAAGTGGTTACTTCCATTGTGGAGCAATTATTGTCCCTCTGTGTCTCTGTGGTTAAAGCAGTTCATCGAAGACTTTCTTGATGACTTCGTAGGGAAAGCCTCTTCGCAAGAGGTAATTATAGAGCCTTCTCTTTTTTGCTTTTCTATCTCTGATACTTTTCAAGATTTCTAATCTTCTCGTGGCAATCTCAAGAGCTCGGTCAAAGTCCCCCTCAACTACATTCTCTTCACTGAAAACTCTGTCAATTATTGTTTGATTGACACCTTTCTTTTTTAGCTCATATGAAATTTGAAAACTTCCTTTTGGATTAAGACGTAGCCTGTCTGAAACAAATGCTTTCGCGAATGAATAATCGCTAATTAGTGATGTTTCTTTAAGTTCTTCCACCACTTTTTCAATAGTGGTTTCTTCGTATCCTTTCTTCTCGAGTTTTGCTCTTATCTCCTGCTCAGAGTACACTCGACGGTTGAACAATCTGAGTACCTTTTGTTTTGCTTCTGCGCACTCTTTTTCAGCTATAAGTTTACGAATTTCATCCTCATCAACCTCTTTTCCCTTATAGAGGTCGAGTTTTGAGAGGAGTTCCTGTGGGATACCACAGAAAAAGATGTTATCAAGAAAGAGTGAGACCCTATTCTTTCTTTTCTTCTGTATTTCTATCTTGGTTATTTTTTTCAAAACTTTAAACAGGGATATTAAGAGAATAGAAGAGATTTATATTATTAAAGTTCTCTTTCGATCCCTGTTAATAATTTTTTCGATAATTCGTTAGAGCTGTGTGACTTTATTGGATTTATTTTCCTTATTTCTATTCTATGTCCTTAGGAGTATCTTCTTTCTTCGTTTCTTCTTTTTTTGCGGTGAGACCTACTTTTTCCTTAATTTTCCCTGTTATTTCTTCCACAAGGTCTTTGTTCTCTTTGAGAAATTCCCGTGCATTTTCTCTGCCCTGCCCAAGTCGTGTTTCACCAAAAGAGAACCATGTTCCTGATTTCTCGAGCACACCATGTTCTATCCCGAGGTCAAGAATTTCACCTTCCTTTGAGATACCTTCACCATAAATAATGTCGAACTGAGCATCCTTGAATGGTGGAGCAAGTTTATTTTTTACAACCCTGACGCCAATCCTGTTTCCAACAGTCTCGTCACCCTTTTTTATTCTTATAGCACTCCTTATATCAAGTCTGATAGTTGAGTGAAACTTTAAGGCAAGCCCGCCTGGTGTTGTCATAGGATTTCCAAATACCACACCAATCTTATATCGTATCTGGTTTACAAAAATTGCACAGGTAGAGGATTTGCTCAATACTGCTGTAAGTTTTCTTAATGCCTGAGACATAAGTCTTGCTCTTAGTCCCATATGTGCATCTCCCATTTCTCCTTCTATTTCTGCTTTCGGAACAAGAGCAGCTACAGAGTCAACCACAATAACATCAACTGCACCGCTCCGCGTAAGCATTTCAACAATTTCAAGCGCCTGCTCCCCTGTATCAGGCTGAGAAATCAGTAATTCTTCAATATTTACACCGAGTTTTCTTGCATATACTGGATCCAGTGCGTGCTCAGCATCTATGAAAGCAGCCACTCCACCTAAATTTTGTGCTTCGCTAACTATATGAAGGGCAATAGTTGTTTTCCCTGAAGCCTCCTTACCAAATATCTCGATAATTCTTCCCCTGGGGACACCACCTATGCCGAGGGCTGCATCCAGCGAGATTGAACCTGTTGGTATTACACCTGCTGCAGTATGAATTGCACCCTCTCCCATCCTCATTATAGTCCCTTTGCCAAATTGTTTTTCTATTTGTTTGAGTGCAAGGTCAAGTGCCTTTTCTTTATTTTTATCATCCATTTAACCTCCTGGGTAGATACATTTAAGTCTGCTTTTTCCTTTTATAACACAAAGGGAAAAGTCTGTCAATAAGATTTTTGGAGATTTAACAATCTTTGATTACACAGATTCAACATCAGATTACACAGATTAAACATACCTAGTCTTATCAGTGTTAATCAGTGGCTGAAAGTTAATATTTGGAGGTAGGGTGGGATTACCAATTATTTGTGTCTTAGCCTGCCCCGCATGCCTCGTATGATATTTTAATATCATATCGTGGTTAGAAATTCATTTTCTAATGGGGTGTTTCTGTGGTTTCATGTAATGAAATTGTGAAAAAATTATCAAAAACTCTTGACAAAGAGAGCCAAAATGAGTATAATGCGCTACTTTTTTAGATTGAAGAACGGAGGAATGGTGATTGGTAGAATTGATGTTAAAGAGATTAAAGGAAAAGAACCAAAGAAAATCGCCACTCTGTCCCTTGAGAATCAACATGCCTGTTATCAATGCGGTAAATGTTCAGCAGGATGTCCTTCCTCACCTTTTATGGATCTTCTCCCCAATCAGGTTCTGAGACTTCTTCAACTTGGAAAAGTTGCGAGAATCCTTGAAACAAACACACCTTTTGCATGTTGTTCCTGCTTTGTTTGTTCTTCAAGATGCCCCAAAGGGATAGACATTGCTGCAATTATGGAATCTTTAAGACAGGTATCCTTGAGAGCAAAGGATGACGATTTTGAACTGAAGGATATTGCCCCCGAAGAACTGGAAAAGATTCCACCAATATTGCTTGTCGGGACATTCAGAAAACTTACTTCATGAGATGGTAAAAAATAATAGTGCCCAGATTTACCCAGATAATAAAGACAGTAATGGATCAAGAGATGTAAGAATCTATAAAAATGGTTCTTGGGTAGCCGCACCCTTTAGGGTGCGAAAATTCACGCAGGCTAAAGCCTGCGACTACCTGATGTTGGAGTGTAAATGAAAATCAAATACTATCCCGGATGCACCCTCAAAACAAATGCTCAGCACTTTGAGATTTCTGCAGAAGCAGTGCTCGAACAACTTGGTTACGAACTTGATGAGCTGAAAAGATGGACCTGCTGTGGAACTGTTTATTCACTTACATCTGATGACATAATGCACCATCTTGCACCCGTGAGAAATCTTCTTAGGGCGAAAGAGGAGGGAGGGGATAGGATCCTTACGCTTTGTTCGATGTGCTATAATACACTCAAAAGAGCAAATTTGCTTATTCAGAAGGATAGTGAAACAAGAGATAAGATTAAGGATTTTATGTACAAAGAAGTCATAGGATATGAGGGGGATGTAGAGGTTATCCATCTGCTTCAATTATTTCAAGAGATAGGTTTAGATAGAATAAGAGAGAAAGTCAAAGTCCATTTAGATGGTTTAAAGGTTGCTCCCTATTATGGATGTATGTTACTCAGACCTGAAGAGGTTGCCATAGATGATATGGAAAATCCGACAATCTTTGAGGAAACAATTAGATCAACTGGTGCAGAGCCGGTTAATTTCCCATACAAAAATGAATGCTGCGGGAGTTATCAGACTTTAAGAAGACTTGATATTGTTATTGAGAGAACAAGAACGATAATAAATTCTGCACGCAATAGCGGAGCTGATATATTGCTTCTTACCTGTCCTCTCTGTTTATTTAATCTTGAAGCTAAGCAGAAAGAGGTGATGGAGAAGTACTTTGGTTTTAAGGAAATGCCTGTTATCTATTTTACTCAGTTATTGGCGTTAGCATTTGGTCTAAGTGATGAAAAGACCCGTTTTGATCTGAATGAGATAAGTCCAGTTTCCCTTCTTGAAAAAACTGGAATATTGGTGAAGGAGTCATAAATGAAGTTAGAGAAGATAAAAGAGATTCTTCAAGCAGAAGTGCTTGTCGGAGCAGAAGATCTGCAGAAAGAAGTTAAGATGGCTGGGGGGTCTGATCTAATGAGCGATGTCTTGTCCTTTATGAAACCAGGGGCATTGCTGTTAACAGGTCTTGTGAATCCTCAATCTGTTAGAACCGCGGAGATAGCTGAGATTGTTGCGGTCTGTTATGTAAGATCCAAAAAGCCCTTACCAGAGACCGTGGAATTGGCAAAAGAGAAAGGAATACCACTACTCTTAACACATCTCACTATGTTTGAGTCATGTGGGAAATTGTATCAAAGTGGTTTACCCGGAAGAATAGAGTACAAAGGGGATTAAATGGCAAAACAGAAGATGATAACTCGAGTTCAGGAGCTCGTTTATGAGTTGAAGGTGGGTGATGTGATGACCCGGAAAGTTATAACTGTTCATCCTGAAAACCGTATGAGTGAGTTTAGGAAGATATTAAAGGAGAATCTTATCTCCGGAGCACCTGTGGTAAATGGTCATCATCATCTGGTGGGTATTATGAGTATTGAGGATTTCATCAATTGGTTGAATAGCGGAGAGGGCGATACAAAAATAGAAGAGAGGATGTCGAAAAATGTGAAAACAGTTTATGTGGACGAGCCCCTTGTTCAAGCTGTGAGTCAATTTAAAAAGTTCGGTTTTGGACGATTTCCCGTGATTGAGCGCGAGACAGGAAATTTGGTCGGAATGATTACAAAAGGTGATATTGTAAAGGGAATGCTCAAGCAAATGGAGTTAGATTATCACGAAGAAGAGATACATCGTTATCGTGCAAGCCATATATTTGAGGACATCATTGCTGACCATGCGACATTGACCTTGCAGTATACTGTGAACGGAGGGAATTTCAAAAACGCGGGCGAGAGTTCGAGTGATCTGAAAAAGACCTTAAGGCGTTTGAATGTCCATCCCAGAATTATACGGAGGGTAGTAATCGCAACTTATGAAGCGGAGATGAATATTCTGATATTCGCTAAGAAGGGAGAGTTAATAGTAGAGGTGACGCCAGAACATATTAGGATTGAAGCAAGGGATGCTGGACCTGGTATTCCAGATATTGAGAAGGCGATGCAATCAGGATATTCGACTGCCCCGGATTGGGTTAGAGAGATGGGTTTTGGTGCAGGGATGGGGCTAGAAAACATTAAGAAATGTAGTAATGAGATGGATATCAAATCACAGGTCGGAAAAGGGACACATCTTACTTTCATTATCAAAATGGAGAAGGTATGACGCTGCGAGAGATAGTTGAGAAGTTGGACCTCAAGGTGAAGGCAGGATCTGGTAAACTCGACAACGAGGTAAAGAGAGGATATGTTAGTGACCTTTTAAGTGATGTTATCGGCAATAGTCAAGGGGGAGACATCTGGGTTACCCTTCAAATTCATCAGAATATAGTCGCAGTCGCCTCCTTGAACAATCTGTCTGGAATAGTGCTGGTTAATGGAAGATGCCCGGAGAAGGAGACGATTCAGAAGGCAGAAACCGAGGGTATTCCGATAGTGGTGAGTGAGTTATCTGCTTTTGAGGTTGTTGGCAGATTGTATAATCTTGGTATTCTCGGGGTAACTGATGCTGGAGGAGTTTAAAGGAGATCTGCATGTCCATACATGTCTTTCTCCTTGTGGCGATTTCAGTATGTTGCCTACCCTGATAATCATGAAGGCGAAAGAGAGAAACCTCGATATAATCGGGATCTGTGACCATAATACAACAGAGAATGTTATGGCAGTGAAAAAGGCGGGAGGAATGAAGGGAGTTACAGTCATCGGGGGAATTGAAATAACCTCACAAGAGGAAGTGCATATATTGGCTCTATTCGATAACGATGCCGATTTGATAAGCATTCAGAACATTGTCTATGAGCATTTACCCGGAGAAAATGATGAAGATGCTTTTGGTGAACAACTAATTGTTGATGAGAGGGACAGAATACTGGGCATTAATAAGAAATTGCTAATTGGAGCAACAACACTTATGCTTGAGCAGATTGTTGAGATTGTGCACAAGTTAGGAGGCACAGCAATTGCTTCCCATGTCGACCGTGAGGCTTTTAGTATCATCGGTCAATTAGGATTCATCCCTGAAGGATTGAATATCGACGGTTTGGAAGTATCACCACTGAGTTCTGTGAAAGATGTTCGGGCAAAGATACCTCAGGTGAGTAATTTTCCAGTTGTTAGTTTTTCTGATGCCCATTATTTGGAGGATATTGGAAAGAGAACAACTTCTTTTCTCATAGAAGAGCCGAGTATTGAGGAACTCGGTAAGGCATTTCGAGATGTGGAAGGAAGGAAAATTCTGGGGATGTAAAAATGGAAGACCTTTCCTTACATATTTTAGATATCGTTGAGAACTCGGTAGTAGCGGGAGCTAATAAGGTAAGCATAACTGTATGTGAAGACAAAGGGCGTGATCTTTTGTCCATCGAAATTGTGGATGATGGTAAAGGTATGTCAGAAGTTTTATTACAGAAGGCAACAGACCCTTTCTTCACCCAAAAGAAAACCAGGAGGGTAGGTCTTGGTCTTTCTCTTTTACAGCAAGCTGCAAAAAGGGCAAATGGTAAATTTTCTATTGAATCAAAAAAAGGGAAAGGCACTACTGTGAAAGCGAGTTTTCAATATAGTCATGTCGATCGTCAGCCTTTGGGTGATATTACTCAGACTATTGAGACACTAGTCATAGGTAATCCTTCTGTTGATTTTTACTATGAACATAAAAAAGATGGGCTATTATCAACCTTTGACACAAAAAGAATAAGAAGGCGCCTTTCAAAGATGCCGATCAGCTCTCCAGGTGGGATTGAAATTATCAGGGAGTGTCTGAGAAAGACTGAAAGGGATTTATCTAAGGCTGATTCAAGATGAATAAAGTAAACCATCCTAAAGTCCTGGAAATTATAGAAAGATGGGAAGTGCGTAAAGACTGTTTAATCGAGATGCTCCATGATATTCAGGAGGAGTACAACTATTTGCCAAAGGATATTATGATCGAGGTATCTCAGAAACTTGAAGTCCCCTTAGCGAAGATTTTTGGAATTGCTACCTTTTATAAGAGGTTTAGTTTAACACCACGAGGCAAGCATTGCATAGGTGTGTGTATGGGAACTCCATGCCATGCTAAGGGCGCGCCGTTGCTGGTTGAGGCTATTGAGAGACATCTTGGAATCAAAGAAGGTGAGACGACCAAGGATCTGAAGTTTACTCTGGAGATCACAGGATGTGTAGGAACCTGTGGGCTGGCACCGGTGGTTGTAATTGATGAAGAGATGTATGGTGATGTGGCTGCTTCACGGGTTGAGAAGATTCTCAAGAAATACGAAAAATAGGAGAAAAAGTGAAGAAGTTAAGAATAGAGGATCTTAAAAGGATTAAGGAAAAGGTGAGAAGGACAACGAACCTAAGAGAAGGAGCAGGACGAGCAAAGGTGACGGTTCATATGGGTACTTGCGGGATTGCAGCCGGAGCTCGGAAGATTATGAACGTTCTTATAGATGAGATCGAAAAGCAGGATGTCAAAGATGTACTTGTTGCCACATCAGGTTGTGCGGGATTGTGTAGCCGAGAACCAATGGCAACTGTCGAGGTGTTGGGGAAAGCTCCGGTAAAGTACGTTGACCTGACAGAGGAAAAAATGAGAAGGATATTTAGAGAGCATGTTATTGAAGGAAATGTTGTGAAAGAATATGCCCTTGCTCTGGGCAGTGAAAGGACTTCTTTCTGAAATTCGTATCATTGGAGGTTTGCCATCTAATGGAAAAAGGAGGAGTTGAGTTTGGCATATAGAACTCATTTAATGGTGTGTGCTGGCACTGGTTGTGTTTCTAATGGTGCTCTTCGGCTTAAAGAGGCCTTAGAGAAAGAAGTCAGGAAACGAGGACTTGAGGATGAGGTCCTTGTCGTTACTACAGGATGCAATGGGTTTTGTGGACAAGGTCCAATTATGGTTATTCAGCCTGATGGTGTCTTCTATCAACGATTAAAAATAGAAGATGTTCCCTATCTGGTCGAAGAGCATCTTTTAAAGGGAAGGCCAGTGAAGAAGTTAATGCATGTACCACCCAAAGAAGAGAAGCCGATCCCAAGAATGATGGACATTCCTTTCTTTGGTGACCAGTTACTTATTGCCTTAAGGAACCGGGGCCTTATTGATCCAGAAAATATTGAGGAGTATATTGCTCGAGATGGCTACAGTGCTCTGGCCAAGGTTCTCTCTTCTATGGCTCCTGAGGAGGTGATAGAGGAGATCAAGGCATCAGGACTCAGGGGAAGAGGGGGTGGTGGATTTCCAACAGGTATAAAGTGGGCATCATGCAGAAAAGCCAAGGGTGAACCAAAGTATGTGATCTGTAACGCAGATGAAGGTGATCCTGGAGCGTTCATGGATCGGAGTATTATTGAAGGGGATCCACATTCTGTTTTGGAGGGAATGGCAATAGGAGCATATGCGATGGGAGCAGAACAGGGTTATCTCTATGTAAGAATGGAGTATCCTCTGGCAATAAAACGTTTCAATATTGCTGTGGGGCAGGCACGGGAATATGGTCTTTTGGGGAAAGACATTCTCGGCGCAGGATTCGATTTCGATGTTGAGGTTCGCAGAGGTGCGGGAGCATTTGTCTGCGGCGAATCAACTGCATTGATGGCTTCTCTTGAGGGAAAAGTTGGAGAGCCTCGGGCAAAGTATATTCATACTGTGGAGCATGGATTATGGAATCTGCCAAGTTGTCTGAACAATGTGGAAACCTGGGTAAATGTTCCAGTAATCATCCTGCAGGGAGCTAAATGGTTTGCAAGTATCGGTCCTGGCGATGTGAGTCGGAATCCCTGGGGCGGCAGCAAGGGTACGAAGGTATTCTCTCTGGCTGGCAAAGTCTATAATACCGGGCTAATCGAGGTACCTATGGGCATAACTCTCCGAGATATTGTTTTCAAAGTCGGTGGAGGAATCCCCAATGGGAAGAGGTTCAGAGCGGTTCAGACCGGAGGCCCGTCAGGTGGGTTTATCCCTGAAAGTCTGATTGATCTGCCAGTCGATTTTGACCGACTCGTCGAGGTAGGCTCAATGATGGGTTCTGGTGGAATGGTTGTGGTTGATGAAGAGAATTGCATGGTTGATATGGCCAAGTACTTTGTTTCATTTCTGGTTGGGGAGTCCTGTGGCAAATGTGTCCCATGCAGAGAAGGGTTGAAAAGAATGGAGGAAATTCTGGAAAGAATTACTAAAGGGGAAGGGAAAGAAAGAGATATTGAGCTTTTGGAGGAAATCGGTATTATTTTGGAAGATGGGGCACTCTGTGGTCTGGGACAAAGTGCTGCAAATCCAGTTTTGAGTACTATTAGATATTTTAGGGATGAATATGAAGTTCATATTAAGGAAAAGAGATGTCCTGCTGGTGTATGTAAGGAACTGATTGAATACGAAATTGATAGAGAGAAGTGCACAGGCTGCACCCTCTGTGTCAAGGTGTGCCCATCAGAGGCAGTTTCTGGTGAGCTTAAGGAACCACATAAAATAGATTCTTCGAAGTGTATAAAGTGCGGTATTTGCTATGAGGTGTGCAAATTTGACGCGGTACTAAAAAAATGATAGAGATAGAAATAGATGGCAGAAAAATAGGAGCAATGGAAGACGAAACAGTTCTTGTTGCTGCAAGGCGAGTGGGGATACATATTCCTGCTATTTGTTATCATGAGGCATTGTCTCCTTATGGTACCTGTCGGCTTTGTAGTGTGGAGGTGGTGCGGAGAGGAAGAAGTCGGGTAGTAACAGCATGTTTATATCCTGTAAGCCAAGGGCTTGTAGTAAAGACCAACACCGAAAGAATTAAGAGATTAAGAAAGGGAATTATGGAACTCTTGTTAGCCCGCTGCTCATCTTCAGAAACGATTCAAGGACTGGCAAAAGAGATGGGGGTTGAGGAGTCAAGGTTTCCAAAAGAGGAAGAGAACTGTATCCTGTGCGGTCTCTGCACAAGAGTATGTACCGAGATAGCAGAGGTGGAAGCTATATCTCTTGTCAACAGAGGGGTGAAGAGAGAGGTCGCACCACCCTTTGGTGAGATCTCTGATGTCTGTATAGGATGTGGAGGTTGTGCTTATGTATGTCCAACGGGGACAATTAGTATTGACGGCGAGTATATCAAATTAGGTGACATTGTTTTTGGAAAATTAAATGAGTTCAGGAAGAAAGATACAGGAGAGACGATAAAGGAGGTTCTTAAAATAGATCTGAAGGAAGAGAAGAATGGGTAGAATAGGAGTATTCATTTGCCATTGCGGATTAAATATTGCCAGGTCAGTCGACGTAAAGAAGGTTGCCGAAGAATCATTAAAAATTCCGGGTGTTGTTTTTGCTACAGACTATATGTATATGTGCGCTGATCCCGGGCAGGTACTGGTTGAAGAGACAATAGAAAAGGAACACCTTGATGGTATTATTGTTGCAAACTGTTCTCCTACACTTCATGAAGTTACGTTTAGAAATACTGCAAAAAGGGCAGGATTAAATCCATATAGATGTGAAATAGCAAACATAAGAGAACAGTGTTCCTGGCCACACGAGCGCGACAGAGCCTGGACAACTGAGAAGGCACTGAATATTATTAAGATTACCGTAAATAAGTTAAGAAATGATGCCATGCTTGAACCGACACCCATACCGGTTACGAAAAGAGCATTGGTAATAGGTGGAGGCATTGCAGGGATACAGACAGCACTCGATATTGCTGATGGGGGTTATGAAGTCATCCTTGTTGAGAAGAGTCCAAGTATTGGTGGAAAGATGATTCAGCTTTCCGAAACGTTCCCGACGCTCGATTGCCCGCAGTGTATTGAAACTCCGAAGATGGTCTCCTGTGGGCAGCATCCGAACATAAAAATATATGCTTACAGTGAAGTTGAAGAGGTCACCGGGTATGTTGGCAACTTCAAAGTAAAAATTAAACAGAAAGCCTCATATATAGATAGGGAAAAGTGTAACGGTTGTGGTTTGTGTATGGAGAAATGTTTGACCACGGTCTCAAAGGAATTCGACTTAGGTTTGAGTAAGAGGAAAGCTGTTTATACACCTTTTCCTCAAGCTGTTCCCAATATACCTGTAATAGACCGCGAACATTGCGGACATTTCACAACAGAACTCTGCCGTGTCTGTCAATCCGTTTGTGAAAAGGATGCAATTGATTATTCTCAAAAGGATGAGTTTTTTGAAGAGGAGGTTGGAACTATTGTGGTTGCAACAGGTTTCGACCTTATGCCAAATGAGAATATTAAGGAATATGTTGATGATCCAGATGTTGTAAATGGTCTTGAATTTGAAAGACTATTATGTCCTTCTGGTCCCACAGATGGACTTCCGGTAAGACCTTCTGATTGGACAATTCCAAAAGAGGTAGCATTTATCTCATGTGCTGGCTCAAGGGATCCGGAGCATGGAGTTGCCTACTGCTCAAGATTATGCTGCATGTATCTTGTTAAACAGGCAATGCTTTATAAACATTCAGTTCCTGATGGGCAAGCATACATATTTTACATTGATATACGTTCAAATGGTAAAGGATACGAGGAATTTGTTCAGAGAGCAAAAGAGGAAGATAATGTTATCTATATAAGGGGAAAGGTCTCAAAGGTTGCAAGGGAAAATGGGAAACTAAAAGTATGGGGCGTAGATACACTGACAGGCGAACAGGTTGAATTGTCAACCGATATGGTTGTTCTCGCAACCTCTATCATTCCATCTGAAGGTAGCGAGGAACTTGCAAAAAAACTAAGGTTGTCTACAGACCAGTATGGATGGTTCCAGGAAGCACACCTGAAATTAAGACCACTGGAGACGTTAACATCCGGTATCTATCTCGCTGGTGTTTCCCAGTTTCCAAAGGATATTACAGATACTGTTTCGCAGGCATCCGGTGCAGCTGCAAAAGTACTTGCTCTTTTCAGTCAAGATTATATTCTTGGAAATCCAGTTATAGCGTATGTGGATGAAGAGATATGTGCTGGTTGCGGAACCTGTGAGAAGATATGCGAATACAGTGCTGTTGAGATTGACCCAATCAGAAATGTTGCTGTTGTAAATGAGGCATTATGCGAGGGATGTGGTGCTTGTGCTGGCGCCTGCCCGAGTGGTGCTATGCAACATAAGAACTTTACAAAGAAGCAACTTTTTGATATGGTAGAAGTAGCTACAGAGGAATACTGATATTGGGAAAAAACTAAGTATGAAAATCCGAATTTCAAAATCCGAATGCCAAAAAAAGTCCGAAATATTAAAAACCAAAGGTCTTAATATAATCACTTCGTGTTTTGAGTATTGGAATTTCCTGAATTCTCAATTTCTAATTTCTGATTTTGGAGGTTTTGATGAAGCCTGAACAAAAAATGGTACCAGTTTATATTATGGGAGAAAAGGTTCTTGTCCCTGAAGGTTCGACAATAATAGATGCACTTGAGTATGCAGGTTTTCAATTAAAAAAGGGTATAGGATGTAGAGAGGGTTTTTGCGGTGCTTGTGCAACGGTCTACAGATTACCTGGCGATTATAAACTTTTGGGGGGACTTGCATGCCAGACTGTAGTTGAACCTGGAATGTACCTTGCGCAGATTCCCTGTACACCAGCTCAGAAAGCGGTGTATAATATTGATGAAGTAAAACCTGATGTTTCAAGCTTCCTTAAGTTGTATCCGGAGTTATTTCGATGTGTATCCTGTAATACCTGCACAAAGATATGTCCACAGGATATTGAGGTAATGGATTATGTTAACGCTATTATTAGAGGAGATATTGCAGAAGCAGCTGATATTTCATTTGACTGTATAATGTGTGGACTCTGTACAATGAGATGTCCTGCAGAAATGGCACAGTACAACATAGCACTACTTGCAAGAAGACTGTTTGGCAGATATCTCACGAAAAGATCAGATCACCTTTTTGACAGAATAGAGGAATTAGAAGATGGAAGGTTCGACGAAGAGATGAAGAAGTTGAAGGAACTTTCAGCAGAGGATTTGAAGACAAAGTATAAGGAGAGAGAGCTGAACTTTGAAATTACGTAGAATAGATGGAAAGAAAACAAAGTCTGAAATTGGGAAAATAGGAAAATGCGAAAATTAAAAAGGAGTCAGTCAGTCAGTATGAATTTCTTAATTTCCAATTTCTCAGTTTCATGCTTTAGATACAACAATTTCCGTTTTTTGTTTGATAATTAAGGAGGAGAGAGCATGTATCCTGAATATATGATGGAATCCTTGAAACTTGTGGAAAAGACAAGAACCAAAAGGATAGAGATTGCTAAAACAGGTAAACCGATTGTTGAACCAATGAGTCTGAAGGAGAGGGACGAGATACTGCAGAAATTCCATCCAGATTATAAATCCGATGCTAGAAAACCTGTGAGGATTGGTCCTAATAAAGGAGAAAGTCTTACCACAAAAGTATCTGAATTACTCGAATCACATTCAAGAATCAACCCAGATGATATAGACTTAAGCAACATAGACTATGATGTTGATGTACTTATTATAGGAGGAGGTGGTGGTGGTGCAATGGCTTCGATTTGGGCACAGAAACAGGGTGTGAAGATTCTCATTTCAACCAAATTGAGACTTGGTGATTCGAATTCAATGATGTCACAGGGAGGAATGCAGGCCGCTGTTAATCCCCATGATAATCCTATTATTCATTATCTCGATGCTATTGGTGGAGGACATTTTGACAATAAGCCCGAGTTGGTTGGAGCAATGACAATGGATGGGCCAATGATTGCGAAATATCTTGAGGAGTTGGGTGTCATGTGGGATAAGGATGAGAAAGGTGTGCTTTTCACAAAAGCAGGTGGTGGTACATCAAGAAGAAGAATGCTTTCCTGCAGGGATTATACAGGTGCAGAGATAATGAGGACCCTGAGGGATGAAGTAAAAAATCATCCTGATGATATTACTGTTCTCGAGTACACACCTGTAGTTGAACTCATAATGGATGATAAGGGTCAGGTTGCTGGTGCACTTCTGTACCAGATGGAGACAGAGGAGTACGTTGTTGTGAGGGCAAAGACAACCATTCTCACAACAGGTGGATATGGTAGATTACACATTCAAAGTTTTGCTACCACAAACCACTATGGTGCAACAGCAGATGGTCTTATTATGGCATACAGAGCAGGTGCAAAGTTAATGTTTATGGATTCTGTTCAGTACCATCCTACAGGAGCAGTTTACCCAGAACAGATACTCGGTTTTCTCATAACGGAAAAGGTTAGGGGGCTTGGGGGGCAGCCTGTTAATAAATTCGGTGAGCTTTTTGTTTTTCCTCTCGAACCACGAGATGTTGAGGCATCTGCATTTATCAGTGAGTGTACAGAAAGGGATCAGGGAATAAAAACACCTGCTGGAAGAGCTGGTATTTGGCTTGATTCACCTATCATAGATATACTGAGTGGTCCGGGAACCATACAAAAGAATCTCCCTGCAATGGTCAGGCAGTATCTCAGATTTGATATAGATATTAAAAAATATCCCATGCTTGTCTATCCAACACTCCATTATCAAAATGGAGGTATAGAGATAAACGAGAACGGCGAGACAACTATTCCCAATCTGTATGCTGCAGGCGAAACGTCTGGTGGGTTACATGGAAGAAATAGGCTTATGGGGAATTCCGTTCTCGATTATAATGTCTTTGGACGAAGAGCAGCTTTAAATGCTGTAGAAAAGGCAAAAAGCGTGAAGCTCGGGAAACTTCATTTTGACCATGTTAGGAAGTATGAAAGGGAGTTGAAGGAAACTGGTATTGAAACGAAGAGAATCGCTCCTATTCTTCTACCAGATTACAGAAATTTTGAGGTTATAAGAAAGCACAGAAAAGAATTCGACCCATTCCTCGGCGGAGGAGTAACTGGCTGGTATGAAGAGGAATGATGGTACAAAACATCGTTGTTAAGGTAGAAATGACGAAACCTGAATGTCGAAAAAATAATAAAAAAAGCGTGAGTAATAATGATAGAAGTTGCATTTCAAAGTGTAGAATGCAAAAGTAACGACAAGGAGAAGTAAGTAGGATTGTAATATATAGGAGGCAGTATGGGTGATAAATTTGAACCGAAGCTTGTAGGATTTTTTTGCAACTGGTGTACATCAAGTGCAGCTGATCTTGCTGGAACATCGAGAATGCAGTATCCACCAAACATAAGACCTATCAGGGTAATGTGTTCTGGTTCAGTTGATACTGCTTATATATGGAGGGCTTTCCTGGAGGGGGCAGATGGGGTTATCATTGGTGGCTGCCATCCTGGTGACTGTCACTATGTCTCAGGGAATTACAAGGCTCGGAGGAGAATAAAGATTTTTGAGACGATAATGAAAACACTTGGACTCGATGAGAAAAGACTCTGGCTGAGATGGATTAGCGCAAGTGAGGGAAAGAAGTTTGCTGAAACAATGAAGGAATTTACTGAACACATTAGAAAACTGGGTCCTTCAGAGGTCGGAAAAAATTGGTCAACATAGTACACCTCTAATACCCCCCCTTATTAGAGGGGACTTGAAACGGGGGTGTATTCCCCTCTAAAAAGAGGGGTGTCATATAACGTATAGTATATGACGGGGTGTGTAAGTCGGGAGCCAAAGGATTTAGGTTGTGTCAAATTATTGATAAAGGAGAAATTATGGGAGAGAGATTTCAGTTAAAGATAGCTGGTGATGATTTAAACAAAGGGATTAAGGACTTTCTCGTACAGATTATGGACAAGAATAAAATAAACAATGTTGTTGTCCCTTTACTCATCCCATCAAAGAACAATGTTTTTCCTACATTTGTAAGGAGCAAAGAATTGTTAGAAGATGCAAAACCCGTTGCACCTGTTCTTCCGATCAGTACTGCAACGATGGTTTCGAAGATTACAAAACTTTCCCCTTCACCTGAGAAGATCCTAGTTTTTCTTAAACCCTGCGAACTCAGGGCTGTTTTGGAACTAACAAAATTCAAGCAGATAATCCTCGACAATCTTATCCTCATAAGTTACGATTGTATGGGTGCATACAAGACCAAATTTTATGAAGAGGCGCTTTCAAGTGGAAAAGATATTGATTCTGAGTATGTATCCAGGAATCTACTGAAAGGGGAACAGGATGAGAATATTAGAGACGCGTGTAAACTATGCGAGAACTTCTTTCCAACTGCATTTGCTGATATCGGTATTGGTTTTATTGGAACAGATGGAGGAGTAATTATTGAGTCGAATACGGAAAAAGGGGAAGAGACCCTTTCCAAACTGGGTTTGGAAAAGAAAGAGGTAAAGGATAGAGATGGGAAACTTGAAAAAATCTCCAGGAGGAGGAAAGAAGAGTGGGAGAAGGTGAGGAAAGATACCAAGGGAGAAACTGAAGGTATAGATAATCTGGTAAAATATTTCTCAAAATGTATTGATTGCCACAACTGTATGAGCCAATGTCCCATCTGTTTCTGTAAGGAATGTTTCTGGGAATCCCCGACATTTGAGTTCACTCCTCTCAATTTTCTTGGATGGGCGAAGAAAAGGGGTGCTGTAAAACTGCCTACCGATACAACCTTTTTTCACCTCGGAAGACTTACCCATATGTCCACTTCCTGTATAGCATGCGGTTTATGCAGTGATGCTTGCCCAAATGATATTAAAGTATATGAACTGTTCCATCTTGTTGCTGATGACACACAGGCTGCATTTGATTACAAACCAGGACGGGATTTAGAAGAAGAGGTCCCACTTGTGACATTCAAGGAAGACGAACTCAAGGAATTGGGGTAATATTTTTTATTGGAGTAGATTGTAGGGGCAGACCTGTGTGTCTGCCCTTTGTCTTTTGTTGTCATTGCGAGTATTTTACCATATTTCTACCGAAGCAATCTCATTTTTCATAAGAACAACAGGCGAGGTTTCAATAGATGAGGCTTCCAGCCTCATCTCCTTTGATATTGTAATCCCCATTGCCTCGCTTTTTTTGTCAATTTCCTCCCCTATAACGAAAGATTACCTTCCTAAATTTTCTTCTCCCTCGAAGGGAGAAGAATAAGATGAGGGTGAGTATTTGTTCCTTACTTACATATGATGGGAAAGGATTAAGGTGAGGGTGAAAAAGGGCAGCCCTGCCCTTTTGGAGTGCAACAACTCCTGTTGTTACGGATTTTATCATTGCGAGCTCCCTATTTTCTTCTTGACTTCTGATTATATATATTCTATAGTTAAATCGTTGAAAATGAAATAGAATCTATGTGTTTGAAGTGAAATTGTTAACAGGAGGAAATGAAAATGGGAGATAAAGGGAAAAGAGACAAGGAAAAGAAGGAAGCAAGAAGAAAGAAACAATTATCAATAAAAGAAAGAAGAAAATTAAAGAAGGAAAAAAAGAAATAAGGTGAAATGACTTCTGTTCCTAATATGATCGAACTATGTTCATATTGGGGAACTATCAGTTATTCAAATTTCGAACCAGCACTTTACTAAAAAGTTCATGTATTCTTAGAGTGCAAGATAGGTGGTTTTGCACTTGCAATGATTTCACTACCATACCCCATATTAAACAAATTGTATTATCGAATTATATTTTAATTTATGATTTCAATAAGATATTGTAATTCAAAATGGAACCAGGGATTCATTACTCTTACTCAAAATAGAATGATGCGCCAAAAATGGAGAGAAAGATTAAAAAATTCGTCAACAGTTCTAAAAGTATTTGGGATGTAATAATTGTAGGTGCGGGCCCTGCGGGTACAAGTGCAGCATTTGTTCTGGCAAAGGCTGGTATTAGAACGCTCATTCTCGAAAAAAAGAGAGAGGTTGGTGTC
>SDBS01000602.1_pt1 | contig 35477 bp, 52 predicted proteins | sample 2277091 | NCBI WGS metagenome assembly SDBS01 (sample SAMN10404972, study PRJNA504765) | marine sediment metagenome | isolation source: marine sediment core GS10_PC15, 163 cmbsf | place: Arctic Ocean: Southern Knipovich Ridge | collected 2010
AAAGTAGTAAAAGACATCGAGCAGTTACCGGAAGATTTAAGGATTAGAGAGTTTCCAACACAAAAAGGAAGGTTAAAATAATGAAAATCAAAACTATCGAATTTCACAAAGTAGATCCGGCTAATTTATGGCCGTCAGATCCGGCAGAGCCCGCGAGTGTGTGGCGCGGAACTATCGACGGGGTATTGGTTGCTAATATTCGCGGGAATAGTGACAAAACTTTTACTCTTAATATGAATTTTATGAACTCGGGCGGAATAGCAAGATATCCGGCGACAAGATACGAAACCTTTCGCGGCACTATGAATATGGCACAGACTCTTCTACATAATATAATATTTGAATTGGTGGATGTGGAATCGTGAAAAGGGACGAACAATGGATGATTGCCGAGCGCCACGCAATTAGGCTGATACTGTATAAGCGCGAAAAAGAACACGCTATTGTAGCCAGGGATATAAGAAAAATTGTTGACATTCCGCCGGTAGCAATCAGAATTCACATAAAAGAACTGAGGCGGCAGGGTTGCCCTATCGCCTCGGGAGGTTCCGGTTATTGGTGGGCTGAGAGTAAAGAAGATTTGAAAAGCACTATACGACATTTAAGATCGAGGGCGATTGACGAATTAGTTACTGCTCGGGAATTAAGAAAATGTTTCAATGATAATCAATTAACAATGTTCGAGGGTTAAAATGCTGAAAATTTATAAAAACTCACCGTGGCCGGTATATCAATCACACAAAGAAGTCAGAGCCGTTAAAATAAAGGCTATCGTTTTTGACGACTTTGTTGCTAACGAAACCGGGAGAGAATCAAACGGCACAGCGCAAATAACGCCGGTTAATGACGACATCCCGAGTTTCTACGTTAAGGCTGATTGGGTGCGCCGGGTAAAAACTTTAATGAGAAATCATGTGCTCGTCGGGGGCTATTACGTTTTATACGAAGACGGTTACGATTCTTGGAGTCCTGCAAAAGCATTTGAAGACGGTTATACATTAATTGAAGAACAAAAACTAACAACAACAGAGGTAAAATTATGGCAGAAATAATAAAAACATCGCTTGAGCTTACAGACGAGCTATCTGATCATCAAAAAGCAGCTGCAGCCGACAAAATGGCTGAACTTTCCGGGGAGATTGCAGCCCTCGAAGAAAAGAAAAAAGCATCCGCCGACGCTTACAAGGCGAAGATATCCGGGAAAGCTACTCTTCTAACTGAGGAGTTGGAAAAAGTAAGGAAAGGGATTTACTCTCATTGGGAGGATTGCGAAGTATTGCTCAACACTCCCGAGGACGGAAAGAAAACTATCACGCGCCTGGATCTTCCCGAGAACCACGATCCGGCAGAGTTAAATTTTCCGCGTTCCTGGGAAACCAATATGGAGCCGGACGATTACAGACTATTTCCGGGTAAGGCAGGAGAAGTCGTAGACGCTAATCCATTCTTACTGTTCGGACTTGCTGAGTCTGATGTTGTCGGCATAGCTGAGGCTTACGGCGTTATGAACGATCCGAAAGATTTAGAAATTGTCGGAGAGGCTACGCCGGAAGATTGGGACGCTCTTCAAAATAAATTAGTCCTAAAATTTGTGGACGAAGCTGCAGCTAAAGATTTTGAGGATGCTATTCTTACAGACGAGCGCCCTGGTGATGACTTTATACGCTTCGGCATGTCAGAGGGCGAAGACCTGCGATTTATCGCTATATCCCCCCTCAAACACGCAGCTGAGGCAATTGGGGAGTCCGACACGACCGCGGAAACCGAGGAAAAAGTAATTATTGAAGACGAGCCTGTTAGCGATAAATACGCTGTTGATCAGAACGACGAGGATCTTTCCAGGGATTCTATTGAGGAAGAAGATCTGAAAGAGGATGTGGAATAGGTGAAAATATTCCGAAACATAGATTGCATGGTTGGAATGAAAGAATATCCAGACAATCATTTTGATTTGGCTATTGTAGATCCTCCCTATGGGTTGGGCTTGGGTATGGTGACTAAGGTGGGCGGTGACAAAAGACAGGGTAGGAAAAATAGATCTGTTGTAAACCACGAGTGCAAAAATTGGAATAATTCTGCACCTACCGACAAATATTTTACAGAGCTACACCGGGTAAGCAAAAATCAAATTATTTGGGGATGTAATTACTACGCCAAACACATCCCTGCGCTGGGCCGCATAATCCATGATAAAATTATGGGGACTGAAAACACAAAATTTAATTGGTCGCACGCAGACATAGCCAGCTGCTCTATGTTCAAAAGAATTGTGATGTTTCGCTATCAGTGGGCGGGCAACAAACAAAATGGCACGATTAACTGGCACAACCTTGGACCTGACGCAAGAATCCACCCAACTCAAAAACCGATTGCTTTGTATAAATACTGCCTACACAACTACGCCAAAGAAGGAAACTTAATACTTGATACTCATGTTGGAAGCGGTTCAAGTTTAATAGCTTGCGACCAAATGGGATTTGATTACGTAGGATATGAAATAGACAAAGATTATTACGATGCTGCGGTTAAACGAATTAACGAAGAAACGCGACAGTATAAAATGGAATTAAAATAGCACTCCGCAGAATAAATACCGGCCGCACGCATAACGATAACGATAAGGATTATGCTATACGGACAGCGCAGAAGACTCAGACGATCAGCTTTCAGTAATTTATAAATAAGGGAATTTATGGGACGACCGACAGAGCAAGGTATTGCATTTTTCTCACTCGATACGACCTGGGACGCAAAAACAGAAATGTACGTCGCTGAAACCGAGGCCGACGGCATCGCGGTAATGGTAACGGCCTGGCAGTTGATTTATAACAATGAGGGATATTATGCGAAATATGACGACGATTTTTTGCTGCTGATTAAAAAGAGAATTTCGAGGCCTGTTGATATAATAAAATCCTGTATTGATGCGATGATCCGGCGTGAAATTTTCAGCTCAAAATTAAAAGAGACATGTAATATTTTGACATCAACAGCAATTCAGAAGAGGTTTTTTAATGCCGCAAAAAGAAAAAAAGAAGTAAAATACATTGATAAATATTTGCTGATTGACGTTAATGCTCACAGTAATCTTGTGATTGTATTCCCCAACCCCAAAAGTGTTGACAATAATGCCACAAAGGAAAAGGAAAAGGAAAAGGAAAAGGAAAAGGAAAAGGAAAATACAGTTGTGATTAATAATAAAATATCCTTTGATGTTTTCTGGAATGCTTACGATAAAAAAGTTGGTAAGAAAGATAAGATAAAAAATAAGTGGGATAAGCAATCTGCAGAAACTCAAATAAAAATATTGAAGCATATCGAATTATATAAAGAAGCTCAACCTAACAAACAGTTTAGAAAAAACCCAGACACATATTTTAATAATGATTCGTGGAATGACGAAATAATAATAAAGGATAGAAATAATGGAACTGAACGAAGCCTTACAGAAAGTGAAGCCAGAGAACTTTCAGAATCAATCGCTAACGATCCCCGATATAAATAGTATCTCTATTTATAAAGGCGAGTTGACTAAAACAGAATTGGCGAAACAGTGTGTAAAAATATTATCTATTTTTCCTAAATTCCCTAAATCAATGTTTGAATCTCTCAAAGAGGCGTTTGCGGATAATGCTTTTAGTGATAAAAGAATGATTGCCTCAGTTAAGAATGTAAGGGATACTTATGAGGGGTGGGATAAGTTACCGAACATTGCGAACTTCATTCAGTTTGACAAGAAGATAAAATTTTATACTTATACTGAATTTCTGCAAGAGACTAAAGATTTAAGCTCAGAACTACGGGGGAAGTGGCAGAATGACCACGTTTACGTTGAGGTTAATAACAATAAAGTATTCGTAACTAAATCTGATTATGAAAATTATAAACATTTATTTGAGTGAGTTATTCAAAAAGAAATGGAGAAATGGTAGTGAAAAATAAACTCAGATTGCTAATGTATTACCTGGGAGTACGGCTAAAAAGGGGCGTAACCGTCTCGATAATAATAACTAATCGGTGTAATCTAACCTGTGAATATTGTATTGTAAAAGGAATGATAAAACATCCAGATATGACATTTGATTTCATGCGGGATATTATTAGAAAGTTCCCGGTTAAGATTAAAGAGGTTTATATCACTGGAGGCGAGCCGACATTAAACAGAGAATTAGAAACAATGGTGAATTGGCTAACATCAGAGGGAATTTATGTTGCTTTGTTTACTAACCTAACAAGATCACAAATATTTAATAGGTCGCTCCGACTGAGGATTAAAGGTGCTTATTATTCGTCACAGACAAGCGGCATAAACGTATCGAAGCGTTATAAATTTTACGCAGAAGAGCGGGATCATGGGATAACCATTAACGAGGTTGGCGAAAAGACATTGGAGCAGAAGATGAATAAAGACGAGAAACTAACCAAAAATGGATTTATAACCCGCTGGATGAAAAACGACCGTGATGTGACTAATTTGCTTGGTGCAGAGCTTTGCGGTCTGATCCAAAAGGCATGGGATCTTAATTGGGACAGCAGACCAGTCACCGACTTCGAATCCGACCTCGACTCTCTAATCAACTCAGCCATAGAAGCGGAGAAGGAGAAATTATTAAAATTACTCATAAAGTGTGATGGAGTATCTCCCAATAAATGTGGACAATACGAGATTTCAGAAGTATTTAGCGATTTAGGAAAAAGAATTGAAATGCAATTAGCAGACGGCCGTACTATTTTCTCGTTAGACTCCAAACAAACTGAGAAAGTAAGGAGTCGATTAAAAGCAATCAAATCAGCAGGGGGTAGTGATGAAAGTAACGAGGGATAAAAACTGTTACTGTCACACCTGTAAAAAGGATTTCCATTATTTAGGAATCACAAGACATCGAGCAATGCATCGGGACAAGAAAGAAGATTGCGAAATTACTTTTACTAATGGAAATACTTGGGTGTACAATTATTCGGGCAAAGGAGCATCAGATGACTAAAGAATTAACTAAAAAATTTATAAACAAGTATAAATTAGGAAGTACATTAAATAACCCCTACCCAGATTCTATGATTGATAAATATTATAAACAACTTGAAGCGGAACTCAACTCTCTAATCAACTCAGCCATAGAGGCGGAGAGAGAAAGAAGAGACAAAGCCCATAAAGTTGAAATCGCAAACTTACAATCTATGCTTAAAGATCAAACCGTTGAATTGGGAGATAAAGTTATTCAATCAGCCATAGAAGCGGAGAGGAATAGGATAAATGCCTTACCGACAAAAGTTTTGGAATTATGCAAGAAAAGAAATTGGTCATTAGAGTGGACTGTAAGGGGAGTATATCTTCACCTTGAAGCAAGTGAACTAATTGAAGCGATCAGAGGAAAGAATGGAAATCCTTTAAGTGAGGCAGCTGATGTGTTGATAGTGTTAATGTCAATTACTGAAATAAATAATATTAAGTGGAATGACGTATTAAAAGAAGCTGACAAAACCGTATCCGAAATGATGACAAAGCCGAAGTATGAGCATGAACACACAATCGAATCCATTAAACCAGAGGGGAAGTGATGAAAGAAATAAAAATTAAAGACATGGACAATGCCGACCAAGTAATAGAAAATGCTGTGAAAGATGCGTTGTTAGAATTATTTAATTGGATGGATGAAATAAACAGAACTAATCCCATGCAGTTAGAAACAGACAACGAGGACATTGTTGAAATGTTTCTTGAAGCAATTTTATCCGCAGGAGGTAGCGATGAATGACTTATTAGATTTATGTAGACTAAATCTCATGGAAGGAGAATTATCTGAAATAAATCCATCAGCCGAAGAAAGAGATTCTTTTAGAGCAATAGAATTTAAGAGAAAACAATTAACAAAAAGACTCTCGCAAAGCGGGCTTAAATTCACTTCGGAGCAAATGAAGAAACATATAGAAGACAATACTTTAGATGGAGTTTATCCATTTACAGCTGCACTTCCAAGGGAGGCAGAAGATGAATAAACTAACCAAAAATGAATTTATGGAGCTGCATGGAGGCACATTGCTTTCCGTGAAAAGAGCCAGAATGTATTTAGACCTTGAATCTGTAATCAACTCACCCATAGAGGGTGAGAGGGGCGAATGTATCTGGGAACGTGATGATGAAGATTATGAAGAAGATTGGATAACAGAATGTGGCAGGTCATTTGCGTTTAATGATGGAGATTATAAGCACAATGAATTTTGCTACTGTTATTATTGTGGCAAAGCAATCAAATCAGCAGGGGGTAGTGATGAATCCTAAAGATGACAAACTAACTGAAGATGAATTTACAGAGAGATGGTCATATATTATTGTAGGAAAACCTTTTGATGAATTTAGGAAAGACCTTGCTAAAGTTGTTGACTCAGCCATAAAAGCTGAGAGGGGTAAGATAGTGAAAAAGTTAGTCCTACTTCTTAAAGCCAATCAAGAATATATCCAGTTATTATCAGACAAATTAGATGAAATACTTTCATTTGCAGCTCCACACAGTTGGAATACCACACACTTTGAAGAGGGTGTTGAGATAAGAGCAAAAATTGAAATAGCTGAAAAGAATTATGACGAATCCATTAAACCAGAGGGGAAATGAAAGCCAAAGACCTGCAGAGAATTATTGGTCAGTCTTTCCACGACTCCCAAAGAATTGTTGCATTTAATTTTGAGGGCAACGGTTTAGGTGAGTGCGATATTATCACGCTTACAAATGCCAATCTTATTTATGAATACGAGGTCAAAATATCGAGAAGTGATTTCAAAGCAGACTTTAAGAAACGATTCAAACATGAGAAATTATCAGGCAAATGGATTGACAAAATTAAATCAAACACTTTCAACATTCCGAATTATTTTTACTTTGCCTGTCCGAAAGACTTAATCAAACCAGAAGAAGTCCCTGAATACGCAGGGTTAATATATGCGTGGGATAAAAAATATACAGCCGGAGTTTATGACAGCTCCTTTAATATCAAAGAAGTTGAGAAAACACAGAACTATTTGAAGATGGTAAAAATAGCTCCGAAACTTCACAACGGAAAAGCAACCGACAAGACTATCCGACTGATATTAAGAAGGCTTTCGTCTATTTGCGTCAATAAATTAACCTAACTAACAGGAGTATAAATGATAAAACCAATAGATATGGTTGACACCCGCAAAGATCTAATTAACGTAGCAGATGCCGCTATTCTTAGGGACTGCGCTCAGTCTACAATTAGAAAATACCTGGACCTGGGGAGAATTGACGGCGTTATTCTGACAAAGAAAAACGGCAAGAGCGGCACAAAGTTTTTTATCATCAACAACGACAAGCTAAGGAATTGCAAGATAATCGACAACCGAGGCGGACCGAAACCAAAAATAAAAAAGAAATTTATCGATATGTGTAACGGCGTAAAATACAGGAATGATATAATTGGACAGAATTGCCAACATTGTGAGGCGCAGTAATTTTTTAATTAAACAGGGGAAGAAATGAAACTACTTATATTTTTATTTATCGCATCGGTTATGTTCGGGCAGGGCTGTAATGAGATCACTAAAAAATCACCTTCGACGACAGAGCCAAAAACAATACCACACATGGAAGACGCGGACACAAAGCCATGTGGATGGAGTCTAGACCCCTCATTGGTGTTGCTACTTAGTGAAGATCCATCACCACACATTATACCGGACTCTGTGAATAAGGCAGCTTATCCATCATTGGTAATGCCCCGAGATTGCTATCACCCAACAGTTAGAGATTATCAAAAGCACCATAAATTTAAGTCCAAGAAAAACATAGGGGCTATTGATTGGGATGAGAAAGTAAAGTTTACACCTTCAACATTCTTAACTTTTCACAGTGGGGCGAAGAGTGTTTTCTCGATTACTTGGAAAAACGGAATTGTAGACATTGAACACGGAGACTCAACCGAAATAACTGAGGCTGCCGAAACATTCTTTGCTTTTCTGGAAGACTATATAAGCGAGGAATATGATATAATTGAAAAGAACAAGATTGACACAATAGATTGGGATGCGGTAATTGACGAAGCATTTAACAACAAACCGCAAGTGAAGAAATTCCTTTACAGTGAGCCAAATTGGGTAATCGCTACGCTAATAAACGACACTACTCTCTCTGTCTCAGATGAAATTAAAGAATTGTGGTGGGCGGGTAAAAAACTAATAACTGTTGATGACTTACAGGAATACGCAGAAGAATGTTATGCGGATTCAAGCAAAAGCCACTTAGGTTATCCACTATGGAGTGATGGTTGTCTCGTAAAAAAGGGCAATCTGGCAGATTGGTTTGAATTGGATTGTAACAAAGAGAATCACTATGAATATGTTCACCGCACACCAACATTCACCGGATTCATTAAATGGCTGGAGGAATAATGAATACACTACGATTAATCATTCCAGGCGAACCAGTACCGAAGCAATCAGTGAAAGGTAGAATAGTTAAACCCAAATTCGGAAAGCCGTTCGTTCAATTCTATCAGACAAAAGAGATTAAACAGCAGGAAGAAACAATCAAATCCTGCGTTATTCAACAATTACCAAATGATTTCAAGATGTTTTTAGGTCCAGTAGTAGTAGAAAGCATAATATTTGCCTTCGCTCCAATCAAATCTATGAACAAAAGAGATCGCATTTTAATCGATAGCGGCAATATTATTTATAAATTCACAAAACCTGATTTATCTGATAACTTACCAAAGTTAATTTTCGATGCCTTAGAGGGCGTTGTTTACAAGAATGATTCTCAAATCTGCTACATAAAAAACACAATGAAGATTTATTCACTAAGACCGAGAACTGAAATAGTTTTAAGGGGGATTGATAAGAAATGAATTTAAGAAAAATGCTAAAATTCAGATTGCCAAGTGAGGAAAGTCAGAAATACCTCGATTTCCACAAAGAAAAGGGCAAGACCTTGCACCATTTTACAAAAGGATTCAGGGGAAAGAAACATAATGACTTTTTAACATATAACGTAAACCACAACCAACACGAAGATATTCATGTCCCGGGGATTGAGGACCAGGAAGAGGCTACATTGCAGATAATAGCTAATTTAATTAAATATGTTAAATATCTTGAACAGAAATAAAGCGCCTATCTTTGGCGTGAATTGCTCGAGGAAAGGACAGAGTTAAAAAATGAAAAATTTAATTATTCAAAGGTGAAAATCATGAATAGACGAGAATCATTAACAGGCGAAGTTAAGAAGTTTGAGGATGCGATAATGGAAGATCCTAATAGAGTCCCTGAAAACTCACTTCGATTTATAGATGAACTTCAGGCATTCTACACCCAACCATTCACCCCAGACATGATTGAGCTTTTTGAGGGGTGGGAGTTGATACCCCAAATGAAAGGATCACCAAATGCTAAAATGGATTTTATGGGTTATTGTTCCAATGGGACGTTAGCTTTAGAATATGTGAGTGATGAAGATATAGATAATATTGTAGAGAAGAAATTCAGTCCGATGCCCAAAACCCTATCTGACTTCATAGATGCTTGTCTTAATAGCGATATCAAATTAACGTGGGTAAAATAAAAAAACTTTCCTCCCTTTGTCGATTTCACTTGACATTAAGATAATATTGATTATATTGATAACCAGATCAAACTAAAAGCCTGGGAGGGTAAAACATGGAAACAATATTGACAAACAGTGCACACTTTATAGAGTGTGCATCTTGCGGATCAAAGATAACTGAAACTCCTCATGAAGTTTGGGCAAATGTCCCAGACCATGAGGTTGATTGGGCAAAAAAAGATAATGCCAGAATGTCGGCTGAGGCTGACGAGTTCTGGGACAAAAGAGTTGCTGAGTTTTCAGCAACGCACAACAATTGTCCCAGTTAATTAAAAAGAGGTGTGAAATGAGCAACAAATTCAAAAACGGCGATAAGGTTTATTACCAGAATCCGAAAGGTGACACAATACCGACGAGAGTCGGAAGAACAAGCAAGTATTCAAGCAGGGTTAAACTTGACCACATTGATATTAGTATGGAAATCACTGGTCATCGCAAAGGCTGGGTCCCCGAAGCGAGAGTAAAACTACAAACGGAGGACTAATGAAAGTATTATTATTCTCTGACAAAATAGAGCAACTTCAAAAAATTTGGTTTATGTTTGGTAACCATGGCAAAAAAACGACAAATGGGAATCATAAACTAATTCAACATTTGCTTGAAGAGAACGGAGATGCTTTTGAACTCATCAAAAGAGATATAAATTTTTATAAAAAAGATGTCTCCGATGAATGTTTGGGGAGCGTTATAAGAATCTTATTAACCGATAATTAACTAATTATAATAATCTGGGAGGTCTAAGACATGAACATCACATTTTCACAAGCAGACGAACACAGCACCAAATTTGAAACACTTATTGAATTTGACCAAAGCGCCGGTTTAAGGGCCTTGGTGCTGAAATATCCAGGCGCTCAAGAAGTTGATAATAATACAACATGCTATATTGAAGATAACGGCGTAAATGTAGTATTTAGCCGTCATAATGGCAACATAGGCCGCGAAGAAGCATTAAAAATCAATCATATCAAAGTGGCCGAAGCAAAAATCTCAGAAGTAAAAAAGCACTATTCAAAAGAAATTGACGATTTGAACAACCTTGGGGGAAATATAAAACTACTTATACGCACCGGGGTTTTTGCCCCCGTGATTGAAGAGCTTATAAAAGAACAAATTTCAGACGTTGGGAGCGAAGACAAAACAGCAAACAAAAGAATTACCGCGCTTTGTGAATTAATTGACCAAAGTTTGTTTAATAGATATGAGGCTTTAAGGAAAGGGTGTGTTGTGTTAAGAAAAAGAGTTAAAGCAATCGAAATGAAAAAATAACTTAAACTAAGGCACACGCCACGCGGACGCCGAAGGCGGCAACGCGTGCGAGTAGCCGACAACCTGGGAGAATAAAATGAACAATTCAAAGACTTACAACGGCTGGAGTAACTACGAAACTTGGAATGTTAAACTGTGGATTGATAACGATCAAGGTATTCATACTCATTTTAATGATCGTGCTGAATCTTTATTGAATCTACCGTCAACAAGTGAATACTGGACACAACAAGAATCTGCCAAATTTAACTTAGCTGATGAAATCAAAGAATATTTAGAAGAGAATAACCCGCTAAACGATAGTGCATCCATGTTCACAGACTTATTAAATGCCGCTATTAGTGAAGTTGATTTCAGAGAAATAGCTGAAAACATATTGTCAGAGAAGGTATAAAATGATAACACGAGATATCGTGATTGTGACGAGCATCACAATAATATGTATCAAAAAGAGATTGGGTAATCGTTAAATATCGTGGAAGTGAAACAAGTTTGCCCCACCGTCTCAACGCCGGACACCTGGGAAACACATAAACACTAAATACGAGGCAAAAATGCACTATTTAATTAAAAACGTAAATGGGGACTTTTGGAAGCTCTTCAAAACCAAGTGCGCCGCGGACGGGATCTCAATGCGCGCCAAGATAATCCAGTTAATCAATAACTACTTAAACGAGTAATATTTACCATTTACCCGAGGAGGGTTGAAAATGAACAAAACAATAATATTCATCGGTCTTAAAATAGTAGAGACGCTTGCGCTTATCGCTGCCTATGCTGGACTATGCGAAATATACACCATCTTGCCGGCGTGGCTTATTCCTCGCGGCTTTAATGTTTCCTTCTGGGTTGCCGGATTGTGGACATTCGTACTTCTTTTGATTCTTGTGGGCGTTGTGTCCGTTCTAATTGCTGTTTTGTTCCTATGGTGGGAAGCTAACAAGGAATGGACGGACAAAATAGCCAATAGGAGCAAAAATCAATGATCAGAATACTTAAAATTAAATTATGGTGGTGGAAATGAAAGTGGAAATGAAAGTAGAACGGAAAGTAGAACGGAAAGAAAGTAAGAAGTTTGTCCCAGTAGTTATCACGCTTGAGACCAGGGAAGAGTTTTTCTATCTTCTTGGGCTCACGAATTTAAGCCGGGAGCAAAAGAAACGCGACATGCCGGGCTACAATGGTGAGGTTGACTGGAAACTATGGTCACAATTAAACAAATTTAAGGACAAATAACATTTAACCCCCCGGCGGAATTGAAACACCCGCCACAATCCTACCCCTCAGAGTCTCGGTTAAGGTATGATGAGCCCGGACCGGGACTTTGTCTACTCAAGAGTGGTGCTGATTCTGCCATAGATTAGCGGAACGGTAGGCTTGCTGCAAAAACACCCTCCGCGTGAGGGATATATCGAAAATAACGGAGTTCGTTGCCTACAGCGCACTCTATGGAGTTTTATGAGCCTACGAAAAATGTTAAAATTTAGACTGCCCTTTGAAAGAAATGAATGTAATTGAAATTTATATCTAGTCTAAATAAAAATAGCTTGACTTAATGCCATGTTTCTTTTTATATTGTAGCACACATCTAATTAGGCATGAGTCAAAAAATGATAGTGCGCAAATGAAATTACTTAAAGACACAATCAAGAAATTGGACAAGATCCAATGACGTCAGCAAGGGCGGAATACTACGAAACACTGAATAAATATGGTATTACTCACATAAGATGGTATATGCGGTAAAGATTAAGTCAATTATGTTTGATTCTGCATTGAATGCCTTAAATAGTCTGGAACAATGATTAGATTTATAGACATGGGAAAACAATACTGGGGCGGACTGGATGTCGAGGACAGCGACCATTGCCGGGAAGAGTTCGCATTTATAGACACGGTGACAGATAGGTTTGTGGATGTTGGCGGAAATCGATATTGGGACTGTTGGGATGATTTCGCAGAGGATTATAATAGTGCTGGCTGGGACGACAAGGTACGTGGTGGTAAAATGGAGCTGAGCAGGTTCAAAGCGTTAATTGATAAGAAGTTTATTAGAGACAGTACATACGAATAGGAATACAACAACGCCTCCTATTTATACAAAGTCTAAATAAGGATTAGGATAACAGGAATGTATCTAGTAAGCGTATTAAATAATAAGAATGAATTTGAACGAATTGAAGTTCCGGAATTAGTTTATCTCTATATCAAACAATTAGAGATGTGTATAAACTTTCCAGAGCATAGCGAACTAAAGGAAGTCTATAAAAATAGATTTAACGTCAAGTCGGATGATATTAACGACTTAATTACTTATATAGATAGATCCCAATTAGTAGATGTAGGCTTAATAGAACATAATTAAAGCAATAAACAGGAATATGGGGAGTTATGGATAAACTTAATAAAATAACAGAACTATGCAAGGGCAGTGTAACTGTATACATAAACCAACACAAAGACTATTACGAGACAGCCGAGTACAATCTTAAAAACAAAGACATTCAGGATATTGAGGATATAAAGCCAGATGTTATAAAAGAAATGATTAAACGTGATACAATAATAGAGGTACATTTCTATCCTGACACTCCAGTGGGATTTTATGATGTCTTTCACTATGACTTAGAAACAGCACTAGATATGGCATTGGATATATTAAACAGGGATAGAACAGCGATTAAATGGGGAATTAGGGATTAACGTTAATGCATTGGATAGATGATGAGCTTAGAAGACAGCGCGGTCAGAGAGTGGTTAATATGCTCGCTGAAATGTTGCTTAATAAGAGCGTAGACTATGATATCCTCGGCTTAATCTATCGGCCAAAGGATAAAATACCCACAGCAACAGTAAAAAGGTTGATAAAACAGGCTAAATTTATGGAAGCGGTTAATAAAAAGGTAGTAGAACTACTAAATGATGCAGGTGGAACTAAGGAATACTTGATTAAGTTCCGCTTAGAATGCGCCCAGGGAGCCAAAAAGGATGAAAAATGGAAGGAAGCTGCCGAAATCATAGGTAAACTGGAAGATGTCCAGGAGATAACACCTAAATCAGTTAGAGTAACGCAAACAGACGAGCTCACTGTGTCCCGTAAGGAAGGTGATATGTTAGAACAGGCCACAAAGAAGACTACTAAACAGCTCGAAGCACCGGAACATCCGGCCATTGACGCGCCAAAAGAGGAAGATTCTATATCCAATAAAGAGGACTAATATGCATTTTATGGGCGATAGTGCGGTTATAAGCCATAAGGACACTTTAATGTGTCGTATAATGTATATTATGTAAACTAATGAAGAGAGCAGAGCTTAACACAATTGAATACTCGCGGGATTGTGGGCGGTCGGTGGGATTAGACATCACCGCTGCTCTGCTACTCGACCAGGGATCCGGGCAGAACTCAACGGAAATTTCTAACGAGATTCGACCCCCATGCACCCCGATTTCGCGGGGGCGGGTTCGCGTACAGGAGCTGCGCGCACATCACAAATAAATTTTATGGAGTAAAGCTTGAAACTTAAACGGATTATAAGAAATGCACGGAAAACCCACTGGGAGCAAATAATCACACCCTATCGGGATGTAGTGGTGATAGCGTTAGAGCGTGGTCGAGCGGAGATGTTGAAAGACGAGTTAAAGAAAGTTATTGGTACGAGGTCGAGTTACCCAACGGCGGGCAATTCTTTGGCGGCTGGGCTGGATAGATTTTTTAGCAATCCTGAGAAAGAGAAGATAGAGGTGTTATGAGTGTGCCCTCACACATCGCAGATAATATTTTTGGAGATACCCTTGAAGATTAAAGTAGATAACGCCCTTACTACCGTCGAATCGCAAGTTATTGATAGAATAATCGCAGAACTCATTTTCCATGAAAAAGATCCGCTTTGCTATTCATCTAATATCGGAGATGCTTTTAGAGTTATAGAGAGATTCAGACGTGGCACTAACGGGAAAGTGGCTGCATGTGTTGAAATGACAGTATCAGACGTAATAACGCACCCAGACTGCACCTGTAAGATATATGCCCCAGACATAGCGGAGTGTGTTGGTACAGGACAGGAGATGCCGGAAGCTATATGCAAAGCAGCGATAGTTTTCATAGACAGGTACTGCGACGTCAAACACCTTCAAACTATGTTAAAGGCTTAAAATGAATCATTTAGTTAAAAGTGCCGAAATGGAACTATCAGACATACAATTAAAGAAATTACGCACTAAGCACGGTGATTTTGACATTGTGGTTAGCTCTCATTGTCCCGAAGATAAGATGTTCATATTCTCCGATATTCCGATACTTGAGCAGTTAGAAGGCCCTAAATTCAAATTAACAGAGTATTACACAACCTTGGATGCTTTTAGGCGAGACCATTCATAATTCGGTGTAATATATATTTAAGCATAAAAGTTGCGATAATGAAGCGTTTTTACGAGTAGATACAATAAAAGGATCAGATAATGGACGTATGGTCAAGAAATAACACAGGTTACAGACGCAACGACAAAATCAACCCCGATTTATGGCGTAGATTCCTGATAAAAAATAATTATTGTGGAATATACAAACGTCATGGTGTAGACGTATATGCTATAGCGACAGATTGTGGGGTGTTGGAGTTGATAAAAAGCTCGATAATGAAGAAATCTGCGAGAATGTATCTTAAAGACAAGGAGTCTATTTAAAATAATTTTTAATTTTTTCAACAAATTGGGGTTGGGATGAACAAAACAGACACATACAAAATGGCGCAAAGCGTGATGAATAAATCAATACATAATCTCGGAGAGCGAATAAAATTACAAGAGGCTATGTTGGATTTGCTATATAAGCACTTAGGGCTCGAATTTGTCGGGGAGTCTATAAGCCCGCCGAGTATAAAGCAAAAACATTCCAACGAGACGGGAGATTGACCTACACAGTCACATATTACAAAGTCCCCATACTCATCGGACACGGACGTTGGATTACTCGTGACGTTGAAGCCGAGAGTTTGGACATAGCGAAGCGAATAGCGCGTAGATTTTGGGGATTCAGGAATATTAAATCAGTGGAGTGGGTGAAATAATGGACACAACTAAAACATATATCAAGATGAGTGATTGCCCAGAGATACAGGGCCGGTATTCTCATAGGTGGGAACACCCTTTGTTGAAGGATAAGTGGATGTCTAACCTTAAAGATGGTGATTTTTATTATAATGGCTATAATGTTAAACCATATTCTAGCCCTAATTGTGCGGGCGCTCCCGACAAGTTCCAGTTAATCTGGCTACCCCGAATAGATGATTTGATTAAGATGATATATGAGAAAATTGGAACTTCTGAAATTACGATTACAAACTATTCTGATAGATTCGAGGTCAAGAAAGACTTGGAAGATGGATTTTTCGCTGAGAGCCTTGAGGTGTGTTTTTTACAATTAGTCATGCACGAACTCCACAACAAGATATGGAACGGCGAAGAGTGGGGGTTGACAGGTTGAAGAAAGCATATAAGAAAGAATTTGACGGTATTAAATTGCTTAAAAAGTTGCAGGAAGTTAATTGAAGAAAAGCGAAATAACACTCAAGAACATGCAGATTAAGTCTAAAAACAAACTATGTATTTTAGCCTCTTGTCTAGCCGACATTGAAGCTGAATGTGGTATTAAGCAGGTACGGATAGCATTAGATAATGTATTCATTTGCCCAGAAATAAGTTTAGACGAGAATGATTATAATTCACCAATGGAAAAATTGTTAGTAGAAATTATAAAAATAGAAGATTAAATGAAAAACAGTACTTGTAAGAAGGATAAACTTAGTTTCCAAGAGAGTTTTTATTACTGTTATCTCGCATTACAGAACGATTGTGATGAAATAGGGAGTGACATGAAGCCAATGCGAGTATGCGTCCACCAATACGACATGCGAATGATAAAGGATACCGAAAGGTTTTAGCATAGGAGTGAAGGCAGGGGCAAAGTGGTACACTTTGGACGGAGACAGAGAGATCACATGTCCTTTTTACAAGAAATATTCAGACTTTGAGTTATTGTCAGAGCAGGAAAAGACTTGTGTGGTGAAAGAATATCACATTATGAAAGAGAAATTAGCCAAAATTGGGAGCTTTATCCATGAAACGTAAAGATTTTCTAAAGAAGTTCGGAATAGGAATAGGCGTAATAGCGGTTGCGCCGACAGTTATCTCCGCGGTGGTTAAAGAGCCAGAACAGAGACTCGTTATTTTTAAGGACGGGGGAGGTGAATATGATTGGAAAGAAGAATATCAACGAGTGTGGTACCATAACGCACATTGGACTGATGCTGAATTAAAGGTTTTGAAAACGACAAAACGCCCCACATTTGACAGCCTAATAGAGCTTGGTGTGAAACGTGGATAAAAAAGTAACTCCGGAAGTCCACAAAATAATTATGGAGCGCATATCTGCCGTGCTGTCGATGGTAAATGAATATCAGAAGATCCCTGCAACGGAAGATCAGCGCAAAGATTTATCGACAAAGTTATACGAGGGGTTTTATGATTTTTTCGGCAGGGCGAAACTCAAATACTCTAATCAAATAACACACTTGAGAAATTTAATGGTGGGCAAGGATAAAAAATACGTAAACAACCTGGATAAGCAAATAAATTTAATAATAGATAAATCTCACGAAGACGAGAAAGACATGGTTTGCCAAACAATTCACAAATGGGAAAAGGGGATCGAACATGTTCAAGCCAATTAATAAACATCTGGTAGTTAAAGTAGTAGAAATAGTCACGGTGTTAGACTCAGGTATTATAGTCCCCGATTCGGCTAAGGAAGCCATTGAAGACGGCGTAGTTATTCACGAAGTCGTAGCTTCTGACAGCGATCTAGCCAAAAAAGGTGATCTTGTGGCCTATGCGAACTGGGCCGGCGTAAAGCACAAAGAAAATGATGTAGAGTATAAGGTCTTGCGGGAAGCCGATTTGTACGGAGTTAAAAATGCCGGTAACTAGAGAATACCGCTGCAAATGCGGTCACATTATAAACGAGCGTGTGCCGATGAATGAACCCCTACGTACGGAATGTCCGAAATGTGATGGTGAAATAAATCAGAAGTTCGGGACACCTTACTCTATGATATTCAGCGACCACCGGAGGGGAGCTATATCTAACAGGTTCAAATCTTCGAGGAGAGGATGATGGAGGCAAATAAATAGAGGAGCAAACATGAGTTTTTTTAAAGATGTGAAAAAGTTAGTAGATGAAGAATCAGAAGACAAGCCAGAGGCAAAAGAGAAAGATTTTAATGACCTTTGTGATTTGTCCGAAAAACTACCACTAAATAAAAATATAATGATATTGCCAATGGAGTGGTATGATACTTTTAGAACCGGCAAGGTTTTTGTGCACAATGCAGAAAACAACGTAATAGTTCTTCGAGGCGAAGTAGTGTCTGCCATGCTTAAAGACGTAGACACTCCACACGGTCATGTAGAATTTATATTGTTCACAAAATTTGTAGGCAAGCCGATAATTGCAGTTGAGGTATAGATAATTCTTGAAATAACCTTATTTGTATTTAGTCTAAATATGAATTGCATTTATATGAAAAAAATGATTATATTAATATGAGTACAGAAATAACAGAAAATATAAATGATAAACTACTCTATTATTTTAAGAAATTTGGGTGGGTTCCTAAAAGTGGTTTCGGAGAAATCGTTATAAAACTTAACGACTCAAAAATCGTTCACGTAGAAACAAAGGAGTCTCACAAGATAAAATAAAGTAACATAAAATACATATTTCGGTACTAAACAAAGTTAGGCCGGTGTTTCACAGGAGTTCATGCTAATACATGTTCTGTGAGATGTCGGTCTTTTTTTTTTGGGTGAAAATGGAAAAGTGTACCAGATGTAAAAAAATGAGAGAGACATCAGAGTTTTATAAAGACTCATTAAATACAAATGGGTACAAAAGAATATGTACGCCCTGCTTAAAAGAATATGGCAAGAAAAGATACAATGACAATGACAATGACAATGAAGAATATAAAGGCAAGAACAAGGACAATGCAGTATCTAGGTATTGGGCGAAAAGAGAAGAGATATTAACGAAGAAAAGCGCATATAGAAAAGAAAACAAAGAGAAAATAGCTGCGAAGGGCAAAGAATACAGACATAGAGTCGCAGGCACAGAGAAGTATAAAGCCATGAAGAAGGCAGCTCGACTTAGAAGGAGGGCCGCCGGTTATGTTCCAGTGGCAGAATTAAACAAGTTAATAAAAAGCTCTAATAATGTTTGTTTTTGGTGTGACGAAGAAATACCCAACGGGGAAATGCACTTAGATCATATATACCCGGTTAGCAAAGGTGGCCGCAACGACATGTATAATTTAGTTGTTGCTTGCCGGTCTTGTAACCAACGTAAACGTGATAAGTCCCCTGAAATTTGGATAGAAGAAATTCTATTAGAAAAATGACAAAAAAACAGAAGATATTGCTCTCGTTAGAAGATAGCTTGATTAAGTTCTCAAGAGCCATTATGCCCTCGACCTTCGGTGATGTAACCCCTCCACTGCATAATGAGTGGGATGATATTCTTTTAGATAAAGCCAGAGTAGACCCCGAAGCAAAAGATAAAGGATTATTTGACGGACACGGGCTAGGGGGTTTGATTTATAAAGAAGGACTCCAAACAGAAGACGACCTTCCGGACAACGCAACAGCAGAAGACTTCATAAAACTTTCAGCCCACAATAAAAAAATTCGAGACGAAGCACCCCTAAACAAACAGATACTATTTGTTGCGCCCAGAAATAGCGCCAAAAGTACGATTGCAGCGGGAGGTTATCCACTGTATCATTCTGTCTACTTCAGAGATGATGTTTATGTCCTCTTCCAGTGCAAAACAGCCAAAGAAGCGAAGAAACGATTAAGAAAAATAGCCAATGTGTTAAATTATTCAGATGAATTCGCTACCTGTTTCGGTTACTACGGAGAGGACAATTCAAAAAGTAGGGTGGAGTGGAATAAAGACAAAATTACTATAAGAGTCGTAAACCCACTAATACCCACCAATGATGATGGAAGTGAAAGAATAGTTGAATGGACATTTGAAGCGAAAGGCTACGGGCAATCCACTCGCGGATTAAAGGAGGTCGATCAACGCATAACTCTGTATATTTTAGATGATCCCGAAGACGAAGACAACACCAAAACCGAAGACACCATGAAAGACAACTTTGATAAGTTTTTATCTATTAAAGCCGGTGTTGTTCGCAACGGGAAGCAGATCGTAATAGGTACTCCAATTCATCAATTATGCTTGGTTGAAACACTGAGAAGAATGACGGGTTGGACAGCCAAAGTCTATCACACTATTGTAGAGGAAACAAAAACATCAATTTGGGAAGCAGTGCTCCCATATCAAGAGATGATAGACGAACTTAGAAGTTACTCCAGTGTTCATAAGTCGAGCAAGTTCTATTCTGAACGCCAGTGCCTTATAACCGGGGACGAAGATCAAGTTTTTAGAGAAGAAGACCTAATGTGGTGGGATGGTTATCATACAATGCAAGACGGACATGGAGTCTTAACCATAACTCACATGGGAACCTCGGAAGAGAACTTAAAATTATTAACAGATGCAGACGGCAAACCTCAACATGAAAAAGTTCCCGTCAATACTCATTTAGGGATTGACCCCGCTTCGTCGGTGGGCAAGAGGGCAGACTTTTCGGTTACATTGGCTAATTGTTACGATGTTCAAGAGAGACAGTTCATAGATTATATTTTTGAAAAACGAGTAAGACCCACTGCTCACGCTGATAATATTGAGCAAACAGCACTAAAATACAAACCCGTAAGAACAACCCCGGAAGCAGACGGTTATCAGGAGTCTTTAAGAGATATTCTAAAACGTAAAACTGAAAGCAACCCCAACCTACGCTTGCCTGGGATTACAATTAAGTGGACAACCAAAGGCGTTCCGAAAATTGAGCGCATTGAGACAATGGAAGAATTCACAAGCGGTAAGAAACTCTACTTAAAAAGGGGGATGAATAATTTCAAAAACGAATTATTACTATTCCCTCGCGGGAGAAAGAACATTTTAGATGCTTGGTTCTGGTCTGCGAGAAAACTTATAAAACCCGTTCATACGGCAATTAAAAAGAAAGTAGTTCAAGAGGAAGAAGAAGAGACCGTCAGCTACATGGGGATGTAAAATATGATTGATGTAAAAACTGGTACAGAAAAAACTCCAACGGGCGGGCCTTACGTTAAACCCATGTCTGTTATTCTAAGCGAAAAGGTTTTCGAGGACTATAAACGGGGTGACAGGGGTAATTGGGCGGCGCACGTAAGAGAAGACAGGGAATTTGTCGATTCTGTCCAATGGAAAGATCGAGATAAAAAAGTACAGGAGTCTAAGGGTAAACCTGCTAATTCAATTAACGTAGTAAAACCCGGCATCGAACAAATTGTAAATCAATTAGTAGCAAATTCTCCAAGATTTATGTCTTTCGGTGGCGAGAAAAGTGATGTTACCACAGCTTCTTATGTATCTGATTTAATGAGTTATTCATGGTATAAGTCTTATGGAGACTTAAAACTAAAAGCGGCCGCGAAGGACTTTGAAATAACGGGCATGATGGCTATGATGGTTTATATCGACCCCAACGCTGACTTCGGCAAGGGTGAGATTTTAATAACAGACATAGATCCCGACCTCCTTTATGTTTCACCCCACTGCAAAGACCCCATGACCGAAGACTCACCTCATAAACTTATAGTCCAGAAGTATTCCGGCGAAGAAATCCAAATGAACGGATGGCTGACTATAAATGAATTAGGCAAAGCCGCTAGAATGGAAGATACTGACGAGCCCAGCTCGGAACGTACCGCAGATATAGGGCAGGTCATGTACACGGACGATGTTTATGAAGATACATATAGAGTAATCGATAGATATACGAAGGTCTTAAAGCCCTTCTTTAGAGTTTTTGACACACAGTCAAAGAGTTTCTTTGAGAAACTTTTAACTGAAGACGAATATATAGAATTTAGTTTACAGCCGGCGTTTATTAAAATATCTCAAAACGGACTTGATTACGCAGTTAGGGAAGATGAAGTAAGAAACGTACAGAAGATATTCGATAAAACCGGTGGAACATTTCATTTAATGATGGGGGAACAGGGCCCGCAGGTAATGGCCGGCGAAGAGCACGTAGGCGCTATTTTAGGCTCTACTACTAAATTAGAACAAGTCACTATTGCTGAATTACTTCAGAATGAAGTTTTGAAAATCGAATCAGTTATGCTGCCGAGAATTCAAAGAGTCCTTTCCGTGGGTGGAGTTTTAGTCACCGACACTATATTGCCGATATCTGAACATTGTATTAAAACCCAAATGTTATACCATAATAGAAATCCCTATCCTTACGGTGATGTCAGGCTAGTAAAACCTTTGCAAGAGACGTTGAATAAACTCAATTCATTAGTATTAACTAACGCGACAATGGCTACCGGGCCAAAAATAATCATCGGCACAAATACAGCAGACAAGGTTAAACTTGAGAAAGAATGGACTCAGGTGGGTTTAACGGTTATTGAAATTGACTTGGAGCTTCCCGAAGCGAAACCGATCATAGTTTATCCCGGGACGTTGAGCAATGAACTCTACGCTTACATGGGAAGCATTAGGGGCGATATTGAAAGGATGATGGGCGCTTATTCATTCCAGGACGGTGATGTAGCTAACGCACCTCCAACGGTAGGCGGGATTGCGCAGATGGATGAATTTGGTAATCGTAAATCCGCAGGCAAGAGAAATGATATTGAAAAAATGATTGACGGATTAGGCCGGGTTTATCTGGATTATATGCCTCACGTTTATACTGAAAGGAAGGTCATTCAATTACTAGCTCCAAATGACGTAGGCGAGAATACAGTAGTATTTAACGAATGGGATGAAATGGCCGGTAAGATGCTTAACGATATCACGGTAGGTGATTATCACCTAAGAATGGAATCAGGCTCAATGCTGCCGATTAATAGAGCCGTTAGAAGGGATTATTATTTACAGCTGTGGGATAAAAACGTCCTCAAAGATCCTTCCGTCATATTAAGGGAAAGTGAAATACCGCATGTTGAAGAAATTATTGCCAAACAAGATCGTGAAGCACAACAGGCACAGGCGCTTGAACAGGCAGAAGAAGCTATTAAAAACTTGAAAGGCCAACTTCAAAGTAAGAGCCGCGAACTAATCAGTGCAAATGAAAAAGTGGAAGTTGAAAAGACTAAACAGAAAATGATAACATCAGCAAATAAAGTGGAGGCAAATGTAGCCTTAACGACAGCACGATTAAGAGATTTGGAGAAAAAGGTAAAAGAGCAATTATTAAGCAATACGAAAACAGCAAGGAGTAAGGTTCCCCAAAATGGGAATTAATCTCGTTCAATTAACAATAATGAGGAAGAAGAAATGGAAACATTAAATGATTTATTAGAAGAACCAATAGAACCGACTGACGAACCAACTGAACCTGTTGAACCAACTGAACCAACAGATCCAGTAGAACCAACAGATCCAGTAGAACTAGATCCCGTTGACCCAGAGCCAGAATCGGAAGAAGTACAGGCGTACAGAACAGACCAAAGCAAAAAAGATAAACGTATAGACACTTTGGAGAAAGATAAAGCTGTATCTGACAGAAAAACGGACGAATTAATGGGTAGACTTTCAAAACTGGAAACTCCTGAAAATGTCTTAACCAAGCCCGTTAGACCGGATAAGCCTGCCGGTTACGATCCACTAGACGCAACATCTGACCCCGAAAGTATTTCATGGAAATACCGGGAAGCAAGAGAAAAATACACCGACGAAGCGGAAGACTATCGTGAAAAGGTAGAAACAAACCGTCAGGAAGTTTTTCAGGCAGAACAGGACAAGAAGTCAAGAGTAGAACAGTCCACTGCTTATGCGAATCAGCAAGTAGCGGCTTTTATGAAAGAGGAGAAAGTTTCGAGAGAAGAAGCAGTTGAATGCTTTGATTTTTGGTTTAACCAAGATGCATCGAGATCTCCCAAAGTATTAGTAGACAGTTGGAAGAGTGCGACGAAGGGCAAGCCCCGACCACCTTCCAAGAAAAAACTGGAAGCACCTCTCCCACCTGGTTTGGGTGGCGGAGAAGGTGAACAAATAACAAAAACGAAAGCAGATGTCTTTAACGATGGATTAATGAAAGGCACTGATAAGTTTGCTTTTTAACGGAGAAAAATAATGGGTTATTCAGCAGGAACGACTATAGAAAAAAATATTTATCCCGGCGGTAGTTCTGGTTCGATAATGTATACCGAAAGGATAGATCATTATATCAGTCCTCAGATTGTCAAGAAACGCTATCCGAATGTAGCTCCATTTTTAACTGCGGTATCGAACTTTGAAACCAAGAGTGGTTTGAAAGGTCCGCAATATAAAATGTTCGAACACAAATCGGATTGGGTAAGACAATACTTCAGGGTAACTACAGGAGCGACCACAGCAGCAGATGACGGTGCGGATGCAATTACGATCACACCTACCGGCGCAGTGGGTCTGCCTTCAACTTTTAACAGTAGCATGCTTAATTACAAACTAAGCATTCATGCAAACGTAGACGGGAAACCCGGCGGAGTATCAAAAGGTGTCTGCGTTATCACAGTCTACACAAACGCAACGACAGTAAGTGTTAAGAACCTCACATCAGCAGAATTTATCATTGCCAACGGTGATTGGGCTGAAATAATCGGAACGGGATTTGGTGAAGGTTCAGAAGCAGCCAATCCTCAGACCAATGAAATTAAAGTTGTCTGGAATCAATGCGGTATTCACAAAACAGCATTCCAGTTGACAGAAACAATAATGGAAGCCACACTAAGGGGCGATACTAAAGAACACGATAGACTTCAGTTAGAATATTCTCAGACTCACATGATCCAAAAAGAAAGGGACATGTTGTTCTCTCGGTCTAACATCGGCACTAACTTAACGACAGCCGACACATTTGGCGACGGTGGTGTAACTGATGCTAGTGGTAATGCACTTAGATCTACATCCGGTGCGTTTGCATCCGTTCTTAGCTTAGGCGATTCTGATGCTTCGAGTGACGATCAGAACATATTCCCAATCAACACGGCAGATTATGATTTTAATGACCTGACTGACGACGCTGAGAAGATCTTCGACGAATCTCCCGACGGGACGTTGCCGTGTTTCGTAGGAAATAGATTCCTCTCTTTTGTAAATAAAGTAGCCGGCACAACCGGCGGTATCGGTATCACAGGAAAATCAGGATGGAAAGTAAGCTTCCCGACAGTCAATAGAAGGGCTTCACGACTTGGGTTTAATATAACTGAATGGGAAACTGGTCATGGTATATTTCAGTTCGTAAGAACACCTTCATTTACAAAATCACCATATAACGGCTATGCTTTTGCCGTTGATCCAAGAAACATTTTCCATGCGGTTTATCGAAAACCAAAATATCAGCAGAACATAAAAACTGACAATGCTCCTGATTATCAGAAAGATCAGTATATGTCAGATGAAGGGATTGGACTAACCAACCTTTATAATCACAATATTATGTACCTGGCTACAGGTTAAGGAGGTTATAATGGCTGATTGGACAAAAACAGCAGAAGGCAAAAGAAAGAATCAAGATTACTCTGTATGGTCAAACGTAATAACACCGACAGGACAGACACAGTCAGAAGGTGAAACTTGGACTCCGGTAATGGACTTTATTCCACCGGGCACAGACTTTACGGTAATCGCAAATACGGCAGCTTCAAACCTTAGTGCAAGTGCTCATATTGAGTTATTCGTGGGTTATGACAGAACCGCACCGAATCCTGTTTCGGGTACGGCGTTGTTAAGGTACAGAGATTATCAAACACCATTTATTAGAGTAACATCAGAAATAGATGCGGCTTCAGTAATCCTGCATAGGGATGTGTCGAAACACGGACAATTCCCCTATTACTGGTTGAAGTATGCTACTGGTGGAACTGTTGCCGGTGGAACGGGTAACAATACAGTTATCATAAAGGTAATTGTAGGTAAACCTATGGCTTCGGATGATTTAATTGCGGCCTCAATACCGTAATGGTAGATAATTTAACAGGGGCGGTATTTAATTATCGCCCCAATTATAATAGGTTTTAGATGGATTTAACAGGGATAGTCGTTGAGTATTGCACCTCTGATCTTTTAGATGAGGCGATAGGGTCTATACGAAGATTTTACGACTTTAAGATTATCGTCATTAACGGTGGTGAACCGGTGGAATTGGATTATCCTAACGTAGAAGTCGTTGACTTAGGGTATAACATCGGTCACGGGTTAGGTATGGATATGGGCATTAAGATGGCTGAAACGGATTATGTTTTAACATTTGATACCGATATTATAATGCACAAACCTTGTATAGAAGAAATGATGGGGAAGATCAAAGAAGAAACTTACTCTATTGGAAAGGTTTATTTAATAAACAATGGCAAGTTTTACCACGATAACAGAGATATATTTCCGAATAGTATTGTGGCTCGGATGACACATCCATCTTTCCAAATAGTAAGTAAAAAAGAATACTTAAAATACGCCCCCTATATATCGGATGGAGCGCCGACGGTATTAAGTTACCATGATTTAATGAGATGGAAAAGACAAAAGACTTTAGTGGATTTTCCTATCTTGGATTACGTTGAACATAGGAACGCAGGCACAAGAGATAGAATCACAAACCCCGAATATATAAGTTCGGGGCATATACATTGGTTAGATAAGTGGAAGATTTATATTAAAGAACATCCTTTGGAGGTAGTTTGATTTCAGTTATTATGATTGACAGTCGATCTTTAAAACATGCGGATTGGGTTCAAACTGCGGTTCAATCTATTGAGAAACAAAGTGTTGAAGTTGAATTGATTGTGTTAAAGAATACTGACAGGAAGAAAACGATAGGACACTTATGGAACGAGGGTGTCAAGCAAGCAACGGGTGAATATTGTTTTTTTATTGGGGATGACGATTTTATTTGCGAAACTTATTTAAGCGAAGTGCTTTACTATGCTGAAAAATATACGAATCATGTAATGTATACTACGAACATGACAATTTTTCACGAAGATTCTAAGTTATATCATACCGTAGTTAGAATTTGTACCGGTATGTGGCGGAAAGACTATCTGTTAAAACATCCATTTAATGAGAAATTACAAAAAGGTATTGATCGAGAGTACTTAGAAGAGATGAAGAAGCGTGGTGATACTGGATTCACATTGAATACAAACTTCGGATATTATTACAGAAAACATTCAGATTACTCATGTGCGGCTGATATCAAACTCGTTGATGTGAATGATGACATCGACATGTACGTATTAACTTCTTCGAGTAATTTTATCTCTCCATTAGTTGAAGAATGGAAGAAAGACCATAAAGTGTTTGTTTCTACGGAAGAGTTTAGTCCTGTATTCGCTGACAAGGCTAAAGTAATTTGGTGTGAATGGTTAAGAAATACATCCATTGATGCAAGTTTTTACGAATGTAAGGCTAAAAAGATTTTAAGGATTCACGCATACGAAGCATTTAGTGAGTTGATCTACTATACAGTCTTCTCAAAATTCGACACAGTGATTTTCATAGCACAGCATATAAAAGATTTCGTTGAATCCAAAGTAGGCAAAATTCCTAACGCAGTAGTTATACCGGTGGGCGTTAGCACAAACGGTTATAATCCTGTTAGAGAGAAAAATAACAAGATAGCCTACGCAGGGCAAATATCAAGAAAGAAAGGTGTCGGGGAATTGTTTTTAATTGCAAGAGAATTGCCAGAATATGAATTTCATGTGGCGGGTAAGTTCGTTGACGAAGATGTTGCTGAGTTTTTCAAGCAGAAGAAACCCGATAACGTGACGATAGAGCCTTATAGTTATGACATTAAAGAATGGCTTAAAGACAAATCATATATAATTAACTGCTCTTTGCGCGAGGGAAATCCGATAACGGTTCTTGAGGCAATGTCGGTTGGCTGTGCTCCTTTGATTCGGGGGTGGATTGGTGCTGATGTTATATACGGCGACAATGTTTATGATAGCATAGACGACTTAAAGCGATTGCTTAAAAAACCATACACGCCGGAAGTTTACAAAGAATTCGTAAACAGACATTTCAATATAGAAGATACGTTAAAGAAGATTAACCAAGTTATAAAGGATTAAAGATGGCTAACACATTTCAAGTTAGGATTGAAGATTATGTTACTTCGGCGGCAGATACCGCAGCAATGACTGATTATTTAACATCAGGCGCGGCGGTAATAGTTGACAAGTTACCTTTAGAGAAAGCGTTAATCAACGCAACTACGGTGACTGATACCGGTTCGGGGATTGCTATAACAGGCAATAGATTTGTCAAGGCACATAAGAATAATTACAATGCACCGTTAATTGATTCAGGACTAGCAGCGCAAGTCGCAGATATACTTTCAGTTTTCTACGCAACCGCCAAAAGTCCGAAGGCTTACATATTGGGGACTGAGTTGTTTGTATTGCCTGGTGGCGGAACGGGAATAGTAGTTCCCTATCCAACGGTGGCTTACGGAGACACATCTATAACAAGTTTCCCATCTGAATTAGTTGAGGCAGTAGTCTTATATGCGGCAATAAAAAGTTTGCATCAAATAATGAATACTGAAATGATTACCAATATGGATGCTATTTCACTAACAATGCCTAACGCACCAAATTTGGCATTCCCTGTGGCTTACTCATATACTGACGCTTCAGGAACGACAGTTACTCAAACAACCGTAGGTAGTTTGGGAACTGCACCGAACTATGTTAAGCCAGTAGTGAATTTAACTACTGCACCTTCAGATTTGTCCATAAGTGCAAGTGCTCCATCAGCTCCGAGTGCCCCTGACTTCCCAGATGGTTTAATATTAAGCTCAACGGCTTCGCCGGTAACGGTAGCAGCTTTAGATAACGCACCAACTTATACAGTAGGTGCTCCTACGAAGCCTACATTCGTTGTCGCTACGGGAGTAATACCAACGGCTTTAGGCACTCCGAGTATTACTTATGCTAACGCTTCGGTAGCGGCTGCGGTAGCCCAACCAGTGATTTCAATATCTGCACAGTTAGCCACACTGACAACCGAACTAAATACTAACTATGACATAGAGTTTGCACAGGTAAAGATAAATGAAATCCAAGCCTTGATAAGTGAGTTTCAGGCTAAGAGCACAAATGCGTCAAGTGTTCTGGGTAGAAACGCCGACAGGGAAACAGACGTTAATAAACAAAATGCTATTCAAGAATTACAACAGGACATCCAACAGTACAGCGCAACAGTAAGTAGATATAGTGCTGAGTTAGGTAAGTATCGTGCAGACATCGACAAGCAAGTTCAGGAACACAACTTAAATTTACAGTCGTTTGTAAGAGACTCTACCTCACAGATGTTCGATGCTTTGAATGCTTTTAATAAAACCAACTCAATCTATCAATTAGAAACACAACAGAAATTTGAACAAGCGAAAGCAACCGAGCAAGAAGCGTTACAAAATGCTCGATTAACTCAGGACACAAGCAAGCAACAAGCCTTACTCCAATTAGCGAAAGAGCAACAGGAATATGCATCTAAATTACAAAAATATAGTACGGAAGTTTCAGATTATCAAGCACAAGTTAATGCGGAAGTCCAAGAGTATGGGAATAATTTAAGTAAGTGGAATCAGCAGAGAAATACTGAATTACAAGAATATAATTCCAACATACAAAACGCTTTGAATTTATTTAATAAAGAAGCGGTTGTTTACGACTCAACGGTAAGAGAGGCATTAAAAGAGGCCGACCTAGACCAACAAAGACTTATAGATGATGCACAACGAGCAGATAATATAGCATTACAAAACGAGATACAGGAAGTAGCCGGAGATGCGGCGAACTTTAGTTCGCAAGTCCAAAAGTTTCAAGGATTAGTTTCTAATTATACCGCAGAGATTAACGATGTGATTCAAGAGTTTACTTCTAATATTGGACAAGTAACACAGAAACACGAGGGCTTATTAAAGCAAATGGATTATTTACAAAAACAATACGAAATGGAACTAACTTTACACTTAGGATAAATCATGGCAAATGAATTAAGAATATCGACTGAATTAACGGCGGTGCAGGACGTTGAGGAAACCACAGGCGGAAACACTTATAACATTGATGTTATAGACACAAACGCAGGTAGAAGTTTCGGTGGGAAGTATAAAACCTTAACCGCTTACACCGATAACGATATAGCAAGGTGGACGGCGGCGGTTGTTAGTGCGACATCTTACGATGGGCTAAATAATAGTGATTGGACTGAAGCCTCAGACGTAACAGACGGAACTTTACCCACAACAGTTCACGCCGTGTCAATCGAATATGTTGCCGAGTTAGGCACTGTTGGAACGGTAGAGGTCGCGGTTACTTATAGTGGCGGTACACCTGGGACTCATAGACTTGAAATGGCATCTTTAGATTTAGGCGAATCAGTAGTCTTGCCTATCTCTGGTGGTACTGCAATCGCCAACATAGAGATCAAGGCGGGTGCATACTCTAATGGGGTAAACGAAGCCAAAGTAAACGTATTAGTCGCAGGAGTGTAATGGCTAACGAGATAAGAATATTGAGTTCGCTAACTGCTCTTAAAGAAGTCGATGTTACAGAGGGCGGTAATACCTATGATTTGAGCGTGGTAGATGATAATGCAAATAAGATTTTCAGTGGCGATTATAGCTCACTTACCTACACAGATGATGCTATTGCGAGTTGGCGTGATGCCATAGTAAGTGCGACAAGTTATGGCGGGTTAAACGACAGTGGGTGGACTGACTCAGATGATGTGACAAATGGCACTATCCCCACTACGGTGAAAGCCTTTTCCGTTGAATATATTGCGGAATTGGGTACAGTGGGTAATGTGAGCATACAACTTACATTCGGGCAAGAGTCGGTGGTAATAGCAGTACTTGATTTAGGTGAGGGCATATGCATCCCCATACAAGCAGGTATAGTACCGGCTAATATAAAAATAAAAGCAGACGTATATTCAAGTAATGTCAATGAAGCAGCAGTTAATATATTATTAGTAGGTGTGTAATGACAGTTGAACACATACAAGAAGAAATTGAACAAATCTTTCCATTGGAGAAATTTGGTAGGACTAAAATCTTACAGGACATTAACGAAGTCCAAAAAGAGTTTTGTCGCAGAAGTCAAATCCTTGTAGGTGAGAGCGATGAGACTATCGCGGCTGATACAGTGGAATATGACTTACCAACTAATTGTGGTGCTTTGTCCGGCGTGATTTTCAAGGACTCAAATGGCGTTGCATTAACCGGCACAAGTACGTTAAAATATGAAGTCAATCAGGGAACGATAACATTCAAGAGTTATTACAACGTACAGATAACTGAAATACCTTCTGGTATTAATACGATATCTTATCAGTTTGTCAAGATCCCAACGGCGTTGGCAGAGCCTTTAACTTTAGGCACTTTAACAATAGGAGTGGAATACACTATAAATAAATTTGTAGCAAGTGATGACTTTACAAATGTCGGTGCGGCTTCAAATGCTACCGGCGTTACTTTCACTGCAATAGCAGTTACCCCTACTACGTGGACAAATTCAAGCGTGCTAAGTGCGACAAACACCTACACACCCGAAATAGATAGTGAATTTCATCAAGCGTTAGTTGATGGAGTGTTAAAGAAATACTTCCCGATTTATCCATCTTTAGATAGAGTATTACAGGGTGGAGATAGAATGAGGGTGAGAGACTTCCAAGCAGGTAGAGAGGCAGGCATACGATATTTGGGTTATATAATCGGAGCCAAAAGATATGCTTACTTAGCAAGAGATAAAACATCTACTACAACAATATATAATGACTTGATACACTAATGCCAAGAGAGACATTAAGCATAACGAAATTTTTAACAGGTCTAATAACTAACGTAGATTCCAAGGACGTTCCAATAGACGCAGGGACAGATGGAACACAGAATTTAAATCCCAATGTTAATGGTAAGTTAGCGGGCATGCCTTTATATAGTGTCGCCGTGACAGAGGTTGCCGCGTCAGTTGAAAACGGCAGGCAATTTGGGTTTATAGAAAAAAGTGATGGGGACTATGATTTAGTGATTGCCAATAACGCTGACACACAAGTTGTCACGGATTTTTATGGTACGCCAAGTGTGTCAACTGACGGAGCATCAGATAGCTCCAAGTGTATTATAATTAGCAGAGAGGAAGCCCACGTTGGTTGTGGCACTGCGAACAAGGCAAGGTGGTCGGGATATATAAGACATGACCAATTAGGCAATAGCACATACAAAGACACCCTACAACACGAAAACGCAGAGTGTCTTAATAAATATCACGCAGGCGCAACCCCAAGCAACGGAGAAGTTTATTTCTCAGCTATAAGCTCACAAGGAGCGTGGTCGGGTTCAGAAGCGCCGTTTGCGCTAGGCATTTATTATAGATATGTTGTTTCCTGTGTTTTTGACGGGTTCCAAGAGTCTCCCATGATAGAGATAACTGATTTTGATAACGACTATACGGGTGGGAATAATAGCACATCCACAGACATATATCTCGCTGTCAAAGGGGGTCAGGCTTCACCGCCAACGAGTCTGAATAAAAGAATAACAGGGTTTAATATTTATCGTGCTGAATTTGACGGCAGGGGTGGGACTACTGATAAGTTTGATGAAAGAACTTCATTTACTTTGGTTAAACAAGTAGACATCAATGATGCGTCTTGGGCGCAAGGGACTGGCACTACACCAGATAATTGCCCAGCAACAGACAAGTTTATCAAAATTACAGACAAGGGCGAATATGGTGTTACGTTTGAACGTAATGCTGGCTTTTTAGAAAACATTTATACAACAGATGTCAAATTCACAGTAAGTTGTGAATTGAATAATTTTCACTTTGTGGGGAATTGCTTGCACGACAATCTTACTTCTGACGATGGTACACACATGGTTTTTAGATCAAGGCCATTTTGGTATGATACGTTTGATTGGACTGCTGACTTTTTAAGACTCCCATTTGTGCCAAAGGCATTGGCTGGTTACAATGGCAGAGTCTACGCTTTTGATAATAACAGAATAGCGAGAATAAACCCAGAAGGTTTTTACGTAGAGTATATCTACGAGGGTGCTGGATGTGAGTCTCAGCAAGGTCTTGTGGTGACAGAGTTCGGAATGTTCTTTGCCAATAGCCAAAACTGTTATTCACTTATAGATAGTGAACTTTCGATTATCTCTAATCCCATAAAAAGTGATTGGCAAGGCGATTCTAACGGTATCGACATTGCTTTGACTTACGATGGCCGAACAAACCAAGTAATATTCGCCGTTTTGTCTGGGAAGGCATATTGCTATCACTTGCCATTAAAGCGTTGGGATTATTTGAATAGCTTGACACCAAACGACGACCCAACTGGCTTCTTCTCTGGCAAAGACGGTGAAAGCTATGTAGTTGTTAAGGTAGTGGCAGACGATCCAATATACGCAATGTTTGGCAGTTCTTCTGAAAGAGCGTGGGTTCATATTACGCCTGAATATGATTTTAACGATCCATCGCAGGAAAAGATGTTTGATGTAATAAATACGGATGAGTCTGTCGCGACAGTCACGACTACATTTGGGGTTAATGGAGCTGCTTCGACAACCGCTGTGGCAAGTTTAGCCCATGACCGGGCCAAAACCATACAGGTAAAACTAAGTGGCTCAGGTGGCGCGACAGGAGCTGTGGCGGACTCAATGAGTATTGTTTTTAGAAGAATGTTAGGTAAAAGATGAGAGCATTAACACATAGCAAAGGCAACACAGATAGAAGCTTTGAGAATGTTTACAGACTTCTTATTGAGATATTCAAGAAAGTAGATGGCATTGAATATGGTATCGATAGTACAGGTGGTGGGTTTTTCAGCATCGTTACTAGCAAAGGTCTATATAAGACTGTAATAAACACATTTAAGCGTGGTAGTACGTTGCCGGAAAGTAGCGTTGATCCTTCTGTAAGTGGCGGTGACGCAGGCACGCTCTCGAAATTCGGGGACTCCATGCCAGCTCAATATAGTTCTTGGAAATATGATTTCCCTCTAACTAAAGATAGTACTGCCGGGTCTTTAGTCTATATACCTGCTAATTGGATTCTTGAAAAAGTAGTAGTGATAGTTACTACCGCATTTGATAACAGTGCGACTATAAAATTTACTGATGATTCGGGGGATATTATACCTACTGGAGATTTTGATTTGTCAGAACTAAACGGAGCATTTGAAGCTCCTAAATGGAAAACATATTCAAGTGCTGATACGCTTACATATACATTAGCAGGAAGTCCTTCAGTGGGTGCATTAACAGTCTTAGTATTTGGGAGTCCTAAAACGAAATGAGAAAACTTATATATATATTACTTTTACTTTGTACTGCTGAAATAGTCGGGCAGACTCACAACGTAGTTGGCACGAGGAAAGATAGCTTTTATATCGGGCCCGGTAAATGGCAGGTGATTCCAGTAGATTCAACTACTCGAAGCATCCCAGATGGTTCTGTATTCTGGTTTGATGCTACCAAAAAAAGACTTGAGTGGGTAACTGGCGTGGGTAATGGCGGTAAGTTTCTACAATGGTCTACTGATGAAGATAGTTTATTAGCAGTGGATTCAATAGCGATACTTACAGATAGTTCAAGAATAGCGGGGCAGGCTGATTCGTTGGGCGGATTCGCTGCTGCTGATTATTTGAGAATGTCAATAGTTAATACGCTCCCAACAAATACGACAACATCAATTACAGCGGTTGGCGATGCAGATGCTTTGTGGGGTGCAAAAAATACTACTGATGAGGTTCTATGGTCGTGGGGAACAGCTGCTGATGAAAGGTTTATTGTAAAACAGTTGGGTGACATAAGATTTGCAATAACAGGAGCAAACATAACTACTGGCGTTTGGCAAGGTACGGATATTGCAAAAGATTATCTTAGCTCGGGCGGGACACTTGGTTTTGATTGGGCGGATGGTGAGGTTGCTAACAACATAACACTTACCAATATAACTCAAATAACCACAAAACCCATTACGAGTTTGAGTGCCACTAATTGGCGTTTATTCTATTCGGGAGCGGGCGGTGTGCCTATTGAATTGGCACTGGGTGTTAACGGAACATTTTTAGAGTCGAATGGGGTTGCCGCAGCTCCAGCATTTAGAACTTTGCTTGCTGCAGACATACCAGATATTTCGGGGACTTACCAGACCGCTTTAACTTTTGGGATTGCAAATACTAACGTGCCTCTTATAGACGGCTCTCCTCTTGATAATCAGTATGCTAAATATACGGCTTCCGGATTGGAGGGTAGAACATTTACACAGGTTGCTTCAGATATAGGTCCAAGTATAACGACCGTTGGTACAATTGCTACTGGAACTTGGAATGGTACAGCTATTACCGATACCTATATAGATGGTGCAACTACTTGGAATAATAAACAGGATGGAGCACCTGTA
>SDBS01000603.1_pt1 | contig 35450 bp, 22 predicted proteins | sample 2277091 | NCBI WGS metagenome assembly SDBS01 (sample SAMN10404972, study PRJNA504765) | marine sediment metagenome | isolation source: marine sediment core GS10_PC15, 163 cmbsf | place: Arctic Ocean: Southern Knipovich Ridge | collected 2010
GTTATTTTTCAATTATTTTACTTTTTTTATATTCTTTTCTTCTAGCTATTTTTAATTTTCGTGCTAATATCTTATCTTTATCTACTATCCCTGTAATATATTTTCCAAATTCTTCTGATTCCTCATCTTTTTTTTTATAAGCATGTTCAATTTCCTTTGCTTTTTCTGGTTTTAAATCTTTTTTAATTTTATGCATATTTTCAATTTCTTTTTGTCTCTGAGTCTTTTCTGCTTCTACTTCGATTAGTTTTTTATGTTTTTTTAGTTTCCCTTGATAAATTTTAATTTGATTGCTATATATTTCCGCTTGTTCCTTCCAACCTTTAGCTAGAATTTCTTTATGTATTTGCTTATAATTTTCGATAATTTCTAAATAGGGTGTTTTTTCAATTATTTCTCCTTTTCTATATGTTTTTCTCATAGCTATTTCAAAATCTCGCGCTAATTTTTCAGATTTATCGACTATCCCCGAAATATATTTTCCAAATTCTTCTTGTTTCTTTTTTCGTTCGAGGGTTTTTAATCTTTGTGTATCAGTTTTACCTACTTTCACAAATTTGTGCATATCTTCAATTTCTTTTTTTCTCTGGGCTTTTAGAACTTCAATTTTCCTTAGTTTGTTATCTTTTTCCGATCTTTTCTTATATGCAACAATTTGGCTAATGTATATTGCTATATCGTCTTCTCGTCCTTTTGCATTTGCAATTTCTCTTACTTTTTCATAAATTTCAATAATTTCTGAGAAAGGTGGATTATTAGCTAATTTTCGTAGTTTTATTGCTTTTTTCATTGCTGCATCATATTCACGAGCCAGATTCTCTGCTTTATTAACCATATCATCAATTAAACTGTGGAACTCTTCTTCTTCTTGTATTTTCTTTTTTCTGGTTTCGATTTCTTTTAATTCTTCAATATTTAGAACTATATGTTCATCTTTCTTTTCAGCCTTAAGTAGTTCTTTAGCTTCCTTTTGCTTATTTGCTTTTTCAACTCTTATTTGTCTTAACCTTTTATCTTTTTCTAATTTTTCGATATAAACATTAATCTGACTTGTATAGATTGTTACTTCTGTATTCATTCTCCTTTCTAATACCCTTTGCCGATTGTTTTCATATATTTTTACGATCTCTGGATATGGGCACTTTAATTCAAATCTTCCTTGTCTTAACGCTACCTCATATTCTCTTGCTAAACGTTCAGCTCGTTTAGTCATTTCATCAAGATTATTCTTAAAATTTTGAAACTCCATTTCTCTTTGACGCTGTTCTTCATCAAGAGTTATTAATTGATTATCTTTAATGCTTAATTCTAATTCTTCTTTATTATTCTTAAGCATCTCTTTAGTTTCTTTCTGTTTCTTCACTTTATCTACTTCTATTTGCCTAATTTTTTTATCTTGTTCTAATTTTTGAATATAGATATCTATTGTATTGTTATATATCACTACTTCACTATTCCAACCCTTCTCAATAAGTAATTTTCTTATTTTTTTATAAATCTCAATTGCTTGAGGATATTCACATTTTTCTACTAATTTTCCTACTTTCAAACCTTTCTGCATTGCTAATTCATAATCACGAACTATTTTAGAAGCCTCAGCTGCCATGTTGCCTATTTGTGCTTTAAAAAAATCTTCTTCCATCTTTTGGATTTCTATTTCTTTTATCCTTTCCATTTTTGCAGCTTTTTCTTGTTCTTCCTTCTCTTTTGCTTGATGTTCAATAATTTCTTCTTGTTGCATTTGAATTTCGATTTTTTGCTTTTCGTCTATTTTTTGTTCTTCAAGATTCCTAAAATATGCTACTTTCTCTTTTTCTAATTCGATTATAGTATCATCTATTTTTTGAATTTCATATGTCCAATTTATTTTTTTAAAAAGATTAGAACCTTCTTCATATAGTTTTAAAGCCTGTTTATATTCATGCCTTTCAACATACCCAGCCGCTTGAGCTATTTTTTTATAAGCTTGTGATGCTACTTCCTCCTCTCGTTTTTTATCGTCAAGAAATTGCTTTAGTTTTACATCTTTTAATTCATCTTCGGTTTCTGAAGCTTCTGATTCGGGTAATTCTTCTTTTAGAGTTCGTAAAAATTCAGCCTTTTTAGTATAGCAATCTTCAATATAAGTATATAATTTCTCTATTTCATCAGGTTTATCAAGCTGTTCAAAAATGTTTTCAACTTCATCATAAACTTCTAGTGCTACTTCAAATTCTTTCTTTTCTTCTAGATCTTTCGCCTTTTTTATTAATTGTTTTGCTCTATTTAAATCATCTTCACCAACTTCTTCTACTTTAAATTCTTCCTCTTTTTTTTTTGGCTCTATTTCGACTTCTCTAAAAGTTTTTTCTTTTAACAAGTAAACCTCTGATATTTTCTCATTTACTGCTTTTATTTCTTCTTCTCTATTGATTTGTGCGTATAATCCTATGGCTTGACGCATGATTTCTATACTATCATCGTAAAATTGAGAATCTATCAGATTAATCGCATGCTCAATTAAATCATAAGCGTCAGAGGCGATTTCTTCTTCCATATCCATCATACCAGAAAAAAAAGCTTCTTCTGTAGGATCTTTGTTCTTATCATCAATTTTCTGATTAGAATTTTCGTTATTTCTCTCGACCATAAAAATCATCTTGTTTTAAGGAGAATTGAGAATGTACAATAATCTCGACATAAGAATATTAAGCAACAATCTCTATATAAGTAAAGAATAATAAATATATAAAATCTATAATAGAATTCATCAAACAAAAATAAAAATTATAATTCAAATATACCTAAATTTTTGTTAAGAAAATCATCGCAAATCCGACCTCCCTCAGTAGTCAAACTCCAACCATTTGATTCTCTCTTTACCAAATTTAGATTTTCGACATTATTTAATAATATATGTACTTCATCCTCTGTTTTCCGTATATTAAAATCAACTCTAAGACTAAACACAATTTCATCTAGGGGTGCAGGTCCTCCAAGTTCATCTTCCATTACACCTAAAGCGGCAATAATTTGGTTTTGTTCAGACATTCCTACATCCATATCACTTGAAACTTCATCAAGCAGCCATGGATTTTTCTCTAGCATTTTTTTTATTTCTTTTTCATCCCCCGCTTTAAAGACCTCATTAAAAAGGTCCCTTATTTTCTTTTTTTTCATTTTTTTTTCTTTCTTTCTTATAATTTTAATAAAACAATTGTTTTTAATTTTGATCAAAAAGGATGTATTATCATGGTAAAAAATTCATGTGAAAAACATTACGTAATGAGTTAAATATGATTTTAGAAATTATTTTTAAAGTTCATAGTATTATGAACTCATTTTAATCTTGAGATTTTTCTAAGTTTAATAAAATTAACAATGAAAAATTTTTCTTAGAAACAAATACCTTTTTTTTAAAACGATTACATCTTAATATATTGTTGATTATCTTTCATATTAAAGTATTTTATTATTTTTCTTATAATTTTAAGTAAAAATAGGGATATTTATGGTAAAAAAATCTTGCAAAAAACATAAAAAATTTAATCATTATTGCGAAGAATGTCAAGAAGCCAATAGAAAATTTGAAATCGTTAAGAAGGTGAAATTATTAGAAAGTGGAGAGTTTGAAAAACTTGAGAGTGACAAAATTCCTCCAAAGAGGAAATTGCCACATTTGGATATTTTTAAACAAAAACCGAAATTGAAAAAATATCTAAAAATCTCTATACCAATAATAATAATAGTGCTCGTGATTCTATCTATTTTTTGGTTTTGGCCTGCTTGGATTGGACCAATTAATCTTAAATCTCAATTATATTGGAATAAAGCGGGTGATCTTGATTATTATGACTTTTATTTTTTAAATTTTTGGTCGATCAATTTCTTTTTTAATAAAACAGCATTAATTGGAGCGATTATTGGATGTGTTATAATGAGTCTGCCACCTAATCAAAATTTATTAACAATAATTGGGACCCGATTAAGATTTGGTAAACCATCACGGTTAAAAGCACTTACCTTCTGGTGGACAGCAGGATTTGTATTATTTTATCTAATTGGAATGTTACTTGATATTGACGGTCAATTTTCTTGGACGATATACTTGATTGAAAAGGGAGAATATAGAATTTCGCCGTTAACCGTTTTTTTTGATGCTTTCAACGTACTATCAAATCAAACTAATATGAATTTTGAATTTCTTTTTGTGTATACAAGGTTCTATTTACCATTAATTTATTTTATTTTTGCGATTTGTATTTTTCGAATAATACTTAATATCGCAAGCAATTATTACTTAAAGAGAAATGATTATAATATTATCACAAATGCTTTCCTATTAGCTAGTCTGATTTTTGGAGCGATTTTTTTCACATTACCCACTTTTGCTTTAAATGGGGTTGAATTAATTCAGATGTGGTCCTTTTTAATAGCATTTTTTATTTTAATGGGCGCTGCTATTCCAACATACATTTTTGGTCGCTCTATAATAGCTCGAGATCCAAAAAAGAACATTATATTAAATACCCAAAAAATAAAAATTGGGGGAATAGTTGTGATTTTAGTAATCATTATAGTATTTCCTTTATTTTTTAGTTTAGTTCCATTCATTACTTTAAGTAATACAGCAACTTACTCTAAATATGAATGGAATCAACGAATTAATAGAGAGATTATGTGGACTCGTGCAGCTGCAGGATTAGATATGTTTGAAGAGAGAACAATTGAAAATTTTACCTTATCCTCTTCTCCTGAAAATGACACTCAAATGATAAATCAAATAAGACAATATGATCAATATTTTGCTGTCCAGAGTTTAGCTGCAAAGATCGGTACTACATATGAGGGTTTGGCAGATTCAGATATAGTTTATCTAGATGGAAAAGAATACTGGGTGGCTCCAAAAACAATTAGGCTTTCACAATTCTCGGGAGATGCTGTTAAAACTAATACAGAATTATACGATCATGTAGAAGGATTCTTAGCATTGGATACATATACAGGTGAATTAGTAAATGTAACTTCTACTTTTAACATTTCTGAGGATTATCCAATATTTTTTGGCGAATCTGAAGGTGCAAGGTTTTTAGAAACACAAGGATTTAGTGGAGGTTTAGGTGGTTATGATAGTAGTATCTTACTAGAAACTGAATGGAGGGGAGGAATCCCTAATAATAATTACGAGTATGAAGGTGAAGCAGACGGAGCACTTAAAGGGTTAGAGGGATTTATGTATACAGCAAGTCTCAATTTATGGGGCTATGTCAATCTAGGAACATCTCGCTACTTAATTAATAGAAACGTAAAAAGCCGCGTGGAAGGAATTCTTTTACCCAACCTAAAAACAGACAGAGATCCTTATTTAGTTTTTGACACTAAAAATGAAAAAATGTATTATGCTGTTTCTATTTATACTTCAATAAGTATCGGATCCTATTCAAAATCTTCAATATTAAGATTTTTAGGAGTTTGTTTGGTGGATGTAATAGATGGTGAGATGACTTTTTATGAAAATCCCTCGTTAATTAAATCTGCCATTAACGATCCATTGTATGATTTATGGAAATATTATAGAAGCATTTATAATTGGGCAGATGTTGATGTTGATGCACCTTGGCTTAAAGCTCAATTGAGATATCCTGAAGATTTATTTGAATTACAATTAGAAGCGAATTATGTTTATCACGTACAAGATTTAAAGACTTGGAAGAGGGCTGATGACTTTCACGAAAGACCAGAAAATGGAGATCTCTTTTATATTGAAACAAATTTAGGAGATGGAATTGAATATATAGGATTAGACTTAGTAGAATATAAGGGTACAGAAGCAAGAACATTAGCAGGTATGTATGTAGTAAGGCATGGAGAAAATTTCGGTGAATCAATATTTTATCATACGAGAAATTCCACTGAAAATTTGATTGGACCTAAAACTGCTAGAGATACATATGAAACGGAAGCAACACAACAAATCTCCTTAATCGCAGGTGCCAGTCATGGGAATACGCTTTTATATCCTCTTGGAGGCTCAGCTTATTATTTTATACCTACTTATAGTAGTGTTGGTAGTTTACAGCAATTAAAACTAGCAGGATTTGTAGAAGCATTTACTAGAAATGTAGGTTATGGTACTGATGCTATTGATGCATATAACGAATTGGAAAACTTTCAACCAAGAACATTTACTTTAACCTCTAATGCTTATGACCCAGATATAGATGGTATTTTCACATTAAATTGGTCAGAATCTCAATTCGTTGAAACATATGCAGTTTACAAGAATGATTCCCTATTAGTTAGTGATTTACCTGATTCTCAGACAATTTATGAAATTTCTGGCTTAGATTCTGGAATTTACGAGTTTTTTATTGAAGCCTCAAACGAATTTGGGAATACAACGTCAAATAAAGTGATAGTAAATGTAGAGCTTTTACCAATATCCTATAGTTTTGAAATGGACGACTTAATGACATTGCCAAACGATTATGCAAGTTTCAGAATTGAACTTGAAAATTTTGATGGAAGTGAGTCTGGTCAAGACTACAATGTCAAAATAAAATTATCTCTCTATAGAGAAGGAGTCGGAGCCTTCTCAGTATTAGTTCCTCCTCCTATACCAACACCAGTTGGTAGTGATTTTACGTTAATTGACGAGGAACTACGACCTGGAGAAGGTGTTATTCTAAATGGATTTGTAACAACTACAACTGCCGATATCATTATTAGATTTAAATGGCTATTAATTGTTGATGATGTTATCGTCTATACATCAGAAGAAGGTTTTATAATAGTAACTTAAATTTAGGAAATTCTTTTCTTTTTTTTGAAACAAGAACAGAAAGAATCTGAAAATTAATTAAAAGTTATTTTTACAATTTTAAAAATGAGGATCTATACTAATCTTTTTAAGAATTCATCTATTTCGTCCTTATTACACATATGAAATTTATTATCATCTGATTTTGCATAAGCTAAGCGAATATTGTCTTTCGTTGCTTCTTCATCAATAGATTCCTTAAGTGTTTTCAAAGTTAAATTCATAATTTCATCAAACGACATCTCAGGTTTATAATTATCACTTAGATATTCCCTGGCAGCTGCTTCCCCACTTCCAAGTGCGTAAGCTTTAAACGAGCGGTATATTCCACTAGGAGAAGTTGTGTAAATTTGTGATCCCATTGCATCAATTGCAATAAAAAATAGAGCACAACCAAATGGTCTAATTCCACCATACTGTGAATAAACTTGGCATAAATCAGCAATACTTTTTGCTAGCATGTTAAGCCGAACTGGCTCATCATATGTCAATCTAAATGATTGAGCTTGAACTCTAGCATGATTAATTAGTGTGCGTGAATCAGCGTGTAAGCCAGAAATTGCAACTCCAATATGCTCATCAACCTGAAAAATTTTATCTATTGAATCAGCATCCATAAGTACTGAAGGAATTTTAATTTGAGCTGCTAAACAAACACCATCTTTAGATTTTACTGCAACAGCAAGAGTTCCTCTTCTGACAGCCTCTAAAGCATATTCCACCTGATATAATCGTCCCTCTGGTGAAAATACTGTTAAAGCACGATCATAAGCACGTTGACCTCCACCAAACATTTTATTTTCTCACTTTACTTTAATAAATTTAAAATTGCGATTTGAAGTAATAATTGTATTAATAAAATTTTTGCTAAAATTTTAATTTATTGTTTATAACAAAAAAAAAATTAAATCTTGTTGGTTCCCTTGAGAATTGCCAAAGTTAACTCATTAAAGAGAGAGGCAACCCCAATGCCCTCTTTAGCGCTTGTTTCATAATAGCTACTTGCGTTTATTTCACCTTTTAATGCTTCTCCATCTGTTTCTCCGACTTCTCTGGTATCATCCACTGCTAAATCAATTTTATTTCCAACTAAAATCGATGGCTTACTCTGACCAATTACTTTTTCTACTTCATCTTGCCAATCTGGTATATTTTGAAATGAACTTCTTCTAGTTAGGTCAAAGACATACACTATAGCACCAGCACCTCTGTAAAATGGTGGACGTACAAAAGCAAAATGTTTTTGACCAGCTAAATCCCAGATTTGAAGCTTAACAGCAAAATTTGGATAGTCCTCTAATTCTATCTGTTTTGTTGAAAAGTTGCTGCCAATAGTCATTATATAATTTTCCTTAAAGGAATCCTCACAAAAACGAAGGACCATCGAGGTTTTGCCTACCCCGCCATCTCCCACGACGCAAACCTTAAAAATAAACGATTTTTTAGAAATTTTATTGCTTCACCATCTAAATTAGTTAGACCTACTTAAAAAAACATTTGAATAATTAATTATAATATATTTCATAAATAAAAATACTAATATTAAACTTTTATTTTTTCAACACCTTTATGAAAAAAAGCTTTATATTAAAAATAAAATAAAAAAAAAATTATAAAACATTTGAGTATTCATATATTTTTTATTGAGGATTATCAAATTTTTTTGACATCAAAGATATTAATTTCAAATAGAAAAAATGCTCAATGGACTATTTCAACATCACTAACAATTAAGGATTGGATTAAAGATTCTATAATCAAAAAACGATATAACAACTATAAATTGAAGGATTCCCGATACGCTATTTAAAGAAAACCTGATTGTATAGATGATATGATCTAATTTCTTTAAATCCTTCAAATTATATTTTTTATTAAAATGAGATCTATATTAAAATTGTTTATATTTTATTTGTAATAATATATTATGTTTTGTTATAAAATGATCAATTTAGACGAAAAAATTGATGCTCTCGCTCAACTCATCCTAAATTCAAAAAATATTGTAGCCCTCACTGGAGCAGGTATGAGTACTGAGAGTGGAATAGCGGATTTTCGAAGTCCCGGTACGGGATTATGGGAAAAAGTAGATCCTTATGAATTTGCATCAATACACTCTTATGTTGCAAATACGAGGAAAAATTTGGAATTTATGTTAGAAACAGGACGGAATATTTTTCGGGCACGTCCTAATAAGGGGCATAAAGCTCTAACTAAGCTTCAGAGACTTGGCAAATTAAAAGGTGTACTTACTCAAAACATCGATCGATTACATCATAAAGCGCATATAAAGAATATTGTTGAATTTCATGGCAACGCTTATGAAGCGAAATGTATGAGTTGTGGGCAAATATATCAAATCACGTTCATGATAAACCAAGTAATGAAAGGAAAATCTACACCTTCATGTAAAGAATGTAATGGATTACTAAAACCAAACGCAATCTTTTTTGGAGAACCTCTCGAGCCTAAAACTCTCGAAACGGCCGATGAAATGATTTCTGTTTGTGATTTGTTATTAGTATTAGGTAGCAGTTTAGTTGTTTATCCCGTTGCGTTATACCCGCAGAAAGCTCTATCTATTGGAGCTAAGTTAGCTATCATAAACATCCAAGAAACTGATATGGATTCTGCTGCTGAGGTTGTTATTCATGAAAAAATAGGTGAAGTATTCCCAAAAGTGGTTTCTAGAGTTGAGAGCGAAGTTAAAACTAATTAAAAAAGAAAAAATTCATAAATTTTTTTATTTTTACTTTTACTCTCCTCTCTCTGTCCCCATGAAATGCTGATACTTTTAGGAGAATATTATTTCTTAAAAAAAGAAATGATATTTTTGAATTAAGAAGAAAATATGCGGATTTTAGAAAATTGTCGGTGTATTCTTATTTTATTTTGAAGAATTGTTACTTTATATGATGATGTTTGAATTAGGACTCAAACTACATACAAGGAATAAGCAACTTCCAATCATTTCAACTGGAGACAAAACTCTAGATGAACTGATTTCTGGAGGATTTCATAGGGATTTGGTTTATTTGCTCTATGGAGATAAGAATATAACAACAAATATTTTGTTAACAACTTCCGTTATTGTTCAAAAAGCTCTTAGCAATGGAGGGCTTGGAGAAGGTGTTAGAGTCGCCTTAATCGATGGGAACAATCGGTTTAATCCTTACAATGTAAGCAAATTTGCAGTTTCACAGAACTTATCCCCCCGGAAAGTTCTGGGAAATATTATTATCGCTCGAGCATTTACTTGGGATCAAATGGTCGAACTTATGGAAAACAGATTATCAAAACTCGAAGATGTTAAGGTTGTTCTAATTTCAGGAATCACGACTTTGTTTAAAAACTACGAAAAGCAGACATTTGAAGATCTGTTAAGAGCTATTGGTGGAATCAAAAAAATTCTCGAGAAGCTAAACCCACTAATAATCTTAACCGCCCCTTTACACGAGTATTCAAACTTCAGACCCAAGGGTGGTAAGATTCTTTCCCATTTTGGAAGTGTGCTGGTACTAATAAACGATGACGAACGATATGTTGAATATAATCTTGTCCAGCATCCATTTCTACCGGAGAATCGGCTTCTAAAATGGAAACCCCGCAAATCTAAGAGACAACTCTCAAATCCTCTAAAAAACACAACAATTGATTGCTGGCTCTGATTAAAAATGCCTGTAGATTTAACTCTAAAAAACCTTGTAAAAAATTTTTATTCCAAAATATCAATTCGACGAAAAAGTCTAAATACAATTTTTATTAACCTAAAAATCCTTTTAGATTTTCTACTTATAACTGTATTAAAAATTTGAAATTTGTCATTTTCTTTAGAGTGCAAAGAATTCTCGAAGTCAGGATAACATAAACCGCCCGTAATTTTAGGAGATCTACCAAAACTTTTCACACTTATCCATTCTTTATCAAATTCTCTTGTACCTAACCACGTTTTATCTGTTGTTATCTTAATTGTTTTTCTGGGAGCCAATTCAATTTCACCATATATATTTATTGGCCCAACCCCGCCAATGAAATCAACGTTTTCAATACTAATTAAATTATCCCCTTGTTTTAGATATTCGGTTATATCAAAAATCTGAATGTTATTTTCTAAAATTCTATAATTAAGTGAATGTCGAGTAATAGTATAACCTATATATGATTCGTTTATATATACTTTAGCAAAAGTTCCTGCAATAACCTGTAAATATGCTTTTTCTATTTTTCCCTCTATATTTATGACTTTCCGATAAAATGTGGTATGGACTTTATGCAAGTCTTCAATATTTAAATAAATCAATTCGCTATCGATATTAGGATTTTCCCATTTAATATTCTTTTTTAATTGTTCGATTTTATCATTATAGAATGTTATTAGCCATAGATATCGAGTTTTTATTGAATTAAAACCCTCTTTTTTGGCACACTTTAACCATAAAGTTTCATGTTCATTAAGTAGAGTAGTCAATTCATCTTTTAAATCTTCAATCTCTTTAATTTTCTGTAGTTTATATTTATCACTCACTGGAATATACTTTACTAAAGATTTTGAGTTTAATCGTTTCTTACAATAAAATCTAATATGCTTTGCTACAAATGCAAGATTAGCAATATTTATTTTATTTTTAGGAACAATATCTTCTAATTCTTCACACGTTTGAATTATTTCATTCAATTCAGAAATTAATTTATCAAATTGTCTTGTGTTTATGTTTTTTTTATACTTTTTAGTTTTCTTAGCATATGGATGAGCAAAAAAATGATTGTAATATTCTGTAGGTCGTATATGTAAAAGCTTTTTATCTTGAATTAAGCGAAATTTACTAAATACTCGCACTAATTTAGAATTTTGTATTCCAAAAAAATGAGCAAATAAACACTTCCAAAACAAAAAAATATTACTTTCTTTTAAGGGATTCCATCCAACCATAGCTGAAAAAATGAATCCATAAAATCGATTCTCTCTAATCTCTTTATTTCTATAATCACCCCAACTTGAAGTTACTTCTCTCGTTATTCCCATTTTATACGCAAACTTAATTAGATTTATAATATTTTTTTCATATTTATCTATCGAAGGGAAGATACGGTTAAAATCCATTATTGAAGGACTTACTATTATTGGAAAATTATATTTCTTTATTTTCTTTAAAATCGGATGTGTTTCTTTAGTGTTATATTTCCAATACATTACTATTATATCCTTAGGTAAACTTTCAAGAATCTCTTCATATTTGTAGAGAATATCATGATATATGATTAGTTTTTTGTAACCATGTTTTTTAGCAATATCATATACCCTCTTGTAATGGGTAAGATAAGCTTTTCCAATACCATCATCCTCAATAAATTTTTTTGAAGCAACTTTACCAACATCCCAACTTTCATCTGCTCCAATATGAAAATACTCTGATTTAAAAACTTCACTTAATTCACCGATCATTTCATCCAATAGCTCATAAATTTCTTCATTAGCAATATTTAAGCTATTTGAACCAGGAAATTCCCCATATTTCCAATAATCAGGATGACATAAAATATTTTCCCAATGACCAATAGTTTGAAAAATTGGAATAAGTTCAATAAAATGCTTTTTTGCATAATTATGTAGTTCAATTATCTCCTCTTTTAAATAGGTTCCCCGATCTTTTCCAATTTCTGGATGATTTGAAAAATTAAACATATCTTGCATATTAATTAAATAGTATTGATTGATTTTATAGTGGCTTAATTCTTTAATAAATTTCTTTAAATTTTCAGTAGTAGGTACTTGTCCTCTTGAAATATCATCTGAAATACCCCTGATTCTTAAAGCCGGATAATCTAATATTCTTATTTTATTTAGTGAAAATTTGTCATGACTTGAGTTTAATAATTGGATTAATGTTTGAACCCCATAAAATATACCTTGAGGAGAAGTAGCTTCAATAAGAAGTTTTGATTCTGTAGAAATTAAAACATATCCTTGTTCAATAAAATCCTTCTCATTCTTAATTTTTTTATAAAGATTTTCTGGAAAAAATTTTCTTACTTTTTCTATATTTAGATTTAAATTCGGAAAACTATTGAGATCATTAGCTTTCTGAACCTCCAATTTCTTTTTAATGCCAAAGTTTTCTAATTTTTCTTGAAATTGCTCAATAATAAATGAGTAATTTGGTTCTAAATCTGTAAATAATTTAGATTGTTCTGTAATTTTCAACTTTTGAAAATTTTCTAGTTTAATATAACGAGTTTGTGGAATTAAGAATATTTCCCTTTTAATTTCTTCGGATTTAGCTAAATTATCCAAACAAATAAACATAATATTATTTAAATTAAAGGAAATAAAAAAATTTTGCGAAATTTTGCTTTTTCAAAATTAAATACTCTTTTTGGTCTCTTACAACTCTCTACAATTTGATGTCTATTGTTAAATTCAAAAATTAGAAAATTTGTTATGTATTTTCTTTTTAATTTTGCAAAACACTTTCTTTCTGGGATTTGTAAAAAACTGAAGTGAAAAATATGGGTAGAACTGTACCTTCATTTAGACCAGCCTTAGAGCATGAAATTGAAAGTTGGAAGGACTATAAAAGAGCATTACGTCCTGAAGATCAAAGAATATTCAATAAATTAATGAATTTCGCTCGAATTCATGCTGATGCGGGTAGTTTAAGTGCTCGACCAATGCTATCTGAAATTTTATTTATCTCTTTCGCTGTTGAACAAGAAAAAAAAATTGAAGCTTTAGAAAAAAAAGTAAAAGAACTTGAAGATATTATAAAGGAAAAAGATTAAATTGGTTTTTCAAAAGAAATTTGATGGGTGGCTTTTAGACGTTTCAACCTGTAGTGAAGGAGTGATTCTTTGGGTGAAAACTGTAAAAGAACAAAAAATTTTAGAAGTTTTCCATGAATTCACTCCCGAATTTTTTGCCGTGCCAAAAAAACACGCTGGAAAGGACTTTAAGAGATTAAAGGGTATTTTAAAATCTCACCAAGATGTAAAAAGCGTTAGAATCTGCGAAAAATATGTTAAACTAGAGGACCATAAGAAATCAAAAATCTTTGGTGTCTCTGTTGCAAAACCTTCAGTTTTTAAGAGAACCTTTAAAGCAATTGATAGGATTGATCTGTTTACTCTTTACAACACGGACCTTCCAATCTCTCAGATGTATTTCTATGTAAATAATCTCTTTCCAATGTCTTTTTGTGGTTTCACTATCAGCACTGAAAATAAAAAAAAAGCTGATAAATATCTGATGAGGCTTTCATCCATAGAATTAAAAGATGATAATGAAAAATTGTTCTACGACTTACCTCCATTGAAAGCTGTATGGCTAGATATAAAAATTCAGAAAAGTGGAATAAGATCATATTATAATGATCCTTTGGCCTATGCTAAAATCAGCATTATCGAAAAGGATGCTCAGAACGGTATCCCAAGAGCGGATGGTTTAAGGAGTCAAATTATTCTTATCGATTTGGCTGATGAAGCTGAGAATTTAAAGAAGATTAGCAACGTAATCGAGAAATTGAACCCTGATATTATCTTAACAAAGGGGGGAGATGAGTTTGTCTTTCCTTACTTAGCTGCTCGTGCTTCCGAAAACCGTGTAACAAAAGATCTCTACTTTTCTCGTGATAAAACACCGTTAAAAAATTGTATATTCAACCTTTCAGGAGGGGATGATCATTATATGTCCTATGTGATAATAAGGCGCCGTTCAAAAACTCAAGTATATTTTACTGGACGTTTTAATTTGGACACAACTTCCTACGGAAGCTTACATTTTAGTGATGGAAATATACCAGGGGTTATTGAAGTTGCGAGAATCTCACGGGTGCCATTGCAAAGGTTATGTCGAGTAACTATAGGCGGCGCGCTGCAATCAATTCAATTCTATAATGCCTATAAGCTTGACCACCTTATCCCTCCTTTCAAAAAGAGTCCAGAAGGATTTAGAACCGGTATGGAATTAATAACTGCTGACCGGGGAGGGCATATCTTCGAACCAATAATTGGAGTTTTTGATCAAGTTGTTGAGTTGGATTTTTCTTCCATGTACCCCTCCCTAATGGCAAATTTTAACATTTCTTCAGAAACGATAAATTGTAAGTGTTGCAAGGAAGATGGTACTGGAATAAAGGTACCTGGATTGAATTTCCATATTTGCACAAAAAGAGAAGGAATAATTTCAAGATCAATCAGTTTACCCTTAAGGAAGAGATTAGAATGCAAAGCACATGTTCGAAAGACTGGAGATTTACGATATAAGTTTACTGATATGGCATTAAAATGGGTACTCGTAGTAAGCTTTGGATATTTAGGATTTAAGAACGCTCGTTTTGGTAAGATTGAGGCACATCAAACTGTATGCGCCTTTGCTCGCGAATTTCTCATACGATCTGCTGAAATTGCGGAAAAAAACGGATGTAAAGTTGTTCACGGAATTGTCGATTCAATGTGGCTCAAGGATACGAAAGGTAGATCTCCAGAAGAATTTGAAGTTATAACACGAAAAATTGCTGATGAAATTACAAAAAAAACCAGCATTAATATGAGTTGGGATGGTCTGTTTGATACAATCGTTTTTCTTCCCTCTCGAGCAGAACCTGATATCCCTGCACTTAGTCATTATTGGGGGATAAAAAATGATGGTGAAATAAAGGTGAGAGGTATAGAAGTCAGGCGAAGAGACACACCAAAAATCGTAAAAGATGCCCAATATGCATTTATTGATGTTTTTCAAGGTGCGAGGACAGTTGAAGAATTTCATGAAAGAATCCCTAAAGCAAAGAAAGTTCTCTACGAATATGTTGGGAGAATACACTCAGGTGCAGTATCCCGCGATGAACTTACAGTTCGTCAGAGAATTTCGCGTAAAGCCTCGCAATATAAAGTTAACTCTTATCAAGCAGTTGCTGCAAGACAATTAGAACGTTCTGGTATAATTACATCAGCAGGAAAGAATGTAAGATACATTATTCTAAATGCGGAAGCAGATCCAAGCTTTCCAGAAAAAAAAATTATCCTTTCAGATTTGTATGACAAGAAAAAGCATGGGTATGATAAAAAAAAATATGTTGAATTACTGAAACGAGCTTTTGAGAACATTTTTCCAATTGAATTTCCTGATCTTGAAGAATTACTTAAGTCTGATTTTAATATAAGGCTTATACAGAAGGATCTGAATTGTTTTATTGAGTAGTTTTTTAAATGTATATTTTGGACATCAAGAATTTTTTAAGAAAGAATAATTACAAGTTTAATTAAATGGTTTTCCAGTTAATGTAATCTCTTTGAATTCAAAGTCTCGTACTAATGAATTTTATTTTAAGGAAATATATGCTTCATTAAAAAATAATCATAGAATTAACGATCTTCCATCAAATATGTGTTTCATTCCTAACTGAGTAGCTCTCGTCTGCATCTCCTCCTCGGAAGGACCATTTTTGAACCGACTGGCAGCATCGAGTATTTTAGGTAAAAGAAAAAGATCAGAGCTTGTATTAAGGAAGATATCATCCTTTTGCAAGACCCAATGAACAGTACGATCGATATCAGTTTGATTCTCGAAAGGTTCGTACCATGTGTTTCGGGTCTTTTTTTTCTTATTCCAAGGACGACGTGCGAGAGATTTTATCGTCTGAACCGCCACGTTGCGATCTTTACATAATCTCAATAGATTTTCAAAATCTGTAGCATAGTTAGGATTTTGCATCATGATATAGTTATATGGTAAGAGGACTGTGTCAAACTCAAAACGGTCTAAACTTCGAATGTGATTTGCTGCCACAGTAAATCCATGCCCTGTCACTCCAATGTGTCTTACCAATCCTTGTTCACGGGCTTCAACAAGGGCTTTCAAAGCCCCGTCAGAGCCCAGTACTTTTTCCCAGTTATCTGGGTTTGTCAAATTATGTATTTGAATTAGATCTATTGAAGATACTTGTAGTCGTTCGAGTGAGCTTTGTATCTGATCACGGGCATCTTTATAAGATCTTCGAAATATTTTTGTCGCAAGGAAAAACTTGTTACGATATTTTTCCATCCATGGACCAATTCGCAATTCTGAGTCCCCGTACCCAGCAGCGGTATCAATATGGTTTATTCCATATTTCAGTAATACATCAAGTGCTTGATCTGCTTCAATTTGAGTTACATTACCCAAAGCAGCAGCACCAAAAATAATTCGTGTACTCAAATGGCCACTATCGCCAAATTTTCTTTTTTCAATCATAATTCTTTTGACAAATAATTTTTTAATTCTTTAAATTTTGCTGATTAGTTGAATTTTAGAAAACTAATAGTCTGTATAGATTTAATTTCAAACATTACATATTTTATTATTATGTCTAAAGCAGTATCGTATTACGATTGGCAATTAACATTTAAAGATAATAATTTGAATGATGCTTTTTTTAATTCCCTTGGAATTTCTGATAATAATTTTAAGGAATTTATGAAAAAATGGAAAGAAAAAAATTTTATTAATTAAAAAAACTTGAAATTATTTTACGTTTCTTCTCCTCTTTTTTTAGCTTCGGAGGCTTTTAAATCTTTTCTAAGCACTTTCCCAACTAAAGGAGATTCTGGAAGTTCTTTTCTAAATTCATAGAATTTTGGCACTTTATAAGGTGATAAATTTTTACTACAAAAGTTTTGTATTTCAGCTTTAATTTCGTCTGATTCTTTATGACCATCTTTTAATATAATAAAGGCCTTAACTTTCTCACTTCCAGGTTTATCTGGATCAGGAATACCAATAACAGCTGCTTTTTCAATAACTTCATGTTCAAATAACAAATCTTCAACTTCCCTTGGATATACTTTAAATCCACTCACATTAATCATATCTTTCTTTCTGTCTACGATGTAAAAATATCCATCTTCATCCATTGTTGCGATATCACCGGTAAGAACCCATCCATCTTTTAATTGATTAGCGCTAGCTTCAGGTTTATTCCAGTACCCTTTAAAAACTTGAGGTCCTTTAATCATTATTTCACCAGATTCCCCTTGAGGCATAATTTTAGTGTAATCATCAATATCAACTATTTTTAGTTCTGTATCTGGGAATGGCATTCCTATAGACCCAATTTTTCTTTCCCCTTTGAAAGGATTGCTAGTTGCTACTGGAGAAGTTTCAGTCATTCCATATCCTTCTAATAATACTGATCCTGTCCTTTCTTCAAATTCTTTAAGAACTTCTGGAGGCATTGCTGCTGCTCCTGTATTACAGACTTTTATAGATTTAAGATCTTTTGCATAATCTTCAAGATCATCTCGTTCTAATAAACGCATAAAAATTGTTGGTACACCAGGAAAAAAAGTTGGATTAGTCGCCTTAACGATTTCAAATAAGGATCTTTGATCCCTAGGATCGGGATGTAAAGCCATTGTTGAGCCATTAAGAATATGGCTATTCATACAAACTGTTTGTGCATATATATGAAATAAGGGTAAACTAGTAAGAATAGTTTCTTTACCTCTTCTTAGTCCTGAACCTGCCCACTTTGTAAGTGCTATGCTATTTGATATAACATTGTGATGTGTTAGCATTGCGCCTTTAGGTAATCCAGTAGTACCTGCAGTATATTGAAGACATATAAGATCTTCTTTTGCGTTGGTTTCAAATTTAGGAGGTTTAGGTTTGGTACTATTTATCAATTTAAATAACTGTATTGTTCCTGCAATTTCAGGAGGCTCTGCTTTGCCCATCGGATTAGCTAAAGGAGCATAATCAAATACATTAGAAATGATTATATGTCTAAGACGCGTTCTATCTTTTATTTTATTTATTTTTCTTACTTGGTTATCCCAAGCAATTATTACTTCGGCTCCAGCATCATTTAATTGGTAAGCTAATTCATGTTCAGTGTAAAGAACACTTATTGCTGTAACAATACCCCCCGCTTTCAAGATACCATAATAACTTATTACAAATTGTGGAAAATTTGGTATCATGATAGCAACAACATCGCCTTTTTTAACCCCTAAGTCTACAAGTGCAGTGGCAAGCCTATCAGTTAAATCTTTTAACTTTTTATATGATATCTTATTTTTTAAAAACCAAATAGCTGTTCGACCACCAAATTCTTTTGCTGAATTATCCAGAAACTCAGTAATATTCATTTCAGGATAATCAATACTTTTTGGAACATCCTCATCATAATGGCTTAACCAAGGCTTTGCTGCATAGGGATTATTTTCACTCATTTTCTACTACAACCTCAAATATTTTGTATTTAAGTTAATTTTAAATGATTTAATTTAATTTTAAAAAAAGTATTAAATATAATAAAGTTACTGTTCTGCTAATTTATCTAGAGCCACAGTAGCAGATTCAGATACATAGACAACTTCATCATGTACTAGATTATTCAAACTTGAAATAACATCCTCTGTTCCTACACCAATCACTCCTAATGCTTCAGAGCTTCTCCATCTAACTTCTGGATTTTTATCATCCAATGCTTTTATTAATGATGGAATTACTATCTTTGCAGGTAAACCCAGTTTTCCTACTGAAAGTGCAGATTCCCTTCGAACTACTTTTTTTGGATCATTTAAAGCTTTTTCAAGAGAATGTATTGCATCTTCTGAATCGAATCCAATTCTACCTAGGGATCTTGCTGCTTCTACCCGAATAGTAGCCTTTTTTGAGGTTGGATCTTGTATAAATGCTGTAAGTGCTCTTTTTAATGAAGCGCCAAATGATTTCGAATATACTTTCTGTTGGTCAGGATTTTTTAAAAAATCAATAATTATAGGAATAGCTTGGTTAGCTTCTTTACCAATTCCACCTATTGCAGAAATTATTAATATTTTCATCTTAGTATTAGCACTTTCAAGTGCTCCAATTAAAGCTGGTAATGCATCTTTTCCAATACTTCGAAGAGCATCAGCAGCTTTGCCTCGTACTCTTTCTACTTTATCATTTAGTAAAAGTGAAATATTTTTAATAATTTTAGGATCAGATATTTTCATTTCACTTAAAGCATCAATTGCCCCTTTTCTTACATTTTTATTCTTATGTTCTAATACCTCTACAAGACTGGGGATCGATTCTGCACCAATTTCTGCGAGTGTATTTATAATTCTATATTGCACTCTCCAATCCTTATCTTCCAATGCAATAATTAGCTTAGGGATTGCTACAGTAGATTCTTTTCCAATCTTACTAATTGATTCGGCAGAAGCTGTTCTAACTGTCCAGTCTACATCCTTAAGACATTTCATTAATTGCGGTATAGCTCCTTGGGCTGCTGAACCAAATTCTCCAAAACTCCTAGCAGCTTCAGTTCGAACCTCCTCATTTTCATCATTACATGCCTTAATTAAACCTGAAAGTGCTTCATTAGTTGCATTTCCAATTTTACCAAGGGTAAACGCAGCCTCTTTTCGAATCGTTACTTCCTTTCTTTCTAACAATTTTGATAATTTTGGGATTGCATCTTTTGCGATATTCCCCATCTTTCCTAATGAACGTACCGCTTCACGACATATACTCCAATCATCATCATCTAAAAGGTTTATCAATCTTGGGATTCCTTGTTCTGATTTTGTCCCTAATTCTCCTAAAACGAGTATTGAATTAAATTTAATTGATCTTATTGTACTATCTAAATGTTTCATAACTTCATTTATTATGGATGGATCTTTTTCTATCCTGGATATTACCAGATCGACTCTGGCATCTCTTAACAAATTTTCTAATGGAGCAGACATTTTAAATCACCTAAATTCCTAAATATACCTCTTTTATTCTTGGTTCTTTTTCCAATTCTTCTTTTGTTCCTCTCACTTCAATTTTCCCTTCTTCAAGTACATGAATTGTCCCGGCAACAGCCATTGCTAAAGTTGCATCTTGTTCAACCAACAACGTAGTTGTTCCTTCTTCTTTTATTTTTTCAATTGCCTCAAAAATTTTTTCTTTTATTTTTGGAGCTAAACCTAGTGAAGGCTCATCCATCAAAAGTAATCTTGGATTTGACATTAATGCACGTGCTATTGCAAGCATTTGTTGTTCACCACCACTTAGCGTTCCAGCTCGCTGTTTTCGTCTCTCTTCTAATCGAGGAAATAGTTCAAAAACAAAATCTAACAACTTCTTATATTTTCCCTTACTTTTTAATAAATATGCTCCCATCTTGATGTTATCTTCAACATTCATATCATAAAATAATCTACGACGTTCTGGGCAATGCGAAATACCTTTTTTTGCGATTTGATGAGCTTTTAAGTCGTCTATTCTTTCTCCTAGGAATTCTATTTTTCCTCTGTCAGGTTCTTCTAAACCAGATATAACTCTGAGAAGGGTTGATTTTCCAGCTCCATTTGGACCAATAACAGCATCGAGAGCCTTTTCTTCAACTTTCAAATTAATTTCTTCAAGCGCTCTTGCGCTTCCATAATAATGATAAATTTTTTTTATTTCAAGCAAAACCTTCACCTCTTCCTAAGTATGCTTCAAGTACAATCTTATTATTTGCTACCTCTTTTGGGGGACCATCAGCAATAAATTTACCTTGGTGCATGGCAATTACTCTAGGTACTAATGTCATAAGTTCTCGTAAAACGTGTCCGGTCATAAAAATTGTCACACCTTCACTATGTAATTTTTTAATCAAATCAATTATTCCTACTTGTTCTTCAAAAGAAAGACCACTAAATGGCTCATCAAGAAGAAGTAATTCTGGATTAGTTCCAATAGCTTTAGCGATCTGTAATTTTCTCAAGTCACCATGAGGTAAGACAATGGGAGGAATTCTAGCCTTGTCTACAAGCCCAACTGATGTAAGAATTGAACTAGCATATTCTTCGGTTCCAATCTTTTTTGAAACAGATTTACCTCTTTTTGAAAGACATGAAACTTCCACATTATCGAGTAAAGTTAGGAATTTAAACGACCGTACTAATTGAAATGTTCTAGCAATTCCTAGATTTACAATCTTAAATGGTTTTTTACCAGTAATATCAACTCCATCAAATCGAATTGATCCCGAACTGGGTTTATCAAAGCCACTAATAAGATTAAAAATTGTTGTTTTTCCTGCACCATTAGGTCCTATCAGTCCAACAAACTCCCCCCGTTTAATTTCAAAACTAAAATCGTTAACCGCTGTTAATCCGCCAAATTTTTTTGTTAGATTCTTAACTTCTAAAATAATACCCATTGTTTAAATCACATCAATAAAAATTATTTTTTTTATACTCAATTGTTATCTACCTAATAATACATCCCATATATCTTTTAAATGTTCTAAAATAGGTTTTAAAATACCTCGTTCTGCAAATCGCACAACAAGAATTAAGATGAGAGCGAAACTTACTTGTACATAAATTTCTGCACCTGCCTCGATAAGAATATATTCAAGAAAAATGAAGAAAAATGCACCTAAGGCTGAACCAGAAATAGTTGTTAAACCTCCTAAAGACGCCATGAGAATAGCAAAAAATGATAATATAATTCCAAAGTTTCCTGTTGGATTTACAGAAGTGTTATACAAAGCATAGAAAGCACCTGCTATTCCAGCAAAGAACCCACTTATCATAAACGCAATTATCTTATATTTTGTTGTGTTGATTCCTGATGCGTCTGCACCTGTCTCATCATCACGAATGGATTTGAAAATTGTTCCTAATTTAGATTTGCTAATCTGTATTATTACTATAAAAGAGATTATCATAGTAATAAAAACGATAAAGTATTCTACTACTGGGTCTGAGCTAAGTTTCGGAAGACCTGAGATTCCTTCTGAACCAAAAAAAATATCTTTTAGAGACCCCAATAAAGTTAGTTTTAACAGAATTATGCTGAATGCAAGAGTTCCTAATGCTAGATATGGTCCTTTCAATCTTAAGGCTGGAATCCCTATTAATAAACTAACCATTACAGATCCTATTACACCAACGATAATTGCTAAAGGAATATTAACGCTTAGATAGTCTATCAAGTAAGCACAAAAATAACCTGCTGTTCCGAAAAAAATAGCGTGTCCAAAACTTATTTGCCCTGAAATACCTGTAAGAAGATCCCAACTAGCAGCAAAAATTGCAAATATGAAAGCAAGTGTAAAATGAGGTAAGAAATATTTTGTGAAACTTAAATCTGTCGAGAAAAAAGGCAGTATAGTCAGAATAACTAAAACTAACAAGGTTATCCCTCCACTAAAGGTTTTGGCCCATGATTTTAAATAACTGGGAAAATTATCCAGTTTTTTTTTTATCTTTGTTTTTTGCATTTTTTAAATTTCACCAAAATAAAATTTTTTTTTTATATTATGTTTTTTTTATTAATTAATCTCTTTTTTTCCAAATAATCCTTGAGGTCTTACTAAAAGTATAACAACAATAATTATGATGGGAACTAGGTGAGCCCATGAAGGGCCATTTGGGAGGAAAATACTAGTGAAACTCGTTGCATATCCCACTATATACCCCCCAATAACACTTCCAACAAGGCTTCCCATTCCTCCTAAAATAACAACTGAGAATGAACTTGTTAAAAATTCCCAGCCCATTGCAGGCCCATTAATAGCGGCAGCTGGCATATATAGAACACCGGCTATTGATGCAAGGAATGCGGAGATCATAACAGTAATTAAGAGAACTCTATTAGAATTAATACCCATTAAAGTTGCTGCCTCTCGATCTTGAGAAACCGCACGAATAGATTTGCCTAATTTTGATTTGTTAATAAATAATGCAAATACTGATACTATTACTATTGAAGCAACTATGAAAAAAATAAATTGGTTCAACATTTTGTATTCAAAAACTTCTGTAACTCCCTCTATTATCATATAATCATTAAGTGCGTAAGATTCAGTTCCAGAAACAATTAATACATATTGTTCAATGAAAAAAGCTAACGCAAAAGTAATTAGTACTACACCAACACTCGTATCCTGTAAGGGTTTAATAAGTAATATATATGTAAGTCCTCCTATTACTACGATAATTAGTAATGAAAGAATTACACTAATCCATATAAGATCAACAAGAATTTTAAGAAACCACAACATTAAATAACCAGTTAACATGAAAAAAGAACCATGAGCTAAATTCATTACATGTCCTACCCCATAAACTAAAGAGTAACCTAAAGCAATTAAGGATAAAACGGCACCATTTAAAGTTCCATTAAATAAAAAATTCATAATATCAGAAAGCATTTTTTTTTCACGAAAAAAGTTATTCTATTTATAATTAATAATTATATTTTTATCTCATTTTATTTAAAAATGATCTTTTTTGATGACACTTACGTATATGCATTTAAAAAGCTTGATAGAATTTAAATAAAAAACCATTTAAATTTTAGATAAGTGAGTAATCAATAATTAAAAATTATCTCAAAATTAGTAATGAAAGTGGGAATTAAACATTTATTTATTACAATAACATAGAGAAATTCTATTAAGAACTATTAGTGTTATTTATATTTTTTTATATAAAAATATTCAATTTGAATTCTAAAAACATCTGAAGTTCTAAACAAAAAACCAAGGGGAACCAAAGGAAAGCTTGAAAGGTGGTTTGGAACCGTAGATCAAATGTGTTTTGTAGAAGCACGACGTAAAGTAATAACTAATCCTAATTGTTTATTAAGCGAATTTAACCAAATGTTTAAAAAGGGGGTCAATTGGTACAATACTGAAAAATTACTTCAGCTTCATGAAGTAGAACAACGAAAGGTCAGTAAATACAATGAAATTCATTATAAAGCACAGAAATTTAACATTCCCCCGGGATTTTCTGGGACAAAAGTTGAAGTAATTGAATTCGAGGATAAAATAGAGATATATCACAAAGAGAATCTCATCATCACCCATGCTTACAACGTACCAATAACAATCTAGCGAAAAAAGCGTAAAATTACGCGAGCAGGAATTATCATGTACATGGGAAAATATTATAGCATCGATTATAAGATGACAGGTAAGACCGTAGAGGTTCAAGAAATAAACACGGGAAAAACCCTTCTAGTCATACCTGAACGGCGTGCTTCTAAAAACATTAGATCTTTGTGATCTAATCCAAATTTCTTTTTTTTTATTTTAAATCAATGTATTATTGACAAAATACTCTATTTAAAATCAGGAGGAGACTGACAAAAATTGACAAAATTAAATGCTGATTTACTGACAAAATATGATATACTGCCAACCTTAAATACTAAAAGAAAAAAAAAAATTTTATAATTATTTTTCATCTATCTATAAATTTATCTAATGCTTATTATGCCCATAGAGTCTCGAGCCATGGTGGAAGCATTACTTCCCCATTTGACAGGGCAGCAGGGTAGATAGCGGCAGGAATTACTACTTTAGTTCCATCAGGTTGCCATTGAACCCACATGGTAAATCCATAAGGATATCCCTCAATAAGGTCGTGATTGTTATTCCAAGCTCCTCCTCCTGAGACACCAGGATGTGGATTACTTTTACCCCATGTTTCCATTTCAGCTATAATATCATCATTATCCAATGTTCCAACTGCTTCGATAGCATCAGCAAGTGCCATTGTAGCATCATATGACCCACATGCGATATAAAGTGGGCCATGTCCATAATAGGCTATAAATGCATCCCAAAATTCGATAGTAGTCGTTGTCTTTGGGACTCTCTCTAATGTTTGCATAATTACTTCATATGCGGCTGATTCTCCACTAAGTTCCCAAAATGAATCTAATTGTGACTGAACATCAATACCGAAGATAAGATAGTCATATTCGTATTGTGCATATTGCTGCATCATCAGGACTCCACCTTGAGCGGAAATTACGGGAATTACAACATCTGCTCCTTGTGATTGAAGTGTTGCTAAATGTGTATTCATATCTGCTGCAGTAAGGGTAACATCGTATAAGATAGGGGTTAATACTTCGATCTTTCCACCTGAATAAGCAGGCAAAGCCGCAGGTATACCAGCTACTAAACCATCTGTCCAAGTTAAATCTTCAGCTAGGACACCAACTTGGCTTATATCAAAGTTAGGATATGTCGCATTAAGAGTCAAAATAAAAGAGACTAAAGTTCCAATTATTTCTCCTCCTAACGAAGTCGTATTGATTGGCATGAATCTAAAGAAATATTTATATTTGTCGTAATCATCTGCAACATTTTGACAGAAAATATCAGTTGATGCGCCTGTACCAATAAAGATCATTTCGGCGTCCATAAATTCTTCCACATATGCTAATAATGCTTCTGATCTAAAACCTCCAATTGCAAAATCAACTTCTCTATCATATATAAGTCTTCTAGCAGCAGCAACACCTCTAGAGGTTACAAGTTGAGTAGCAGATTCATCTGTATCTTCTTTTGCAACTCCAATGTAATATGTAACTCCACCGACGTCAACACCTCCGGCTTCATTTATTCTTTTTGCTGCAAAATACCCTCCTTCATAATTAGCATCACCTGTCATTTCACCCATATCACCCGCAAATCCAATTACAAATGTATTAGGTCTACTACTTGGGGCTCCAGGATATTTTATTTTCGATTCTGGTGCAGAAAGCAAGACAAATGCTGTCACACCAATCCCAATTCCTATAACGGCAATGAGAACAATAGCAACTATTCTTTTTGTTCCAGTTTCCATTTATTTGATCACTTTTTTATTTTTAAAATTTGTGTTTAAATTTAGATTTACATTTATTGATTCATTTTAGCATATATATAAAGTTTTCAATTTTTTTTTTTTAAAATCAGCAAATTAATAAATTAACAAATTCTTTAAGGAACTCTTTAAAAAAGGAGTAGTTCTCTAATTTTAGCACTAAAAAAACTTTATCAATCACAAAAAATATTAAAATTTTAAGTTGTTGTTCAAATACTATTATAAAATATATGAATAATTAACTTGAAATCTTCAATGTCTTAAATAAAGAGGGTGAAAATGAGTAGCCTACTACAATTTAAGTAATGTCAGATGCAAAATACTTGCTAATAGAACGATTAAAACAAAAATTTGGAACAAATTAGCCTGAGACATTCTTCATAAGAAAATTCTTTTAGAATTAATTACAAAAAAATTAACAAGTGGTAATACTATCTATACATACCATCCTAACTTCCCTTTAGCCTAATGCATTTTCCATTGATAAATTCTTATAGAAAAAAAAAAAATTTAATATATATATTTCTAATGTGTCTATAAATTTGTTCAAGGACTTATGTAGTCCACTCAGTATGAACCCATGGTGGGATAGTAAAAGTACCGGTTGTAATCGAATCATCATAGGTGCCAAAACCCGAAATTACTATCTTAGTCCCATCGGGTAGCCATTGAGTCCATAAACCATAACCTCCCTTTCCTAATCCTTCAAAACCAACGAGCTCATGAGATGCTGGATACCACGCATAATCCCCTGAGACACCAACACGAGTATTATCAACTGTCCAGGTTTCCCACTCCTCTATAATATCAAGAGTGTCCAATGAATCAGTTGCTTCAATAGCAGCGACAAGGTGATGTATCGCATCATAAGCTCCTACTGCGTTATAAATTGGTTCATGGCCGTAATAGTCGATAAATGCATCCCAAAAACCAATAGTTAATGCCGTTTTGTTGGTTCTGTGTACAGCCTGCATTTGTGTCTCATATCCTGCTGATTCTCCACTTGTTTCCCAAAATGTATTTAATTGTGCCTGAACGTCAATTCCGAATATAAGATAATCATACTCATTGAGATTATATTGCTGCATCATCAAAACTCCACCCTGAGCGGAAATTGCAGGAATTACAATATCTGCTCCATCTGATTGAAGTGATTGCAAGTGTGTATTCATATCTGTAGCAGTAAGACTAATATCATATAAGATTGGTGTTATAATGTTGATATTCAAACCATAACCTGCTACAATAGGAGCTAGATACGCTTGTATCATACCTACTATAGGTATTGTCCAACCTAAATCTTCTGCTAGGATACCAATATCTACAACATCATGAGTACCATAACCTGCCCCACCTACACCATAAGTAGCTTGCATTGTCAAAATCAAACCGACGAAGGTTGACAATATTTGGGTTCCCAATGCAGTCGAATTGATAGGCATGCACCTAATGAAGTATTTATAATGGTCATAATCATCAATAACGTTTTGACAGTGAATATCCTCTGCCGCGCCAGTGCCAAGAAAGAGTATTTCTTCATCCATGAATTCTTCTATATATGCTGATAATACTTCAGATCTAAAGCCACCAATAGCATAATCAATTTCTTTATCAAAGATAAGTCTCCTTGCTGCGGCAATTCCTCTTGAGGTTAACATTTGAGGGTTTTCTTCATCTGTGTCTTCTTTAGTAATTCCAATATAGTATGTTTCACCACCAACATCAACACCACCTGCTTCATTTATTTCTTTTGCTGCAAAATAGGCTCCTTCATAATTGCCATCACCTGCTAATTCTCCTATATCCCCAACAGCTCCAATTAAAAATGTATTTGGTCTAGTACTTGGAGCTCCAGGGTATTTAATACCCGACGATGGTTGAGAAAGAAAAACCCAAGCAGTTACTCCAATACCAATCCCTATAACTGCAATAAGAGCAATAGCTACTATTCTTTTTGTTCCACTTTCCATTTTTTTGATCACTTTTTTTTTTAAAATTTTATATACAAATTTAGTTAACGTCGATAATTAATTTTGTATATTTAAAGTTTTCAATTTTTTTGATCAATAATCGATATATGAATCAGAATTAAAGGAATTTCAAAAAAATGATCGATTTTCAAATTTTAATATTTTAAAAAAAATTCATATAAATCTGTATGCCAACAATTATTCCCAATATTACAAGTGTTATTATGAAAGTAATAAGAGTATAAAACCTCCACTTAATTGAAATTTTTTCTCTTTTTTCTTTAAAGCGAATATATGGTAATAAAACTGTTCCTACAATCCAAATTGATATCCAAATAGTGAATAACCACCAATCAGGAGTTATAAAAGCGAGTAAGACACCAATGATACCACCCCAACTAATGCCTAGGCGCAACATTCTACGTTTAAACATTTCATTAACATCTTCAGATTTTTCAGAAGGTTTAAGAGAATAAATTATAAGAGAAGTAGGTAATATTAAAAGAATGGAATGGATTGGATTTAACAAACCAAGAATAGCGTCAGAAAATAGGATTCCAATGAATATTGCAATACCACCGCTAATGAGTTTCCAAAGAAATTTAAAATACCTTTTGAATAAAATGAGAAGTCTAATAAACATATTCTTGATCAAAATTCGGAGATATGTGAAGATCCTTGATAATGATTCAATTATTTTACTAATTAGTTCTCTTAGTTCTTCTAAAAGGAAAACAAAGGGATAAAGTAAAACTGTAAAGGCAAAAAATATTCCTGTAATGATAGATGATAATGATATATGGAATATGATTGAACTTAATTGAAGAAAGATTGTAATCCAAAATAATAAAGCTCCAGCTGAGTGTCCTTTAAATGGTTTTAATTTTATTCCTAAGAATAATACAAAAACTAAAGAAGAGATACTTAAATTTAGGAAATAATTGAGCCCCAATGTATAATCGAACAAAAAAAACAGATCGATTGATAATAAACCTCCAATTATGAGATATGTGCTAGATCTCAAGGATTTTCGAAATTCTTCTTTTAAAACATTATCAATTGAAGTAATTGAAAACATGATGAAAAAAGAAGCTATTACTAAATTAAGGATGAGAAATGGATTTAAAGAAGCAAAATATAAAGGCCAAGTTATAAAATTAAGATATGTCGATATTATTAAATAAAATTTAATTCTCTCCTTGTTGGAAGCAACGGATTTCCAAAAAACTAATAACTTGAGAAGATAGGTAAACTCAAGGATTAGAATAAGAATAATGAAGGGAATCACAGTAATAGAGAAAGTTACATAAAAAATACTATAAAGCCACATTAAATAGGTTGATGTGAATATCATAATTAAGATCCAAGATAATACCTTAATGGAGTTAGTCAATCTCCCGATAAATTTCAACAGATAACTATCTATTAGCATTAGTATATGTATTATTAAGAAAGAAATACTTAAATTCAAAAAAATATTGAAATTCGGAATAGAATTCAGCAATAAGAAAGAATCAATAGATAAAAGCCCCCCAATTATTAGAATCGAGAATGATCTTAGGGATTTTCGAACTTTCTCCTTTATAACATTATCAATTAAAGTTATCAAAAATATTATGAAAAAAGAAGCTAATACTAAATTAAGGATATGAAATAGATTCAATGAAGCAAAGTATAAAGGCCAGGTGATAAAATTTAGATATGTTGCAATAATTAAATTAAATCTAATTTTTTCTTTATTGGAAGCAACTAATCTCCAAAAAGTTAATAATTTAATAAGATAAGCAAACTCAAGGATTAGGATAATTATGATGATGGGAATAACTGTAAAAAAGAAAGTGACAAAATAGGTACTATACAGCCATATTAAATAGGTTGATGTAAATGTCATAATAGAGATCCAAGATGCAACTTGAATATAGTGAGAGAATTCCCCTAAAAATTTAAATAGAAATTTGTCTACAAGCATTAATCCATGGATTACAAGACTTAAAATTAAAAAGATCAATTGTAATTCGACTCTCTGCAAAATTAAAATTTGAGCTAAGAATATGCATACAGTAGCGTAGAAACCTGTTCAGATTAATTGATGAATAATTATTTGATCTTTTTTAAGATTAACTTGACCTTTTGGGAATAAATCCTTTAATGACTTAAAGAGAGAATAATTAGTATAAAATTGCATTATCATAAAAATAAAGATGCCTAAACCAAGAAAGAATGGATATTGAGAGATATAGTTATATAAGATTAGAAATGTCATCACTGAAAGAGTAAAAAAACTGATAGTATGAATTAATCGTGCATAGCCCTCTTTTATCTTTTTAATTAAATAAATATCTAGTGATGTCAATACTGTTAATATAGAAAGAGATACTATAATTCTTTCATATATTCCTAAAACTCCGCTTAATAAACCATAAATCATGATACTTATTTCAAAATACACTATCAAAACCAACATTGAATGCATTTTTAGCAGAAAATTCGGATATTTCTGCTCAGCTAATATAATATTGAAATGATAAACGGATATGAACGAAATGCATATCTCTATAAAAATTACTAAATTAACTGAGAAAAAGGATAAATAACCATACAATATGAATATATAAATTAAATTCACTGCAAGTAATCCCTGGAATATAATGAAAAGAATAAATTCGATCCTATTTTTTAAATTTTTTTCAATTTTAACGAAAGTGATACTTAAAATATATAATAGAAGTGATGAGTTTTGGAATAACAACGAATAGTAGGTAAATCCTATTAATTCTTCAAAGATCAGTACCAATCCATCAGAGATTATAGACCCTATGTAAAAAGAACCCCAAATAAATGAGTTATAAATAATTATTATACGACCTTTAGAAATGATTGGTTTAGAAACGTCTAAATAAGATAAAAAATGAAGAGAAATTAGTAGGAAAAGTGAGATGGTTAAAAATAGAAGGAAAAAGTTTAAATGAAATAAAAAGAGGAATAGAGATAAAATATTGCTAAAAGCAAACCAAGACCATAAAGTAAATTTGTTCCGGGATGAATTAAATAAGAAATATAAGATATTCCCATCTATAAAGGAGACCTCAATAAATACTAATCCACTTACAACTAGTAATACTACAAAAAGTGAAATTATGAGGTTTGAATTTATGAAAATCATGTATAAAAAAATATTGATGCCTAACGCTATAGGAATTAAAAGATAGAAAATAGAACTGATTTTGCTGAAATAATGTGGGATGTCTTTTATCTTCAAGTCTAATTTCGATTTTTCTAAATATTTCATACAAAACAAAAATAAAAAAGGCCAAATTATTAGAAAATCAGATATTTGGTAAACTAATAAAACATGAGAAAATACTAGGTGCTGTACTAAATTTGGTATGATAATTGCTAAAAATAAGGAAATAAATATTGAATTCAGGAGAAAACAGGTAAGATTAAGCCATTTTACTTGATTCTTATCTAGGTAAAGCTTCAACAAACTATTTTTTATTTCTGGTGTGTCTTGTTTTACAGTATTTTTAAATAAGTTAATTAAAATTTGAAAAGAAACAAGGTAAAGCATTGCCCACGTTAAAAGCCAAAAAGGTTGGATTACTTCAAATATTAGTAGATGTTCTAAAATAGTTGTTGTTATAGGAATAGGAATAAGAAACCATAGGATATAGCGATATTCAACAAATATAAAATAGAGGAATATAATAAACACTGAAGAAAACGTAGAAATTAAAATACCAGGTGTTGCGTTGAATATAATAAAACTTATCGATGTAATTGAGGACGATGTTCCAAATGCCACAATTAAAAACGGAATTATCTTATTAATAGTTAATTTCATTTTATAGCGATTAAATATAAAAAAGGAACATCCAAATACGGTTAACGCTAATGAAAATGCGAATAATATTAAATTGGGAAATAAGATGATTGTATTGAAGGTAAACCAAGAAAAGTTGAAAATTAAAATCCAAGAGAGACATAAATCTATAATTCTTTTTGGTATTTCAACAAATTTAGAGGAAAAAAGACTGAACCCAATTACAATAAAACTAATGTTTAAAGAAAAGATTGGGTTTAATATTATTGAATAGAGAATGAAATAGATCGTCAAGAAAATTCCTAATATAGTTATCATATATGCGCTTATTAAAACAATACCTATAGATCTAATATTCGGGAAAAATGAGCGCACAATTAAAAATAATCCTATAACCAAGATATCAATGGATATTGTTATTTCTAATGAGATTCCTATTGACATCAGATAAAGTGGCAAAAAAGTTGCATTGATGAACGTTAATGGAAATATCCAAAAAATCGAAATTATTTTCCAAAATTTAAAAATTACGAATATTGGTATTAGTAGAGTAACTGAAAACATAAAGAAAGATAAATTTCGTAGAAGAATATCCGTTACAAATAAATTTTGGCTAATCCAATAAAGTAAAAATAAACTTTCCCCCCAAATAATAAATATTATTTGAGAAAAGTATTTCTTGATTTTACTATACAATACTGGTAAGAAAAATAAAGAACAAATTATAAAAGATAAAATAATTGAGCCACTCACATCAAAAATTCCAATTCTTAATGAGCTTGTAACAATATTGATTCCTGTTAGGCTTTGATAGATCATAAACCAATTTACAATGGGTAAAATGTTCCATGCATACCATCCTGACCTCCAAATCGCCCTAGATATCTTCCACTGATAAATTCCAATAGATAGATAAAATAGAAGAACGCCAAAATCAATTGCGAAAATTAAAGGGACGGGGGAAAATTTTGGCATAGATAAAGAGGCAATGATAATAAAATACAAGAAAGTAGGAAATGAGATTATGATTGAAATCAATACAATGTAAAAAGATTTTTTTCTAAATCTTGCCGGCGAACTATTATACAATAGGATAAATCCAAATCCAGTTATAGTCGTAGTTATTGTGAATGTTAAAACAGGATTGTAAGCTGCAAAGATCTGATTATTAAATAACCAGGAGTATGATAAAAAACTAATAAGATCAAAAACAAATAAAACTACACAAGGTTTAATAAACCATTTATAGCGCTGATCCTTTTGGTGATAAAAGAAAATTCCTATAAATAACAATAATATGAAAAGTGATATTGTTACGTTATATAGGAGCAGTACATTGGTAAATGTCATCAACGAAACAAAAGATAAAAGAGAAATAAGAGTATAGAGAGTAAACTTTTCAAGATTGTTATTTTTCTTTATATGTCGCAAAATAGAGAAAATTAAGACCCCACACATAGACAAGAGATATATAATAATGAATATACTTGTCAATGCTATTTCAAAGCCTGGTATAATATTAGTAGTACTGAGAATAACCACAATTTGGAGGAATGTAAAGTAACTGAGTAAGATATATGAAAATAATCGAAATATGGGGATAATACTCCTCTGAGAAAGGATTAGTGAATACGAGATTAATATGAGGAAAATTGGCAGAATTAAACCAAAATAAAGTAAACTTAAGAATAATAAAAATGATAAGAAATAAATTTTGTATAATTCAAAAACAGATTTTTCTTCTATTATTTTGTTAAATCTTAAAATGTAATAATATAAAAATAAAAGCAGATTGACGACGATGGCCGTTATCTGAATGAAAGGATTAAGATCAAAGATAGGGATTACGTATATTAAAGAATAAAGAAATTCACCATAAAAAATCAATATAGAAACAATAAATATAATTAAAGTGATTTTTTTCAATAGCGTTTGTTTTTCAGATGAAATAAACCTCAAATTTTCCAATATAAAAAGACTTAAGGGTGTTAAAAATGTGAACGTTAATGAAAACAAAAATATCTTATTAATGATAGAGAATGTAAATCCGTAGTATTCGATTAGAGAAAGGATTGAAATACATATAATTATCTTTATAGTCAGCCATGACACTAGCTTAGTAATAATTTTAGTTTGTGTCAACTGCAATTGTTTATCAAAAGTAATCAGAAATAAAACAAAAACCACAAGAAGGAAACCAATTAAGAATGATATGCTCAATGTAGGAGGCCACAGAAAAAGAAGGGAAGAAAACCCGGTTGAGAGCCCAAAAAATGTAAAAACAAAGGATATTGATAATAATATTCCATAGATGGTTATATCTTGAAAATACTTAATATTTGAATAATCTGGAAAATAATTAGATATCAGTTCTACTGTATATATACTTAAAATAAAAAAAGTAAGGAAACAACAGGCTAATATTAAAGACGTAACCGGTGTAAAATCTAATTCCACAATAAAAATCGATGCAATATAATAAGAGAGAAGCACTGTAAATAAAAACCAAGAAGTTAGCCCAATTAATTTGAACTGTTTAATGTAATTATCTTTCAATTTAATTTTCACACTTATGCCTTCAGAAATCTTTAGAAAACTAAATAGCAAGAATGAGGTTATAGTTATTATTAGTATTATATTCGCTCTTAATCCAATTCTCGTTAATTCCAGACCTATAACCGTTGGTAAAGAAATTATCAAACAAGAGAAGATGATAAAGTTATAAATTGTTAATCTTTTAACAAACTCTAAATTGAAATATTCTTGCTTATAAGAGTAATAAAAAAGGAAGAACCAAGAGAAGAGTAGTGCGATTATTGGTAGAAATATTCCATAAAGAGTATTAATTAATAAAAAGTAGGGATAGCAGAAGACAGTTGTAATCGAAACGCTAAATAAAATAACAATTTTAAGTTGATTTAAAATTGAGATGAACTTATCCTTGATACTAAGTTTTTTTGATAAATTGCCAAGAATCAATAAAAAGATGTAGAAGATATATATAGAGGAATTTATAATATTCAATACAAAAATATTGAAATCAAAAACAAAACCTAATCCTAATAAGTTCAGACCAATTAGCACTGGAACCGAAGTGAATAACCCTGTTAAAATTATCGTATTTAAAATGATTGCCCTTTTTATATGTTCTATGTTGAAAATCGCGTTTTTGTATGAATAATATAAAAGGATATATATAAAGCAAGAAGTAAAAATTAAAGGTAAGATAATATAATATAAG
>SDBS01000604.1_pt1 | contig 35408 bp, 48 predicted proteins | sample 2277091 | NCBI WGS metagenome assembly SDBS01 (sample SAMN10404972, study PRJNA504765) | marine sediment metagenome | isolation source: marine sediment core GS10_PC15, 163 cmbsf | place: Arctic Ocean: Southern Knipovich Ridge | collected 2010
TTTTATATTGGGTTAAATAACCATCATCAAAAGCTAAAGAAACTATTCCTTGCCTCTCTTCTTCATTATCTGAAGCTAACAAAAGTAGGGATATAAAAATAATTATAAAAATAACTACAAAAAGCACAAGAAATTTTTTTCTCATTTTTTAAAAGTCCAAATTTTATTCCCTATAAAATTTGCTATAAAGGACATCCCTATAGATAAAAATTGGGAAATCATATAATAAATATTAAGAAATTCAGTAAAGATGTATAAAAATACTAAATTTATTACAAGTGAAAATATACTTACTATAAAGAACTGAATATATTTTTTAGCGAATAAATGATTTATTTTTTCTTTAAATGTCCAAAGTTTATTTAAAATAAAATTATGAGTAACTGCAACAAAAAAAGCAATAATTGCAGAAACAAGATAATAAACCCCCCCAAATTCTGTAAAAATATATAATATAAATAAATTTATAAAAGTCCCAAGAAGACCTACTAGTCCAAATTTAAAAAACTCATCTATTACTTTTCTTCTATAAGGCCAATAACCTACAAGATTTTTTAGATAATGGAAAATCTCTTTACTTTCTGCTTTACTTTTTCCTTCGGTTCTATTTATAAAAACTATTGGTACCTCCTCTATATTTTTATAATCTGCTTTTAAAATTAATTCTAATAATATCTTAAATCCTTTTGAATTAAATTCTTTTTTTTCCACACATTTCTTTTTTATAAGAAAAAATCCTGTCATTGGATCTTTCACTTTTGTAAAAGGTCTAGCAAGTAAAGTTGCTACTTTAGACATGGCCATTCTTTTAGGTCCCCAACCTTTAATTTTTCCCCCCTTAATATATCTACTTCCAATCACAAAATCTGCTTTTCCTTTTTTTATTATTTCAAACATTTCTGGAATTTTCTCAGCAGGATGGCTTAAATCAGCATCCATAACTCCTAATACATTACCTTCAGAAATCTCAAATCCTTCAAGTACAGCAGAAGACAAACCCAACTTTCCTTTTCTATGAATGATTTTGATATTTTTTTGTTTCTTTTTTAAATTTTCGACTAATTTTCCAGTACCATCAGGAGAACCATCATCAACAACAATTACCTCTCCTTTAATTTTATTTTCTTTAAATTCTTTATTTATTTTTTTCAGAAGAGTTAGAATGTTTTCTTTCTCATCATAGGTAGGAATAATGATGCTTAAATCCATATATTAAATATGCAAAAGATTACTTTTAATCCTTACTATCTCAATTAATTTAAATACGTTTTCAAATCTTCTACAGAGTTTATTCCTTCAATTACATATTCTTCATTAATAATTACAACAGGATATATAGAAATCTCAAATCCTTCAAGTAATGCATCTAAAGATACTAGATTACTATCTACTGCTATGGGAATTAAAATTACCTCATTTCCTTTTTCTTGCTTTAAATCAAAAAGAACTCTTCCCAAAATAGCTTGAGTAGCCTTTTGTGCTAAATCAGGAGAATTATATTCATAAAGATAAACAATAGTATTAAATTCTCCTTTACATTTTTCAGAAATATCTATTGTATTCATCCATAAAAAAGTCCTTAACATATCATATTTTCTATGTGCTAATTTTAAGCCTTCTGTGATTTTTCCTGCATCTTCATATTTTTCTAAAATAAAAGCCTCATCATATATATTGTCTGCTAATTGAATATTTGAATCTATTAAAATCTCACATGTTTCATCAGAATCAATTCTATCATTTAAAGCAAACATATCCATAAAAAGAATTTCTGATTTAGTGTAATACTGCTCTATTTCGTCTAGTTTTCCTCTTTCAAAACTCGCACCTATAAGCATTCCTAGAATAAAGATTATCAAAGTTAAGAGAAGTGCTTCCCAAAATACTCTTTTTTTATTATGTAAAAATTTCATTTTTATTAGGCTTGACCCTTATTTTAAAGGAGGAGTCATAAGAGGAACCTTGGTTTCTTATCAGGCTTGACCCTATTTTAAAGGAGGAGTCATAAGAGGAACCTTGGTTCCTTTTATTTACCATGCTCGCTTTCTTTTTAAGAATTTAGTTAGTGAAATTATAAGAATTATAGGGTATGCTAATAAATAAAATATTAGATAAAATCCTAATGTAAATACTCCTATTCTTTTATATTGTTTTTCTCTTACATTTGAAAGAGCTATAAGTGTGAAAAAAAGACCAAATAAAAATAAGACTAATCCTAAAAATATAAGGACATGAGGAGTAAGATTTATCTCTCTTAAAGTAAGTATTGCTGTTTGAGCTCCTATAGAATATTTTGCAGAGAGATAATTAACAACGATTTCTCTTACAAGCCTATATCCTAAAATAGTTATTCCAAACAAACCTAAAAACCAAGATAAAATAAAAAAAGGAAGAATAAATGCACCTAACATTCCTTTTTTCTTAAAAATAGCTTTTCTATATTTAATAATGGTTTGCAATCCCCCCATATTCCACCTATTTCTTTGTTTAATCCACTCTTTTATCTTACTAGGAGCAACAGTATAGACTCTAGAAGGAACACACATTCTTACTCTCCAATCATGTGCTTGCAAATTCCAAGTAATTTCAATATCTTCTGTTAAATTATCTTCATCAAAACCACCTACTTCGTCAAAAGCTGTTTTTCTATAGATTGCCAAAGGCCCAGGAGTAACATAAATTGCATCAATAAACTCTAATAATTTTCTACTAAACTTAATTACTTTATATTCTATTGATTGAAGTTTCTCAATAAATTTATTTCTATTTTTAACAAGAACGGTGGATGTAACAACTCCAACTTTTAGATCATTAAAAAATCCAACCATTTTACTTGCAGAACCTTTATTAGGATAAGAGTCAGCATCTGTAAAACCAATTAATTCTGTTTTTGCGAATTTTACACCATAATTCTTTGCACCTGCTGCATTTCCAGTATTCTTAGGTGTTTGAACACCCATAACTTTTGAATATTTTTCTTCATATTTTTTTATTATTTCATATGAATTATCAGTACTGCAATCATCAACAACAATTATTTTCCTTAACCCCTTATAACCCATATTTAAAAGAGCTTCTATTGTTCCTCCAATATCTCTTTCTTCATTATAACAAGGAACAATTATACTCAAAGAATAATTTCTTTTTGCTTTAGGATAATGAAAAAATTCACTTTTGTTCTGAAAGTATATTAATATAAATAGAAAAAAGAAATAAAGTGCTATAAAGGTATATGCTAAAAATACAATTGTTATAAAGTCCATAAGAATAAGATAATTAGTTATTTTTTAAAGATATTTGTGGTAAATTACTAATTTTCTTTAAGACTAATTGCTTTATGATAATCTATAAAAATTTCCTTTGGCCTACCAAATGATTCAAACTGACTAAAAGACATAACATACTGATCAAAAGCAACCCCTACATTCTCAGAATTTCCTTCTTTAATAGTGTATTTCTCAAATCTATTCCAATCAGAACATGTGTAAAGAATCATATTAACTGTAAAATATTCTTTAGATTCTCCAGGAGAAAGAATTGGCATTAAGACTTCATCAGAACCATTGTTAATAACACTTCCATTTTTATCGCATTTTTCCAATATTTTGGAAATTTTTTCTTGATTATTTATAACATTTTCCTCATCAAACTTATTCAAAGTAATTTTCTCTGGGAGATTTTGTTTTTGATGATTTCTTTTATAAACATTTTCCATACTAATTGCCTTTATTTCTAATTTTTGTTTCATAATCTTATTAAATAATGCTCATTTATAAAAATAATTATAATGGAATATATTAATTTTTATCCTTCTTTTAAAAGATTGTTGGTTTCAGAACCAACATTAAAATAATCATAAAAATCATCACTTAAACTAAGTTCATAAGTATGTCCTGTTTTCTTCCTTCTAATTAAGTCTAAATCAGCAAATTTTTTAATATGTTCATAAGCTTTATTTCCTCTAATCTTAATTATTACAGATTGCTTTATTGGTTGTTTAAAAGCAATAATTGCTAAAGTTTCTTGTTCTGCTTTTGAAAATTCAGCACTTCCTGTTGCTAATTTATTTATTAAATAAACATAATCAGTTTTTACATCCATTTTCCACAACCCATTTTTCTCAACAATTTCAATTGCAGAATCTTCTCGAGCATATTTTTCTTGAAGTTTTTCTAAAAGATCAGGTATAATCGCAGGATTTAAATCAGATAAAGAAACTAATTCTGAAATTGTTAAAAATCTTCCAGAAACAAAAAATATAGCTTCTAAAAGTTTCATGTCCTCTTTTTGCTTACCCTCATCTACCTCGTTTAATGTATCACTCTTCATATACTACAATAGATAAAACAGTTTAAAAGTATTATCTCTTAGAAGACTTCTTAATAATCCAATTTATAACATAGTTCAAGAAGACTATAAAAACAAAATAAATTGCAAAGATAAAGAAAGGATATAAAGCAAAATTAGGTATCCATGTAACACAAGGTTCAAACAAACAATTTAAATTATAATAACTTCCAAAATAAAGCACAAAAGGCATTAAAATAACTGCATGCAATAAACTTCCTGTCCAAGCAAATTTTTCTTTCTTCATCAAAAGTAAAATAGCAACAAATGCCAAAGGAAGAGTCAATAAATGAACAAGTACAGGAATAAGACCAATCCTATAATCAACTACTACAAAAGCTGAATTAAAAATTCTAAAGACAAAATTAATTATCCATATAAATTGCCCTAAAAATAATATGAGAAACTCTGCTGTCAACCAGAATGAACTTCTAAACAAAATTGCAATCCCCATAAAAACTAAAACATGATTACAAAGCCAAAAAACATGAATTGGTTCAACTGCAAGAATAGTTTGTATAAGGTGAACAATTCCCAAAACAATAAGAAAAACCCCAATAATATTTAACCAATCACCCTTCTTTATCTTCATAAAAATATAAAGAAAGAATATTTTAAAAAACTATCAATTTTATTAATAATATGAAAAAAGGATTATTAATTTTAATTATACTTGCAATACTCTTAATTAGTTTATTCTCAATAAGAACATTAAGTCCAAAAGAAATAGATGATATTACTCCTGCATTTTTTTGTGCAGAAGAACTTTTAGAAAAAAGCCATATCTTATTTGTAATCCCTATTTTCAATAACACTCCTATATCTGAAAATCCAGAATGGTGTGAATATATTTTAAGTTTAAATAAAACATTAGGATTGCATGGGGTTTATCATGAATACAGAGAATTTGAAACAGATAAAAATCAAACTTATCTTCAAAAAGGAATAGATGAATTTAAAACTTGTTTTGGATATGAACCTACTCTTTTCAAACCACCTCAATTAAGAATCTCGCAAAACAACAGAGAACTAATAAAAAACAACAACATGAAATTAAAAACAATTCCTAACAAAATAATCCATAAAATCTATCATTGTCCTTATTAAATCTTAAACCTCAATATAGCTCCAATTCCACCTAAATTATAAAATTGCTGTCCTTCTTCTGTGTCTGTTGAAATAATTTCGATATTAGACCCTATATTCTCTGCTACTTTCTTTAGTGATTTAGCAATCTCTTTATCAGTATCTTTAGATAAAAATAAAGTTTCAACAGCACCATATTCTAATGCTTGTTTTGTGTCTGGTTCTTTTAAAGTTGCAAGATCTGGTTTTTCACCTAAGGTCTCAAAGAATCTTTCCATTAATTTCTTCTCTTTAATTATTTCTTGACTTGATAAAATATCTTGAGATTTTTTAACTAATTCTTTTAAACCAGATTCATCTGACCCTCCAATATCAATTTTCCCAATTATCTTTTCTCTTAATTTTGTGACTAAATATTCATTATCTATAAACTCATCTTTTGTTGGAATTGGTCCTCCAATAATAATTCCTTTAAGTTTTGGCATATCAAAAAATATCTTTTTCATCTCCCCTGCAATCCTTTTGTAAAAATCTCTTGTCAAACCCTCTGTTATTCTGTGAAATCTTTGACTTGATTGTCCTCCTGCTCTAACTTTACTTGGAACTCCAGAAGTCATCTTTTGCATAACTTCTATTCTCTTACCCTCAAGCAAACCTATTGTTGCCTCTTTTCTATCCATAACAAGTAATGCAAAAACTTCAGAAACTTCTAACATCTCTTTTAAAGAATCTAAAACAAACTCTTTATCACATCTGTATAATCTAATTTTTATTGGCATTGGTGGCTCAACATTCCATAATTGTAAATCTTGTTGACCTTCATTTTTTGAGACATTTCCACAAAACAATGCTAATCCATTTTCAGGGGTTTTTTTTAATGATTTTAAATGTCTAACAATCTTCTCAAGTGCCTCTGTAACATTTTTTCTTGTTGAAGTTGATTTAATATTCTTAGCAGTGGATTTCTCTGCTTCTAATTGCCTCTGAACAGCATTTACATCATAACCTGCTGATATGTAAACAGTGATTAATTCAGTATGCCTGCCTCTATGTTGTTCAAGTTCTTCAAGCACTGCCTCAAGTTCATCTTTTGTTATTGGCATAAAAGAAAAAGATAACAATAGTTTATAAAATTAGTTAAACATACAATTTAACACACATAAATTATTAAATTAAAAACTTGTATAAACCACATGAAAGCTAAAGAGCCTTTTCTCTTAATAAGAGATGATTCAGATCTTTCAAGAAAAGTAGAAGATTTCTTAATAGAAAATAAACTTGAATACAATATTTTTTACTCAAACAAAGAAGATATTCCTAAATTACCTATAATATTTACGCCCTTAGGAAGTTTTCCGTATGAAGGAGAAAAAGGATTTAATCTCTTTAAATATTCTCACCAGAACTGTGCGTAAAATTAGTTAAAAAGAAGGTTTATAAATTATTTATCTTTATATTGAACATGTTAAAAAGAAGGATTCATGACATCTTAGCTATCATTTTTATCTTATTAGTACTAATCATATTGGCAATTCAATTTTATCTTTTAACCAAACCATACTCTGAAGCTGAACTAGAGAGGGTTCAAGAATGTGATAATTATGAATTCGGCAGTCAAAATTATCTTGATTGTATTCAAGAAGCAACTAAAGGAGATTTACTAAACACTGCAATTTTTAATTTAATATTGTATATTCTTGCAGGAGTCTACTATTTATTCATACTAGTCTTAGCAATTCAATTACATAAAAGAGAAAAACTATCAATGCTAAATACAATTGTAATAGCTCTTATTGTACCTCTTGCAGTTATCTTCTATTTTGCTACTTTAAGAAAACCATTAAAAGAATTTGAAAAAAGCCATACCCCATACATCAGCACCTAAACTATCTCAATCTTAAATTTACCTTCTTTGATCTCAGTTGCATTTGTAACAGCTTTTAAATCATCTAACATATCCTTAAACTTACTCTTTTCCAAAGTTAAAGCAATTTCTTTTTTCATAGACAAATTCTTTTCTGATTTTAATTTTCTAACTTTATGAAGAACATCCATAAATAGATTTCCTGCTTTTTCAAGTTTTTTATCAGATTTAATCTTCATCTCAGGCCACTTACTAATATGAATACTTTTATCTTTTTCATTCTTTTTATAATGGGTTTGATAAATTTCTTCTGTAATAAAAGGAGTTATTGGAGACATCATCTTTAAAATAGCAAGTAAAGATTCATATAAAACATATTGAGCAGACAATTTCTTGTCTCCTTTTTCATTATAAATTCTTCTTTTTATAATCTCTAAATAATCATCACAAAATACATGCCAAAAAAACCATTCTGCTTCTCTTTTAGCTCCTGCAATATTATAATTCAAATAATTTTTCTTAACATTTTCAACAACTTCTGACAATCTTTGCAAAATCCATTGATCAATCTTCTCTAGTTTCTTTGGTTTATTTCCTTTATAATCTTTCAAGTTCATAAATACAAAATTAGAAGCATTCCACAACTTTGTTAAAAATCTCTTTCCAGCAACTAATTCTTGTTCTTTAAATGGTAAATCAGTTCCAATACTTGCTGTTCCAACCCAATATCTAAATGGATCAACCCCATATTTTTCAATTAATTGATCTGCCCAAACAACATTCTTCTTACTTTTATGCATTCCTTTTCCTTTTTCATCTAAAACATAAGTTCCAATCATAACATTATCCCAAGGTTTTCTATTGAACAACAAATGACTTTTCAAAATAGTGTAAAATGTCCAAGTTCTAATTATGTCATGAGATTGAGGTCTTAAAGACATTGGTGCAATTTTCTTATACTGTGCAGGCTTCTCTAACCACCTACATGCAACTTCAGGAGTATTTGAAGAAGTCATCCAAGTATCAAAAACATCTGGATCAGGAATAGCTAATTTTTTACATTTAGGACAATGCATTTCTTTTTCTAAAGGATCAATAGGAAGTTCATTTTCTTTAGGTAAGATAATTTCATTACAATCATCACAATACCAAGCAGGAATAGGAACTCCATAATATCTTTGTCTTGAAATAACCCAATCCCAACCTAAATTCTCTGTCCAATTCTCAAATCTTAATCTCATAAACTCAGGCATCCATTTAATCTCTCTAGCCCTTTTAATTAATTCTCTTTTATAATCTAAAGTCTTAACAAACCATTGCTTTGTAACGATGTATTCTACAGGATTATTACATCTCCAACATGCTCCAACAGTTTGCTGTAATTCTTCTTGTTTCTTAAGTCTGCCTTGTTTTTCTAATTCATTTAAAATCTTTTCTCTTGCTTCTTTAATATTTAATCCTTCATAATCTTCTGTTAATTCATTTAAAGTTCCATTTGGATTTAAAATAGATTTTAGCTCAAGTTTGTGTTTTTTCCACCATTCAATATCTGTTTGATCTCCAAAAGTACAAACCATAACAACTCCTGTTCCAAAATCCTTTTCAACTTTTTCATCTGTTCTAACTTTAACTTTCTGATTAAACACAGGAACAATTAATTCTTTTCCAACTAAACTCTTGTGTCTGTTATCTTTTGGATTAACAAAAATACCAACACATGCAGGTAAAAATTCAGGACGGGTTGTAGCAATTGTTATTTTTTTCCCTCCAACTAACTCAAAGTCAATATAATTTAATTTAGTAGTTCTATCTAAATCCTCAACTTCTGCTTGAGCCAATGCAGTTTCATGATAAGGACACCAAATAACAGGTTCTTCTTCTCTATAACAATGTTTTTTATGAATTAACTTCAAAAAAGATGTCTGAGCAACTTTTTGAGACTCAGGAGAAATAGTTGTATATAACAAATCCCAATCATAACTATGTCCTAATTTTTTAAAGACTCTATCAATATATTCCTTCTCTACTTTTTGACTTTCCTTTAAACATAATTTCCTAAATTCTGCTCTGCTTGTTTCTGATTTTTTAATTCCTAATTTCTCCTCAACATATTTCTCAGTAGGAAGTCCATTATCATCAAATCCAGGGGCAAAATAAACTTCATATCCTAATTGCCTCATAACTCTTGCCATTATTTCAAATTGAGTATAATGCAATGCATGCCCTACATGAAGATGCCCAGAAGAAGCATATGGTGGAGGAGTATCAATTGAATATATTTTCTTCTTACTATTAGGATTAAACTTGTAAATTTGTTCTTTTTCCCAATATTTTCGCCATTTTTCTTCGATTTGCTTTAAATCTAAATTATTTTTTGCCATGTTTGATTAACTCACAACAACTTTTAAAAAGTATCTTATTTAGGCTTGGCTTTATTCCAAAGATCTAAAAAGAAGTTTTTATAGCTTTCATTCACCTCCTTGCTTTTCATGATAAATACAATTGGAACAGGACTAAACTTAACATTTGCAACATAATCCCCAAAAATAAAAGTTCCAATTGGTAAAGGATTTTTAATATATTTAATTTGCATTTTTTTATATTTAAAATGCTCAACAATTTTTTTCTCACTAGGATTCATTAAAATCTTAATTTTAATTCCTTTTTCTTCTCTTTTATTGTGGTGCTGCTCAAGAAATAACACAACATTTTCATCTTTTAAATCTCCTCCCAAAGTAATAACATAATATTCTTCTCCTTTTTGAAGTTCATCTAAAATCATCTTAAAAAAAGTCTTAATCCCTCCAAATCCTTCTAATACAAAAGATTCTCTTTTAGAAACAAAGCCTTTTCTTTTTCTTTCAAGTTCAGGCAAGATTTTCTCAATTTCAACACTTTGTTCTTCTAAATCTTTCTTTTTTCTCTCAATATAATCTAAGATCATAGAAGTAGAAGCAACTTGAAAATACTTTGTCTTTTCTTTAGTAACATAACTAACGAGTCCTTTTTTAATCAGTTTCTCTAAAATCTCATAAACTTTTGAACCAGAAATTCCTGATTTTTTAATAAGAGGTCCTGTCGTAGATTCTCCTAATTCTAACAATGCAAAGTAGACATTAATCTCTCCTTCTGTAAATCCTAAATTTCTAAATAAAGTTTTCTCCATATTTTCAAAAAGATTTGCCCCTTTATAATTGTTCCGTACACAGGGGGAAAGAAGGTTTATTACTATAAAATGGGAAGGATTGATACAATGACAAAGAAAATACTAGTAATTGAAGATGATGAAAAGCACATAGCAGATGCTAAAGAATTCTTTAAAGAAATAAAAGATTGGGAAGTAACCTATGCCACAAACTATGAAGAAGCTAGTAAGATTATGTTTGAAGATCCTCATAGATTTGAAAGAGGAAAAGGAAACCTTGATGGAATCATAAGTGATATATACTTTCCATTAAATTCTCGGCCAAAATTTGAAGAAGAGAAACAACCAATTGGTGTGAGAGTTAAGATAGAATCAGGAGAAATGGGAGTTCCATGTGTTTTAAATACAGCAGGATATCACCATGGAGCAAAATATGAATGGATAAATGGTCTTGCGTACTTTCAAAGATGGAAAATAATTGATGTTGAACCTCTTGATCCAGGAAAAGAAGATGAATCTAATTACAAAAATTGGAAAGAAGCATATGAAGAATTAAAGTATGGAATCGACGATTCAGGAGCTAAGTAAATTGCTTAAAGATTACAATGAAATTAGAAAAAATATTCTGGAAAGATAAAAAATGGATTGATTCTAGAGGAAATAAGGTTAAACCAGAACAAATAGGAGAAGGGGAATTGATTTCGGTTGCAAAAGATAAAAATATAAAATATACATCAGATGAATTACATCAAATTAAACTTACACTTAAGGATCATCCAGAATATAATAAATTAGTAAATTCTTATTCAACAGGAAGATCACATCCTTCTAAAGTATTTGGAGATCAAGTAAATATAATATCTATAAGTTTCCATAAAATCTAAATGGCAAATAAAAAATATAGTCAATTAATCAATAGAATTCAAGATTTAAATTCAATAATGAATCCCAAAGCTAGTTCTGAAAATATAGAAATATTTCTTGAATTAATAAAAATCAAAGATGATTACATAACTAACTTTAATGAATTCTCTAATCAGGAAAGATCAAACCTTAGTTATTTGATTAACACAATACACTCAAAACATCATGATGAGATGAAACATGTTCAATTAATAAACTTTGATCATTATGTGAAAAAAGAAGACAAAAAACCTTAAATACTCCTCATCTTTCTCTAAATTATGGCAGATAATAAGATAAACATGCCTGCTGGATTTGGCGGGTTAATGAGATATAGTGAAGAATATGAAAGTAAATTTAATTTAAAACCAACTCATGTAATTGTATTTATAATTTTAATAATTGCTTTGAGAGTTGCTTTACCTTTTTTCTTTTAAAATGTTTGGCGGATTAGACCCTAAAAAAATGCAAGCCATGATGAAACAAATGGGAATGGCTCAAGAAGAAATAGATGCTTTAAGAGTAATTATTGAAAAAACAGATAATACTAAAATAATTATTGAAAATCCTTCTGTAACAAAGATAAAAATGCAAGGTCAAGAGAGTTTTCAGATTGTAGGGGATATTTCTGAAGAGGCAGGAGAAGTAGGAGTTTCAGAAGAAGATATAAAAACTGTTATGGAAAAAACAGGAGCTTCAGAGGAAAAAGCAAAAGAAGCTCTAGAAAAAACAGGTGATCTCGCTGAAGCTATTTTAGAGTTAAGTGAGTAATTTTAAACCACCATAAACAATATTAATTTGAAATACTTCTAAAAAACATGGAAAAGTTTTTTGAAAACCTTGAAAAATCAGAAAAGACTATTCAAACAGCGGACCATCTATTATATGTGACATATCCTCTAGTAAAAGATAAAAGATTATTATTAAAAATTCTTACAGAAATAAAAAATGGAATTGCAAGTTCTATGAATGCTGTATTGCAATATGAATATTTATATGGAAGAATTAGATTATCTTCTGATCCAAAATTGAATTTTAAAAAGTTTTTAGAAAAATGTTGCCCAAGATATAATATCTCAGAAACAGAAGTAAAAAAAATTTTAAAACTATTTGAGATTGTTGAAAAACACAAAGCTAGTCCATTTGAATTTGTAAAAGAAGACAAACTTGTAATCTTATCTGACAACATGAATTCTGAAACAATAACCTTAGAAAAAGTCAAAGAATTTCTAGATTCTTCTAAAACTGTTCTCAAAAAGGCAAAAGACATAATTTTAAGATAAATATAAAAACCCCTTAATCTTAGTTATGTTTACTTCTAAAATAAAAAAGATGGAAGATATTATTCAAGAGAAAATTAGTGCAGATCATTTGCTTTATGTTAGCTTGAAGTATACTAAAACTTGCGACGTTATTCTAAATTTACTTCTTAGATGGAGAAAAATGATTGAAACCAGTATCAATGAGATGCTAAAGCATGCAAAAAAGAAAAAAAAGATTTCATCTGTCTCTTTAAATGTTGTAGGAAAAATAGAGCAAATCAGAAAACTCTTCAAAAAAGATAAAGATTTCTTAAAAGTTATTGATATGTATGAGATGTTAAGAAAAGTTGAAGATTTAAGAAAAGAAAGAATTGGAGAATTTAGGAAAAATGTTACTTTAAAAATATTTTACAGGGGAAAAGAAATAAACGTGAATTTAGAACAATTAAAGGTATATGCAGAACTCTTAGAAAAGTTTATAAGTACTACAAAGCAATTTCTACTATCGTAAGACAAAATCTTATAAAATTCTTACAAAATAAAATGCAAAAAATCTTGGTTATAACGTCTGGAAAAGGAGGTGTTGGAAAAACAACAACAGCCATAAATCTAGGTGCAGCCATCAATCATTTTGGAAAAGATGTATTAGTTATTGATGGGAACTTAACTACTCCAAATATAGGAATTCACTTAAATTCACCAGAAGTCCCAATAAATCTTAATCATGTTTTATCAGGTAAAGCAGATCCTGCTGAAGCAATTTATGAACATGAATCAGGATTAAAAATATTGCCTTCTTCATTATCTGTAAAAGAATTAAAAAAAATAAAACCAGAAAGATTAAAAGATTTTAAAGAACATTTCTCAAATCTTGCAGATTATGTTATTGTTGATAGTTCTGCGGGATTAGGACATGAAGCAGAAGCTGTTATGGATATGGCTGATGAATTAATAATAGTTACAAATCCAGAAATGCCTGCAATTGCAGATGCTCTAAAAGCAATTAAACTAGCAGAACAAAAAAAGAAACCTGTTTTAGGCGTAATAGTAACTCGTGTTAAAAAAAATAACATTGAAATGCAACCAGAAACAGTAAAAGAAATGCTTGAAGTTCCTATTTTAGGTATGATTCCTGAAGATTTAAATGTTCAAAGAGCCCTAAGTCATAAAGACGCTGTAGTTCATACACACCCAAAAAGTAAGTCTTCAAGAGCATATAAAGAAATTGCTGCAAAACTTATTGATGAAATCTATGATTCTGACAAAGACAAAGATGGGGCTTTTATAAGATTTCTTAAGAATTTAGGATTCAAATAAAATGGAAAATATACCATTTAATGATTGGCAAAAATTAGATCTAAAAGTTGGTGAAATTTTAGAAATAGAAGATATTCAAGGAGCAGATAAATTATATAAATTAACAATTAATCTTGGAACAGAAAAAAGAACTTTAGTGGCAGGAATAAAAGAATTCTATTCAAAAGATGAACTAAAAGGAAGAAAATGCGTTGTATTTACAAACTTAGAACCAAAAACATTACGAGGTGTTGAAAGTAAAGGAATGGTTCTTGCAGCTGTTTCAGAAGATGATCAAGGAAAAGAAGTCAAAGTTCAACTTCTCCAACCAGATTCTGACATAGAAATAGGAAGCAGGATTTGTTAGATTTTCTGTTATCTTTGCTCCTTTTTAGATTGTTTTATTATTAATTTAAATAACTTATTTACAAACTTTTCATCTAAACTTTTTTCATTTGCAAACTTCTTCAATTTCTTATATATTTCTTGCTCTCTTTTAATATTTAAAACAGGAAGATTATTTTGATTTTTATATTTTCCAATTTCTTTGGAAAATTCCATTCTTTTTTTCAAAAGTCTTAAAATCTGTAAATCAATTTTATCAAATTCTTTCCTATAATTATTTAATTTCTTCATCTTATATCTTTTTAAACAATATTTCTCCTTTCTTAATGTTCTTTGCACTAAACTGTTTTTTTATTTTTTCTGCTGATTCTGGTATAAAAGGTAAAAGCAACTCAGAAATTTTCAAAATATCTTTTACCAAATGGGAAGGGACTGTATCTTTCTCCCATAATTTTTCATTTTGAACATATTTATTACATACATCAATAAACGCAAAAATATCATTCAAAGCTTTGTCAAATTTATAATTCTCAATTGATTTTTCTATATTTTTAACTTTTAACTTCTTAACTAATTTATTTTCACATTTCTCAATTCCATTTTTCTCAATTAAACTAGCAACTCTACTCACAAGATTTCCTAATTTATTTGCAAGTTCATTGTTGTGTCTTGCAATTAAAGCTTTTTCAGAGAAATCTCCATCTTCTCCAAAAGGTGTTTCTCTAAATAAAAAATATCTAGCACTATCAACACCTGCAATTGAGATTAATTCATCAACATTAATTACTTTTCCCCTTGATTTTGAAATCTTTTCTTTATCAAAAGTCCACCAACCATGTGCAAAAACAGTTTTAGGTAATTCTAATCCCGCAGAAAGTAACATTGAATGCCAGATTGTAGTATGAAACCATAAAATATCCTTTCCAATTAAATGAACATCTGCAGGCCAAAAACTCTCTGCACCTGAAACATAATTCAGCAATGCATCAAACCAAACATATGCAACATGTTTTTTATCAAAAGGTAATGGAATTCCCCATGAAAAACTTGTTCTTGAAATACTCAAATCTTGCAAACCTTCTTTAATTCTACTAATTACTTCATTTCTTCTAAACTTAGGTAAAATAAGCTCTGGATTTTTCTCATATAATTTAAGTAATTTGTCCTGATATTTACTCAACTTAAAAAAATAGCTAGGTTCTCTTAATTTTTCAATCTTTGTTTTATGTATTGGGCACTTTCCATCTTCTAAACCTTTTTCAGTATAATATGCTTCACAATCAGTACAATAATAACCCTCATATTCTCCTAAATAAATATCTCCACTATCATATACTTTCTGCAAAATCTCTTTTACTTTTTTCTCATGATCTTTATCTGTTGTTCTAATAAATCTATCATATTCTATATTCAGCTTTTTCCAAGCAGATTTAAACTCAGGAACTAACTTATCGACAAATTCTTTTGGTTTCTTACCTTTTTCTTTAGCAATCGTTTCCATTTTTTTGCCATGTTCATCTGTTCCAGTCAAAAATCTAACTTTATCTCCTTTTAATTTATGCCAACGAGCCAAAGCATCTGCTACAATTGTTGTATAAGCATGCCCTATATGAGGCACATCATTCGGATAATATATTGGTGTTGTTACATAAAATTTTGTCATAAATTCTCTAGAAGAAGTAGATATAAAAAGTTAATTATTAATATAATCAGAAATATAACTTTCTAAAGAGCCCTCTTTCTTATAATCTCTACTAAAATTTTTATCAAATTTTGCAGGAATCTCTGTCCAATTAAAAGTGATTTCATCAGGCGCTATAAGAGTTGTATAAGTAATTAAAATGTAATCATTAACAGTGCCTTCAATATGTCCTTTATCATGTTCATGCTTAGTTATTATAGACTTGAAAAGCCTCTCATCAAAAATTTTATCGATTTTATCAAGAATATTATCTGGATTTTTATATTTTATAAAAAAATGAAAATCAGTGCTAAAATCAGTTCCATGCATTTCAATTGATTGTTCTAAATTCCAAATAATACAAGGGCCTGTCTTACTAACTTCTTTACCGATTTTCTTCATTTCTTCTTTCACTTTTCTTAATTTTTCAGAATCTTTTCCCATAACTTTTAAAACAAGAAACCCTATATAAGAATTATTGTGGTGAAAAAGATGGTAAAAGAAAGAGGAGTAAAAAAACTAAAACATCGAGCAAGAAGACATAGTATTAAAGAGGGTATTTTTGCTTCTGCGAAAATGTCTTTTGGAGATAGATTTATACATCCTTTTGCAATAGCAATTAATACTAGTAATCCTTTAGTTGCCTTATTAACTTCTATTTCAGGTTTATTAGGTCCTTTAAGTCAATTAATAAGTGCTCAAAAATTTGAGAAATATTCAAGGAAAAAAGTAGTCATGTTCGCTGTTCTTTTAGAATCTCTAATGTGGTTGCCTTTTATTGCAATAGCTATTTTATTTTCAAAAGGAATTATCACAAGTCTTCTTCCTGTTTTATTGCTACTTTCTTTTTCAATTTACATAATTATGGCTAATGCTTCGCATCCACATTGGTTCTCTTGGATGGGAGATATTGTAGATGCAAAATATCGTGGACGTTGGTTTTCAAAGAGAAATTTATTAACAGGTATTGCATCAGTAACTTTAGCTATTCTTGCTGCTATATTTTTAGATTATTTTAAAAACATTGATTTAACTATGATTGGATTTGCCATTCTATTTTCTTTGGCTTTAATATCAAGATTCATCTCATGGATGACTTTCAAAAAACAATATGAACCGAAACTTAATTTCAAAAAAAGAAATTATTTTTCTTTTTGGTCTTTCTTAAAAAAAGCTCCAAAAAACAATTTTGGAAAATTCACCATCTTTAGAGCATTATTTGCTTTTGCAGGAGCAATTTCAGGTGCTGTTTGGTCAATATATTTATTGAGATATCTAGGATTTAGTTACTTTACTTATATGATAATTTTAATCTCAGAAGTAGTCTTCTCATTATTACTTGTAAAATTATGGGGAAAATTAGCAGATAAATATGGAAATTACAAAGTTTTAATTATAACTACTTTATTTCTCCCAATAACTCCAATCTTATGGGTATTACATCCTTCTCCAATATATTTAATATTTGTTCCAGCATTAATTGGAGGGGTTGCTTGGGGGGGATTTGCTTTAGCAACAAGCAATTTTATATATGACAATGTAGGCAAACAAAAAAGAAGTTTAGGTAGTTCTTATTATACCATGTTGTGGGGAATAGGTGTGTCTGCAGGAGCAGGTGTAGCAGCTCTTTTAATAAAATACTTAACAATAGAGCTTGTCGAACCAATTATCTTAATCTTTATCTTAGGTGCAGTTGTAAGAATGATTGTTGTGGCTTGGTGGATTCCAAAATTAAAAGAAGTGAGAAAAACAAAGAAATTAACTACAAAAAAATTAGAGGAAACTATTCTTAAAGAAATAAAACCCGCTTTAATAGAAGAAGCTCATGAAATAACCTCGATTGGACATTATTTAAGAGAATAACAAATTATATAAAGAAAATACAACAAAAATACCTATGGTTAGAAAAAAATGTAAAAGATGTGGAGAAAGAGTAAATAGCAAACATAGATTTTGCTCTAATTGTGGGACTCCTCTTAAAAAAGCTAGTCAAGAAGATTGGGGAATGTTAGGAAGAAATGATTTTGAAGAACAAAACCCTCTTTCAAATTCTCTTTTAGATGGTTTTACTGGAAATATGTTTAATAAAATGCTAGGTAGTGCAATGAGAATGTTAGAAAAAGAAATGAAAAAAGAGATGTCAAGAGAAAATATGCAGCCTAAAACAAACGTAAGATTAATGATAAATGGAAAAGAAATAGATTTAAAGAATGTTAATCAGCCAAAAAAGATTGAGAAAAAAGAAAAACTCTTAGATGATTTCTCAAAAAAAAGTTTAAAGAGGTTCTCAGAACTTCCAAAAAAAGAACCAAAAACAAATGTAAAGAGATTTTCAAATACAGTAATATATGAGATAAACATTCCGGGTGTCAAATCTTTAGAAGATTTATCAATTGTCAAACTAGAAAATAGCATTGAGATTAAAGCTGTTGCAAAAGATAAAGCATACTTTAAGTTAATTCCTGTAAATCTTCCAATATTGGATTATGAATTAGAAAGAGGAAAATTAATTCTTGAGCTTGAAGCAAAATAAATAGATAAAAAACCTTTAAAAAGAATTAGAGCGTTATTTTGATATGAACTCTCCTTCAATTATCTCTCTAGAACTTGCAGAAGAAGTTGGTTGGCATATTGGGGATGGAAGTATGAATTTCTATAAAAATAAAGGAAAATTAAGAGGATTTTATCAACTTAGAGGACATATTGAAGATGATAAAGAGCATTATGAAAAAAGAATAAAGTATTTATTTAAAGAATTATTTGATATAGAAGTAAGAATAAGAGAAATGCATTCTACAAGAGTAATTGGATTCCAAATATGGAATAATGATTTAATTGAATTCAAAAGGAAACTTGGCCTCCCTTTAGGTAAAAAATATGAAATAGAAATTCCAAAAGAATTTTTAACTAATACAAACTTAAAAAAAGCAATAATAAAAGGAATCTTTGATACTGATGGAGGAATCTATCTAGAAAGAAAGAATAAAAAATTATACCCAAGGATGTATATAACTACAATTTCTTTTAAACTGTCTGAACAACTTTTAAAATTATTTAAAGAAATAGGATTTCGTGTTACAAGATATTCGCAATTGTACAATCAAGAATTTAATAGGAAAAGAAGCTATATAATAACCATTAGAGGTGTAGAAATGTTTCACAAATTTATGAAAGAAATTAATCCTCAAAACCCAAAACATCAAAGAAAATATGAGGTATTTTTAGAGTCGCAAAACTTATAAATAGTTTAAATCTCTAAATTTAGAGTGAGGCTGTAGCTCAGCCTGGTTAGAGCACTACATTTTGTCTTGAGGTAAAAATCAAGCAAAAGGTGATTCTGATATGGATTAGATTCATATCTTTTCCTCAGCTAGGTAGGGGTCCACGGTTCAAATCCGTGCAGCCTCATTAGATTTAAATACCCAAGGGAGATTAAAATAAACATGACAAAAGGAATGTACCATCAAATAAGAGAAGCTTGGAAAAAACCAGACAAGAAAACACTTAGAGAAAGAATGATAGGATGGAGAAAATCAGGTGTTTTTACAAAAGTTGACAAACCATTAAGATTAGATAGAGCAAGAGCTTTAGGATACAAAGCAAAAAAAGGTTTTGTAATAATTAGAATAAGACTTAAAAGAGGAGGTCACAAAAGACCAAGACCAAACAAAGGAAGAAGAAGTAAAAGACTACATACTAGAAAAACTTTAAAGATGAATTACAAATGGATAGCAGAACAAAGAGTTGACAGGAAATATAAAAATCTTGAAGTATTAAATTCATACCCAATTGGAAAAGATGGAGTACATTATTTTTATGAAGTTATATGTGTTGATCCAAGTAAACCAGAAATTAAAAGTGATAAAACAATGAAATGGATTGGAAGGGGCGCAAATAAAAAAAGAGCAATGAGAGGCTTAACTTCAGCTGCTAAAAAATCAAGAGGATTGAGAAATAAACATCCAACTTCAAAAACAAGACCAAGTGTAAGAGCAGGAAAACGAAGAGGAAAATAATGACCCATAACGAAAAACATTTTACAACAGAACAAGCAAAAGAAATTGGTGAACAATTAGGAATAAAATGGGATAAATTTGATGTTGAACAATTTAGACACGGCATGGATATTGAATTAGAACACGGAACAGTTGATTCAAATACAAATGTTACAAATGATGATCCTTTAATAACAGCTAAGATTGCTTTAGCACACTTAAATGAATTTGCAGATTATTATGATAGATTAGATAAAATGGAAGAAGAGGCAGAAGAATTTTGGAAAAATAAAAAATGACAGAAAAAAAGCAAATCTATAAATGTGAAATATGTGGAAACATAGTTGAAATCTTACATGAAGGAACAGGAGAATTAGTTTGTTGTAAAGAACCTATGAAACTTCAATCAGAAAACGCAATTGATGCTTCAAATGAAAAACATATTCCAGTAATAAAAGAAAATGAAAAAGGAGTAATTGTTAAAGTGGGAAGTGTTGAACACCCTATGGACGAAGATCATTATATTGAGTGGATTGAAATCTCAACAGATAAAGGTTCTTCAAAGAAATTTCTCAAACCAGGAGATCCTCCTAAAGCAGTGTTTCCTGTCAAGGCAAAAAGAATAACTGCAAGAGCTTATTGTAACTTACACGAGCTTTGGAAATCTGAATAAACCTAACTCTTAAAAACATTATTTTCTTAATACTTTTATGAACTATAAAAAACTCGCAGAACTTTATGAAGAGGTGTCAAGCACAACAAAACGTCTTGAAAAAATAGATATTCTTTCTAAATTCTTGAAGACTTTGAAAAAAGAAGATTCAGATATTCTTTATTTAATTGAAGGAAATATTTATCCTGATTATGATGAAAGAAAAACAGGTATAAGTAATCAATTAGCAATAAAAGCAATCTCAAAGGCCACAGGAACAGATTCAAAAAAAGTTGTTCAAGAATGGAAAACAATAGGAGATATTGGGGAGGTTGCTAAGAAATTAACAAAACACAAGAAACAGACAACATTGCATAGTCATATTTTAACAACTGAAAAGGTTTTAGAAAATCTAAGAAAACTCCCAGAACTTGAAGGTAAAGGAACAGTAAACAAGAAATTAGCTTTAATTACAGAACTCTTAACTTCTGCTTCACCAACAGAAGCATTGTATTTAGTAAGAACCTTAATAGGAGATTTAAGAATTGGTGTTCAAGAATCAACAATTAAATATGGAATTCTCAAAGCATTTTTCAAGAATAATAAAGAACATGAAAACAAAATACAAAGAGCTATAGATAATTCAAATGATTTAGCAGCTGTATTTGATATTGCTAAAAAAGGTAAAATCAAAGAATTAGAAAAAGTGCATCTTGTAGTTGGAAAACCAATAAAAGCAATGCTAGCTCAAAAAGCAAAAGATATTGATGATGCTTTTAAGAAACTTGGAAAACCGATGGCAATAGAATACAAATATGATGGATTTAGACTTTTAATACACAAAGTAAATAATAAGGTTACTCTTTTTACAAGAAGTTTAGAAAATGTAACAAAACAATTTCCAGAAGTAGAAGGATATGTTAAAGAATTCGTAAAAGGTGATTCTTTTATCCTAGATTCAGAAGCAGTAGGATATGATAAAAAAACAAAGCATTATACTGACTTTCAAAAGATTTCACAAAGAATTAGAAGAAAATATCATATTGAAAAATTACAAAAAGATCTTCCAGTTGAAGTAAATGTTTTTGATATACTTTATTACAATGGAAAATCACAAATAGATGTTTCTTTCAAGAAAAGAAGAGAATTAATAGAAAAAATTCTAAAAAATCATCCTTACAAATTAATTGCTTCAAAACACAAAACAACTTCAAGTAAAAAAGAAGTTGAAGAATTTTATAAAAAAGCACTAAAAGATAATCAAGAAGGGATTATGATGAAAAACTTAGATGCAGAGTATAAACCAGGAAGAAGAGTAGGGCACATGTTAAAATTAAAACCAGAAGAAAATGAATTAGATTTAGTAATTACAGGTGGAGAATGGGGTGCAGGAAAAAGAGCAGGTTGGATATCTTCATTTATTCTCTCATGTAAAAAAGCAAACAAATATTTAGAAATTGGAAAAGTTGGAACAGGAATTTTAGAAAAAGAAACAGAAGATAACAAAATAACCTTTGGAAATCTAACAAAGATTTTAACACCTTTAATTACAGAAGAAAAAGGAAAAAAGATTAAAATAAAACCAAAAATTGTAGTCACGATAACTTATCAAAATATTCAGCGTTCTCCAAATTATGAATCTAAGTGGGCATTGAGGTTTCCAAGAATAACTCTATTAAGACATGACAAGCCTCTTTCAGAGATTGCAACTTTAGAAGAAATAGAAAAAGACTTCAAAAACTCCAAGCACGAAAATTACAGATATGGTTAAAAATTTAAACTCCAACACCCTTAATTCTTCATGAAAAAATCCCCTTTTATTCAAAATCATCTTTCACTTGTAATAAAACTCATTCTTCTTTTATCTATTCTTAATGCAATTCACAATCAATTCTGGCATATAATGTCAACAAATATATTTCTATTAATCTTAATGTTTATCCCACAGATTGTAAAAAGATATGAAATTGAGATTCCAAAAGTCCTTGAATGGGTTTTATTTGTATTTGTAATTTCTACTTTATTTCTTGGAAAGGTAGGAGGGGTAATTGCTCCAATTATCTTTGGAGTAGCAATCGCATTAATTGGTTTTATGATTCTAGCAATTTTATATTCTAGCAATCAAATAAAAAAGAACTATCTTTTAATTATGCTTTTTTCTTTTAATTTTGCATTGGCATTTGGAGTAATATTAGAATTATTAAAATTTCTGATAAAAACTTTGTCTGGTCATGAATTTTCTGCAGATATATATTCATATACAATGAAAAATCTTCTTTTTGTTTTAATTGGTGCAACAATTGCAGCATTAATAGGATTAATTTACATGAAAGGTGGAAAAAGAATTAGAAAGATAGCTTATGCATTTATAAAATTAAATCCCAAACTTTTAAGAAAAACAGATGAAGAAGAGATCTCAGAATTAACCTCAAAAGGAGAAGATGAGAGATTAGAATTTAAATCAACTTTAAGGACAAATTTACATACAAATGAAATTGATAAAAAAATTGAATATGCTGTTTTAAAGACCATTGTGGCTTTTTTAAATTCAAATGGAGGAACCTTACTCATTGGAGTCTCAAACAAAGGAGAAGTACTAGGAATTGATTCAGACAGGTTTGAAAATGAAGATAAATTTAGCCTGCATTTAACAAATATAATAAAAGAAAAAATAGGGAAAAAATGTCTGCATTTAATTGATTTTCAAATGATGCATGATAAGAATAAAGCAATAATGAAAATAAGATGTAAAAAAAGTGATAAAGCAGTATTTCTAAAACCAACTCCAAAAGAAGAAGAATTTTACACAAGAGTTGGACCTTCAAACAGCCAACTTGTTGGAAGTGAATTAATAGAATATGTAGATAAACGGTTTAAAAAGAGGAAATAGTCAACTAGTCTAATTGATTTAATTTTCTCAATTTAGATTTAAAAGAAATTTTTTCTAAAAAATTTAAATTTCTATATGCAATTATTCCTCCAAAAGCTTGCTTTAAATCAGCAGGCGTTTCAAAGACAATATTATTACCACTAAGAGGCTTAACATCTCCTTTATATAGCTCATAAAGTCTTTCAGTAAAAGATTCTAAAGATGCATAACCTTGAGGGGCAACAAGAGTTAAACCACCTTCAAGTCTAGCATGATATCTTTTATCTCTAAAATAGCCTGTTTTATAGATTTTAACTGCCATAAATATTTCTCCTAAGATTCAGGGATTTTTATTACTGTATCTTGTAATGAAAACCAAAGTCCTGATTTTTTCTCACTATCCTCTTTAATATAAACATCTCCATCTTTTGCAAAAACTTCATTAATTACATATGAATAAAAATCATCAAAGTCTGCAAGAGTTAATCCTTTTAATTTATTTCCATGATATTTAATAAAAGCATTTGCCCAATCATTATTAGGGGATTTTCCTTTAAGCATATCAATAAGGTCTTTATCATGTTCTTTCATCTCTTTACTTAAATGTTCTAACAAAATATCTCCTTCTGGCATATTTAGATTATAATTAGAAGTTTTATATTAATTTCTATAATTTAAAGTATATTTTAAAAAACATCACCGTCGAAGCCTTTATAAAGGAATTTCCCTAATATTTTACTAACATAGAATGGCAAAAGCAAAAAGTAATTACAAGATTCAAAACATAGTTGCAACAACTTCTTTAGAAAAACCTATTCCTTTAACAAAGTTAGCAAGAACACAACCAAACACAGAATATAATCCAGAAACATTTCCTGGCTTAGTTTTAAGAGTTAAAGAACCAAAATCAGCTGTTTTAGTCTTTTCATCTGGAAATCTGGTATGTACAGGTACAAAATCAGTTGCTCAAGTTAGACAAGTTATTCAAGCAGTTATAAAACAATTAAAGAAAATCAATGTAAATATAACTACAAAACCAAAAATAACAGTTCAAAATATTGTTGCTTCTGGAACAATTGATTTAAAGCTTAATCTCAATTTTTTAGCCCTAGAAATGGAAAACACAGAATATGAACCAGAACAATTTCCAGGCTTAGTATATAAGTTAATTGAACCAAATGCTACTTTTTTGCTCTTTAGTAATGGAAAATTAGTATGTACAGGTACAAAAAATAGGCAACAACTTGAATACAGCATGGGCCAGTTATTAAAGAATGTAAAAGCTGCTCTAAAAAAGTACAAGAAGTAATTTACCACCCTAAAATAATCATTTCATCTAATAAGTTTTTGCTAAATCTTTAAACTTATTAGGCTCAGAAATTCTTTAGAATTTATGTTGTTCTAAAACCACTTAAGAATACATATAAATCTATAAAAACTTAGACAGTATTTTCTAATAATGGAAGAAGAGATTGACATGCCTGAAGATACTGAGAAGAATGAAAGGTCAAAAAAAGAGGAATTTTTAATAGAAGCAAAGAACTTTTTTGAATTTTATAAAAAAGATTTAGGAGAATCAATTAGAAAAGATCAGAATGTTATACATTTAGACTTCATAAAATTAACAGAATTCTCTAATAAATTATCAGATGAAATACTTTCTGATCCAGAAGAATCTCTAAGTTTATTTGAATTAGCTGTTGAAGAATTAGGTTTAATTAAAGATGTTAGAATAAGGTTAGTTAATCTTCCAAAAAGCCAGGAAATAAAAGTAAGAAATATTAGATCAAAACATTTGAATGAAATGATTATTGTTGAAGGGATTATTAGACAGGCTTCTGATGTTAGACCTCAAGTTGTAAATGCTAAATTTGAATGTCCAAGCTGTGGAACAGTTATATCTGTTTTACAAATAGAAAAAAAATTTAGAGAACCAACAAGATGTTCATGTGGAAGAAAAGGAGGATTTAGATTATTAAGTAAAGAAATGGTTGATACTCAAAGATTAGTTATTGAAGAATCACCAGAATCTTTATCAGGAGGTGAACAACCAAAAAGAATAGATACTTTTGTAAAAGAAGATTTAGTTGAACCAAAAATGGAAGAAAAAACAACCCCTGGTGCAAGAGTAAAAATAATTGGAGTTTTAAAAGAAGTTCCTGTTCCTTTGGCATCAGGAGGATTATCAACAAGATTTGCTCTTGCAATTGAAGTAAATAATATAATCCCTCTTGAAGAAACTTTTGAAGAATTAGATATAAATGAAGAAGATGAAACACAAATATTAGAACTTGCGCAAGATCCAAGAATATTTGAAAAACTTGCAAAAAGCATTACTCCAAGTGTTTGGGGATATGAAGAAATAAAAAGATCATTAGTCTTACAATTATTTGGAGGGGTTCAAAAGACCTTAGCAGATGGTCAAAAAAGCAGAGGAGATATTCACATCTTATTAATTGGAGATCCAGGTGTAGCAAAATCAGTGACTTTAACTTTTATGGCAAGAATCTCTCCAAAAGGAAGATATGTAGTTGGAAAATCAACTTCAGGCGCAGGTTTAACAGCAACAGTTGTAAGAGATGAATATTTGAGAGGATGGAGTTTAGAAGCAGGTGCAATGGTATTGGCAAATAAAGGACTAGTTTGTATAGATGAATTAGAAAAAATGGATCCTCAAGATAGAAGTGCCATGCATGAAGCAATGGAACAACAAACAGTTACGATAAGCAAGGCTAATGTGCAGGCTACACTTCGTGCGGAGACATCAGTCCTAGCTGCTGCAAATCCTAAATTCGGAAGATTTGACCCTTACCAAGCAGTAGCTCAACAAATTGATATTCCTCCTACATTAATTAATAGATTTGATGTTATATTTACTTTAAGGGATATTCCTGATAAAATAAAAGATGAAAAAATAGCAACACATGTTTTATTAGAACACAAAAAACAAGGTGAAGATATGCTTATTCCAAGAGATTTATTTAGAAAATATATTGCATATGCAAAACAAAGGATAAAACCAGAATTAACAGATGAAGCAGTTGATGAATTAAAAAAATTCTATGTTGAACTAAGAAACCGTCCTGTTTCTTCTGAGAGTGCGATGAGACCCATTCCAATTTCTGCAAGACAATTACAAGCTTTAATCCGTATGTCGGAAGCTTCTGCAAAATTAAGGCTCAGTAAAGAAGTTACAAAAGATGATGCAAAAGAATCAATTGAATTAATGAAATATTATTTGATGCAGGTTGGTTATGATTATGAGTCAAAAACATTCGATATTGACAAAATTTATACAGGAATGACAGCTTCAAAGCGAAATAAAGTATTAATAGTTAGAGAGACCATAACTGGGCTTAAAGAGAGATTAGGGGAATTAATTCCAATTGAGGAGATAGAAAAAGAATTAGAAGATAAATTAACAAGAGATGAAATCGACTATGCAATAAATGAGTTAATAAAAAACAGTGTGATTTATCAACCAAGACAAGGTTATGTTCAAAAATTATAAATAAAACTTTATAAACACTTTAAGTTTTTTACTAAAAGATGTCAGAAGAACAACAATTCAAAAGAAACATAGCATTTAAGCTAAGAATAGGCGATATTTTAATGGGAAAACCAGTATTAGATGGAGAAAGATTTTCATTCTTAGAATTAGGTGATAAAAAAATAGTTAGAGTAAATGTACTTGGAAATATTGTTGAGAAATTTGATAGTGAAGGTGAAAAAAGATTTTCTGTTTTAACTTTAGATGACGGCTCTGGTCAAATAAAATTAAGAGTATTTGCGGATGATGTTGAGAAATTCAAAAATATAACTCAAGGACAAACAATATTAGTAATTGGCCTTCTAAGACATTTTAATAATGAAATCTATATCAATCCAGAAATTATGAGAGAACAAGATGTAAAATATCTCTTAATAAGAAAATTAGAAACAGAAAAAAACAAAGTTCAAGCAGAACCAATTGCAAGAGATCAAATAATTGCAGTAAAAGATAAAATATTAGGAGCAATAAAAAGTGCAGAAGACGAAGGAGGAATTGAAATAGATAAGATAATTATGGGTTTAAAAGATATTTCTCCAGTTATAATTAATCAAGAAATCCAAAAGTTCCTAGAAGAAGGAATTGTATTTGAGCCAAGACCAGGCAAGGTTAGATATTTGGGGTGATTATTTAGAATAATCTGTTATAAGAGTTATCCCTTTCCCACCAAAATTTGTTGAATATTGTCTTGCAAATTCCATTGTTTTGTCAAAGTACTCTTTATCTTTTACATTAAACTCTTCCCCATAAAGATGAATAACAAGAAATTGATTTGATATAATAATTCCAAGACCAGACATAGCCTTAAAAAGATTTTCTGGAATATATTTTGGTTTTTCTTCAATATATAAACTATTAGCAACTTCCGTAATTGCAAGAGGTCCAAAAAATTCTCTTGCCAATTTTTCAACTTTTCTTATTTTTAATTTTCTATGAAGACTTTCAACAGTTACATCTTCTATCTTTACCATAACTAATTCATCAGAATTAAACTTATAAAAATTTATATACTCTAATTCCGCACTTTAAACATGACAAATTACGAAGAATTACTTGAACAAGCACACAAAAAGATAAAAAAGATAGATAGCACTGGAGACAGATTTGAAATTCCAAAGATTGAAGGGCATTTTGAAGGGAAAAAGACAATTCTAACAAACTTTTTACAAATTGCTTCACATATTAGAAGAAAACCAGAACACTTTCAAAAGTTTATATTAAGAGAACTTGCAACTTCTGGAAATATTGAAGGAGATAGGCTTATTTTAAACAATAAAATCCCAAGTGCAAAAATAAATGCAAAAATAGAAGATTATGTTAAAGAGTTTGTATTATGCAAAGAATGTAAAAAACCAGATACAGAGATAATCAAAGAAGATAGATTAACATTTGTTCATTGTCTTGCTTGTGGAGCAAAACACTCTGTAAGAGGGAAAATATAAGAAATCTCTTATTCAGAAGGTTTAAAAAACAAAAATTCCTTACAAAAAGAAGTAAATGGAGGCTAAAAAATGGTAGAAGGAAGATGTATGAGATGTAAAGCGCAAAAAGAAATACAAAGCCCAGAAATTGTTCAAACTGCAAGAGGGGGATATATGGCTAAAGGAACCTGCAAATGTGGATGTAAAATGTGCGCTATAATGTCTAAAGACAATGCAGAAAAAGCAATTAAGGACGGCGCTAAAAAAGCTTTTTAATAAATTTTAATTTTTTATTTTTATTTAAATCACGTATGAAAAATGTTAGTTAGAATAATCAAATCTTATAGATATATTGTTGCAATCTGTGATTCTGACTTACTTGGAAAAAGATTTGAAGAGGGAAGATTTCAATTAGATGTTAAAGAATCTTTTTTTAAAGGTGATGAAACAGATGAAGAAAAAGCAGTAGAGATTATGAAGGATATGGTAAAAGAAGACTCCACATTTAATATTGTTGGAGAAAAATCAATCGATACTGCATTAAAAGCAGGAATTATCACAAATAAAGGAATAGGAAAAATACAAAATATCCCATTCGCTCTAGTTCTTGTTTAATTACTTTTATAAACTATTCCAAACTTTCTTTAAAATGGCATATTACAAACCACGAAAAGGCAATCAAGAAGAACCAAAAATCCAAAGAGCAAGACTTCCAAGAGGAAAAGAAGTAATTGGAATTATAGAGCAAAGATATGGAGGAAACAAGATGAATGTTAATTGCCTTGATGGAAAAAATAGAAATTGTAGGGTTCCTGGAAGATTAAAACGAAAATTATGGCTAAGACCAAATGATGTAGTAATAATTGAGCCTTGGGAATTAGATGATACAAGAGGGGATGTTATATTCAAATATAGGCCAAATCAAATTGCTTGGCTTAAACAAAATAATTATTTAGAAACAGAAAAATCTGAATTTTAAAAAATGAAAACCTTGCTTTGTGAAAAACTCCCAAGAATTCTAAAAAACAAGAAGAGATTAGAAAAAAAATTAAATATAAGAATCTCAAACAGAGGAAAAGAAGTTCAAATAGATGGAGAACCAGAAGACGAATACACTGCTGAAAAAGTAATTGATGCTATTAATTTTGGATTTCCTTTTTCAGTTGCAATCTCTATAAAAGAAGATGGTTTAGAATTTGAGATTCTAAATATAAAAGATTATACAACACGAAAAGATTTAGAAAGAGTAAGGGCAAGACTTATTGGAAAAGGAGGAAAAACTTTGAAAACTCTTTGCCAACTAACCAAATGTTCTTTTGAGATGAAAGATAATCAAATAGGAGTAATCGGGGCTCCAGAATGTATTGAAAATGCACAAGAATCTGTAATTTCTATTGTTAAAGGTGCAAAACAATCAAATGTTTATAGTCATTTAGAAAAAAATCAACCAAAATCAGTTATAGATTTAGGTTTAAAAGAATAACTTTAAATATTAAAAAATTCTCGCTTCTTTATGTCCCGATAGCTCAGTTGGTAGAGCGCATGGCTGTTAACCATGGTGTCGGAGGTTCGAGTCCTCCTCGGGACGTTTTCCAAAATTAATAAAGTTTTTTGATCTTAACAATGCCCCAGAAATAATGGATAAAGAATTAGAAAGAACAATAAGAATTGTAAAAAACAAAAAAGAATATAAAATCTATTCATTAGCGCCCAAATTTATTATGAACCATATGAATAAACTTAAAATTATTTATGATAAAAAAAAGGTGGAAGAAAAATTAACATATTTTTGGTTAGCATTAAAATCCATAGATCTTGAAATGGAAAAAAATAATTACAAAGGGGAGAGTTATCTTAATATTTTATTAGGTAAGAAAACTTATGCAAAGAGTTTTGGAATCTTAATAACTAAAAAATTATCAAAATACATAAAAACAAAAGAAGCAAGAAAAGAGTTTACAAAATTATACAAAACAGTTCTTAAGGAAAAAAATTCAAGAAATATCCAAGAGCTAATTAAATTAAGAAGAAAAACCGGAGATTGTCTTGCTATATGCATAAAAGAGTTAATAAAAAAAGATATATCAAAAAAATCAAGAGGGAATGCCAAATTTAATGAATTTTTACATGAAAGTATGAAGATGAACCAACTGATGGATAGTTATATCGATTTATATGATGATTATGAAAAAGGTGAATTAAAATTTAATCCTACTTGCAAGGATAAACGCAAATTAAAAAAAGAGTTATTAAAAGATACCCTAAAAAACACAAGAAGATATCCTTTAACAGGATTTATGTTAATTTTTGGAATTAAATATTTAAAGAAAATGCAAACATAAATAATTTTAAAAACATCTTTGTATTCATTTATTCATGGAACTTAACAGAGCAATTCGAAACAGAAGAAGCGTTAGAAGGTTTAAAGAGAAAAAACCAGATTGGAGAGATATTCTAGATTGTATTGATAGTACAAGATATACTCCAATGGCAGGGGATAATTTTACTTTAAAGTTCATTTTAGTTGATGATAGAGAAAAAATAGTAAAACTCGCTAGAGCAGCCCAACAAGATTTTATTGTTGAAACAAAATATGTTTTAGTAGTTTGTTCAGATTCTGCAAGAACAGTAAATGCTTATGGAGAAAGAGGAGAAATGTATTGCAGACAACAAGCAGGAGCAGCTATCCAAACTTTTTTATTAAAAATAACAGAAGCAGGATTATCAACTTGTTGGATAGGACATTTTATAGAGGAACAAGTTAAAAGAGAATTAAGAATTCCTGAAAAAATAAATGTTGAAGCAATGTTTCCAATTGGATATGAATTAAAAAGACCCTCAACAAGAAGAATAAAAGCAGACTTGGACAGAGCCCTCTATTTTAATCTCTACAAAAATGTTCAAATGAAAAAGGTTAGAAAACCAGAAGGTATTAGAGTAGGAGTTTCAAAAGAGAAATCTAAAAGATAATTCTAAATTTCAGGTTTTATAGTTGTTGTAGGTGTGGGTTTTACAGGTGTTGTAGAAGCAGGTCTTTGTGTTGTTGTCTTTACATTTGTCATCTGAGAAAGAGGCCTTGAATCTTTAGCTGATTTTAGTGGACGTGTTGTTAATGGTTTTATTGCTAGTTTTTTCGAAGTAGTAGTAAAAGTCCTCTTTTTTGCAGGTGTGGTAGAAACAAGTCCTTTAACAGGAATTGATGCTAAATCAATATCTAAATGTAATCCTTTAATTATCTTCAAAGACAAATTAATAAGAGGTGCAAAAATTAATCCTGTTATAAACATCAAAACCCCATTTGCAATAGTAACTCCTAAAATCATTTGCCAAATTGCATAATCATATAAAATAGGAATAAATAAAGTAAGAATTCCTGCTGCTATTCCAAGTATTACCCCTGTAAAGATTCCAAACAGACCTAAAAAATAGGCCATTTTAAGTATTTTAAACTTATGTATGGTTGCCATATTTACCGCTTTTATTAATATTAATAAAAAAATATACTATAAAAATCTTCCTAAATAAAACCTCACCTCCCCTTCCCCCAAAGGAGAGGTAAGAATAAAAAACTATCTTAAAACTTCAATACCTAAATCAGACATTTCCTTTGATATAGGAAGTGATTGTTCTTCAACACTTCTTCCAAGCACATATGGAGATGAAACTCCTGTCATAATAGTTATCACTCGAACTTTTCCAGTAAATTCTTTGCTAATTCTAGCTCCAATAATAACTTGTGCTTCTGGATTCAGATTTTCAGAAACTGCTCTTCCTATTATATCGAACTCTTCTAATTTTAAGTCAGGTCCGCAAGTAACGTGTATTAAAGCACCGCTCGCACCTGTATAATCCACGTCAAGTAGAGGATGTGTAAGGGCTTGCTTTACTGCTTCCATAACACGGTCTTGGGTGTCTGCTTCTCCAATACCAATAACTGAAACACCACCGTTTTTCATAATTGCCGAAACATCTGCATAATCCAAGTTAATCAAACTCGGAAGTGTAATTGTCTCAACAATTCCTTTAACCATAGTGCTCACAAGTTCGTTTGCAACTGCAAAAGCCTGTTCAATAGGTAATTGTCCTGCAATATCAACAAGTCTATTATTGTCAAGAACAATACATGTATCTGTTACTTCTCTAAGTTCTTGTAAACCAAATTCAGCCTTGTCAATTCTTGCTTTTTCTGATTCAAAAGGCATAGTTACTACTCCAATAACAACTGCTCCAGTTTCTTTAGCAAGTTGAGATATTACAGGCGCTGCGCCTGTTCCTGTTCCGCCACCCATTCCTGCGACTACAAAAACCATATCTGCTCCACCTACCATCTTCTTGATATCAACTATTGCTTCTTTTGCAGCTTCTCTCCCTCTCTGAGGAGCTCCACCACAACCTAATCCACGAGTCAATTCCTTACCAATCAAAATCTTTTCATCTGCTTTTGTAACACTTAAGTGCAAAGCATCTGTATTTGCTGCGTAGATTGAAGCGCCATTAATACCTTTATTAAAGAGCCATGTTATTGCATTACAACCCATACCACCAACTCCAATTACCTTAATATTTGCCTTTCCAGCTCTAAGTTCATCAAAATTAATACTATGGCTTTCTGTATTTGCTATTGCCTCTTTTGCAAAATCTAACACCATTTTTTTAACCTCCTTATCATTTCTATGCTACTTTTCTACGAAAAGTTTATATAGTTGCAACATTTCCAACTATAGTTAAGAAAAAAAAGAGAGAAATCACCTCTATTACATTCATTAACTATTCAACCTTCAATTGAATAATTAATATTTAAGAATAATAGTATGGAATTCTTTAAATATATTTTGGTGATGAAAAATGACTTTTAAGTGACACTTTTATTCTAAAACACAAGTATAATTCTCGCAAGTATAGCCTTCTATACAATTAGAATTTAGAAAACAATCTTGACAAACTTGATAAGTAGGCTCACAATACTGCGTCTCATCTTCACAAAATTCACATGATTCCGTACAATAACTATTAGACTCACACTCAGGTATAAATTCTCCTCCTTGTACAATAACACTTTTTGAAATACTTTCCAAAGGATTAATATTTACCACAACATTTTCATAAGAAGCTTCCTCAACAAAACCACCAACATCACAATCATCAATTCCAAAAAAATCATTAATTTCTTCACAACTATAAACTGCTAATGTATATGTATAATTTCCTTCTTCAAAGAAATAATCTGTTCCAGAATAATATTCACAAAAGTCCCCTAATCTTTTAATAGACTTAAATGCTTCAAAAAGAAACCCTGCTATTGTATATATATCAATAGTTCCTCTAACACTTGCATAAGAATCTCCACAACCTTCTCTAGAAAAGATATAGAGAAGAAGTCCTTGAAAAGATTCTCCAGTATAATTTAAATTATAATCTCCTTCTACAAGTTCTCCTATTTCATAAACCTCCTTAGAGGTAGTAATAGCTAATTGAAAATCATTAGTTTCATCAAAGGTCTCATTATTCTCACTTTGATTTACTTCTTCTGTTTCATTATCTTCTTCATCAACAATAACAATCTCCAAGCATTCTCTTTCCATTTCTGGTTTATTTTCATTTGTTCCACAATTATTTAAATCATTACAAATTCTTGTTTGTATTCCATTAGAACAATCACTCCACAATGTACAACTCCAATCTTCTTCACAAATTACTTCATCAGTTTCTCTTATATAAAGAAAAGCTTTCCCATCTTTTATATTAACTAATTTAATTCTTAAATCATATATTCCATCATTATCTAAATCAAATTTCTTTACTTCATTTATCTTCAAAGTCACTTTAATTGGTTCACTTTGAATTGTTATGTCAACAAAATCCAATCCAACAAAATCAATTAAAATATGGTGTTCATCATCTCCAACTTTAAATTTAACATCCTTATCTTCTCCTAATTCAACTGTTGTGCCTTCTGAAAGTTCATCTTCGGAGATATTTTTTGAAAAACCTTTAAACGCAAAAATAAGAATAATTACAACTATAACAAGAATAACAACTCCAAAAAGAATAAAAGGCCATTTTCCAGATCTTGGTTTTTCATAGCTTCTTACATCATAAATCGGACCACTCCCTTCTTCCATAATTTCTCTAAAGAAATAAAACTTATAAAGATTTCTCCAAAACCTTTATCTTCTTCTAAAAATTTGTTAAAACATCAAAATAATCTTCTCAAATCTTATTATAAGTGCTAACTTAATCAAAGGCAATATTCTACATCAGAAATAGCTTCTCCAGGTAAGTATAAACATTCTGAAGAAACATCACAAAAATTAGTTCCATTATATAAACCACACCAATCATAACCTAGTTCAACACAATCTACACAATTTTGAGGAGTACAAACTCCACAATCAGAAGGACAACTACTACATGTTTCTTCACCTTCACAAAGACCACTCCCACAATTAGTCATAGGAGCTTCTTCCACACAAACATCACCTACACAAAAAGAACCTGTTCCACACTGCCAATCTTCACTACATGATTCTCCCTCAGTGCCTCCTCCATTCCCAGTACAATCTTCAATCAAAGAAATAGTATCTCCAAATGGGTCTGCACAATCAAAAGAGTCTGTATTACAAAAATCTTCTTTATATCCATCAATAAATCTACACCAAACATAATCTTCTGCAACACAATCTCCACAAGTTAAAGGAGTACAAGTTCCACAATCAGCAGGACAATCATCACAATCTTCTCCAGAATCACAACTACCGTCATAATCACAAGATCCCCAAATATCAGTAAAAACTCCTATAGTAGTCCCTTCACATCCATAATCCTCTGCAACTCCAAAAACTAACAATAATCCAATACTAGTAAGAACTCCAACAGTTGTTTGTCCAGGCATATTTTCTTCTAAACAAGATCCTAAAGGACAACTTGTTTCAGCTAAAGAATCGTGATCAATAGGAATAGGACATACCATATAAGTATCCTCAAAATTATAA